>Ga0265313_10000596_pt1 | contig 37491 bp, 35 predicted proteins | sample 4123metaG_FD_203122 | JGI IMG/M metagenome (GOLD analysis project Ga0265313, IMG submission 203122) | Rhizosphere microbial communities from Carex aquatilis grown in University of Washington, Seatle, WA, United States - 4-1-23 metaG | ecosystem: Host-associated > Plants > Roots > Rhizosphere >... | reverse complement strand
GGGACGCCCCCGCCAATGCCCGACGAGGTGCGCATCGGAGCCGCGCAGAGGTACATCGCGGCGTTCGAACAGATCACCGGGGGACCTTTCGTCCCCGACACGAGTCCGCCCGTGGCGCGCATCGCAAAGAACCTCGGCATCGGAGCGCGGGCATGAAGGTGGCCGTGATCGTGAGGATCAAGTCCGAAGTGCTCGACCCTCAAGGAGACGCCGTGCGTCGCGCGCTCGCCAAGCTCGGCTTCGAGGGCGTGAAGGGGGTGCGCATCGGCAAGGTGATCGAGATCGAGATGGACGAAGCGCACGCGCGCGCCCCCGATCTGAAGAAGCGCCTCGAGAAGATGGCCGACGAGATGCTCGCGAACCCGGTCATCGAGGACTACGAGGTGGTGCTTCCTTCGTAGGCCGCGCTGAGACCTCGTGCATCGTCGCGCGATCTCTTACAGAGCGATTGGGGTCGGCATGAAGAGCAGCGCGAAGAAGGCGAGCGTCAGGATAGCCACCACCGATCTTCCCCGAAGAAGTCGCTGCGCCCCTGTCGCGGGGTGATCCATCAGCGTGCTCGATGCCCGGAGCGCCCCCCAGCGCACCTCCATTGTGATGAGCACCGCGAGGCCGACGAACCATGCCCCCCACACGACGACGGACGTCTGGTCTCGGAGGACCCCCGCCAGGAGGGCGAGCCCGAGAGTAGCGAACGCCCGCGTCCGGATTCCGAGACCGTCGGGAGTGCCTCCGCGTGGGGCCGAGAGCGTTCCCAGGATGGGGAGCACTTCGAACCAGACGAGCCAAAAGAGCGAGTTGTTCACGTGTCGGCCGATGTGCCAGAGCCCGATTCCCGCCCGGGCGTCGCGCGCTACGAAGCTCGCGAGACTCACGAAGAAGAAGACCAACATGGACCGGTGGACCCACTGCGCGATGCGGTTCTGCGAGGGCCCGAAGAGCGAGAACGCCACGTGGCCTCCGTCGAGCTGACCGACGGGGAGTAGGTTGATCATCGTGACGAACATTCCGACCCAACCGGCGAACGCCACCGGCGACAGAAGAACGTCCATGCCGTCCGGGATCGGCGGGCCGAACCACCCGTCGAGCAATCGCAAGAGGAGGGAATTGCCGAGCTGCATCATGTCGCCGTCGCTTCCGTCCATGGCGACGAGCTGGGAGTGGGCGACACCCCAAGCGTAGAGCGGTATTGCCAGCGCGAGGCCGGCCAGCGGTCCGGCCGCGCCGATGTCGAGCAAGGCTCGCCGCGTCGGGATTACCGATCGCATCCGAATGACGGCGCCCATCGTGCCGAACGGCGAGATGAAGGGCAGTGGGATGAAATACGGAAGCGACGCGTCGACTCGGTGGATGCGCGCGGCGATGTAATGGCCGAACTCGTGCGCGAGCAGAATCGCCATGAGCGCGCCCGTGTACGCGAGCGCATGAAGCAACCCGGAGCGGGTCGGCGCTTCGTGCATCATCCAGGTCGCGAAGACGCTGGCGATCGTCGCGAGCAGCAGTAGGGCGTTGGTTCTCCATGCAACGCTGGCCGCGGCGGGCGACGTTTGCGACGGATCGTTCAACGCGTCGCTCATCGCGTCGCCGCGCCGGGTCTGGGACGACGAGGGGTCGCCCTCATGGGAGGGCATCGCGGAGTGCGGCGGCGAGCCGCTCGAGTCGGGGGGCGAGCTTGGCATCAATGGTTCCCACATCGGTTTGCAGCCGAAGCTGTCCGCGCGCAAGGGCTTCGTCTTCTCGGACCTCGACCGACTGCGAATCGAGACCGGCGGCGCCCAGGTGGAGCCGAAGGGCCTGAGCGTCCAGCGGATGCGCTTCGATTGCGATGCGGCGCGCGCCGCGCGCTTCGGCGATCGCTGCGCGAGCGAGATCGGCAATCCGAGCGGGGTCGAGCTCGAGCGCGGTGCCGAGGAGCCGCTCGGCGAGGACCACAGCGATGGCGACGACGCTCTCCGCGTCGCGCTCGAGCCGATCGCCCTCGGCGCGGCGCAGCGCGAGCCATCGCGCTGCGAACGTCGCTTCCGCCTGTTCCAGGGCCTCTCGCGCGCCTTTCGCTGCTTCGTCGCGCGCCTCGTCGCGCGCTCGAACGAGAATCGCCTCCGCCTGCGATCGCGCGTCTTGAACGATGCGCTCCGCAGCCAGTCGGGCTTCTAGCTCTTCGCGTGCGATCCGACGCCATCTGGGCGCGGCGACCCCCAACGGCAGTAGATGCATCCTCTCCGCCCCGGCGGTGTTCGAAGCCCGAACGATGCGCGCGCGATGGCTCATCGTCCGAGTCGCATGTCGTCGATCGCAACGACCACGGCGGCAACCGTCCTCGCCATGGCGCGGGCGCGGACCTCGCGCGACGCGGACCTCAGTCCGCGCAGGAGCTCCGCAGCGCGAATCGTCGCCGTGTCGTCGAGAGCGTCGAGCGCCACTTCGAGCGGTTCTCCGAGGATGGCGCTCACGCCGAGAAACGCCTCTTGCCAGGGCTGGGCGGTCCTATCCATGTGGACTCTCCACCGAGAGGCTACGCAGTCTCACCGCTCCACGACGACGGCGAGCGCCTCGCCCCCGCCGATGCAGAGCGTCGCGAGTCCCCGCTTGGCGCCGCGGTCCTTCAGAGCCCCGAGGAGCGTCGTGAGGATTCGTGCTCCGCTCGCGCCTATCGGGTGCCCGAGCGCGACCGCACCGCCCCGGACGTTCACCTTCTTGAGATCCAAACCGCACATCGCCGCACAGGCCATCGTGACCGCCGCGAACGCCTCGTTGACCTCGTAGAGGTCGATCTGCCCTTTGGTCATCCCCAGCTTCGCGAGCGTGGCGTCGATGGCCTTCGCGGGCGCCGTCGTGAACCATTCAGGCGCCTGCGCCGCTCCGCCGTATCCGACGATGCGCGCCAGAGGCTCGAGTTTGTGCTCCTTGACGGCCCGCTCGCTCGCGAGGACGAGAGCGCTGGCGCCGTCGTTGATGCTCGACGCGTTCGCGGCGGTGATCGTCCCGTCCTTCGAGAAGGCCGGCTTGAGCCCGGCAAACTTGGTCGGATCGCCCTTGAGAGGACCTTCGTCCAACTTGACGAGAAGCGGCTCGCCCTTCTTTTGCGGCACGCTCACCGGCTCGATCTCGGCGTCGAAGAGCCCTTCCTTCTGGGCGGCGAGCGCGCGGCGGAAACTCTCTTTGGCAAACTCGTCTTGCTGCTCGCGCGTGAGCTCGTATTTTTGGGCGCACATGTCGCCGCAGCTTCCCATGTGGACGTTTCCGTACGGATCCCAGAGGCCGTCGGAGATCATTCCGTCCACGAGCTTGCCGTCGCCCATGCGGTACCCCGAGCGGGCTTTCTCCAGGTAATAAGGGGCGTTGGACATCGATTCCATGCCGCCAGCGACCACGACGTCGGCGTCTCCAAGGGCGATCGTTTTGGCACCGAAGATGACGGCTTGCATCCCCGAGCCACAGACTTTGCTCACCGTCGTCGCGGGAACAGTGTTCGGGATTCCAGCAAAGATCGCGGCTTGGCGGGCCGGCGCCTGCCCGATCCCCGCGGAGAGCACGTTGCCCATGAACACCTCCTGCACGGCATCGGGGGCCAGCTTGGCACGCGCGAGTGCGCCTTTGATAGCCACCATGCCGAGCTCGGGCGCTCGCAGCGTCGAAAGCGAGCCGAGGAACGCTCCGATGGGAGTACGCGCCGCGGCCACGACGTAGATGGGGGGTAGCGTCATAGAAACAGGGATGACACGGGCGTGGAAATCCGTCGACTCGGGCCGTACTTGCGTGAGCCGACGCCCTCCGTTAGCTTGCGCACCCCCTCAGAGAGTCCGCCGAGAACACACATGGCCGAATCGAAATTCGCACAGTTCATCGCCGCCCGAAAACTCGATCCCCGCCGCATCCTGGCCGAGTCGCACCGGCTGGAGAAGCTCAAGCCGGAGGACCGAGTCATCCGATTGAACAAGCGTCGCGCGCGGAAGGCCGGGGCCGAAGGGGACGCCAACGTGGCAAAAGAAACCCGCAAGCCGCGCTCGGGCCGACCCGTCACACAGCGAGCGCTCGAGGCGGCCGTTCAGGGCGCCGAGCTCAGCGGAGCCACGAAGACTCGCATCCTTCGCGCCGTAAACCACCTTCTCGAGCTGAAAAAGCAAGAAAAAGTGGATCTGCGCCTGCTCTTTTGAAAACGTGAGCGCTTCACCGCGAGCTGCCAAAAACTGGGCCCGTCCCGCCTCGACGGGCACGCTTGCGGGATGCTCTTCGTTGCTCTGGCCGCCTTGTCGGCTCTTGTCGCGTCCGACGTTCGCGATTTCATCAACCGACCTCGTACCCGGGGGCAATAGGCCGCATCTTCCCCCACTGGAGCTCTCGGGCGCTTTGAATGGCGGAGCCCGAGGCGCATCGAACTCAACTGAGTGGGCGCTTCTCTCGTGCAGCCGCAATCGCAGACGCCGATGGCGAGTTCGCTTGCGGGCATGTCGGGCGTTGCCCTTCCAACGCGCTCGGTGAGGCCGCGCATGCCCGACGAGGAGCGCCTGATTGCGCGCGCATCCACCGGGGACACGGGCGCGTTTCGGCAGATTTACGAGCGCCACCGCCAGGACGTCGCGCGCCTCGTATATCGGATGATCGGGCCTCGGAGCGAACTCGAAGACGTCATCCAAGAGGTCTTCGTCCAAGTCTACAAGAGTCTCAAGGACTTCCGCGGTCAGTCCAAGTTCACGACGTGGCTTCACCGCGTCACCGTGAATGTCGTTCTCATGCACCGCCGCGCGGCCCGCAGCAGGCCGGTTTTTGCCGACGAGCCGCCTGCCGACACGGCCCTCCAGAGCGTAGATATCCCGCCGGACGAGGACTTCGAGCGCCGCGAACGCATGCGGGCGTTCGGGCGGCTCCTCGATCGGCTCGCGGACAAGAAGCGCGTCGTCTTCGTACTGCACGAGCTCGAAGGCATTCCGCCGGGAGACATCGCGAAAATCGTCGGAGCCCCCGTGCTCACCGTGCGGACGAGACTCTTCTACGCGCGTCGCGAGATCGAAGCGATGCTCAGGGAGGAACCCTCGCTTTCTGGGATGCAGCTTAGCTTCGCGAAAGCCTCTGGTGCGGCAGGTGAACCATGAGCGACGGGATGAATCGAGTGTTGAGCGAGGCCCGCCGCGATTGGGGGACCGAAGGGGAGGGACGGGTCGATTGGGACGCCGTCGACGAGCGATTGTTCGCCCGCATCGACCAGGCGCGACGTGCGGAGCGGAGCTCGCTCGCGCCGGCACGAGGCAGAACCTGGACCGGCGTCGTCGTCGGCCTGGCGTCAGTCGCGGTTGCGGCTCTCCTCGCGGGTGCCGTCCACGACCGGCGCTCTCTCGAACTGGAGCGTGCGAGCGCGATCGAGGCCGCAGGGAGCGTAGTCGCCATCGAAGGCGAGGGCGAACTGCTCATCGGCGGCCGCCACGCGTCCGTCGGAACGGCGCTGCGGCTGGGCGATGATTTGGAATCGCGAGGCGCTCGGGTCACGTTGGGCCGACCCGGCAAGCTCACCCTCGTTCTCGAGCGGGGCTCCAGCGCATCGGTCACGCACGTGCAGGGTGCGCTCGTTCTTGCGCTCGCGCGTGGTGCAGTCGAGGCACAAGTCGTCCCTGTCGCAAGCGGCGAGGCGCTCGCGGTCGACGTCGGGCCCTCGCGCGTCGCCGTTCACGGGACCCACTTTCGCGTCGCGCGCACCGACGATCGCGTCGTGGTCGATTTGAGCGAGGGAGTGGTCTCCGTAGGAGAGGCCCCTCGGGTAGGCGCCACCCTGGGCGGTCTGGTGACGGCTCCGGCACACGCCGAGTTCTCGGCGAGCGACGCGCAAGGCACGCTTCGCGTCACGCACGATGCGACCGCCGTTCGCGCAGCGGCCTCGTTGGGAACGGCGGTGCCGGTCGAGGCGCCCCCCGCTCCTCTCCAGACGTACGTTTCGCCACCGAAGACTGCGTCGAACGAACTGGTCCCGGCACCGAGCTCGGGAAGTCCGCGCGCCGAACCCCGCCCGTCTGCGAGCGTCTCCGCCCTAGCGACGCCCGCGCTCGCAATCCCGGATCCGAACGCGGAAGCCGCAATCGCCGGCGCCGTTCGAACATGTATGGCCGAGCGACTCCACGCCGACGACATTACGGTCGTCGTCACAACGACGCTGTATCTTCAGCTCAATGACGACGGCTCGGTGCGCATGGCGCGATTCGAGCCTCCGGTTGCTCCCGACGTGAACGCGTGCGCCGCTCAGTCGATTTACAGCACCCGCTTCACGCGCGGCGGCGCAGCTGTCATCGCCGTGTCCGTCAAGAACTGACGGCGGGAACGCGCCCGGCCGCCGCCATACGCGAGAGCTCGGTGATCGCGTGTGTTTCTCGCGCGCCGAGGAGGCCGAACTGCAGCCCCATGCCTTCGCCTGGTCGCGTCCAGCGCACGACGGCCGGCATGGCGAGCGGCGTCTTTATCCCGGGCAGGCGGATGTGGACGACGAGCTCGATCCCGAAAGATAGGGTTTGGGGCGTGTGAACGTACATTCCGCCCAACGAGACGTCCTTGGAGCGACCCGCCAGCCGTTCGCTCGAACCGTGCGCAACGAACTCGACCGGACCGTCGAAAGGCACACGCGGATGGCGACGCAGTTCGACCACGCGTTGATGATAGCATCGACGCTTGGTGGACGATTCTTCCCGTCGTCACGAGCTTCGCGATGCGGCGCGTCTGGCGCTCATTCCCGTGGGTGTTGCGATTGTTTTGGGAATTTTGCTTGCGCCGCGACGCCCAGTTCCCGAAGGGGTACCCCTACCGATCGCAGACGCCCGGGCGCTCGGACGCGTCGTCGACTCCGACCGCAAACTCGCTGCGCGTCGGGAACCGCTGCCTGGTCCGGTCCGCGCCCTGGGCTCCGCCATCCGTGACTTCCACACGCTTGAGGCTCGAGACGGGGATGCGCGCACCTTGGGCGAGGCTCGGCGGGTCGTCGACCAGGCGCTGATGAGCGCCCTGCCCGGCGGAACCGACGATTTTCTTCGCTTGCGAGCGATCGAGCTCGAGTCGTTCCTCGTGGAAACAACGCGCTTCGCGGAAACGGGCGAGGAGTCAGCGGAGCTTCATGCGCTCGCAGGCGCGTTCGCGCGCTCGATGAGGAACGAGGGGTGGTGCGAGGGTCACACACTGACGCCGCCGGAGCCTGTGCTGCGCGTGATGTTCAAGCAGATGTGGAACGCATTCTTAGGGTTGGGAGCAAGCGATGGCCCAGGCGCGCGGCCCCCATGGACGCGAGTAGGACGCCTTTCTGCCTTGGACCCAACCCTCGACGAGCAGCGCGCGCTCTACGCGTTTTATCTTTCACACGCGCACCCCTCGAAGGCCATGCGCGAAGCCATCGGCTCCGCTCGCCGCGGCGCGCGCGACGCCAAAGCGTGCGTCGCGCTCGTCGAGGCGGAACGCGCGGCGACCGAGTCTTGGCGCCTCGAACACATCGCCCGTCTCGCGGCGATCGACCCGTCGTACCCCGCGGACTACGCCCGGGGTGTGGCCTACTTCGGCCGGGCCGAGTACGCCGCCTCCGCAAACGCGTTCCGCCAATGGCTGAGTGACCACCACGACGGCCCCCTCGCCCTCCGCGCGCAGAATTTCATGCGGACCGCGGCCGACGCGGCCCGCCCGGAGTAGCGCCGAATGCACGCCTTGCTCGTCGACGACGACCGCGAGCTCGCGCGCCTGCTCTCCGAATACCTGGCGGCGCACGGCGTATCGCTCGATCACGTCGCCGACGGCGGCCTCGCGCTCGAGCGACTGGCGGAGGCCGATGCCTTCGACATCGTCCTTCTCGACGTGATGCTGCCGGGGATCGACGGGTTCGAAGTGTGCCGGCGCATCCGAGCCAAGTACGACGTCCCAGTCGTCATGCTGACGGCACGCGGCGAAGACACCGATCGCGTCGTTGGCCTGGAAATTGGGGCGGACGACTACGTGCCCAAACCGTTCAATCCTCGCGAACTCCTGGCCCGCATACGGGCCGTCCTGCGCCGCGCACGGCCGCCCGCGACGACGGGGGCGGACCAGCTGGAAGTCGGCGACCTCGTCGTCGACTTGCCTGGCCACAAAGCGACGCTCGCGGGGCGAGAGCTCCAGCTGACTTCGTTCGAGCTCCGGGTGCTCGTCGCGCTCGCACGCCGCGCGGGAGAGACCGTGACGCGCGAAGAGCTCGCGAACGCAGTGCTACCCAAAGTCCCGAGCGGTTCGCGTTACGATCCCAGCGTCGACCGCTCGCTCGACGTGCACGTGTCGCACCTGCGCCACAAACTCGGCGACGATGCGCGCGAGCCCAAGCGAATTCGGACCGTTCGGGGCGTGGGATACGTGCTCGTGAAGCCGTCGAATGGGGCCTAGAGCAGCACCGAAATGGTGCGGTCGATCCGACAAGCGTCTTCGGTAGACCTCTCATTTTTCCGCGGGCGGCCCCAAACTGAAAGGCATGCGCCGCCCACGCACGTTGAGGTCTCGGCTGTTCTCCTGGTTTTTCGGAGCGATTCTCCTCGCCATGATGACGAGTGCGCTGGTCGTCGGCACGACGCGCCCCGAAGGACCGAACGGCGTCGAAGCAGTCGCCCAGCACGTCGCTTCGCGCCTCGCGAGCGACTGGAACGACGAAGACGCGGTGCGGGCCTACGTGAACGAAGTGCGCGACGTCACTGGCTTCGACGTGACGCTCGTGCGCGATCCGAGGAAGATCCCCGGACACGTGCGGCGGGTCGCCGACCACGGAGGAGCCTTCGCCCCGGCGGGCTCCGACCGAATCTTCGTCCCCGTCTCCCTTGGAAGCTCCCTTCTCGGTGCCCTCGAGATGAACCGCTTCGGCTCGCGTCCACCCGCCTGGAGCTGGTGGCGCTTGGCGCTGGCGCTTTTCGCGGTCACTTCGGTCCTCTCGGTGATGGCTAGCCGGATCGCGAACTTACTCGCGCGTCCGCTGGAGCACCTGGCTCACGTCGCCGATCGATTCGGAGGAGGAGACCTCGCATTTCGAGCCGACGTCGCCACCGCGCCCGGATGGGTCGCACTCGAAGTCCGCGACGTCGCAGTGAGCTTCAACCGCATGGCCGACCGCGTCGAAGCGATGGTCCGCGGTCAGCGCGAGCTCCTCGGCGCGATCAGCCACGAGCTGCGGTCGCCGCTCGGGCGGGCGCGCGTGGCGCTCGAAATCGCACGAGACCGACTGGCCGGCGGCGCGCCCGCCGAACGCTCGCCCGGGGCCGCACTCGACGACATCGACGCGCAAATCGCGGCCATCGAGGCGATCCTCGGAGACTTGCTCGACCTCACCCGGGCGGGGCTCGCCGATCTGCACAGGGAAAGTCGCGACTTCGCCCGGTGGCTCCGCGCTCGCGTCGCCGAAGAACCCGCGCCGCCGAACGTCGTGGTCGGAGTCTCGCCCGAAGCGGAGAACCTCTCGATCTCCTTCGATGCGCCACTGCTCGGGCGGGCTGTACACAACCTATTGGTCAACGCACGGGCGCACGGACATCCTCCGGAGCGCGCCATCGAGGTGACGGTCACCCGAGACGCCGACAAGGTGCGCGTCCTCGTCCGCGACCGGGGTCCCGGATTTCCAAGAGGCTTCACCGAGCGGGCGTTCGAACCCTTCGTCCGCGGCGATGCGGCGCGATCCCGCCCGTCGGCCGGGGCGGGTTACGGACTGGGACTGACGATCGTACGTCGTATCGTCGAAGGTCATGGGGGTGTCGTATTCGCGCGGAATGCGGACGCTTCGGGAGGGGTCAGCGACCAGGGGGCGGAAGTAGGCTTCGATTTGCCGCTGGCTCCACCTCGTCGTTAGCCTGTACCTGACGAAGGACGCATGAGGACTTGGCTCAAGTTCATTTTCTGGGCGGGCGCCGTCTCCGGCGCGATGGGTTTCGCGCTGCATCTCTTCTTCTTCGAGGTCTGGCGGGTACCGACCGATGACCCGTTGCTCGCCGCTTCGATCGAGCCGACTCTCAGCGCAGGCGATCTCGTGGTGGTCACGCGCCAGGGCTCCATCGCGCGCGGGAATCTCGTCCGATGCGCGGATCCCGAGGCCGCCGGACGATTCGTCGTCGCGCGGGCCATCGGGCGTTCGGGCGACCGCGTCGAACTCGAACGAGAGGTGGTGAGCCTCGACGGCAAGCGCGTTCCGAGCCCGCGTGCCTGCGATCCGCCGGTAATCGCCGTGCATGACCCACGAACCGATGAAGACGTGACGCTCGATTGCTCCCAGGAGGAGTTCGGTGACGTGGCCTTTTCCGCCGCGCGCGCTGGCGATCGTCCGGAGCTGCCCACGAAAGTGACCGTCGCACCAGGCGGGTGGTTTCTCGTGAGCGACGATCGCCACGTTCACCTCGATTCGCGCGACTACGGAGAGGTGGACCCCTCCAGCTGCCAGCACGTGATTTTCCGCATCGTCGGCGCCGCCGGCTTCGGCGACAGTGGAAGGCGGTTGAGCATCGTCTGGTGAGCCGAACGATCTCCGGCATTCTTTGGTACTGTCGACTCAGAATCGAATGACCTTCGAGCTTGGGGTGGTCTGCGGTCGCTGCGACAGCTATGCCGCCCTCGGAACGACGTCGTGCGCGGGGTGCGGGGCGAGCCTGGCGCTGGGAGAGCCGTCGGACGCCCGGACACCGGCCACCTCAGCGCCGAGCGAGGTCGTCGAGGCGGCGGGGGGCTTCGACACGAAGTCGGCGCTCTTCGCCGGTGATCAACTGAGGCCGCGGCGTCCGGCAACCGGACCGGGCGCGCATGCCTCGAATCCGATTACAGTGCGTGGGCACGGAGCCGGATCGGCGGTATCGTCGCCAGGGACGCTCGACGACAGGATTGGAAGACCGGAAAGGTCCGCGGAGGAGCAGTTGGAACAGGCAAAAAATTACGTCTGCAAGTCATGCTCGACGCCAGTGCCTCTGGGGCACAAGTTCTGCGGGCGCTGCGGCGCCGCCGTCCCACCGGAGATCCTACACGCGCTCACACAATACTTCGGTCAGCTCCAAGAGCCCGGCAAGGCCAAGCTCATCCTCATCCGCGGCGAGGGCATCGAAGGCCTGAGCTACCAGCTCAACGCCGAGCAACACACCGTCGGTCGCAACGGACAGCTCGTTCTGCCGGATGACCCGTTCGTCTCGCCTCGCCACGCGAACCTCTTTTACCGCGCGGGCAAGCTCGTCGTGCGCGACGAGGGTTCTCTCAACGGCGTCTTTTGGCGCGTACACGGCGCGGTCGAGGTCTCCGTCGGAGACTCCTTCTTGGCCGGAGAACAGCTCTTTCGCATCGACGCGGGTTTGAAGTCGGGCGACGGCCCCGCTCCCGACGGAACGTACTTCTACTCGTCGCCAAAGCACCCGGCGCAGTTCAAGCTCGTCCAGATTCTTCAGGGCGGATCGCCCGCGATGGCCGTGTGCGCCCGTGGAAGCGGTCTACAGATTGGGCGCGAGGGCGGCGACCTGAACTTTCCCATGGACCTCTACATGAGCGCGGCGCACTGCAAGCTCGAGGAGAGCGGAGGTAGACTCGTGCTGACGGACTTGAACAGCAAGAACGGGACGTACCTTCGGCTGAAGACGGAGAAGGAGCTCGGCCACGGGGACTACTTGTTCGTCGGGCGAAAGCTCCTGCGTGTCGAAGTGACGAACTAGGTAGGTTCGAGGATTACGTCCTTCGTAGAAAATCGGTCTGCGTCGGGGCGCTCGCGGTCCCTTGCTTTCGGACCTCGTTGAGACCAAAGCCGTCCCATGCCCAACCGCCTCGTCCGCGAAGCCTCGCCCTACTTGAGGCAGCACGCGCACAACCCCGTTGACTGGTTTCCGTGGAGCGCCGAAGCGCTCTCCGAGGCCGAGCGAGCGGACAAACCCATCCTCCTCAGCATCGGGTACTCCGCGTGCCACTGGTGCCACGTGATGGAGCGGGAGAGCTTCGAGAACGAAGCGATCGCCAAGTTGATGAATGACTGGTTCATCAACGTGAAAGTGGACCGCGAGGAACGACCCGACTTGGATCACGTCTACCAACTCGTCGTTCAGCTGGTGGGCAGGAGCGGGGGATGGCCGCTCACGATCTTCCTGACCCCCGCCCAGAAGCCATACTTCGGGGGCACCTACTTCCCGCCGGTGGAGCGCCACGGCATGCCCGGCTTTCCCAAGGTGCTTCGCGCTGCGAGCGAGGCATACCGCGCCCGGCGCGACCAGGTGGACGCGCACTCGGCGGAGCTAACGAGGGCGATCGAGCAGGCCACGGCCGGCACCGGCACAAGCCGCGAAGGCGCCTCGCCAGAGCTGATCAAGAAGGCTGTCGACAAGCTCGTCGCCAGATTCGACGAAGTCCATGGCGGATTCGGGCACCGGCCGAAGTTCCCGAGCGCGATGAGCCTCGACGTTCTACTTCGCGCCGGCGATCACGCTCGGGTCGCTCGAACGCTCGACGCGATGCGGTCCGGAGGCGTCTACGACCAGCTCGCCGGCGGCTTCCACCGATATTCCACCGACGAGCGTTGGCTCGTGCCGCATTTCGAGAAGATGCTCTACGACAATGCTCTCCTCCTCCGGCTCTACGCCGACGCGGGGCGGGCGCTCCGCGACGAGAGATACACGGACACGGCGAGAGACATCGCGTCGTACGTCGCGCGCGAGATGACGTCGCCCGATGGAGCGTTCTACGCGACGCAGGACGCGGACAGCGAAGGGGAGGAGGGCCGCTTCTTCGTGTGGACCCCAGGCGCGGTCGACGAGGCCTGCGCGGGCGACGAAGAAGCCGCGCGGGCGGCAAAGCACGTGTACGGGATTACGAGCGAGGGGAACTTCGAGAAAAGTGGTGCGACGGTGCTCTCCCTCGTAGCCCCACCGCGCGGGGCACGAGAAGCGTCTGCGCTGGCACGAGCCCGAAAGGCCATGTTCCAGGCGCGCGAGAGGCGACCGAAACCCGAACGCGACGACAAGATACTCGCCAGTTACGGCTCGCTCATGATCTCCGCTCTTGCCGACGCGGCCGGCGTCGCGGGGGCGCAATTGGCCAACGCGGCGGAACGTGCCATGCGCTTCGTGGAGCGCACGCTCGTCGTGCGAGAGGCCGACGGGCGAGGGGCCCGGGTCTTGCGTCACTGGCACGAAGGCGTGGTCCGCGGGCCCGGGTTTCTGGACGACCACGCGTTCGTCGGCGACGCCGCTCTCGACGTCTACGAAGCGATCGGTGACCCGCACTGGGTCGCGCTCGCGCGCGCGATGGCTGACGCCATTCTCGTCCATTTTTGCGACGCGAGCGACGGCACCTTCTTCTTCACCGCAGACGACAGCGAGAAGATCCTGGTGCGCGCCAAAGACCGATACGACCACGCCATTCCGAGCGGGTCATCCGTGGCTTGCCGACTGCTCCTCCGTCTTGGCACGCTCGTCGACGGAAAGTACACCGACCCGGCTGTGCGAGCCGTCGAGCGGCTGGCCGGTGCGGCCGCGGACAACCCGCTCGCGATGAGCGGCACGGTGGCGCTCGTGGATCGCCTGGTGCGAGGCTCCGTCGACGTCGTCGTGGTCGGTCCGCGCACGAGCGACGCCAGCCGGGCCCTCGTGCGCGAGGTGTTCCGAGCGTACTTGCCCAATCGTGTTCTCGCGTGGGCCGATCCCGCGGACCCCATGGCCCTCGACGCCTGCAAGGCGCTCGCAGAGGGCAAGCCTGCCCAAGCCGAGCCCGTGGCCTACGTGTGCCGCGGCAGGCGTTGTTCGCTGCCGATTCGCGAACCGACCGAACTTGCGACGCTGCTTGCCGAGGTCTAACCCTCGAGCGCCTCGAGCCGGCCCGTCACGATGTGCGGGTCGGCGGCGTGCCCGTAACGCTGGATGTCGATCCCGAACGCCTGGCAGATCGAGACGAGCACTCGGTTGTTCGGCACCCCATCCCCTCCTTTGTCGCGCCGGAGGTCGAGGTAGCGACCCATTTTGAAATGGCCGCCGCATCCTCCCGCGATTAGCGCCGGTACACTGCGCGAGCTATGGCGCGCCGGGTCTCCCATGTCTCCGCAGACGTAGACGATCGTGTCGTCGAGAACTCCGCCTTCGTCGAGGCGGGCAAGCAGGCGCGCCACCTTCGAGTAGCTGTAGCGGTTCTGGATCGCGAGCTTGCTCCACGTCGCCGGCGTTCCGGGGCGGCGCTCTTCTCGCGCGTCGTAACGGTGCGCAACGTCGCTGTGCACGTCGTCGGGGAGGTCGGGGAACAAGTGCGTTCGACTCAGGTCGCCGAGGAAGATGGATGCGAAACGCGTTAGATCGCAGGAGAGCGCCCGGGCGAGGAGATCGATTTGCAGATCCGTCACCGCGTCGAGAAAGCGCGCTCCGCCGTCGTACGCGCCGACGTGCGCGAATTGCGTCCGATCGGGCTGCACCGGCGGCGGGCATGCTCGCTCGACCCCAGAGAGGCGTTTTTCGATGTCTCGCAGCGCCGCCTGATGCTGATCCATCTTGGTCTTTTCGGATTGCGGCGCGCGCGACGAGAGTCTCTTCAAGTCCGCGGTCACGACGTCGAGGATGCTCTTGCCCATCTGCCGCTGGCGTTCGACCTCTTCGCGCCGCGCCCCGGTGAGCGACGCGGCGAAGAGATCGCCGAACGTCTTGGCCGGATCGATGCACTTGGGGATGGGCGTGCCGCCCGGCCCGTAGCTGATCGAGGAGCCAATTTCGGGCTCGGCGTTGCCGATGCCGAGCACAACCGATGTGTGGGGGGTCTCCGTTCCGAGCCCCCGCTCGACCGCCAGATACTGATCGATCGATGCGTTTCGACCGTCAGCGCCGCTGCCGGTCAGAATGACGCGAGGCCCATCGTGTCCACTCGTCCCCGCCGCGATCCCGGCGGAAAGGTCGATCCCGTCGAGCGCGATCAAGCGGTCTCGAAAGGTCTTTCCGAACGTTGCGATGTCGTCGAAAGGGCTCAGCGTCGATTCGACGAAGCGCAGATCGAAGCCTTCGTGCGGCTGCCATAGCTCGTGGGCGCGCCCATGCGGCGTGTAGACGCCCACAAAGCGCAGCGGTCGCCCGGAGCGCGACCCTGAGCCCATCGAAGCGCTCCCGGCGGCGGCGCTCCCCGAGTGGCCCTCCGGACGGGCGCCCAGCGTCAGGCCAGCCGCTCCAAGCGCGGTGAGAAAGCGGCGGCGATCGAATCGGCTCACGGGCGCACCTCGCGTTTGACGAAAAGGTCGCTTCGCACGTACGCAATGAGTCCTTCGAAGAGGTTGTCGCTGAAACTCCGAGGAACGTCTCGCGTCAGCGCAACGAGCTCCGACTCGATTCTCGGATCGGACTGCCCGGTGAAGTAACGGAAGGCCTGACGCAGATAGCAGTCCGACACCTCCGGATTTCCGGCGAGCCATTCCGCGAGATCGAGGCTGTCTCCAAAGGAAAGCCACTGGCCGGCGAGATCGACGCGCGCACGCATGTCGATGGGTTTTCCGTTGTCAGTCGTCCTCTCGGCGCCAGTCGCATCGAAGGATTCGAACGTGTAGCCGAGCGCGTCGAGCGTTTCGTGACAGCTATTGCAAGCGGGGTTTTCCGAGTGAGAAACAAATCTTTCGCGCGTCGTCTTTGCCCGCGAAGGAGGCGGGAAGACCGTCTCGATACCGACCTCGCTCGGGCGAGGAATGCGCGTACACAGCAGTTTCCGGAGCACGAAGTCGCCGCGCTTGACCGGGCTCGTGACGTCTTCATGGGCGTGCGCTGCCAGGAAACTCGCCTGCTGCAGAACGCCCGCGCGGCGGGTTCGGGCAAGCGAAGCCCTCGCTCCCCAGGTCTTGAGCCCGTAGAAACGGGCCATCGTCGGGTCGACGGACGCGAAGCGAGCATCGAGAAGGGCCCGGACCGAGCCACCTGCGAACACCATCACCTCGTCAGCGAAAGCCGTCGTTTCGTCCAACATGTGCTCCCGCGTCTCGCCGTATTCCGGAAACAGGTCGTCGCTCTTCGCCGTGCGGGCCAAGCTGTCGACCTCGAGCCACTCCAGGACGAATCGCCGGAAGTGCTGGCGCGTATCCGACAGCGCAAGCAGCCGGCGCGCGTGTTCCTCTCGTACGTCGGGGAGCAGAAGCGTTCCTGCGGCGGCCGCTCGCAGCAACGAATCGTCCGGGGGACCGCCGCGAACCGTGTACGAAAGGAGCGAAGCAATCTCGTAGTGCGTGAGGGTGACCAGAGCCCCCGGGGCCCCGCCCGCCCCGAGCTCCGTCAGGTAGACGAGGCTGGGCGACTCGAGAAGCGCAATCAGGACCGCCTCTGCGCCACCCGCGAAACCGCGGCCCGCCGACCCGTCTCGGAAGGCTCCGAGGAGCGAAGCTCGTTCGGCTGGGTCGAGCGGGCGTCGCCACGCCCGCCGACCAAGCGTTTCGACAAGCTCGCCCGCGCAAGTCTCCGCGTGGGACGGGGCGCATGGCACGAGCGTGTCGAGGCGCTCGGCGACCGCGCGATGCGCGACTTCGCGGGCGATCGCATCAATCCCGGTCGCCCAGGCCGACGGCACCGCTTGCTCCGAGTTGGGCGTGTACCCCTCCTGCCGCACGTCCGGGGGGAGCCTATCGGCGACGTGCTCATCAGCGCCGACGACCGCGGCCACCGTCCGCTCGTATTCGGCGTTCGTGAGGCGCCGAAGGCGCGCCGGCAAGAGAACTACCTGCCCCGCTCGCGCCGGCGCGACAGCGCTCGATGTCGAGCGACCGCATCCGACGAACAGCACCGCAAAGGAAGCCACGAGCAGCGGGCCGGACCACCAATTCAAGGCCGCGAAAGCGCCGCGCATCGATTACGGCTTTGCCGGCTTGGCGGACGGCCTTGCAGGAATCACTGCAGGCTGCGTCTGACGGTCCGCCTGGGGTCGCGGGTCGGCCACGGGCTGTGCGCGGATCGCCGCGGCCAGCGCTTCCGCTTCCCGATCGGTGACGAACGCAATGTCATCGACCCAAAAATCGGCCGGTAAATCCCGCGGCTTGACCGAAAACTGCAAACTGAGGACGCGCCCGGAGTCGAACCGTGCCTGGGTCCCCCACCCCTGCTGCTCGAGCCGATCCCAGCGCACGAGGTAGTCCTCCCACCGGTCGGTCAGAAAGTAGACCTTCCCGTGTACGTCGTAACAACCCGACGTGCACATCCCTCCCCCATCCGCCGGCTCCGTTTCCGGTATTCCGAACGACAACCGGACCGTACCCGGTCCCTTGGCGCGGAATCGGACCCCGGCAAAGCCCGCGAGGTTGAGCGGACAGCGAATTCCTTTGTTCTCCCACCGAAGCGTCACACCCCATACCGTCCCCCAGTCCTTCTGCCCGTCTGCCTTCAAATGGGCGGCGAACAGATTGTCTCGAGTCGCCTCCGCGATCGGAAGCCGCTCGGGGTGAAAGGCGCCCTGCTCCGGAAATATCTTTGCGCCTTCCGTCCCATCGCCCGCAGAGAACCACCAACCCTCCCTCTGGAAGCCCTTGAACGCCGCGTGGTCGCCGTCCTCGAAATCGTCGACGAGCGCCGTGTCGCTTGGCGGTGATTTGTCCGAACACGGGCCACCGGCCACCTTGGCAGGCACGCCCGGAGGCAAGGGGAGCTCCTTGGGCGGACCGACGACCGCACCTTGTCCACCAAACACGGGCGGTGGCGCGGCCTGATTCGTTGGGCCACCGGCACTACACGCCGTGAGAAGTGCACAGCTCAGCCAACGAGAGGGATTCACGGCGATGCCTTTCCTGGAAGGACCTCTTCGGGCGATGAGACGGCCCCAATGGAAACTCTAGCCCCGATCCGGCAATATGCCGAAGGCATTGCGGGCAATAGCATTCAAGGCGGACCGACGATTTGCGGTGCTCTAGGCAACCCCCCAAAGCATGCGCATGCTGTGGGCGCCATGAGTCCACGCCGCATCGCTTCCCTGACGATCCCCCTCTTCGCGATCGCCGCTCTCGACTGCGACCCTGGCGATCAGCCCGCGCCGGTTTCTCCGCAAAACGCGATGACCCCGGAGCCGCTACCCGAGGGGCCGTCGCAGTCGCCCCAAGTCGTGGCGGACACCACGGCCGCTGGCGCCGACACCGTGTATGCGTCGGGCGAGGTCGCCATCGGCACGGAGTCCGAAGGATACGACGACGACGACCCGGCCGCCCTCACCGATTTTCACGCCGCCCTTGACCCTCACGGCACCTGGGTCGACGACCCTACGTACGGAACGGTTTGGGCGCCTTCGCCGACCCTGGTCGGCCCCGATTTCTCCCCTTACGTGACGGCCGGACACTGGGTCTACGACGACGACTGGGTCTGGGTGAGCGACTACGACTGGGGATGGGCGCCCTTCCATTACGGACGCTGGGTCTTCATCGAGAGCCGCGGTTGGTCGTGGATCCCGGGCCGAGCGTACCGAGGCGCTTGGGTGATGTGGGGAGTCGACGACGGTTATACCTACGTCGGCTGGGCGCCGATGGGGCCCGCATTCATTTGGTTCGGAGGTGTTGCCCGACCGTTCGGAGGCTACGTCGGCCCCCGCTTCGTCTACTGCCCCCGGAACGAAGTGTTCTCGGCGTCTGTGAGGATGCGGATGATCTCCGGCGCCGCCGCGGCGCCGATCGCCGCTCGCGTCCGCGCCTATGGACCGGCAAGGCCAGGCGTGGCCCTGCCGGGGCCCTCCCCGCAGAAGTTGGGGTTTCAGTCCGCGCAGATTCCGCATTCCGCCGGCGCGTCCGCCATCGCCCGCGCGGAGCAGTTCTCACGCCCGTCGACCGCACAATCCCTCGGCGCGCACGGCCCTACGCGCGTGTGGCCGATATCCCAGGCTGCAGCGTCGCCGCGGAATGCACTGCCCAACGCCGGAATCCCGGTTCAAGCAAGCGGGCGAGGTGCCGCAACGGTTGCTCCCGCGCCGTCGCGCAGTGGCGGACGCGGTTCTGTCCTACGCGCTGGTGTGGGGAGCGGTCACGCCGGCGGCGGGCACCATCGATGAGCCGCCGAGCTCCGTCGTCCGGATGTTCGACGCCAAGTCCGGCGCTCCCGACAAACTGAGGCTCCGCGTCCGGCGCCTGCTAGGCTTTGGCATCGATGGTCCGGATGGCCCGGCGAACAGCATGGATTGCGGTCGGTGCGGTTGCGCTCGGCACCATTCTGCTCGGCGCCTCTCGCTCGTACTCGCCTCGGGCGACCGGCGTCGTGCCCGCTCCTTCGTCATCCGCCGAGGGCCGGCCCGAGGATCACCCCGCGCAGTCCGTCGGCGATGACTCCCGCAGCCGAGCATTTCGAATCCCATCCGGCCAATCGCCCTCGCTCTCGTGCGAGGCCGCTCGCGCGGTCGTCGCGCAAGCACGAGCGCAACTCGCATACGCCCCTGACTCGGTCGACGCACGTTCCTTCGCAGAAGCCACGGCAGACTGGCTCGACCCGTACGGTCTTTGGAGCGTCGCCCCCGATACCCCTCTTGCTGCGTCGTTCGCGCGTCGTGCTCCGGAACTCCTCTCGGACTTGGAAGGAAAGGGCTCTCGCAACTGCGCCGCCGCGCGTGCCCTCGGCGCGGAGCTCGTGAGCTGGGTGAACGAACTGCGCGCCGTGTTCGACGACGCCCTTGCTCGCGTTTCCGATGCCGAGGACCCACAAACGGCCGCCTCGGCGTCGGCGTTCGAGGGTGCGACCGTCACTCGGCCCGCGCGGGCGCTCGCGGCGACGCTCGGGCGTCGTATCGGCGCGCTTGAACGCGAACTCGGTCCCGCGGTCCATCCGTACGCGGAACGCGCGAGGGACCGCTACTTTCCGGCGCTCGACAGCGACGGATGGGGACGGGTGGTCCTGGCCTCCGCCGTCCGCGCCTATGTCCCGACGATCGACCCGCACGGGGCCTGGGCACCCATGGACGAAGAGTCGAGCGTGTACGAAGTCGACCTCGAGGCACGTCCACCATCCCGCTTGTGGGAGAAGTCCGAACGTACCGCCCTCGGCGTCAAGATAGAATCGGGCGCCGAGCCACCGCTCGCCGACGGCGACGTGGTCCTCTCGCTCGCCGGCGTCGCCACGGGTGGTCTCAGCTTCGAACAGACCGAGCAGCTGGGGCTGGCCGCCTGCGACGCGCGGCCCACGGTGCAAGCCGTCGTTCTCCGCCCGGGCGAAAAGCTACCGGTAACCACGTGGCTCGACGGCACCGACTTGGAGACTCCCGGCGCGGCGGACGAGGGCGACGACCTGCCTGTCGAACGCTTGGAATACGGCGAAGGCGATGCGATCGTCGTAACAATTCACGATGTACGGGACGACCTCGGCGAAGCGTTGACCCGAGCCCTGTTGCGCCAACGGGAGCAGCAGGGGCGCGCCATCGCCGGGGTGGTCCTCGACCTACGCGGCAACGGCGGTGGGTCCACCGATGGCGCAATCGATGCGCTCGGCCTGTTTATTCCGGGGGCGCCGCTCTTTCCTATGAAGCGCCGAGACGGCTCGATCGAGACGGATCGGGCGCCGGAGCCGCCCGCCGTTGACCGATGGCGCGGGCCGGTCGCGTCCCTCGTCGATGGCGATACCGCAAGCGCGGCCGAGATGATCGGCGGGGCGCTGGCCGCCTACCGGCGAGGGCCTACCGTCGGCTCCACGACATTTGGAAAAGGGTGCGCTCAGGAGTATTTGGACGACGACGCACACGCTGGAACGCTGCGCCTTACGACGCTGCTGTACGCTCTGCCCGACGGCACCGCCGTACAGCACGTCGGGCTTGCCCCGACCATTCGCTTTCCGTTTGGTCCCCCAGGAACGATCGAGCGCGAGTCCGGACTGCCGCACTCGCCGCCCTCCTGGCGGGGGCCCGACGTGCGAGACCGGGCGATCCTCGAGCATGTCGAGGACGGCACCTGGAGCGTGGCATGGCCGCCGCACGGCGGGAACGTCGGGCCATGCAAGGACTCTGAGGTTTGTCGCGCGCTTCGCACGCTCGGTTTGGGCGCCCCTACGGCCAGGCGCACGGTCCGATCACGGCCGACTTCGGGACGGTAAGTGCGCAGCCCCAGCCGTCGTGCCTGTGTGGTGGTTGAAACCACCCAACCGGGCAGGCTCAAGCTTGAGCTGAGCTTGGAGCTCGCTGGAGCTCGCCGCTGGAGCTCGCAACCAGGTGACGTCGAGCTTCAACCTCAACCGTGCAACCGGCGAGTGAGCTTGCTGCCCTGGTGAGCGCGCAATCGGTTGCTATCACCGCCTCGCACGATGGTCGAGCGCGACTCGCCCTCAGTTCATACCGCTACCGTGCGATTCTGAAGCGCGGCCCACGGCGAAGGGCACGCGTGAGCCATTACCCAGCGGATGAAGGGGCTCGTTTTTCCTAGTTGCGCACGAAGCTGGCTCCCAATCAGCGCGTGCGTCATGTCTCGTCGTCAGAAAGTCGTCCGTTGATCGACTATCCCGGCTCGGGCTGCAGCGTGCATCGCGCAGCGTGATGTACACGCATCCACCACGTGCCGAATGGAAACACGCTCTCTCGCTCACCAGCCGTCCAGGCGGTAAGCGCACGTCGATAAGCAACTCGAAACGCCTTTTGAATCGCAAGCAGCGCCTTCCGTGCTTGCGGTTGCTTCGCCGCTACGGTCGGTACAGTGACGCGTTTCGGTTCAAACAACATCGCCCGCCTGACGAAAGGCTGTGTGAGTACCGCGGCGCGACCGACGAAGGCCCGCCCCGCTGTACGCATCTTGCGATGCGCTTCCGCCACTTGGCTCGTGATCGCCAGTCGCACGCGACTTATGCTCTCGCCGTCCTTGAGGCTAGGCGACACCACACGAAGCGTAAGGCTTTCCGGGCAGTCCCCACCTGGCCGAAAGTAGGTGTTTGGTCGGGTAACCCGCACTGTCCCATCGGTCCACATGGAGAGCCCGGGCCAGTCCTCAGGCTTCTGCACGAGCCCAGCGGCGACGGGGTTCACCGCCACATACGCGATCTTGTCGACAACGTCCTGGTCGTCGGCCAACTGAACGGCACTGCACGGCTCTGCCGACCATAGATTCTCCCATTGTCCTTGCAACGCGTTCATCGCTTTGGCGGAGAGTCGATGTAGCTCGCGAAGAAAATCGGGAAGTTGGCCTATCGGGTCCGAAACCACCAAGTGATGATGATTTGACATGAAGCAGGCCGCATGAAGCACAACGCCGGTCTTCTCGAGTGCGTACGCCAGGCAATACGCCAGAATGTGGGTAGTCGCCGCGCTCGGACGGAGACGGAAGGTGCGGAGACAGCAGCGTCGCGTAACAAGGTAGGTGGCGCCGGGGACCACCCGGCGAGGAAACGCCATGCCCGTCACTAAGCAGCACGCATACCACCCGTCGATAGGGCGATTTTTCGACGATCCGGGCCTCGCATGCTGTCTCGGCCAAGACAATCAGCGTCCGGGGACAACCCAACAACGCGCCGTCGGTCTGCCCCCGTTGGTCCTGCGAGGGACCGGCAACGACCACGTCTAACCCGGTTCGGGACCTGGCTCGTTCGGGACTTGGCTCCCTGGACCTGGCTCCTTCGGTGACCGCCGCTGTCTAGACCGCAGCGGCACCAACTAACCCCGTTCGGGCCGACCGTTCGGGGACTAACCCCGTTCGGGCCGACCCGGCCGAACCCCGTTCGGGCCGACCCGCCGCCGGCCGACCCCCGCAACGGCAGAGATCGAACCGCGGGCTGACGGCGTTCCTCCCTTCGCATCGAGAAAAACCTCTCCCCGCTCACTCACCCAGTCGAAGCCCGGCGAGCGTATCCCCGACCTCCGCCCCCAGCCAGACGACCGCGTGCAGCGCTTCGAGAAGCGGCAGTCGCCGTACGCCGCGCTCTTGAGCGAAACGCCACGCGGTTTGGATCGCGGGATATCCCTCGGTCAGCTCGCCCGCCTCGAGCATCTCTGCGGCTACGGTCTGGGCCGGCTTTCCCCGTCCGACACGCTCGCCGAACACGCGATTGCGACCTGCGGCTGCCGTGACATGGAGATCGCCGATGCCCGACGGCCCGTGCACGGTGTCTGCGCGTCCGCCCCCCGCGACGACGAGCGCGCGCATCTCCACGATCGACTGCGTGAAGCACGCCGCGCGCGCGTTGTGTGCGTCCGGCCCTACGAAACCGTCCCACAGGCCCAGCCCAGTCGCATATGCGTTTTTCAGCGCCGAGCACAACTCGGCTCCTGCAATGTCGCTGCTCGGAGTCGCGACCAGACCATCGCCAGCGAGCGCACGCGCACACACCGAGGCGTCGCCCTCTTCTCGACCAGCAAACTCCATCCAGGTCAGGACGCCTCGTGCGAGCTCCATGGCCTTGGCTGGCCCGGCTGCGTGTACGAATCGGAGGGGTCGGCCGAGGTATTCGTCCACGACGACGTCGATTCGTTCCATCCGTGCGGAGCGCGGCGATTCGAGCAGACCCTTGGTCACGCTGAGCACGGGCACGTTGGGGAGGTGTTCCGCCGCCCGGGTCATGACCGCAATCGCACCTGCCGAACTAACGCCGTGCACTACGATTTCCGCTCCCGAAAGCGCCTCCGCCAAGCGCGGGGATCGGTAGAGACGGATTCCGTCGAGGCTAAGCTTCAGCCGCGGGTGCGCTTCTCCCCGCTCGCACGGCTCGAGCATTGGGTCGTCGAGCCAGGTCCCCCAAAGGCGAACGTCGTGCCCCCGCCGGCGCGCCACGACCGCCATCGCACTACCCATGTACCCGGCTCCGAGGACGGCCACCTGCATGATGTTGGATGATACAGCGCTTTGCGCGAGGGACTCTACCGCAGTAGGGTGCGTGCCCCGCTTGCGCGGTGAGCGCCCGCCCCCCGATGTCGAGTCAAGACCCTTCGCTGGAAACAGGTGTCCGCGCCCCAGCACGGTTCCTCGCCGTCGGCGCGGGGCGCGGGGGCGTCGGAAAAAGCTTGGTCGCGGTCAATCTCGCGGTGTACTTCGCGCAGCTCGGAAAGGAGGTCGTGCTCGTCGACGCCGATCCGGGCGGTGCGAATGTTCACTCGCATTTTGGGCTGAAGGCGGCGCGCGCGGAGCCCGACTTCGACGAGGGCGGGGCCGATGCGCTGCGGCGGGCGCTCGTGCCGACCAGTGTGCCGGGACTGTCCCTGCTACCCGCGGCGCATGATGCGGTAACGCGTGGACCGGCGCTGCGAGCCGGGCGCAAGACGCGCTGGCTCTCGGCCATTCGGGCGGTCCCCGCCGATTATCTTGTGATCGACGTGGGGTCGGGGCACGGCGATTTTGCGCTGGACCTGATGCAAGCGGCCGACATTGCGATCGCCGTGACGGTCCCCGAACCTCCAGCGATCGAGACGACATACCGCTTCTTGCGTGCTGCGTTTCGCCGCCGGCTGCGCGGGGCCCTCGTCCGCGACAAGTTGCGGTTGGCGCTGCTGGATCGCGCCCTTGCCGATCTCGGTATGCTCCCGGCCCCGATTGAGCTGGTACGCCGATTGTCGAGAGTCGACAGGTCGCTCAGCGACACCGCATGGAGGCTCGCGCAAGCGATGCGGATTCAGCTCGTGGTGAATCAGACCCGGGTGCGCACCGATTCGGAGCTCGGGGCTTGGATGAGCGGGCTGGTTGCGCGCCACTACGGGATTGCGCTCGACGAGCTCGGGCACGTCGAACACGACGACACGGTTTGGCTGACCGTGCGTCGAAATAAGCCGCTCCTGGTCGACAGTCCGACGAGCAAAAGCGCTCGCAACGTCGAGCGAATCGCGCGCCGCGTCTTGGCCCTGGCGGCGAGCAAACCCGGCGAGTCGGCGCGCCCGTCGCCGATTCCAACCGATGAACCGACGCTCTACGCCGTTCTCGGCGTCACGCGATCGGCGAACGACGAGGAAGTCCGGCGAGCATACAAACGCCAGCGGGAGATCTATGCAACGGGCGGTCTGGCCACGGTTTCGCTACTGGACTTCGACGAGCTCGCGGCGGCGCAGCGCAAGCTGGACGAAGCCTACGACACCCTGCTCGATCCCGTTCGCCGTCGCGCCTACGATCTCTCGACGTTTCCGACAGCCGAGCCCGAAGTGCTGTCCGCGCGGACGACGAGCCCCGCCGTTGCGGCCGAGCAAGTGATGCTTCAGCGCGAGCTCCAGCGCGACATCGGGCCGGATACCGAGTTCTCGGGGGCGCTGCTGCGCAAGGTGCGCGAGTCTCTGGGTCTGGAGATCGTCGAAATCAGTGCGAAGACGAAGATTTCGCGAGCCCATTTGCAAGCGATCGAAGACGAACGGTTCGCCGAGCTTCCGGCTCTCGTGTACACGCGCGGTTTTCTGGTCGAGCTGGCCAAGCAGCTGCACCTCGATCCCATGCAAGTCCCCAAGACGTACTTGCGCCGGCTGCGGGAGGAGCTCGCCGCGCGCGACAAGGAGTCGGCGTGACTGCAGCCTCACCGAGCGTGAGGTCGAGTTGGCGACCGAAGCCGGCCTCCGAACCACTTTTCGCCGCGGCGCTCTTTGTGGCCGCTCTCCTTCCCCGCATCTATGTCGCCCTCGCGTGGTCCCGCGAGCCAGTTTGGGACGGCCACTACTACGATTTCGGTGCGCGAAGGATCGCGGCCGGGTTGGGCTATTCCGACGATCGGAGCATCGCCGGCTTGTTGGTGTGGCACCCGTGGTGCCACTATCCGGTCGGATACAGCGCGTTTCTCGCCGCGTTCTATCGAGTCTTCGGGGCGACCCACGCCGTGGCCGGTGCCGCGAATGCGCTCGTGGGCGCGGCGCTCGCGGTCGTCACCTGGGCCCTGGCGCGTTTCGGGCTCTCGTCCGCCCGGGCGCGCATCGCCGGCTTTCTCGTAGCGTTCCATCCAGGGCTCGTCCTCTATTCGGCGCTTTTGATGAGCGAGCCGCTGGCAGCCTTGCTGACCCTCGCCGCATTCTGGCTCGCCGTGCGCGACAGCGGCCGCCGCGGGCTCGCGGCCGGTGCGCTGGTCCTGGGCGTTGCCGCTCTCGTACGTCCGCAAGCGCTTCTCTGTGCGCCCTTTCTCGCGTGCGCGGGGTCGAACGCGATACGGGAACGCCTGCCTCTCGCGGCGGCAGCCTGCGTGCTGGCTCTCGTACCGGTACTGCCGTGGACCGCGCGGAACTGCCGGGTGATGGACGGTTGCGCGCTGGTGAGCACGAACGGGGGCTGGAACCTTGCCATCGGCGCATTTCCGCGGGCGACTGGCCGCTTCGAAACGCTGCGCGCGACCGACGGATGTCGCGACGTGACGGGGCAAGTGCAGCAAGACCGCTGTTGGCTCGCGTATGGGATCGAGCAGATTCGCGAGCATCCGTGGCATTGGCTCTCGCTCATCCCGGCCAAGCTTGGATTCACGTTCGACCACGAATCGTTTGCCGTGGAGTATTTGCACGAGGCGATGCCGCAAGCGTGGGCCGAGGAGCGCAGGGTGCGCATTCGGGAGTCCACCACCTTGGCGCATCGGTTTCTCGTCGCGGCCGCGGCTCTGGGGTGTATTGGGCTTCCGCTCGGGCGCTCGGTCAGGCCTGGGGCTCTGGCGACGCAGGCGGCGCTGTTCGTCATTGCGGCCGCGCTCGGGGGGGTTGCGCTTTTCTCGGACTCGCCCGCGTTCTGGCCGCTGGTCGTTTTCACCGCGATTACGCCCTGGCTCCCGCTCGACGGGCGCCCCCCGTTTCCGCCGGCGCTCGTCCTAGGGGTCGCGCTCCTCGGAACGCTGATCGTCACGCACGCGGTCTTCTTCGGCGAAGATCGGTATCACGTGGTGGTGTCTCCCGTGTTCGCGATTCTGGCTGCGGGCGCGCTTCGTCGGTCGACGGTCGGGTCATCGAGCGTTCCCCGGAGAGGTGACGTCCTCTTGCAGATGGATTAATACCTGCGCCGATGAATCCGGGGCTTCGAGAGTTGCCGTCTCGTTTCGCTTGGCCTCTCTTGGGCGACACGCTGGCGTTCGCGACCGACCCGTCGGGCCTTCTAGCGAGTCGCGCCCAAGAGCTCGGTCCGGTGTTCCGATTGAGCTTGTTCGGACGTCCGACTGCGTGCTTCGTGGGCGCAGAGGCGTTTTCCCTCCTGCTGGACGGCGAGAACGTCGCCCGCGCCGGGGCAAATCCTCCGCATGTGGAAGAGATCTTCCACCGCACGTCGGTTCCGTTCCTCGATGGCAGCGCTCAAAAGCGTCGCAAGCGCCTCCTCATGGCGGCTTTTCGGGAGGACGCCCTCGACGGTTACTTGCCTATCGTCGAGCAATTGATCGATCGGCACGCGCGAATGTGGGTTGACCGCGGGGCATTCGCATGGGTGCCCGCGCTCCACTCGCTCGGGTTCAGCATCGCGCGGGCGCTCTTCGTCGATGCGGATCCGACCCAGGACGATCCGGCGATCGAGCAGGCGTTTGCGAAGGTCGCTGCCGGCCTCTTGTCCATCCCAGTCAACCTTCCGTTCACGCGGTATGGCCGAGCGCTGAAAGCTCGCGACTTCATCCGCGGCGTGGTCGACGAAGCAATCCGTGCGCGCGAAGGGAGCGAACGTGGCAGCAATGTGCTCGGACGGCTCATGCAGGCCCGCGACGGGGTCGAGAAGCTGTCGCCCGAAGAACTGCGCGTCGAGACCTTCCACTTTTTCGGTGCGTACTCCGCTGTGATCGGTGGGCTTTCGTTCCTCGCGTCTGCGCTCGGGCAGTTCCCCGAGGTGGAGAGCCGCGCCCGCGAGGAAGTGCTCCGCGAGGTTCCGCGCGGACCGATGTCAGTCGATGCTCTGAAGAAGCTCGTCTATGTCGATCGCGTAACGCGCGAAGTACGGCGGGCAAGGCCCATCTTGCCTCTGACGTTCTTCGGCGCAATCAAGCGCGACCTGACTTTCCACGGCATGCGGATACCCAAGGGACACCGCGCCGTCGGATGCATCGGCGCGACCTTGCTCGATGAGCGAACGTTTCCGGATGCGAAGCAATTCGATCCGGATCGGTGGACCCAAGCGAGCGAAGCCCAGGAAAAGGCCTGGATTCCGCACGGCGGCGGTCTCCACGAAGCCGGCCATCGCTGCGCGGGAGAGGCCTTGGCCCACCTGATGATGAAGGTCTTCGCCGCGCATATGCTCCGGAGCTATCGGTGGAAGCTCGCCCCGGATCAGGACTTGTCGGCGACGAAAGACAAGCTTTTCGCAACTCCCGCCGGTGGGCTTTGGGTGACGATTTCGCCAATTTAGCCGGCGGTCGTCCAAGGAACGCCCATCTCGCTCTTCGCGCCTCCTGTGCACGTGCTACCGTGCCGCCATGATCGGCCGGCTCACCGGCAAGGTCGTAGCCCTAGAGGCGGACGGTGGTGTGGTGCTCGACGTCGGCGGCGTGGGGTACGAGCTCGCCATTCCGCTCGGAACGCTCGGGCGCGCGCACACCGATGATGTGGGCCGCGTCACCCTTTGGGTGCACACCCATGTGCGCGAGGACGCGCTCGCGCTCTTCGGTTTCGCCGACGAGGCCGAGCGCGCGGCCTTTCGGGCTCTGGTGGGGGTCTCGAACGTCGGGCCCAAGATCGCGGTCGCGGTCCTCGGTGCCCTGCCGGCCGCGGAGCTCGCGCGGGCGGTGGCGAGGCGCGATATGGCCGCCTTGACGGGAATCTCGGGGATCGGCAAGAAGATCGCCGAGCGGCTGCTGCTCGAGCTTCGCGACAAGCTGCCGATCCCGCTCGCGTCCACCTCCGCCGCGCCGGGCGTCGGCGCCTCGCGACGCGAACCGATGGCCGCAGGCGAACGCCTGCGCGGCGCTCTCACGGGGATGGGCTTCAAGCCGGCCGAAGCAGACCGGGTGATCGCGACGCTCGGCGAGCGGGACCGGGAGGCGTCGTTCGAGGAGATGCTGCGTGAGGCGCTGGCGCTGCTGGCCAAGTAGGATGAGCCCATGAAGGACGTCATCGCGTTCATCGATTCGAATCGCACGCGTTTCGTGGAAGATCTGGTCGAGTGGGTGCGGATCCCGTCGATCTCGAGCGATCCGACGCATGCCGCGGACGTGAAGAAATGCGCCGACTACCTCGCCGCGCAGTTTCGTTCCCTCGGTGCCGGCCGCGTCGAGACGTGGACCACCGCGGGGCACCCGGCCGTGTTCGCGGAGTGGGCCGTGGCGCCGACGAAGCCCACGCTCCTCGTGTACGGCCACCACGACGTGCAGCCGGTCGATCCGCTCGGCGAGTGGGTTACGCCACCCTTCGAACCCAGCGTTCGCGACGGACGGCTCTGGGGTCGGGGCTCGGTCGATGACAAGGGACAGGTTTACGTCCACGTCAAGGCCATCGAGAGCTTCGTTCGAACCGTCGGCGCTCTCCCGATCAACTTGAAGATGATCGTCGAAGGAGAGGAGGAGATTGGCAGCGCCAATCTCGACGGGCTTCTACGCGAGCACGCCCACGACTTGGCCTCCGACTTCGTCTGCGTGAGCGACACAGCCATGTTCGGGCGTGGGATCCCGTCGTTGTGCGTCGGCCTCCGTGGGCTGGCGTACATCGAAGTCTTCGTCGACGGCCCCGCTCTGGACTTGCACTCGGGCACGTTCGGTGGCGGCGTGATGAATCCCATCCACGCGCTTGCGCGAATGATCGCCGCTCTTCACGATGCCGACGGTCGCGTTACCGTTCCGGGCTTCTACGACGCCGTGGTCCCAATCTCGGATGACGAGCGGCGCGAGATTGCCGCATTGCCATTCGACGAGCGCGAATGGCTCCGGTCGACCGGAGCGCCGGCGACCTGGGGAGAAAAGGGGTATTCGACGCTCGAACGCGTTTGGGCGCGTCCTACGCTGGACTGCTGCGGGATAAGCGGAGGCTTTCAAGGAGAGGGAGCGAAGACGATCATCGCGGCCCAGGCACGCGCGAAGATCAGCTGCCGACTTGTGCCCGATCAGGAGCCGGAAGACATCGCGAAGAAGCTTGGAGCGGAGCTCGAGCGCCTCGCGCCGCCGGGGGTGCGCGTCCGCGTCGAATACTTGCACGGAGGGCGACCGTACCTCGCGCCGACCGATCACCCGGTCTTCGAGATCGCGAAGCGCGCGTTCACGAAGGCATTCGGCAAGCCGACTGTTTTCATGCGCGAGGGGGGAAGCATCCCCTTCGTGCGAACGATCGCAGACGCGACCGGAAAGCCGTGTCTCCTGATGGGTTTTGGTCAGCCCGACGAGAACGCTCATGCGCCCAACGAGTGGCTCGACTTGGGCAACTACCACCTCGGGATAAAGAGCGCGGCGTACCTATACGACGAGCTCGCGCGGATGTAAGGTCACGGTCGGTATGGCCAAAAAGACGAAGTCCGCGAAGCGTGGAAAGCTGCGCGAGAGACGCGAGCGGCGCTTCGAGCCTCGAGCCAGCGCGAGCGCGTCGGTCGTGTACCTATTGGGGGCAATCGGCGCGGTGGCGATGGGCGCCGGAAGCTGGGGCGAGTTCGGGTCGCTCGTGCGCGATCCGAGTCCCGAGCCGTTCAAATACGCGGCGTACGTCCTAGCCGCCGGCGCGGTCATGGTCGGGATTGCCATTTGGATCGGCACGAGCGGCGAGGCACCCTTGCGCGTCGGCGACGGGGGGTTGGCCGTAGAGCGGAGCGGGGTGCGGCGTATGCCCTGGTACGCCGTCGAGCGCATCGCGTGGAGCGAAGGTGCCGTACGGGTCACGGGCAAGGACGACGCCGGGACGGGGATGACGATCGTGGCGTCCCTCGCCAGCTATCCGCAGGCCGCCGCGTGGATCGTCAAAGAAGCGCGCGAGCGAGTGCCGGCCGTCGTACAGCTTCCCGAAGATGTCCGGCTCCCCGAGGCGCAGGCAAGTGCCGGCGAGTCGCTCGTCATGGACCCGCCGCAAGTCGTGGGCAAGCATTGCGCTGCGAGCGGTACGGTGATCGCATACGAGCCCGATGCCCGGGTATGCCCGCGCTGCGAGCGCGTGTATCACAAGGAGCACGTGCCCGATTCGTGCACCTGCGGGGCTTCGCTCGAGGCGTTCAAAGCGCAAACGAAAACAGGCTAGCGTCGGCGGTCGTCCGCGATTGCGACGTTCGCGAACCGCTAAGCCGCGAAGCACGCCTTGCCTCGTGACCTCCGGGTGGTAGTGTCTCGAATGCGTTGGTCCGGGGGAATCGCGTTGGCGACGTGCGCGGTGATCACGGGCTCGTGCATCGACCTCGGGAGCCGTAGCTGCACGGCAATCGCACTTGTTTGCGAGCAAACCACCGTCACTCTGCAATCGCCCAACGATGCCTGGACGGCGGGGACGTACACCCTTGCAATAGTCGTCGATGGCTTCTCCCAGCAGTGCACGATAGAGGTCCCCGATCCCCCGTCTGCCGCTCAAGGGACATGCTTGGCGCCCGGCACGACCTTGAGCCTCGCCCCCATCTGTCCAATCCCGCCCGCTGTTTGCAATGCGGGAACCTGCAGCGAGAGCGCTTCGAGCGCTGACTGTCTCGCCGGTCGTTTCACGATGGCCCTTACCTTCGGCAGTCCCCGCGGTTTCGAGGTGCCTGATGCGCATGTCGTCGGGCAGCTCGGTCTGAATCTCTCGGTCGACGGGAACGAGTTGATGAGCGAGACCATTGCGCCGAAGGCCACGACGACGGGCAGCGCGGCGTGCGGATTTTGTACGAACGCGTCGGCGACGCTGTCGATCGGGGGCGGTTGAGCGCCCATGCCGGCCATCATGTTCCCTTCGAATTCCCCTTTCATCGTCTGCGAGGGGGCGCGCTCACACGGCGCGATGCACCCGCAGAAAGCTCTCCTCGGACGGAACCCCGAGGCGAAGCGGAAAGCCGTAGTGCCCGGTCCCCCGGTGAACGTACATGCGATCGCGGCCACGCGCCCAAAAGCCATGGTCCGGGATCTTCAAGCCAAAGAGGCGCAGGAACGTCCACGAGAAGCCCAAGCTCACGAGCCCGACCTGGCCTCCGTGCGTATGGCCGGAGAGGACCAGATCGCCCTCGCCACTCGGGAGGTGCCGGAAGGCGCCGGGATCGTGCAGAAGAATGATGCGCGTCCGGCCAGGCCTGCGCGGGTGCTCCCCGCAGACCCGCTCGAGGTGGCTCGCGCGGTCCTGCCAGACGAAGTCCATCCCCACCACTTGTACCGGACCCGCCCCCGTATCGACGTCCCGCTCGTCGTCCACAAGGAGCGTGATGCCGTTTGCCGCCAAGGCCTCGGCGACGGTCTCCGGAGCCTCGTGGTCGTGGTTGCCCGGGCAGGCGAACACTTTGCCCGGCATCGCGCGAAGAGGCTCGAGGGCGCGCCGGAGCAGCTCCGGGTCCGACTGCGACTCCATCGTGAGAAAATCGCCTGTGAGAAATACGAGGTCCGGATTCCTCGCCACGGCGCGTTCGGCGATCCTTCGCAGGCGGGCCACCGACATGAACGGGCCGATGTGCGGATCGGTGATCTGCACGACGCGGAGTGGCCGTTCTTCGCGCGCATCGCCCCGCGGGTGGGGCGCGACGTTCGTCGGCTCCTCGGGGCCTCCGATGACGAGATCGATCTCTTCCTCGCGCGAAGTGAGCGACTGAAGCAGCCCGACCGCGCCGGCTGCGTACGGTAGCCATGGCACCCAGGGGTGGAATCCCAAGGCGCGCAAGAGGGCCCATGGGAGGGCGAGAAGCGTTCCGGCGACGAAGAACGCCGCCGGCCAGCTCACGAGCAACCGGTACGCAGTCGAGCGCATGCGTGGCCGAGAGAGTCCCGCGAAGTTTACGTACACGATGAGGTGGAGCGCGACGAAGACGGGCATCCCGGCGCCGGAGAACGGTGCCATCGCGATCGCGAGCAGCGAGTAGATGCCGAGGAGCACGCCCGCGGCCATCGCGAACCTTTGCCCACGAACGAGCCGGGCGGCGAGCACGACCGCGAGCCAACCTCCGAGCGTCAACAAGCGAAACGACGTCGGCCCGTCCGGTGGCATCAACATCTATGGATGCTGGCATGCGCCCCAACGTGTCGCCTCTCGATTCGAGTCCTCCAGCCATGCTCGACCGAATCGCTCGGCTCGGAGGGCTCCCGACGCGGCGGTACACTTCGGCGTGGCCGACCACTCGCTCGCCGCTCGTATCGAGCCCCTATTGCCGGGCGACACCGTCGCGGTCGCGCAATGCATCGCCTTGGACGCAGACGCATTTCCGTACGCGAGCGCGACCTTCGGCGTCCGCGAAGCCGCGGCGCGCACGTGGATCGCGCGCGACGTTCGCATTCCCGAGGGCAAGTGCCCGGTCATCGGCTTCATCGCCGGACACCACCGGCGCGGAACGCTCCACATCGGAGGGCTGGCCGTGGAGTCGGCTGTCCGGCGGCGGGGCGTGGGCCGCGCACTCTTGCGCGAGGCCGTCGACAGCGCTCGGGCGGAGGGAATGGACGCGGTGGCGCTCCACGTGTCGGTCGCCAACCGCGACGCCATCCAACTCTACCGTCGCGAGGGCTTCTGCGTCAGGGCTCGCCTACGACGCTTCTATCCTTCGTCCACCCACGGCGGCGAGCGCGACGCCTATGAGATGGAGCTGCGACTCTAGCGCAGGTCGGGCGCGTCCTACGTCTCCGGAGTGCGCTCTCGGATCCGGAGTGTGCTCTCGAACGATGGCGGCCCCTCGCTCGGCGCCCTAGGCTGAGGAGCCATGCGGTACAACCTCCTCGGCAACACCGGTCTTTACGTCTCGGAGCTCTGCCTAGGCGCCATGACGTTCGGCGGCGGCAGCGGCATGTGGCAGGCGATCGGAAACCTCGGGCACAAGGAGTCGCTCGCCCTGGTTTCCGCGGCGCTCGACGCGGGGGTCAACTTCATCGACACGGCCGACGTGTACTCCGGTGGCGATAGCGAGCGGCTGGTCGGCGAGGCGCTCAAGGCCCTCAATCGCCCGCGGGAACAAATCGTAGTGGCGACGAAAGTGCGCGGCCGAGTTGGGCCGGGCGTCAATCAAGTCGGTCTTTCACGGGGCCACATCCTTTCGAGCATCGACGGCAGCCTGCGCCGACTCGGCCTCGACCACGTCGATCTTTATCAGATCCACGGATTCGATCCGGTGACGCCCATCGAGGAGACCGTTCGCGCCCTCGACGACGTGGTCCGCTCCGGAAAGGCGCGTTACCTCGGTTTCAGCAACCTGCCGGCATGGCTCGCGTCGCATGCCATTACGTTCGCCGAGCAAAACGGGTTTGCTCGCTTCGAGAGCGCCCAAGTTTACTATTCGATCGCGGGTCGCGACATCGAGCGCGAAATCGCGCCGCTCTGCCAGGCCCGCCGCCTCGCGATCCTGCCGTGGAGCCCGCTTGCGGGAGGTCTTCTTTCCGGCAAGTTCGACCCCGACAAGAAAGGCCCCGCGGACGCGCGCCGCGCGGCCTTCGACTTTCCGCCCGTGAACATGGAGCGCTTGCCGCGCGTTCTCGCTGCGCTCCGGAGAGTCGCCGAGGACACCGGCGCCTCCGTGGCGCGCGTCGCGCTCGGCTGGCAGCTGACCAAGCCCTTCGTCACGAGCATCCTCATCGGGGCCAAAAGGCCGGACCAGCTCGCCGACAACCTCGCGGCCACCGAGCTTCGCCTATCGGCCGAGCATGTGAAGCTGCTCGACGAAGCCAGCGCGCTTCCCCAGGAATACCCGGGCTGGATGGTCGACTTCCAAAACTCCCGCGACCCGCGCGGCACGGCAGCCCCGCCCACGGACGCTCAGATCCGCGCGGCGGCAGAGCGCCTCAAGTGAGGCAATGCCCACCGTCGTGACCCGTCTGCGGCCCGCTCGCATCGAGGTCATGAAGCGGTTCGCGTCACGACCGGTCCATCGCACGTGGACGCGAGGTCCGGCATGACTTCGCTGACGGTCGATCACGTTGTGTCGACCGAGCGATTTCGCGCTTTGGAAGCGGACTGGCGCCTCCTTGAGAAGCGGGTCGCCCCGACCGTTCCGTTCGCAACGTATGATTGGACTGCGGCCTGGTGGACCCATCTGAGTGAATCCGGGGCCGGTGTTCGCGACGAACTCTCGCTGAGAACCGTTCGGTCCCCGGAAGGCGAAATCGTCGCGATCGCCCCGACGATGCTGACGTACCGGCCGGGCGAGGGGCCCCTGTCGAGCCGTCAGTTCCAATACTTGGGAGCGGATGCCAATATTACCGAACTGCACGGGATGCTGGTCTCGCCCGGTCACGTCCTCGCCGCACACGCCGCGTTGCTCCACGACTTGAAGGCCACCAAGGGCACATGGGACTGGATGGTGTTGACGCTTCCTGTCCACGACGGGCTGCAAGCCATGGTCGGTCAAATGTTCCCTGGGTTCGTGGTCGCCAAGGAGATACCCCTATTTCACGTGAATCTCGCGCCAACTTGGGAAGCCTTCAAGGCGAAGCTGGGTCGAAATATCAAAGAATCGATCCGACGGTGTTACAACGCTCCGAAGCGAGATGGGGTCTCGCTGGAGTTCGAAGTGCTTGACGATTGCTCCGATGTCGGCCCAGCTCTTCAGGAGTTCTTCCGATTGCACAGTGCGCGAGCTGAGCTCGTCGACACCGTGCGTCATGGCGACGTCTTCGGCTCCGTCCGTGCGAAAAACTTCTTGGTGGATGTCTCGCAGCGGTGCGCGAGGCTCGGAACATTTCGCGCCTTTCGACTCAACGTCGGGGGGGCGGCCGTTGCCACGAGGTTGGGCTTCGTCGTCGGCGACTGTTTGTATATGTACTACTCCGGGTACGATCCGAGTTTTCGCAAGTACAGTGTGATGACGACGGTTCTCTGCGAAGCGATGAAGTATGCCATCGTCAAAGGGTATCGAATCGTCAATCTGTCGACAGGTACGGATGAATCGAAACTCAGGTGGTCTCCTGTACCGACGTGGCACCAGCAAGTTTTGATCGTTTCCCCTTCCCTTCGAGGCCGCCTGGTACACGCGGCGACCGAGCAAGCGCGCTCGTGGCTCCGCGCCGGCATGCTGGCTCGAGCTGCAGGGTATCTCTTCGCGCGACGGTAGAAATGACGGGCCCCTTTCTTCGCGTGTCCAACGACGTCTGACTCGACCGCGAATCTGCCTTCGACGCCGCGGCGGGGCGCGTGGTATGTCGATCCGATCACGGCACGGCTGCGGCGCGTTCGGCAACGCGAGGCACCGAGCTGCCCGGGAGCGAGCTCATGACGCGCCGACCTGTCCTCTTCCTCATGACCCTCTTGTCGGTCGCTTCCTCCGCTTGCTACGGACGCGGCGGCTTTCTGCTGGGCGCGATGCTGGGAACGGCGATCGTGACCGCCGCGGTGGTCAGCGCGACCCCACCGCCTCCCCCGCGCGTCGTGTATGTACCGGTGGCGCGGGAAGGCTACGCGTGGCAGCCGGGTTACTGGACGCTCCAAGACGGCCAGTGGGTGTGGGTCGACGGACAGTGGATTGCCCTACAAACGGGCTACTCGTGGTCCCCGGCGCACTGGGAGCAAGACCCGAGCGGGAGCTGGCGACTCCAGGCTGGAGAATGGGTGCCCGACCCGCCGCCGCCGCCACCACCTCCGCGGTGACGCTCGTCAGGGCAACGTGAACGACGCGACCCGAGCAACGCCCTAGACAAAACTCGATCACGAAGCGCGCACGCTTCGCGTCCTTTACAATGTCGGGCATCCCATGAGCCTCAGTCACCGCGTCCGAGCGATCGCCTGGGGCGCCTGCACGCTCGTCCTGGCGGCCGGCTGCTCGTCGCCTTATGAGCCGAACTTGAAGTTCGTGCAGCGCACGCTCGACGCATCTTCTGCCGGGGTTCCCGGCGACAATTCTCGAGCGACCGATGACGCCGGAGGGTCCGCCATCCTTCCTCCTACCGGGGGCTTCGACGCCAGTTCGCTCGTGGGTCAGCAAGGCACGGACTCTTCGCCCCCGCCGCAATTCGGAACCGGTGGGTCGGTGCCAATCGACAGCGGCAGCGGATCGGTCGACGCGCTATCCCCCCCGCACCCGGCACCGGACGCGGGACCCCCGAGGGCACACGCGGCCACCATCGTGGTCACCACCGTCGACGACATGATGTGTTACAGCCCGGAAAACGTCGGCGCGATCTGGATTGCAGAGAGTTCGGGAGCTTTCGTCGAGACACTGCAAGAATGGGGGAAGACCCGAATCGACCACTTGGTTCTTTGGAATTCGGCGACGAGCGACGCCGGGCTTCCGCGAAGCACCGTCGACGCGATCACGGGGGCAACGGCGCAGAGTTACGGCACTCGTGTTTCCTACTGGAATTTCACGGATGCCAGCGGAAAGACGGTTGCCGACGGCTCATACCGGGTGTACTTCGAGACGTGCGACGACAACGTGCCTGGCCCGAACACGTTCGTGACATTTACAAAGGGGCCTACCGCTGCGATGTTCACGTTCCCCGACACGACCTATTTCCAAGATCTCAAAGTGATCGTGATGCCCTGAAACCCGAAGGCGGGGCAGAGGGCAATCACCTGCGTTCAAGAGAGCAAGGCGGCGATGCTTCGCCCTAGAGCACCGAACGGTTTGACTCCCGTCGGCTTTGCCGCGATTTTCTTCGCATCGCTTCGTTGCTCCTCCTCAAATTACTCCAGTAGTTCTCGTCGTCGCGCCTCGCGCTGCTCGAAACTCGCAGC
>Ga0265313_10000595_pt1 | contig 37514 bp, 37 predicted proteins | sample 4123metaG_FD_203122 | JGI IMG/M metagenome (GOLD analysis project Ga0265313, IMG submission 203122) | Rhizosphere microbial communities from Carex aquatilis grown in University of Washington, Seatle, WA, United States - 4-1-23 metaG | ecosystem: Host-associated > Plants > Roots > Rhizosphere >... | reverse complement strand
GCCTGCACCTAATGTTGTTAGACCGTTTGTAACTGTAAATGTTTTGCCGGTTGTAACTGTGGTATTACCCATTAGTGATACTGCACCTGAACCGGTTTCAAATGTAGCAGCACCATTTACTGATACATCCGTTGTAGCGGTACCACCAAGAACTACGCTTGTAGCAGTAGTTGTACCAATTGTTAGAGAGCCAGTTACATCTGCATCGATACCATTACCAACTAAAAGCTGATTTGTTGGTTGAATCTGAGTTGTAACGCCTGATTGAATTGTTAGAGCGCGAAATTGAGAACCTGACATTGTTTTTCCTATTTAGTTGATTGTTGAAAGTTGTTATTGTTTATTGAAAGTCTTACGAAATTTGAGCAAACCTTACATCTGATTGAAGAACACGAATTGCACGAGAATCCATTATATCTACACCAATATCGGCACCAATGGTAAAACCATGAACCTGATCTGATGCCATTATTACTTGATGCCCACCATTTTTTAGTGGAACATTTATTTGTGTGCATGGTCCTTGTGTGTGAACACAACGTCCATGTGGTGGGATTTCGCCCAAATATTTGAACCTGCTCATACTAATCTCCTATTGAAAGAATTGTTGTTAGTCTTCCCTATTTATATATTGAACTATTCCTATTTATTTTAGAAAAAATTACAGCTGAACAAAACTCTCATCAATTTCAATAACTAGCGTTGTTGAGTTTTTTGCGAACCCTAGTTTTTGAACTATATTTCCTCCTATTGTTGGCGCTATCGTTGTCATTGTCCCATCGGTTAAACCCAAGTAATATACTGCTCCAACAGTCAATCCAGAGAATGAACTATTTTCTCCTTCCAGTTGAACAACGCACTGCGTCGATGAGCCCTTCGACAACACTATACCGATTGCCAATTTAGTTGAATCAGTTGCATTCGCCAGCCCAACGGTATTAGATCCAGAAAGATACACAACATTACCAACAGCAACAGATGACAAACATGTATAATTACCATACCCATCTACGCTAAGACTAGTTCCGCCTGTTGCCGGCTTAGGCTTCCATTGACTCGATGAAGCATCCCATGTGAGTACTTGACCATCACTTGGTGCTGTACTTGATATAGAGTTACCTTGTATTTTAGTAACGGTGACATTACTAGTAGTTCCACTAGCGTCTCCACCAAGCGAACCACCACCGCTTCCGCCACCAGTTTGACCTCCAAGGAATCCGCTCATTTATTCTTTACTGACGATCCCAAGCGTTTACCGACACGACAATTGGTCCAGAACTACCGGATTGAACTCGAAACCACATTTTACTAACGACTCGATTGTCAAATGTTAACCCTGCCGATGCATTAGCGCTATTCAACTCCATATGTACAGTCTGACCATTTAGAGAAATCTCAACTACGCCGGTACCTAAATTCAACATCATAATGCCTTGCGTCACAAATGGGATGAACAAATCAGCATTGTTATTGAAACTTGTTGCTACAACAGAAATCTTTTGGAAAAAATTATGGTCAAATCCATAAGTTATTGCGCCCATACCAATACCATTAGCCATAATAACTCCCTAACTTTATAATATAAAATTAGCAGACAAGGCATCGCGATATCCAATATCCATCATAGTTTTGATTTTAGATGGCGAGAAATCTAATAAATCTTCAATTAGATTAAACTTTGGACGAATGATATTTAGTTTTATTTCTTTCTTATTAGTTAATCCTGATTTAGCTAATTGATTATATATTAATGCTTTTTCAATATCATTAGACATGATCTTTTCTGTATATAAATCAAATGATCTTTTTAATATATCTATTATATTTGGCTTAAGCATAAACTTTTTATCACGAGTTTCTGGTGATGTTACAATGGCATCTATTTCAGTTGCACCAAAATCAATAGCCGTATGAATTGGTGATATTGATTTTATACCACCATCTCCCCATAATTGATCTCCAATTTTTACCGGCTCAAAAAGAATTGGAAAAGACGCGCTGGCACCAACAGCACTAATAAAATCATCTGATGATTGATCAAAATTACTGTATTTACCGGTTGTGAAGGAGACTGCCCCAACAATAACATGTCTATTAGCATCGCGTATTTTTTGTACTGATATACTATTTTGCAATAGCAACTTCATAGGAGTACTATCAAAAAACCCCAACTTCCATGCAATATGCAGTTTTCCAAACGGCTTCCATTTTTTATATATTATACTATTGTTTAGTGATAGCCACATATCAGAAAGAGTATTGATAGCGAGTTTTTCTTGTCCGAGAGGATATTGACTTAAGAATGAAGCATTGATAGCACCTGAGCTCACGCCGACCACGAGGTCATATTTTTTTTCTAGATCACCTAGTAAATGACGCAATACGCCGACGGCCCAGCTTCCCTTGCTTCCGCCGCCACCGAGTATCAATGCACGCATACATTAATGCTTATTTATTCGGAGTATTATATGTGCGTCCAAGTTTTTCTATCAATAACTCTTGCTATTATCATATAATGCATTCCAAGTTTTTTAGCAATTTCTTTACAAAAATTTTGTTTTTGTCCATCACCTCTAACAAAATTAGCAGATACATTTGCAAAATCTTTTCTAATTTCTAATACCATTTCATTATTTAATTTGCATCCAGGATGATCCTCTCCCTTAGGACCAGGCTTGCCTTTGTTCCAAACTTCTCTGCCTTTTAACGAATTAGACAAAATAACTTTTGATTCTTCTGACATCGGTATTCCTTTATTCCATGCCTCCCGACCCATCAATGAATCTGACATTTTCTTTTTTGATTCATCTGAGTGTTTATGTCCCGAATGATTTTTATTACCAACTCCATGTTTATTACCCATCATTATTTTAGATCTTAATGCTTTTGTCTCTTCTGATTGCTTTTTACCTTTATTTGCGTCTGATAGTTTTTTCTTTGTTTCATCAGAATGACTACCGTGGGTACCGCCCTTTTTTATATTATATCCTATATCTGGATTAGTACTATCATATTTGTCAATATAAAAATCTTCCAATATATTAGCTTGTGCTTGTGTAAAAGCAAAATCTAAATTTGTATAATAAAAATTATCTTTACCGTATTTTTCTATAGCATGATTCAGATGTACACAACGTTTATATCCCGCACCACCATGGAATCGTCTTTTTAGAGACTGCCATGTCTGCCCAATATAAATTTTACCATTTACTATATTTGTTAATAGATATAATATATTTACTCGTGTTTTTGCCATACTTCACCTAACAACTATATATCACTGTATGGAATTACATATACTGATTTTTTGCATCTTCGTACCCTTGCACCAAATGAGCCCGCATTGTAGGGTTATCAAATGTTAATGTGCTACCAGCAAGATCTACTCGCGGGCGTATAACTTTTATATTAAGCATCCTTTTACCTGGCGCAAGCCCGGCAGATACTAATTTATTATATAGATACGCTATTTTTAGATCTGATTCTACCATTTGACTTGTTGCGTAATCAAAAGATCGTATACCTAATGTGAGTGCGTTAGCATCATCAAATGGATTTGTTGGCATTTTGGGTCCACATATAATAACATCTAAATCTGTTGCTCCCAACTGAATGGCTTCATTTAGTGGTAATGAATGTCGTGCTCCGCCATCCACATATTTATACCCATCAATAGTTATTGGACATAACGCAGCAGGAAATGCACTACTTGCTAGAACGCCATCTAAAAAACAATCATCATTTTGCGTAAATGTAACATATTTTCCGGTTGCAGCCTGTACAGCACTAACAGCAATCTTATTACCAGAAGAGCGTATTTTTTCAAGATTAACCTGACTATGAACTAAATCTATTAGAGGCTGACTATTGTACACACTATCTTTCCAAATTGCAGATGCTTCTCTGAATGGACACCAATTTTTCTTTACTGTTGAATCTTGAATATTGTACCATAAATTATAAAGAGCCTGATACCCTAGCTTTTGATCAGTTGGCGCGTACTGCGCTAACCAAGAAGTATTTAGCGCACCAACGCTAACGCCTGCAAAAATATCATAAGTTTTTCCAAGATCTTCCATAAGATATTTCAGAACTCCTGCACCCCAAGAACCAGCACTTCCGCCCCCGCTATGTACTAATGCTCGCATATGTACTCCTAGTATAATATCATTTTATTATGCGCGTCCACTACACTATATATAAACTTATGCGTATTGTGGTTAAGTATTATGTGCGCGGGCAATAGTTAAAATCCACCCGATATCTAATCCAGTGTGTCCGGAGTTAGTTACAATAACTTCATGTTGCCACTGTGGTAAAACTTTTCGTGGTATCAATGCCGGTATAACTAAATCAAGTGAACGATTACCAAACATCTGCAATGATGTAACGGGATGTGATAGTGGTATAGGAATTGTATATAAGTCATACCAACCCTGTCTACCAGGATTTGCTGTTATTGTTCCATAACCTATTCCATTAGATGCATTAGCCCAGTCCCAAAATCCAGTTCCTGTTAGATTTGGTACTGGTACAGCGGTAGCAAGATTGACTGAAGAATTTGTATTTGCTCCAGGAATAATTAGAACATTGCCCGGTCCTGTTAAATTGACATTGCCGGTTCCACTAACTGTTGTAACAGTTGTAGCTGGAGCGTTAATGAAATAATCTATCATATCCCCTATAATAGCTCCACTATAAGAAATCTGTCCGCCAGCCAAATAAAGATAGTCATTATGTTGCCAAGTAATAGTTGTAGTTGTTGTATATCCATCATCACTTGTATAGTAAAACGGAGTACCTTTTCCATTACCAAGAGTCGGATCATCACCGGCACCAATTATTGTCATCTGCACGGTTGATGGGAATAGTGTTGGTAGAGTATTCAATCTACCATCGGAAGAGCGAGGAATGATTGATGAGTTGGCTGTTGACATATAATTGGTCAAAAAATCGGTAGTATCAAGATCGTTTTGTGTTTGCGAGTAATCTGGATCAAATTGATAACCAGTAGACATAGTTGAAAAAACGAGCTGTGTCTTGTAGGCTATATTTTGATCAAAAGAAAATACACAATATCCATCCACTCCAACAACATATTGAACGGCAAGACTTTTGTTGATGATTATTTGTTTGAAGTCTAACCATTTTAGAGAAACTACGGCTGGACTATTGAACTGTATTTGCTGATTATATGACATTGCCGTCCTGAATTATTTAGTAGTATGGGATGAACTGTACTGTACCATTTATTTTGATTTGTAAGTAGCCGGCTGGAGTAGCTGGTAATGGATCGGCAGCACCTGCTGACGGCGCAGTCGTTGTAACAGGAAATCCATTCACAAGCAAATTACCAGATGAACTGTCAACGGTTATTGAATATTGGCCAGTTGCTCCGGCAGATATTATAGTTTCTCCGCCTGCAACGGAAGAAGATATGGTGATAGCCCCATTATTTGTTATGGACGATGACACAATACTAGAAGCGTTTAATGATCCACTATTTATGTAAATAGGACCATTTAAAGTTGAACCACCAGGCGCATATTCTTTTGTGCTAGCATCATAAATTAACCATTGACCGTCGGTTGGTCTATTTGGTGATACTGCGTTTCCTTGAATTGCTGTAACTACTTTATTTTTTAGATCTGACATAATATTCTCCTATATTGTTTATTATTCAAAATACCCATTAACGAGTATTGTTCCCCTGGTGACTCCAGTAGTAGTTCCGTAAAGATGTTTACAAATTATTAGAAAATACTGGCCCGGTTGAACTAATAATGGCGTAGTAAATGTTTGTGTAATCGGAGTGCCTGTGTAAATAGTACCTACAGCTGCATTCACTGGCGCAGTGAATATTCCCAATGAATATCTATATCCAGTAGCCGTGGTTGGATTATTAGAGTTGGCTATCATAAAACTCCACTCTTGAATATTTAAAGTACCGCCTAATTGTGTCGTAACGAATGGTTGTGGCATATAAATATCAGTAACATATAAAGAATATGGTGATGGTACTTGATATCCAAAAATGCCGTATGTATTTTCATTTCCACCCGCTTGACCAATATCAAAATCTCCACCTAATGTAGTATAATTTACACCGGATGTCGTAAGAACGGCAGCAGAAGGTGCTGTGGTAAAAATCTGTCCAGTTTGTGTAAATGTGGTAGGATCAATACCGGATGATTTACCAGCACCAGCTAATTGATGAGCCCATGGTTTGGTACAAGAAATATCAAATCTCCAAGCTTGGAATGAAGATATTTTTAATTGCGCGGCTGCACCAGCGGCACCGGAATTATATACTCTAGCAAATGCTGGTATATGTGAAGTTGCTGTATTACTTGCTGTGGCTACCGGTAATGCTCTATATGTGTCAACAAGAGGTATTCCATTGGCATCTTCGACAATAAATCTTGAACCATCATCTTCCATTGTAACTATGAATAAATAATAACTAGTTGTAGTGAGCGTAGCTAAAACAGCTGATACCGTTTCAGTTCCATTAAAACTGGTAACACATTTGATTTGTCCGCTATTTTGAATACGAAAGAAAGCCCCATTATTGATAATGGCAGTGGTTCCTGTCGGAGCACCGAAGCCTAACTCGATAGTTGAATTAGTAGTTTGTGTAGCAAGGGCTCGAAATGAGCATTCTATGGGTGTCTCATTCAAAATTGAAAATTGAATGTTAGAAGTTATTATAGCATCAGTGGTTGTTGTTGTAGTAGAGTTATTATTTAGTATCAATAATCCAGTGGTTTGCGCAATAGTCATTGTAGCTGTACTACTAGCCCATAACCAGCTATTGACAGTAGTTCCTTCAATAGGATCGTATGCCATCAGCGTTTGATCACCAGGAACGGTATGTCCCAATCTATTTAATCTTGGTATTCTACCAACCATTGATGACTGACCAATAGTGGGTTGTCCGGCTTGTACGCCTGGCGTCATCGAAGCTTTGTCTACCACAAAGATACCGTTATTAGGTGATAAGGTCACTACCAACGCAGGATCTGTAGCAACAGGAAGAGTGGACCCGGCTTTGACAGCAACAACATTGGTACCATCTGTAAGTCTAGCAGGTAATGGCTCGCCAGGGAAACTGCTTAGTACTTGAACACGATCGACATCCTCGTAGAAAAAATAATCTGTTTGAATAGTTGTACTACTAGCAGGAGCAGGAGAGCTGTTATTTATTCCAATAACAGAAAATAATAAATCATAAGGTCCAGGGATATGGAGAGCATTAACTCCAACAATAATACCATCGATAGAACAAGTAACTTGCGTAGCAGAGATATCAATTTTATATTGATGGTAAGTTGCAGTAGTGCCACCATTGGGAAGCGTGACCGTGGTTGCTTGTATTTCAGCTCCGCTGTAACTAGTAACAAACAAAGCTTGAGTGTTATTAGTTCCAGTAAATTGCATCATGGCCAAACGAGTGCCAGACGGGTCTTGGAACCCTATATAAGCTGTCTGATTGGCGATACGCTGGGAGATTTGGCAATAAAATAATCCGCTATATGGACCGTAATCACCTAAGCTCTTAATTTGAGTGGCAGCAGCAACAGTAGTACCAGAAGCTATAGTGACAACAGATCCGGAAACAGAAATAGATCCACCAGATCCAGTAGTCGTTTGCCAATTGCTTATTACAGCAGTAGCACCGCTGGTTGTCGTTCCAGCGTACGGTGACAATAATGTCAATTGAGTATTGGACTGAACACTAAAAACTTGGATGTATAATGTTTCAGAGTCAGATGACTGCTTAATATACTGTAACTGCTTGATAGCAGTAAGAAAGGAGGTCCCGCTACCAGTAACATTGGTTGAGCCATTAGTAAATGTTAATGTTCCGGTTAATGTTGTAGTAAGTGCACTACCAGAAAAGTCATCTCTAAAAGATCCTTCATCGGTAAATACTGGTCCGCGTGTTTGCAAATTACCATATAAATCGATTGTTTCACTATTCGTACTAGTTGTATATTCTATTGGATTTGGATATGAATTATTTGTTGACTGATTAGAGTTAGGGGACAGTGTAACCACTAATGCCGGATCAGCTGCAACTGCCGGAGTAGAAGCTGCTTTTACCGCTGCAGTATTTGTCCCATCTGTAACTTTACCAGTGACACGCAAATCACCAGTCGTATTTAGCGAAAGAGGATTGAGCGTACCAGTTGAATATGTTGGAGCCGAAGTTGTTACGGAACCACCATCTTGTGCAACTACTGGTGGTAAAGCTGAACCTGCAGCACCACCAAATATAATTGAAGGATCTTCTAATTGAACTCCTCTTAAATTACAAGTAGCAGTACCAGATGTATAAGCAGATACTCTAACACGCACATGCGATGAACCACCAGCACCAATAATTGATTTAGTAGTAGCAGTATTAGAAGATGCAAATACTACGCTAGTCATAATATTACTAGTTGATGGATCATCAAAAAATGTTTGTACCCAAGTAGTACCACCATCCATAGATATTTCAGGTACTATAGTACCAATCAGTGTGCCAGCAACTAGTTGCATACCAGCAGTTTTTTCACCTGCTACTGCTAATTGTACGGTAGCGTTTAACGCACCTAATGTGCCTGTACTAGTTGAATCATTAGTTGTGAATGCTAAAGAGTTATTTGGGCTTATCGCTACAACTAACGCAGGATCAGTTGCAACTGCAGCAGTACTTGGAGCTTTAACTGCTACCGGTCCGTTAGTACCATCAGTAATTTTTTGTGACCAAGCATTTGCTAACGTGTTAGCGGTTCCTTGATTTACCGTACCAATTGAATTAGTACCGGTTGGTAATGGAGAGTTAGGAGATAATCCAACAACTAACGCTTCCTGAGAAGCGGTAGCTGCGGTACTTGCTAACGTTACGCCTAGAAAATTTTGATTAGAATCAACTAGCGCAGTATTAGTTTGAAGATTAATACCATTACCTTGATAGGCAATCATCACGTGACTGCCTTGTCCAGCACTCCAAGTAACAGTTGCGGTACCAGAAGTCCAGGCAGTTGCAATTAATCTTGCTTGAGTCCAACCGGCAGCATTCATTTCTACAGTTCCGTTAATAGTAACGGATTGTGTAATTAAACCTGACTGATTAGAAAGGGCGGCAACATTGATCCATGTACCATCTCCATTAGTAGCTTGAGTTGTTAATGTTCCTGCCCAAGTTCCAGTTATATCAAAAATTATTGAACCATACCCAGCCGCTGTAGCAACAACATTGCCATTTAAAGCTGCAACAGTTCCAGAACCAGTTGCATTTGATTGAGCAATACTGTTTGGAGATAATGTAACAACTAATGCAGGATCAGCTGCAACTGCAGCAGTACTTGGAGCTTTAACAGCTACCGGTCCGTTAGTACCATCAGTAATTTTTTGAGACCAAGCATTAGCTAATACGTTAGCAGTTCCTTGATTTACTGTACCGATTGAATTAGTGCCGGTTGGTAATGGAGAGTTTGGAGAAAATGCAACAACCAATGATGGATCGGTTGCAACGGCAGCAGTTGAAGCAGCTTTTACTGCTGAAGTATTAGTACCATCTGTAACTTTAATTGGCCAAGCATTTGCTGTTGTGTTTGCCGTTCCTTGATTTCCAGTTACAGTACCAGCAACCGTTACCGCTGTTCCGCTTGTAACGCCTTGTATAGTTATAACGCCACCAGCAGGAGTACCTGCCACACCCGCACCAACAACTATAACGTTTCCGGAAGCATCTACTTTTATGAAATGAGAATTAGTTCCATCAGAACCCATGGATAATAATCCACGTGTACCAACTGGTATAGACGTTGCATTTTGGGCGCTTAGCTCAAATCCATCACTTGAATACAGTTCTGCGGCGGGAGATTCTGATGACATATTTCCTATTTTAGTTGCTTGATTGATCTACTAAATAAATGTCGATTGATGCCTATTTATGTTTTAACTACATTAGTATTAAATAAAAATCCTACAGTTTTTAGTTGTAGGATTTTCAAATTTATATTATTAGGATATTAGTTCTATGACTATGTCCACTCGGTAACTCTTAATGAACCTGCAGCAGTTGTCCAAATCGCATTACATTGACCAGTATAAGCAATATTAAGGTCAGTAAATGAGTTTGGAAGCAATCTAATTGTAAATGCTGTGTTAGATGCAGCGGTTGCAGAAAGAGCAAGGAAACATACAGAAGAGCTGTCATTATAAAATGCAGCGCTAATTCTATTTGCATTTGATGCTAAAACGCTTACGCTTGTAACAGATGCCGCAACCGATGTCATTGTACCAACAGTTGATTTATCAATTGTCAACGTTCCTGATACCGGTATAGCAGTACCTCCTGTAATACCTTGAATAGTAACTACACCAGTTGCTGGGGTACCCGCTGTACCCGTTCCAGTTACTGGTTGTGTAACACCTGATCCATCAACACGTAATGCACCAGCTGTAGTCAATGAAAGAGGATCCATTTGACCAGTTGTATAAGTTGGAGCAGCGGTTGTTACTGCACCACCCATTAGACTTGCAGTAGAAGGAGTAGTAGCTGCGGTTGCAGAAGTAGCACTACTATTGAATGTACCGCCTGTTCCATCAACGCGTAACAGACCAGCTGTTGTAAGTGATAGAGCACTCATCTGACCGGTTGTATAAGCAGGAGCCGCAGTTGTTACTGCACCAGCAACGAATACCGCATCGCTTGTTGGAGTAGTTGCGTTTACTGGGTAAACACCGTCTACACGGAGAAGACCAGATGTTGTTAGTGAAAGAGGATCCATCTGACCAGTTGTATAAGTTGGAGCGGCAGTTGTTACGCTTGCTCCCATATATGTTGCTTGTGCTGGAGGAGAAGCGCCAGTATTGGAAATCGCACCGTTATTGAAATTACCGCTTGATGTATTTACTAGCACCGAAGTCATACCTGCGATACCTTGAATGCTTACAACACCAGATGCTGCTGAACCGGCAGTACCTGAGCCAGCGACTAACAAGTCGCCAACATTGTTAACTGCAACAAGTTGTGCTAATCCAGTTGAGTAATTATACCCATCAATTAGTAAACCTGGTTGAGTAGACCCTACTGAGGATCCGTTAGGGGCGCTAATCTCAACGCCCAACGATGAATAAATTATTGACGCTGGTGATTCTGAAGACATGTTAGACCTTTCGGTAGATCATTGTTATTTGTTGGTCTTACAATTATATACAATAATATTACATATTTTATAAATTAATATGTCTTGTACGAGAAGTTTCGAATGGACCGCTATAGACTATAGTATCTGTTAAACTTTCTATAATTGTCACACCATCTGTTCCATACATATTCCAAGTTATATTTATTGGAAATGGGATACTCCAAGTAATTATTTTTTCAATAATCTTTTTAGTTTTTGTATTATCATTATACCAAACTATATTAGTTGGAAACGGATTAGCAAATGGGGTTACTTCTTTATACGCATTAACTGCGAATAAATCGCCTGGACCTTCACTAATAAAATGGATTAACTGCCGTAGTGTTTCGTGACTTGTTGGCTGTACAGCATTTTGATCAATATCTTTAATCGCCCCTTGAACATTGGTAGCATCAGTAATTGTTAAACCGGTTGGATTAAAACCTACTAATCCAGCTCCTACTGGAAACATAAAATCTACATACCCACCAGTTGAATTATTTATTGATTCAACAACTGTAAAAACAGTATCACTTACTATACTAGCAATAGTATAATAACCATCTGCTCCTGATGAGCCAAAAATATAAGCAATATCTCCAGCTTGTGCGGGATGATCAAATGATGGTAGTAAAAGCCCTTCACCATCCGAGATCGTATTTATTACAACAGTTTTAGTCCCTGAGGTTGTGCCAGCGCTTGCAACGGAACTTAGATATACAGAATAACCATCAGAAAAAAGCTCCTGAGGTGATATTATATCTGAACGAAATATATCACTTTTCCTAATAGGCATTATTATCCTGCATCAATAAATATATGATAGTAGCCATTTGATCTACTAAAATATGATTTTATTGACATTGGAACTGAAACTACTTCTTCTTTTTTGATTTTGTTTTAGTTGCTGTCTCCTCAGCGACAACCCCAAGAATCTCAGGATTCTTATCTTGATCCAATTCTTCCTTCTCCTTTTGAGAGTGTTCTGCTTTCATAACAAAACCATTAATAACATTATACACAATGCTTCCCATTGAGGCGAATGCACCTGCTTGACCGTCTAATGTTGATGCTTGTTTCCTTAGATTTTCAGCTTGAGAAACACACTGTTGTCTATTTCGTTCGGCATCATTCATAACTTGAATTAATAATGCTTCAATTATATCTTTATTGTCTGTATTAAAAACACTATGCGATACAGCATCTGCAACGCGTTTTCGTAATTTTAGAATCTCTTCTCCATAACTCATATTATATTTCCTTTCTTTTTTTCTTGTGCAATATGTTGCGCTACTATCAAGCAAGGCTCACACACTACTAAATTATCTATATCACTACCACTAACAATATAAAATTTAGTTGGTTCTTCTGGTAAGTCTGGTCCATTACGACGGAACATTTTTGGAGCTTTATGCCCAGACGAACACCAATGATTAAACGGTGCTGGAATTTCTCTATATGTTAAATCTGCTTTCATATATTCCTTAAAATAAAAAGAGAATAGATTTCTCTATTCTCTTTTATATATCAGAACTTATTTATTTTTAGACTATGAAATAGTCTATAATATCACCAGATCTTTGTGTAGCGAAGAATGTTACCGATGTGGTTGATGTTTCAGTATAATCAGCACTTTGAGTTATAAGTCCTGGATGACGAAGCACTCCACGAGTGTATAAATACAAGCCACGACCATTGTTAGTTCCATCTAATACATATGTTAATCCACCTGGAAGCGTGTGTGGCGTTCCTGGTGATAGATCGGCTCCAAGCAACTCAATAGTACGAGTTATTGTACTTGCAGAAATTGCATTTGATAGCGCCTGTAATGATGCCGTTATTGTTTGACCGCTTGTTAGAATTGGTCCGGTATATGTCTCATTACCAATTTGACTATTTAGTGTATTGAGTGCCTGAACAACTGTTGGAGTTGCATTTGGCAAGAAGTAAAATGGGAAGTATTGAGAAGTATTGTTTACTAACCCAGCAAGACTGTTATAGCCATCTGGAATACCAGTTGCACTTACGAGGTCATTAATCTCATTTAGATTTGAAGCATCTGTTAAAATACCAAGAGCAGGTACAGTTCTAAATGCATTTACATCTAGAAGATCAAGTCGTTCACTATAACCATATAACATATTTACTGTTAATGATTGACCAGATTCCCAAGTGTATGGTGTGTTCGTTGTTACGAAACTATCTGGGAATGGAGATGAATAGAAGTGAACTTCAACCGAATTTGGTGAAGTAGACGCGCCAGCATATGTAACACCGAAGATTCTTTCGCCAGCATGAGCTCCAGAAAGAACAACCATCTCATCACCGGTATTATAACCGTCAACTATGTGTACATAGCATGATGCCCAATCACCAGTAAATGGTGCAGCATCAAAACATGGAACACCAGTTTGATTTACAGTATCTGCATGTTTGAAATTGCCAGCAGATGTGAGAGTTACTTGTGTATAACCATCTTGAACGGCAACACCAAATATTCCACGATTTACGTTATATGCAACGGCATCTGTAGTTTTTGTTGCAATGTTTGATAGATTTGCTGGAACGTTAGTGCCAACAGCTGTTGGTCGTTGATATGTTGGGATTGGTGCATCGTAACCAACACCCTTGATTGCAGCGCGGTCTGTACGTTCGTAGTTAAGATCATCTTGTAGACTGTATGGATTTCGTTCTGTCCAGGTTATTGCTCCGTTATTTGCATCTCCTGCTACGGCATTTGGATTTGATACTGTGACCGATGTGCCTGATATAAAAGAATCAATTAGGAATGTTCCGTTGTTTCCGGAGCTTGCTGCACCGGATATTGTTAGAAAATGTCCAACCGATGTGGCTGTCATACCACTTAGACCAGTAATAGTTGCATCCCCGGCGCTCACAGTAGTGATACTGGCAGCCGAACCAGATTGTGCAAATATGCCAACGCCAAGAAAATTGGACTCATCGGCAAGTACCATATTTGATGTTTGAAATAACGAACCAGCTATATCTAAAGCTTGGTCAAGTGCATTAAGTCTATATGAAGCCATTGCTTTCCTTGTTGATTATAAAATTGATATGATCTTTCTTACTCAATATCAAATTATTACCCATAGATATAAAAATAATTATGGAGATTTAATTACATAGGTAGCTTCAATAATACTTCTATTATGTATAGGCGTAAAACTTATGAATGTTATAGTATCATATCCTGTTCCTGCACCACCAGATTCGGATATTAAATAATCAATCCCGTATTTCATGCCATGCCCATTATGTGTAACATAAATATGAAACTCATTATTATTATAAATACCATCAATAAACTTATCAGAATTAGGAGTTGTAAAAACTCTATTAGTACCATTTATCGCACCAACTAATGTTTGGCGCTGTCTAAATAAGTAAGTAATATATCCGTCACCCCCGCCGCCACCAGCATTTATGGCGTCCACTACTTCCTGTGTTAATTCTGGAAAATCTACACTAAGACCATTTACTATTCCAGCTGATTGAAGAAATGCCTTTTGCGTTGCATTAAATTGCAATAGATCAATATCACTACATAAAACAATTATATCACGACATAATATTTTATGTTTTATTTCTCCTTTTAATAGCGATGCTCTAATATCATCTTCCGCTACACCAGGGATCTTAAGCAGATCTCGAGTACGACCATGATGTATTGGATAGTGGAATATATGAATTAATTTTTTAGGATGAGTGATATTCTGCACTACGAAGCAGTTTGGATTTCTAGACCCTGGCGCAAAACTATCCATTCCCATTATATTATCCTATGATACATTGATTGTGATATTAATTTCTTTATCACCATCTTTACTACGAAGAGAGTTAGAATTATTATTACTAATAATTTTTGACTCTTGCTGTTGCCCAGTTACTATATCATTAGATTGTTGAGCTGTTTCTTTTTTAATATTATTTACTGGTTGTTCAGCTGTTTCTTTTTTTATTTCATTATTTTTATATTTAGCAAAAATCTGTTTATGAAATAATTTTTCATCTCTATTGAGTATGATGCTTTTTAATTCTGTTTCACTCATTTTAGAAATATCATCATCTTTGATTCTGTATCTTAGATATAGCATTTCATTTAAATAATCCATCTGTGGTTGAAAAAAATCCATATCTTTTTGCTCAACGCGAAGTGTCCTGTCTAACGCTGTACTAAGTATTCTTGCATAACTATCTAACCAATCTGAATCTCCAAGAAAATCTTCTTTTATAGAATCAACAGCTGTCTTTAGTTTGAAAAATGTTTTTATTTGTTCGGCAGCATCCTTAGTAATAAATGGCTCACTTCTATGGTAATGTTGAAGATTTCTGCGTGGATTAAAATCCGTATCTTGATTTATCCTACGTGTGTCGAAAGCATTTTTTACTATTGGTTGAGCGAGATTTTTCAACGCACTAACACGTAGCTCTTGTGCATCAACGCGATCTTCTATTGAAGAGTGTACTTGTTTTACGTTGTTTAGAATTAGCTTGAAGATGTTGTTGTTCATTATGTATATATGTGAGATTATTGGGGGTAGTTGTTATTTTAGTGATGATGTTTTTAGTAGATTAGATTTTTTATATCCTTGTGTTCCGGCAGATGTTTTTTCGTCTATTACGCGCATCTTTTCTGCGAAACGCATGTAGGCATCGTACTTGCGTTGAAGATATATTGTAGATCCTGAATAGATCCAGTGTAGGAATAACCATTGATTTCGATTACCAGAATAATATAAAAGATAGGTATTTTTATTATTAGTTGGGTCGTGTTTACCAATACTAGAATCTATTCCAACAACCTTTTTCAATCCTTCCAAAAACTGTAGAGTTGACACAATCTTACATCCAGAGAGGGTTTTAGTTTCATTGTTGATAGTTCCATCACCATCAAAATATCCGCGAATAAAATGACGATGTAGATGTTCTGGCATCCATTTAGGATATTCTAATATGAATGTCTTTCGTGATACGCAGCCTAATTTTTGCATTTGCTGGCATATATATTTACTATTGATTGATAGACGAGCTTCTATTCTTTTACCTTCGTGTTCCCTATTGCTAAATTTTATCTGTTCTTTCGCGGTATTTTCATCTTTGTATATCATCTTCGAAAAACGGTATAAAATATCAACATCAATAACATCTAATGATATTACAGTTGCCCAATAATTAGCCATCTGATTACATCCATCAGCATATAGGAAGCCAAGAAAATAAGCCTTCTCCTCGGTATCTATTTTGTCAAAAAAATCTTCATTGATAGGATATTTTCTATGTGCTTCTTCGGCACTTCGTGTTGGAACATTATACTCTTCCATGTACATGAGAACGGCAGCTGCACTTAATCCGTCTGGCTCTCCCGAGGCTTCTAATGAGAGACCTGATTTATATCTTTCAATACAACGCTCTTTCATATCTTTTGGTGTGATTTTACGTGGACGAATTGGAACATTATGCTTCTTCAAAAATTTGAGAATCGAGCTTCCACTTACTCCGTATCTTTGTGCAAGAATTTCTGATCCATCACCTGAGATATAATCTTTGATTATTTGATCTTCTTTTCCTGTCAGTTTGCCCTGATTTTTTGCCATGACGATCTCCATTTCTCCTTACAATATAAGCACCTGTACGAGTTTGTCAAGTGCGGGTAGCAAGTAAATGACATAATAGGCAGATATGCAGAGACAAAAAGAAACGGCATCGAGTTTTTATTTCGATGCCGTTAAGCTAACTACTTGATTTATCGAAGAAAACTACTAGGCTCCGATTATTACTGATTTATTGCCTTTTGCAACGGCACGTGGATTCACAATGCCGATCCCTATTATTTCATTGACAACCCAGCCCAACTTTAGTTGTTTTGGTTCATCGGCTGGAAGAACTTCGATATCCTGCCTGATTGGCATTACGCCCACGAACTCAGGGTCGCTGCAGCCGTAGACTGTACCAGCAGGAACAATCTTCGACACGAGAATGTCTGCACCCCAAATGTGTGCGTATAGACCTGTTTGTAGAATTTCACGTTGTGTAACGGGGTCAACTTCACCACCGCCAACGCCTTGTCCACCGCCGGAACCCCAACCGAGGATATCATTGAACTCATTGATGTTCATGAAGAACTTGGTTGTTACTAAGTCCCAACGATCAATTTGAACTTTGATTTCACGAAGGTCACGCTTTAGAAGACCAGCATCGCTGATATCCATTACAGTGTTTTCAACTGATGCTGCTGAATCGATGGCTGCGAAAACGTTCGTGTCTTCTTGTGCCATGATTTCTTGACGTGCCTTTTGAACAGCACGGTCGATTACGTTGAAGCGGCGTCGTTTAACTTCTGCGATACGAACAGTTGGATTCGAATAGACTTCGAATTCTGGAACTGTTACGCGGTCACCGAATACGCGTGATTCTGGACCGGTACCGTTGGATGAGATTACGACTGCTGCAACATCGATATCTCGATCGTATGTTGGTAGTGCACCTTGTGGCAAAGGATCAACGACTAATGCGCGTCGCGCAATTCCGTGATAGTCTAAATTCCTACGAATTGGATTTGCCATTGCTTGTGCAAGAGCTAGTTTACCTTCATTAGTTAAAATCGCGCGAGAAATAAGTTCATCACGTTTGTTATCTGATACTGATGGTGATGTTAGACCAGTATTTGTTGGTGCACCTGACTCCATTGTCTGTGCGAATTTTGCAATAAGTGCAAAAGCTTCTTTTACGTTAGAGGCGTTAATTTCGCCTTTTGAATCGAACATTGAATTAGACATGTATTTTCTCCGATTATTGTTGAGTTTGTTGCCAGTTTCCCAGCTGGAATAAAATATTCCTTTGATCTTATGTTTCAATATTACTATGTTTATAAAAATAAATTATTTAAACTAAAAATGCCGAATAGCACTTAAGCTACTCAGCATTCTATAGTATATAATCTACTTATTAGAACATACGACGACGTGCAAACCTGTTATTAGGATTACCGAATTGATTATTATTTGGACCGTTGTTGTACGGACCATTATTAAATCTACCATTGTTGTATGGGTTATTATTTGTTGGACCGTTGTTATATGGAACATTATTGTAAGGATTGTTATTATATGATGGATTGCTTGAACTATTTACAAACCTAGTATTATAACGACCAAATTGATTCCATGTATTCATATGTAATCGTTGTTGTTGTGGAATAACTCCTTGATTTTGAGGCAAGTACCATTCCATTCCAGTAGAACCGTCTGTTGGTGAACGACCAGCAAATTGACCGTGTGGTCTACCACTACCGTCTACATTACCATTCCAATTACCATTAGCATCTACGTTTCCATTCCAATTGCCATTAGCGTCTACGTTTCCATTCCAATTATTGCTGCCGTCCCAGTTTCTGTTACCATAGCCGTCCCCATAGCCATTGTTAAAACCGTAACCGTCTTGATAGCCGTCTCTAAAACCGTAGCCATCATGATAGCCGTCTCTAAAACCAAAATTATTCCTGCGACCATCAAATGTACGATTAAATGTGCGCCCATTTACAGTATTATTAACAGGATTGTTGTTAGTAGGGTTAGTAGTATAATCATATCCGTTTGCATGATCTATGAGTCTTTGTTGTTCATCCCAGTATGATTGTGGTAGTATTACGGGAATACCACCAACATTTGGATTTCTATAATTTGTCATTGTATTATATCCTTAGTTAGATTGTTTACTTACATTCATCTTCTAACCGAATACAACATTGTGCATTGTTGATTACTTATTATTTATAATTTATTATTAAAAACAAAAAGCCCAGCATTTCCGCCAGGCTTTTTGAAACTATCTAACAACTATTTCTAGTTAGTTACTATTATGCGTTACCACCAGCTCCGTTGTACCAGTAAACAGCTTGTGTAAAACGAAGTTGTTGTAGGCTGGATACGCTACCAGATGGGCTGTTTAGAGCTGACACTAGTGAGCTTGGTGTAGTTACGAGTGAACCGTTATTTTCGAATGATGCTAGACGTGCGACAACTGATGCACCAGCTAGAGCATTTGCACTGCCAACTGGAGTTAGAAGACCAGTTGCTGTGTATGTTAGAGCTGCACCAACTGATAGGGTGAAGTTAGTTGGAACTAGACCGGTTGCAGCTGTATCAACTGCATCAAGAGTTGTTCCGTAGAGACCTGGTTTGTCCCATACTGTTACTTTGCCTGAAGCAGTTGCGGTGTGTGGACCGAGAACTGCGCCAGTGTAAGAATATGGACCATTTACTTGTTGACCAAGTAGACCACCAACTACTGCGCCGAATAGTGTGCCGTAACCAGTAATACCATCATCCGATAGGAAGAGTGGTTTGCTGGTTGCAGTTAGAAGAGCGCGTGAAACGCCTGGAACTGCTTTACCCATTGATGTAATGACATAACCGTCAGCATCAACGTCAACTGCGCCAGCAGCTGGGAATGCCATGCCTGCCCAAGTGCAGACTTCGCCGCCCTTGAAGTTTAGTGTTTCGCCAAAATAACCGTCAAATTGCCCTAAGGGGTTTGCCCCAGGATTGTGTAATATAAGAGCCATTTTATTTTCCTTGTTAATCTGCTATTCGTTATACGATATAGCGTGTCTTTCATCTTGATCTTACAAAAGTTCTTATTTCAATACTATATTATTACTATAAATCTAAATTATTTTATCCACTGTTTAATATTTTCTGCCATCTGTTCTTCTTTACCTGCTGGAGCGCCAATTTCTTGAACCATTTTCTTTAATTGTTTTGCGCGTTCATCATCTTCCGATTCAGGATTAGTAGCCTGTGGAGCTGGACTTTGTTGAGCTTGCGCAACTGCTGGAGCTGCCGCTTGTCTGACGTGCCCAACAACTTCATCAAACTGCTTTATAGTTGTTTCTAATGATTGAATTGATTTTTGAACATCCTCAATATCTGTTCCAATTATTGAATAAATTGGGTCGACAATTTTATTATGTTGATCATATTCATTATATAAACTTTGTTTTACGTTCTGATTAAATTTTTCAATATATTCTTCTGTTTCATCTGTTAGTTTGATTAAGTCATCTGTTATTTTATGAGACTCTTCGGTATCTTTATTATTGTCTTTACCAATACCAGCGATCATTCCACTATATTTATCAGCAGCTACTGATAGATATTTCAATATGCCCTGAAAACTAACTAAAAATGTTCGTTCTTGTTTTGCTGTTGGTATTTTGCTTATTAGATCATTTAATTGTTCTACTGTATCTTTGGCGTTAGCTGATATGCTAACTACATGAGGAGCTGTTTTTTCTACGGATGCTACTAATCCAGCAATTCCTCCGCCAGCCCAGGCACCAATCTTTGCGCCAACTAACGGACTACCAAAAAACGCACCAATAATTCCACCAACAATTCCGCCTACTGTTGCCCCTGTTACGGCGCCTTCGCCAACACCGAACCAGTCTTTGGCTTTATTTTTTACTTCATCCCAAAAATCAGCATTTTTTTTTAATGCTAGTTTTTCTATGCACGCGTCTGCAAGCACGCGTATATCTTCATTACCACAATTATCCATATCATTTGCAACACGAACTAATTGTAGTAGCAATTCTTTTTCAGCATATCGATGCATTGATTGAATACTATCATTTTGTTTCATAACAATATTACACATTATATTGTTTTGTTCATTGTTATTTTCTACAAGAGCATTTAGTCTATCATATGCTGGAGCAATTACAACTGGAGTTTTATGCGCGGCTTCCATTATATTATTTTCATATTCAATGGAATTATCTGGTTTAACACCATACAATGCTTCAATTACTTCAATAGTATCTGAACCCATTCGTGGAGCGGGACTTTTTTTGTATCGCTTCATTTTTGCAGATTCTTTTGGCTTATCCGATGGGGTTTTTACCTCATCCTCTGAAAGAGAGACTAATCCCTGCTCTTCTGCAATTTTGGCATAACTATCAAAAATATCACTATGTCGCATATTTATTCCTATAATATATTGCTAATTATGCAGTTATAGCCCTGCTGTCTGTTCCTATACTTGAGTTTTCTTTAACGCCGGCTGCTCGTAGAAAAGATCCAACTATCATAGAAACTATATCTATTTTTCTTTGATATGGTCTAGGCACTGATATAAACCCTAATCCGTTTGCAAGTTTATTTCTTTCTTCAAACTTATCTAACATTGACTGAAAAGCAGGAGAAGTTGTTAATAAATTTTCATATTTTTTCAATTGAGGGTACGCAGAAAATATCCAATTTTTTAATATGTTTTCAATATCTTCTATATTACCGTGTTCAATCCATATTGATGACATATTGTTTCTATGCATAGAAAATAAATCTGACGGTGCATCTGGCGATATCTGAATTAGCTTACCTGTATTCTGTGATGTTTCTTCTTTTTCAGAACCCTTACCAGAAACCAATTTACCGATTTCTGAAAGACCTATCATACCTATAACTGTTATTATTAACCACCCAACTATCCTAATTAAAACTCCTGCTATTTTACTTGTTATACTGGCAGTTTTAACTAAGTTTGAGTTGTATTCAATACTAAAAGATTTTAGCAAACCTTGACCTAACATCTCTTTTATTTTAGATTGATCTACGGTTCCAGTAAAATTAGCATTAACTGCATTTGCTGCAATATCATTGGCTTTTGTAGCGGTTGTATTAGGGTCTGCTTTTTTACCAGATGACAATATATCTTTTACAAAATCCACAACATCTGTTCCAACTGTATGCCAAAATCCTTGCCAATTAAATCCAAACGCTTTAGCAAGAGCATATAGTATTTTTAATTTGGTGCCACCAAGACTAAATATAAGACCATCAGTAAAAAGAGACATGACACCAGATATAGTAGGTTTATCTTTATTAAAAATTGATGATACATATGATTTCAAACTGCTAACTGGTGATGAAGCAGAACTATCTTGAGCAATGGCAATTTTACCATCTTCTTTTGTTAAAGACTCTATCAAAATAGTATCGGCTATATATTGCAGTTGGGGGCGCATTTATTTCCTAACGGCATTGTTTCGTAAAATATCTTCTATTCGTGATATCCAGTGTTGAGCCCAAGTAATCATTTCTTGTGCCCTTGATGCTTGATTGGTTAAATTTCCCGCACCATTAGAAAGTTGTACATATGTTTTACTTGCTAGTAATGTATTTAATAAATTATGAGTTACCTGTAATAATGGTATTAAATTATTCAACATTGCTAATGCTTTAGTATAATCTTTATCAGCATATGTATTTACGAAAGAATCTATATTTGTATTTATACTGAGCTGGAACCCACCTTGTTTTGCTTCTGGCGTTGCGACTATATACCATTTAGAGATAGAACTTAGTACCTGTTCTACTTGTGAGTTCATAATTCCCCATTTACTTTGATCAATTGCCGTTTGAAACGTAAAACCTATTTGACGAGCAAAATTATTCATTCGTTTAATATCTACATCATTAGTATCAACATCGAATGGTAATTCGAAACTATCAGAACCAGTATTTTGTTTCAGTACTTGTTGTGTTTCATATACGGCTTTTTGTACTGCTGAACCCTGACCTTGTTGAGATTGACCTTGTTCAGATTGATCTTGTTGAGCTGTTGGTTGACCTTGTTGTGTTGGTTGATTTTGTTTTGTTTCGCCTGTTGATTTAGCATCTTCTTCTGTTGCTAATCCTGCTTGTAAATCTTTATTTGCATCAGATATTAATCCATTAACATGTTGCATAAATAAATTATTATTACTATCTTTTGCTTGATTTTGTAAATCTTTTAGGAACTCTACTAATCCATCCTTCCACACGTATGCATTATTAAATTCTGTATATTGAACCGACTTATCTAATTGAAACTTATCATGTAATACAATTGGGTGGTTATTATACTTAACCTTATTATTGAGCATCCACATTGTTAGTTCATTAAGGTTTTGTGCGTTTCTTGAGAATAACTGAGCGCCTTCTGGAACTTCTATTGGTGAATAGCTTGTTTTGATGTTATTTAACAATTTTAATGCAACATCTTGCATTTGAGCAGGCGTAAAAGCTTGTTGCGGTGCTTGTTGCGCAATCTTTGGCTCTAATAATTTAGAGAACTCTTTTAGTATCTGTTCATCATATAAAAAAGTCATATTAGTATCCGGGCTCATTTGTTGCTGGGGTTTTAGTGTTAACCGCTTTTATTTTATTTTCTATTGTTTCAATTATCTTATTCATAGACTCTTTATCTGTTGGTTTTTTATGATCAACCATAATACCAGAGCTATCAACAAACTCTTTAAAATCTTGTGCTGTTGCAAGATTTCCTAATACTAGTGGAACTGTTCCTTGTTCGGGATGCATTGGATCTTTTGGAACCTGTATATTTAGAACTGGAACTTGTGATTGAGCAACGTTATATCCAACTAATGCTCTTGAATTAACTGGCTTCTTATTGAATGATGTCTCAAAAGCTTTTTGTTGATTTATATATGGAGCAAGTTGGCTATTTTCACCAGTAGTTCCATTTACGAAACTTCCAAGTAGCATTTTTACTTTAGCTATATTTTTTGTTATAGTTGTAGCAGATTCATCTGGATTTTGATTTTGTTTTGGATCTTCTGGTATACTAGATTTTAATTCTTCTAAATCTTTATTTGTATAAACGTCTTGTTTTACATGCAGGTTAGCTAACATTTCTAACATCGCTTTTGTTATAGCATATAGATTTTTTAATGCATTATTTGTATACGGTCCCCAAGCACCATCTGGCTTATTAAGCCCTTTGCCGAATGTCTTTAGTGATTCTAATAGTTTTATTAAATCTGCTGATTTACCTGCTTGAGCACCTTGCACTGACATATCTGCCGTGCCAACCATATCTGATTTATTTACATGTCGGTTCATCATAGTTGTCAAAAATGAATCGCTACCATGTTCGTAGTTTTCTCCGTACTCCGCGCCGCGTTGACCTTTGTCTTGTTCACGATAGTCTGGCTTTTTATTAAACATTGGGTAATTCTTGAATGCACCATAGAGACTTTGAAGAGCAGTTTGCATTTCTTGAATTGACTGTGAACGAGGATATTGTGAAGTAGATTGTGTAGCGGGGGCAGGAGTAGCTGCTGGTGCTGCTTGTCCTTGTTGAGTTGGTCCAACAAAATCTGCTGGTACTTCTGACGGCTTAGTTCCTTCAAAATAATCTGGAATATTTTGAGGAGTATTTTGTGCTATTTTATTAATTTTATTTTTCATAATTAACCGAGTTTTGATTTGAAAGCATCTAATCTTTGTTTAACTTGACCCAATAAATCTGTATATTCTTTTGCAACAGGTTCTTTATTTTGAATAGATGAATATTGAGCCATCTTATCACCAACAGCTTGATTCATCTGATCTAACCAAGCTAATTGCGCAGCTTTATTAGTAGACTTACCATTATTAACTTGGCTTTCTAACTGAGTTATTAACGCCATCATTGATTGAAAATTTTCTGTTATGCTATCAGCTTGTGGATTTTGTTTTACTGATACATTATCTTTTGGCTCATCCTTATATTGTTCATCAACTAATTTAGATATAGCTGATTTTAATTTTGAAGTTGCACCATTTAAAATTCCAGATATTTTATCCCATAATTCATCAGTGCTAACTCCTTTATTTATTAAATCTGGTAAATAATTATGAAGTAAATTTGGATGTAGCCATTGTGATATGGCAGATACTCCGGATACGGCTTTATTGATTTCATCAGCTGACATATCTTTAATAGGCGTATTGACTAAGTTAGATATTAAAGACATTCTATCTCTTATATCAGATAATCTTATAGAACTTATTCCTCCTGATTTAACAATCATATTATATATTTTTTGTATATCTTCATTGGCAGAATTTATTAACTCTCGAATATTCATTGTATCTATTGTTTTTGGCATAGTGATGGATTGACCAAGTGCAATTTTACATTGCTCAACATATGATGCTAATTTTCCAGTTGGTTGTTTATTAACAATATCAACAATTTTTTTATGTTTAGATACAATAGTTTCAACATCACCATTATTATCTGATACATCTGAAACTATTTTATTATCACCATCTGGATGTGCTTGATCAACTAAATCTTCACCAGTTTCTTTGTGTGCTTGATATAAGTGAACACCAGCAGTTTTGTAATTAACAAACTTATTTTCTACTGACTCCGCGTATTTATTATGACCTTCAGCACGAAGTTTATTGCATAATTTTAATATTGTAGCTGTAAGCGAAGTATCTTCAGCTTGTACAAAAATAGGTTTTGATTGCTCTACTTCTTTGGATTGAAGATTGGCAATAGTTTCTAAATGTTTTATATCTTTTAATGTATATACCATATATCTGCTCCGATGGTGTAGGCTAATAATATGAGAAAATAATGGTAGATATCAATTATTTATTATAGCCATAAGAACTGAAGAGTTGATGACATTGGGGTAGGAGGAGCTGTAACTATAGCCATAGCTGGATAATTAGGAGCTGGTTGTCTGGTTGTTAACAACCCCAACTCACTAACGAATAAATTAGCGTTAACTTCATATATCTGATTTACCTCAAACATATTTGTTTCGCCAATCAAACGACCGAACCAAACCGTTATACGCTGTGATGCGAATGTGCTATCATCTCCAATTATATTCGGAATCTGATATGCATATCTAACATTTGTTTTAATTGCATTAGGTTCACCTGTTCCTAATAAATCATAATTCAATAATGTACCGGCTGGGAATACTATTACGCCGTTTCTTGGAATCAATTGAACCTCAACCGGAATAGATATAAAACTATTTGGAACAACATTTGGATTATTGAGTTCCCATTTTATATCAACCGGTGTAACGATTGTATTATTAGGCCCGGCTACACCGGTCGTTGGAATAACTATGGATTCATCCCAAGCATTACTGGTAAATGCTTTTGTTTTCTGGTCATCTATAATACCAATGGGGGCGCTACCATTACTAACTGTTGCCATTACCTGATTACCAATAACTGTTAGTTGAGCTATCATTCCAGCTTCAAACTCTGCTGATGGATCAACCTGCCAGCTATAAGGAAGTTGATTGCTTTCTTGAACTAATCTAAACATATTTCTGTTCCTTTCAATAACTATATATCACCAAAAATAAAACTCTAAATAGCAAAAAGCGAGGAAACCATAAAATTTCCTCGCTCTCCATATCTTTACTCCCTTAATTTTTATACTTCATCTTCAAAATCATTATTAAATTGCTTGAACATTTCTGCATAATTCACATCATCATCGCTATGATTTCTATCTATTGAAGTATCACTAAAATCGAATGGTTCGCTTTCTTCTATATCTATATGACAATTATCATCTCTATTTATATGAGATCCAGCATCTTCTTCTGTATCGAAGTGATCGTTTTTATCATCTTTATCTGCCCAGTGTCGATACCACTCATCTTCTTTTGTATTAGACTGATTACGATGTTGTGGGCATGTAGACCATTCTTCGCACTCATCACGAGAGTGCCCGTCCCAATAATGATTTTTATTCTCAGATTTATTATGATGCTTTACATCATTCTCGTCATCTTTCATACATATTGAACATACGCAATCATCACCATGACGAACATCATTTACATCCATACACATACTGCACATACAACCATCTGTATGGTCATTTCCATTATTTTGATCATCAGCATTGAAAACCCAACCTTTGTGTTTTAGGTTATCAACCATTTTTTCACCGGTTAATCCTTTTGTTGCCGAATCAGTTTTCTTTGATTTTGATGGCTTCTTTTTGGATTTACTTGGTTTAGATTTTTTCTTTGATTTTTTACCTGCTATTATTTCTAGTAATGTAGTTAGTGCTTCAGCTTCTTTGTTCATTCCAAGTTTATCAAACGTTTCTGCTGCATCACTGATATGATCAATTGCAGTCGCAAACTTATTTAAATCTTCTGCACGTTTCTCGATGGTATTACCAACGAGATGACTTGCCATTGATTCAGCTAACTCTGATGATATATCTTTTTTATTGAACATGTGTTCCGATTATTTAGAGGATTTCTTTGAATCTTTTTTATCTTCTTTTTTGGAATCTTTCTTTCCTTTACCTTGCATTTCACGCATTTTCTTCATGCGATCTTTCATATCCATTTTTTTATCAGATTTGGCTTTATCAGATTTCTTATCTGATTTCTTGTCTGATTTTTTATCAGACTTTGTTTTAGCCTTTGCTTTTGCTTCGACCATTAGTTTGTCAGCTATAAGCGCGCTGTACGAAGCTAATTTGTCAAAACCAAGAGTATCAAGATCTTCTGATGCTTGTAATAGCATAGCAACTACATCATCTTCTGATACAACTTCGTCAACTTCTGCTGAAGCGTTCTTTGTTAGAGCATTTTCAAGCTCAACTTCAACTTCAGTTGTTTTATCGTCTTCGGATACTTTTTTGAATGCCAGTTTTTCTAGTACTGAGGCGGATGAGAATAACTGCTTATTCTCATCACTATTTAATACTTTATCCATATCGGCAGCAATACTATTAGATAGATCTACGTTTTTCATTTGTTTATCCTTTTTACCGTTTAGTATTTTCTGCCTGAGAATGCGTTTTCTAGTTCATCTTGAAGACCTGACTCTGTTGCTTGTTCAGAGAACATTTCTTCTGATTTGAGACCAACTACTGGCATGGCTTGTTTTTTCAATGATTTTGGTGCATGTTTTGCAATAACTCGTTTCATGCTTTCAAAACCCTCATCGTTCCATGTCATGATTTGATCAACTTGACCTGCGATAGCGGTTCGTTCATCTTCACATAGACCACGACGAACCATTTCGTTTGCTAGTTCATATGCACGACCTAGCTTGACTTTGTGAGCAGCAATTTCTTCTTGTGCTTTTGCTTTCATTGTTTCGGTTGTTAGAAGCTTAGCAAACTCTGAACCTTCTTTGCCAGCTTGACCCCAGTATTGTTTCCAGTATTTAACAACCTCTGAATCTAGACCTTGTGCAATTAGTGAATCAAGTTCTGCAACTTTAACTTTGCCTTCAGAGATTAGTTGATTTAGACGTTCAGCTTCTTTGCGAACTTTTGGTTCTGCGCGTGCTACTTCTAGATCTGCTTTTTGTTGTTCTGGCTTTGTTTCAACTAGACCAAGACTATCTGAAGGTTTGACATCAAGTTGTGTCTGACCATCGGTTAGTTTGTTGGCTTCATCTAGCATATCACTATGCTTCATAGATTCGACGGATTGAATCTCACCATCATCTTCTTTACCAGTTGCATCAGCAGCTAATTTTGCTCGGTAAGCTGTACGACCTTCTTTTGTTGTTAAATCGAATGCCATCTTTGTCTCCACTGCTTTTGCTCCATTTGGAACTGGCGCTCCAGCTGGAAGGTCAACCATTGTATCATTTTGATCGTCTGCGTCCATATCGAAGACTGGCTTATCTGCATCTTCATGCTCTTCACCATCATCACCATCTGTTGGAAGATCTAGATCTTCTAAACCAAGTTCGCCGTCATCATGCTCTGGATGATCCATGTGGTCATTTTTATCACCACGACCTGGAATTTCCCAAGACTCATCACCTGGTTGTGTTTTATCAAGTTTATCAGCTTGTTCAAACGTATCACCCATGAATGCATTGGTATCATCTGCATCAGACTTATCTTCGTCTTCTTCCTCTTCTTCTTTTTCAGCCTTGTCTTCTTTTTCGGCTTTTTCTTTAGAAGCTTTTTCCTTAGAGGCTTTTTCTTCTTTGTCTTTCTTTGCCTTTTTACGAGCATCATTCATATCCTCGTCTTCTGCAAAAGAGAACATTGATGCTTGTTTTGCTTCTTCAGCTCGTTTATTAAGACCAGCAACACCTTTTACGTATGAAGAGAATGATTTTAGAAGTACTTCTGCATCATTGCATGCTTTCTTTGCATCTGCAAAAGCATCTTCTACAACTGTATTAGCGTAATCTTTATTTGCTTCTGATAGATTTTCAACAATGCTTGCGATTAGTTTTAGTTCATCGTGATGATCTTTTAGTTCTGCAAGAGATTTCTTTGCACCTGAAAGAAGACCAGAATTTAATTCACGACGTGATTTGTACATTGGAGCAAGAACTTGACTTGCTGCTTTTGGCATAGCCTCTAAACCTTGTTCCATATCACCCATTTGTGATTGCTCACCTGTTAGTGAACGAACTGCTTCAAGTAAATCAGAAGCGTAATCGCGAACTTTTTCAGCTAATTTCATAGCTGTATCTTTTGGATCACCTTTACCACCTTGATCTTCTGGTTTAGCATCATCACCTGCTGGAGCCGCATCTGCTGGAGCAGCTGGAGCACCCATATCTGGCATTGCTGGAGCTGCACCTGCACCACCGGCATCTGCTGCACCTGGAGCACCACCTGGTGCTGCTACTGCTTGACCTTTTTTGTAAATTGCATTTGCTTGTTCAAAACCAACTGTTCTGATTTTTTCTAGCATTTTTGTGCCGAATTCTTTTGTTGCAACCATATCAAAAAGAACATCACTGCGACCCCCAGTTATTTCATTAACTGATGCTGTGAAAACTAGTTTTTCACCGTCTTCGTTCTTTGCGAACACCTGCCATGCACTATTACCAAGATCATTTGTTCCATCTGTTTTAGCAGTGCGAACGAAACGAGCCTTTAGCGATGCACGTTGTAGAAGCTTTTTACGAGCAAGTTCGTCTTTTTGATCAGCTGATAGAGGTGATGGATGTAGACCTTCTACATCGCCAACTCCTGGGAATGGTTTTTGTCCAACCATTTGCTTATCTTCTTTTTCACGAAGTTCGTATTCAAGGTTATCAACGGGATATTTTTGTTTACCTGGTGTTGGTTCGTTAACGCCACCGCCACCATTCCAATAAGCCTCTTTTGTTTTCATAACATTCTCCTTAGCCTTTTGTAGGGCAGCGTTGCGTCGTTCTGCACGAGCTAACATTTTTTTGCGTTCGAGCTCATCTTTTTGATCAGCTGACTCTGGGGAAGGATGAAGTCCATCAATGGCGCCAACTTCTGGGAATGGAGATTCGCCTTGCATATGCTTATCTTCCATACGAAGTTTCTCATTCGCTGGATCAACAGGATATTTCTTTTGACCTGGGGTTGGTTCGTTAACGCCACCGGCACCTTGGTAATAAGCTTCTTTTTTATTCATTGCATCCTTTGACATAGTATCCTCTTTGTTAGTTAATGTATGTAGTGCAGTTTCCATATTGTTAAGTCTTCCTTCTACCGAAGACATTAAATTCTTTACCTGATCTAATAATGTATTATTATTAGATGCGAATCGTTCTGGTAAATTTAATCCAAAAGATTCTTGATTTGTTTCATCGCTTGGGCTAGATTCCGTTCCGCATGATTGATGATCTGTTGCTGTATTTGTATCTGGCGCTTGAGCATACATCTTCTCAAGTTCGGCAATTTCTAACTTTAATTTGTGATGTTCTGCCATAAGTTTGTCTAATTTTGCTTTTAACGCTGGTTTGCTAATTTCTTCACCAATCATTTGATTAATTTTATTAGCAGGATCAATTTCTTCATTGATCATTTGATTTATTTTTTTTCCGCTTTCGTCAAGAGCATTATTAATTTCTTGTGCATGAGCAAGAATAGTACGTATCTTTGCTTGCGGATCTGCTCCATTAACTACAATGGAAAGCTCAATCGGTTGTAAATCAACGTTAATTTCACCATAACAAGACTTCGAGCGCATATGTGAACAAAAATCGTGTTCAGTACGAGCAACGGTTCCACAATCAGTACATATAGCTTTACCTACTGCGGTACCCATTGATACACTTGTTTTATATCCAGTTGATACGCCGCGAGCTAATTCAGGATATGATATTTTATCTAATGCACATAACCCGATCACTCGTTTAAATGTACGATCGTAATATGTATCTAAAATTACTCCACGAATTGCATCTACTTGACTTGATTTATGATCAACACATAGTGGTTTACCAATCCATAATTTATAAGCTTTAAGCAATTCTTCTTCTGGAAAGATATCACCATTCGAGTTTTTCAGTGGGCGTACGTGCGCGTCTGAACATACCCATTTCCAACTATCACCTTTTTTCTCCCAGTGAGCTTTTACTTGTTCACCACGAGAATTAAGTTTTGCTGTTCCATCTGCGTTGACTAATGCAGCTTCAGCGCTATGTAGCATAACTGCTGAAAAATAAAGAAAATCATTTGCCTTCGGAGCAACTCTTCGAAGCTCGGTAGCAAACTTTTTAAATCTTTCATCAACTGACGGATCTGCAAACACTGATTCTTCTGATTGAATGCTAGAACCATCTAATGATGACAACTCTCCGATTTTAGTAAACATTTATTTTTTACTTTCTTTTGAGTTATTTTCCAATTCTTCTTTTTCTATTTCACTTAATACTTTTTTCAATTGTTGTTTAGCATTCTTCTCGTCAATCTTTGACGGTTCAACAATTGATATAGGCTGTAGATCACCGTTTTTTATAAACATTTTATTCCTATGTCTAAATTAAATAACTTATTATGCGCATATTTATGTAAAATTATTCCTATGAATTTATGGTATATGTAGAACAAGTTATTGTCATATCCCAGTGTTGCAACGGATTATAGGTGTAAACGGGTATAAACGGGTATGATGGGTTGATAGGTGTGAATGGTTGCCAAGGATTTACCGGCGTATACGGATACCATGGAACATACGGTATGAACTGATAACACCCTTGCTCTTGTGAGCAATCGCATTCTTTTGTATCAGGAGATAGGCTCTTATTGCACCTTGAACATATCCAGCCCTGTCTACAATTAGAATAATAATTAGAACAAGAACATAATTTTATAGGCACAGTACAACTCATATTTATTGCACCAGATTGATATCCACCACAAGTATTACAGTTTATAATGGAGGTCATATTATGAGTTGTCATTATTATTTACCTTTATTTCTTTGTTCTACCAGTTGAACTGATAGCGGTATTCTTTTTTCTACTTTTTCCTGTAATTCATCACTAACCGTATCTACCCAACTTCTTGCCAATATATTATTTTGTATATGATCTTTCATTCTATCTTCAATAATTTGATTTATTTGCGCTAATTCTTTTTTTATATTATCTATTGATTTTACTATTGTTGATCCAAAATCTTTGGATTCTAAATTAGAAAATACATCGGCAAACCTGTTTACTTGTTTTTCTATATCTGATATTGCAAGAACGAATGATTTACTTAATTTTACCATTTGAGAGTCGAATGAAAACGGCTGCATAAGAACGAAACACTTAAATGCTTGTCGTTTAAAATCATTAAAATTACTAACAGCCTTATCTCTATATCGTCTCAATGCGGCTCTTGCGGAAAATATTTGTTCAGTTGATATGCTTTGATTATCTTTAAATGGAGTATATATTAAATTGAGATGTTCTTCGCATGCTTTAAGCATTTTTAATAGATGATCTAAATGCATAACTATTTTAGTAGCCTTGTCTTTTTCGGCATTTGGTACCTCATAAGTTAGATCAACTGCATATATTTTGCGCTTATTCACCATAATTTTATACCTAAATAATAGTGCCAGATCCAATCATACTTGGACCGGCACCTGATATACCCTGCGTATTCTGGTCGAACTGACCAACCTGGGGGACATCAATATTTTCTACATTTAATGCATCGCTATCATCTAATCCACGATCTATTCGTGATGGATATTGAGTGCCAGCATCAGGATATGTATCAGCATAAGGAAACTCTCGAACACGGTAATCTTCATATGGGCTCCAGCTACCTTGTTGCCAAACATCTAATGAGTAATCATTATAGTTTGTTGGATATTCTCTTTCATTACTAACAATATCATATGCCGAGTTTATATCTTTATCTTTACACCCACATGACTGCGCTATTAATTTTTTATATAAATGAACTACTTTTGGATCAACACCAATGCCAAACCCATATTTTTTCGCTTCTTTCAATGCTTTACCACAAGACCAACCGTCATGTTCACAACGATACATAGCAATTGCAAGACCTGTTCTGTCGCGCCCCCATTGACAATGGATATAAGTTTTTTCACCATCTAATAGTTTTATTATATTATGATGTAAGAATCTCATTAATGATGATTTCTTACCAATATCTATTGGTAGCATAATATGCTTAATACCAAGCAATTTGGTTGCTCTATCAATTTTTTTCCCAGCATTTTCATCTAATGAAACAATTTTAGTTATTCCATATTTATGTTTGAGCCATGCCACATCTTTTATTGACGGGGCGGCACCGGCATATAAATTAGTATCTACTTTTCTAAAATTAGATATCATAGATTCTTTACTATTGAATTTAAAACACCTCTAATATATTGGGGTTCGTGTTCTAATAATATGTTTTTTAATAATGATATGCTCTGACCAATTGCTGATGATGCTGGGACTTTTTTTCCCGCAATTTGATATTCATTTATATAATATACTTTTCTTTTTAGCCCTTCAATAGCACGCGGTCGCTTGTTTTCTGATATACGCCTTAAAACAAACTTTAATAAATCAGCAAGATATTTTCCAGCAGTTTCAGCATCACCAAGGTTAATTGCGGACGCAGCTTTCTCCATCAACTCACTTTCATCTCTTATATTTTCTTTTGCTTTTTCTAATGCAATTTTTTCTGGTTCTTCATCGCCATCTATGACTGCTTGATCAAACGCTTTCTTAAATTCCTCCTGAAAACATTTTATTGTATCTTCATCTGAAGATTTTCGTAAATCTCTCATAATACTTGAGTAGCTGTCTTCTTTTGAGGCTTTCTTTTTCTTATGGTTCTTAAAATACTCAATTTGACGCAATCTCTCAACGGCTTCTACTTTTGTATCATATGTCCCCAATACTTTACCTTTTTCTGATAGTATCACCCACTTACCGTCTCTTTTTTTAATGTAAGCAACTTTGACTAATGTATCATTACAAAAGCCCTCAAACTCTTGTGCATATATAGCAATTTTGGATACATTAGTAATTGACATTATTGGCTCGCTAAAATTAGTTTTCTTATTGCCTTTGAGTCATCAACGCTCAAAAAGATATCTCCAAGCGAACCTTTGCCATTTACTTCTGTCATTGCCCTAATTTGAAAAAGATTTATATATACATAATTTTCTGATCTTAATGTTTTTGTTTTTGGATCAATATAATAACAATCAAAAATAACGAACCGATCTAATACATCAATTAATTTTCCGAATATACTACAATTTTTTGGAACTGAATAATCATCATAATTTATTGTCTCACTTTGATCACCAATATATATTTCTAATACCTTTCCTTTAAACTTAATAAGAAGTTCATCGGAAAACTTTCTTAAATCACCACTCAATACATTATATGATTCGAATGGATTTTCGATTTGCTGTGTATCGCTCATTATTTCCCTATTGCGAATTTAAGATGAAACTTCCTATAATTTATTTCCGCTAATTTTATATCTAATTCTTGATATGTTGGAGTGCCGTTTTGTATAATTTTTGTATCTATTTTTAGACTACCTATTTTTTTAGTTGCATATGAAAACACATCTGATATTGCTGAACACAACTCTTTTAGTACTAATTCACTTTTTTTACTATCTAAATCTAAATTACATTGTATTTGAACATCCTTACCATTCGTAAATATATTAGATTTTATATTTAACTCTTCTTTTAATGCTGATGATAGTATTCTTGCATATTCTAATTTAGAAGTAAAATCATTATCTGAACTAATTGATATTAGGTATGAACTATATTTAGTTATATCTGAATCTTGTTTTCCAGCAAAACTATCTAAGAAACTATTTATTTGATTCATCAATGGTATATTTTTTTCTGCTAACATTTGTGTTGGTGGTTGTGGAACGCCTTTTGATTTTTCAGATACATCTCCATTACCGGCAACTCTATTAAATTGAGAAAGCATTTTTTGGAACCCAGAAGATTTTTCCATACTCATTAATACATTAGTTAGATCACCAACGGTGATCTTACCATCTTTATTATAATCTAATAACGGATTAGCTTTATACGCCGCTCTTTCACCCTGATTTGGTGAATTACTATCTACAACTACAACATTAGCATTTTTAATTGGATTGTCTCCATTCCATTTTTTTAATGCTATAGGAAAAAAATTAGCAACATAATATTGGGTTGCTGATGTGAACGACTTTCCACCAATCAATCCTTTATGAGCTTGAACGTATTTTTTAACATAATCTAATTGGTCTTCTGCTGTTTTTTGTCCGAATGTTTTTATTTCCTGGTTTGATAACCCCATTCCTTTTAATGTTGATGGCATAAACTGAATTAGACCGGTTGCACCACCATTGGGATTTCTAGCGGCTGGATTTGCCCCAGACTCAAGATACATTACTAATAAAAGATCTCTCGGATTCATTCCAAGCTCTTGGCTAATGTCATTAAGTTTATTGGAGAAAGATGATGATATCATATTATTCTATATTGAAGTTTATATCTTCTTTAATTCCTTCTGCAATAGCAAGTAGTTTTAGACTTGCTTCTGGATTTATATCTTCAAGCTCAGCAGAATATTTCAAAATAGCAAGCATTAACGATCTTGGGTGATTATCTGATGCTATTTTTTCTATTTTGGTAATGAACTGTTTTGATAGTATCTGTGGTAATTGTTTATTTTTATCTTGAATATTATTGTATGGCTCTTCGCCGGGTTTTGGTTTATTTAATTCATCAAGAACATCTAATGATTTTTGTTTGGTTGATGGAGCAATATTGGTGAGATTTATTGGCTGATCTGGTCCCATTTGAGCAGAAGGTCCTTGTTGCATTGGAGCCTGTGTTGTTTGTGGATTAAGTTTCATCGCACCAGGCTGATTCAATAAATCTTTATATTTCTGTCTATCTAGTTCTTCTGCTTGTTTTTTATCGGCAACCATTTTTTCATGTTGTTGTTTTAATGGAATTATATTTTTTTCATAAAACTTAACGAATGATTTATGGTATTGATCAAACTTAGACATAAAACTTTTTGCAACACTTATATATATACTTGGTTTGCCTCTTGCTAATGCAGTTGCCAATTTTTTAAATGTTGCTAACAAAAATTGTAAAAATCTTTGACTATCGTTGAAAATATTTATTGAGTTAGTTTTTAAGTCTTTTAGGAAAGATATTGAAAATCGTTTTTCTAATTGACGCATAGCCGTTGCACGTTCATTAGTAAGATTGTGCCACCAATCAGAAAGACCTGCTTGTTTTTTCAACGAAGCCATTACTTCCATATCATTTACGAATGATACTTCATTTAAATTTAATTCTTTATTTGGATCATAACCGAATATGCGTTCTTTTTGTTCATCATCAAACTGATCTAGTAGAACGGAAAAACTATCCATATCTACATTTTTTATGAACTTATCTAGTTCGGCAGCAATATATCTACACTTCTCGTGGAATGAAGACATAGTTGATGCAGCAGAAAGATAGTCTCGGCGATTAACTAATGATTTTGCTGATTTGATTAAATCTTTTGATTGTTCGGAGTAGCCACGGATCTTCTCATCAGTTTTTCGAAGATCATCCATCATTTTTTTAAACTTGGGATTTATGCTTTCTAATAGTTTGCTTGTTATATTAGCATGTTCACGAAGTTTATTTAAAAGTCCACGTTCTTGTGCATTCTTATCCATTTATATCTCCTAGATATAGTTCAATAATATGTGAGATTATTAGGGGATGTAGCTATTTTGCCTGCTGGTGATGGCATGTCCCGAGAACATGTTTAGCAAAATTACGATTATTTTGGCGGAGTTGACGGTGGTGAGGTTGTTCCTCCACCGCCTCCAGTCGGTGCTGGAGTTCCGCCAGACGGTGCAGGTGGAGGTAATCCTTCTGTTGGTGGAGGTGGCATTGCTCCGCCTCCTCCACCGCCACCTGATCCCATACCCGGAAGTGGAGGCAATGATGATCCGCCTGCTTCTGCACCTGGTTGTTGCCCAGCCGCATCCGCGTAAGGAGATTGACCAGGCAACGCTGCTGGAGCAACTTCTGGTATATCAGACTCCTCATCAAGGGCTCTCAATTCATTCAATGCCATTGATTCCAAGGAAAGAAGTTCTTTCTTTCTCACGGCTTCTTGGATATCCTCTTTCTTCATCTTGCGACGCTCTTCATCATACTCTAATCCTAATGATCGATACAACGTTTGCTGTGATACTCGTTTTTGATCACCAGTTGATAGT
>Ga0265313_10000594_pt1 | contig 37585 bp, 32 predicted proteins | sample 4123metaG_FD_203122 | JGI IMG/M metagenome (GOLD analysis project Ga0265313, IMG submission 203122) | Rhizosphere microbial communities from Carex aquatilis grown in University of Washington, Seatle, WA, United States - 4-1-23 metaG | ecosystem: Host-associated > Plants > Roots > Rhizosphere >... | reverse complement strand
CTCACCCCCGGCAAGACGTACCAGTGCACCGTCAGAGCGACCAACAGTCGCGGTACCGGGCCCGCGTCGCGTCCGTCGGCGATCACGAGAGCCTGAACGAGCACCGTTCACCTCGGAGCGGAGAACGGCCTGGGGGATGAGCGCGCCGGCGCTCTTCGTCTCGTCGGCGTCGCGGCCGCACTGCGTTCCTGGCCCGGTCCCGGGACGCTGATGCTCCCGGTCGTCGGCGGCCTGACCCTCGATGCACTGCTCCCCCACGTCCCGGTGCTGTACGGCTTGCCGCTGCGATTGACGGCGGTGCTCGGGGCCACGTGGATGATGGCGCTCGCCGGAGCGCTGATGATCCGGGCGTCGGTGGGGGTCGCGTCCTACGACGCCGTGATGCTCGGGCTCCGCCGCGCGCTCGGGGGCCGGCTCGGTCCGATCCGTTTGGCCATGGAAGCCGCCGCGCTCGCCGCCGGTTGGATCCTCGGCGGTTCCATCGGGGCCGGCACGGTCATCACCGGATCGCTCATCGGTCCGGGCATCCAGTTCTGGCTCACGCGGGTCGGCGACACGAAGCAAGCACTCGCGTACGCCGGCTCCGCCGCCGCGTACGACGCGTAGGTTCGCGGTTTCGGATCAGTTGTCGGCGGCCAGGCCGACCGGCCGCGCGGAGTCGACAGCGGGCGAGGCCGGCTGCGCGCCGAGCAGCGCGTCGAGCGAGTAGGCCGCCATCAGCCACAGCGCGATGCGCAGGGATGAGGCGACGATCAGGGCGTGCCGATCGAGCTCGGTCGCGCTGGTGAGCCATACGACATAGATGTGCGGAAGGACCGTGCCCAGCACGACGGTCGGCACGAGAAGCCGGCGATCCAGGAGCTTGCGTTTCCGGGCGACGAGGGCGAGGCCGATGGCGACGGCGCCGAGCGTCGTCACATCGGCGCTTTGGCCAGGGGTGAACAAAACGTCTTGGACGAGACGAGGCACGACTTCGCGATGGCGCGCCCAGTTGGCGCTCGGCGACACGAATGACGTCACGAGGTCGGGGTTCTGGAACGGCTCCGGTGCGGGGTGGGTTTGCGTGGGCTCCTCACCGGTGATGTACGGCAGCGCGTGCGTCAGTGTGTAACTCGGATGGGTGACGAGAAACTGCGCGTAAGTGTGCTCGCCGTGTGCGTCGACCCACTCGGCAAACTGCCCGTTCGCACCCAGCGATTCGGGTGTGAGCGATCCCGCGTAGCTCTGGATCGCAGGCGTGTCGGGCATGCCGTGGGCATTGAACCACAATGTGTAACCCTCGTTCGTGAGCACGCGCGACGCGATGATTGCGGTCAAATTCACATATTCGAGACTCTTGTCGTGCGACGCGGTCACGAACCCGAGCGCGCTGACGAGCACGAGAACGATGCCCACGAGCCCGGTGAGCGCGCTGCGTTGAGTCTTCCTGACACGCGCGAATGCGGCACCCGTGAGAACGACGAGCGCGAGGAGCCCGGTGAGGATGACGTGATCCTGCCGGGTGAACGTCCACAGGATCGACACCGCGACGATGCCCACCGCCGCCGCAACCCGCGGCCGTTGGGTGTACGACAACCACGCCGCGACGAGCAGGGCGGTGAGCGAGATCGTGACCGACTCGTCGCCGATCGCCGAGTTCCACTGCGCGATCGGACCGAGGAGACCCAACGCGAGGATCACGATCTGGAGCCCCAACCGCACGCGGCGATCGCGCACCAGCGACGACGCCACCGAAGCCAGCACCCACCAGGACGCGGCGGCGAGCACGACCTGACCCCCAACTCGCAAGGCGTCGGCCGGCAACAACTTGTAGAACAGCGGCACGGTCCACAACCGAGGTTGGCGGCCGGCAAAGCTCAGGCGAAAATATTCACCGCTCGTCGGGAATCTCGGCGTGACGAGGCCGACGACGACGAGAGCCTGCAACGCCAGATACCCGAGAAACGGACCCGATCGGCGGCCAAATACCGACCGGCTTACAGTGAGCGGCCACCTTCGAAGACGACCAGTTACGCCGCGCACCGGCGCGTCGACGCGTGCGTCGGCATCCCCGCGAAATACACCTTCATCCCCGATGACACAGATTGTAAATCACGGGATGTGGATTGCGCACGATCACCGGTTGCAGCGAGACATCTGGCCGCACGACATCGACGTCGTCATTCGCCGGTACGGCAGCAGCACCACCCCGTCCGATACACCTCCACCCCGCGTCAGAACGTCACGGTCGGCCGGTGACCGAGAGGGTGTCGTTCGAGTGCCACACGACGGTGGCGACGTGCATGCGCCGCGGCTGGTGGATGCCGGCGTTCGCGCGGTACTCGCCGGGCGAGTACGACGCGTACGCGAGACGGAGGTGGCCGCTCAGACTGACGATCGCGCTCGCCCCGCCCGGGCCGGATTCGCGCGCGGTGCTCGCCATCAGCGGCCTCGGGCCGAGGCGTCGGCACGGCCCGGCCGGCCCGGAACAGAGCGCGTACCCGGTCGCGTAGGGGCTATGACCCGCGCGGTCGGCGAGGAACGAGTTCGCGGAGTAGAGGAGATACCAGTGCCCGTGCCAATGGACCATCGAGGGATTCTCGATGGTGTCGCCCTCCCATGTTCCCTCGTTCGTCGTCAGCAGCGTGTGAATCGGTCCGGTCATGTGACCGGTCGAGTCGAGCCGGACGGCTTTCAACGACGACGGGTACCCCGCGACGCCGGGCCCACCGCGCCGGCCGCTCGCCTTCCAGGTGAGCCACACCCGACCGGTCGCCGGGTCGACGTACGGCGCCGGATCGATGCTGCCGCCGGGGTCGGGATCGCAGTAGAGCGGGCGGTTGCCGGTGATGTCGCGATACGGCCCGAGCGCGTGCGCCGACGACGCCACCGTGAGGCAGTAGCGACCGAACCCCTGCGGGTCGACGCTGCCGTCGGCGAAGCGCGACGAGATCTTCACGCCCGCGTACGCGTACCAGCGCTTGCCGATCGGGATGACGCCGACGGCCCAGTAGGAGCGCTGCTCCCACGCGCTGAGGTCGACGCGCAGGCCCCACGCGGCCGGTCGCACCAACGCGTCGTTCAAGTTCCACATGTCGCCCGCGCTCTGCGCCGACGCGCGGATCTCCGCCGGAATGCTCGGGTCGCGGCGCGGGTCGGGACCGCCGAGCCACGGCGGCTCCGAGGTCGACCAACGCTTGTGGATCGTCCAGTGCGCGAGGTCAGTTGAGGTGAGCACTCCGAGGTAGCGGCCGCCGGCCCCCGACGAGTACGCGAAATAGGTGCGGCCGACGCGCACGATGTCGGGGTCGGCGAACTCCCCGCGCCACGACAGACCGGCTTCGAACCAGCCGTAGTTGCCGGGTGTCGCGTTGTCGGCATCGGTCTTCGGTGGGCCCGCCCCGGCGACCGCGCTCCCGGCGAGCGTCGCCAGGATCACGGCCACGGCCATCGCGGTCGCACGGCTGAAGATCCGAGACCGATGCGCGCGCGAGCTCGTGATGCCGATCACACTCATCACTGTCGGCCCGCGCCGCCCGAACATGGAGCGCGATGTGCGCGGGCGGCGGATCAGCCCGCCGGCGGCGCGGCCGGGCAGCTCTCCGCGCCTAACGGGGTGTTCCGTCGAGCAAGTCGGCAGCCTGCCGCGCGATCTGCGCATAGCCGTGCTGCACCGCCCCGGTTCGGGCGGCGACGAGGAGATCGCGTGCGCGCGCCGGATCGGAGATCGGCCCGTCGCGCCGCAGCAGCTTCGCCCACTCGAGTTGGGTCCGCACCGACGGGAACGTCGCCGCCATGGCCTGGTGCAGGGCCAAGGCCGCGGCGAAATGCTTGTCGGCCGCCTCCGGCGCGTCGAGGAGCGACGCGAGCATTCCCAAGTACAGAGCGACGGCACTGTCGGTCGTGGGAGCCACAACTGCGACATGGCGCGCCCAGGGCAACAAGCGGTCGTAGAGGATCTGCGCCGCCGGGCGGTGGCCGAGCCGGACCGCGACATCGGACCAGTAACACTGGGCGAGCAGCCAATAGACGTCCCATGGGGCCGGGATGCCGTTGGCGTACTCGGCGTCCATCAACTCCGACGCCCTCGCCAGGTTTCCCGCGTTGATGTGCGCGCGCACCAGGAGCGCGCGGTTGCTGTCGAGATGCGGGGCCTTCTTGATCACGTCTTCGTGCAGCTCCAGGAGGTCACTGTCGTCTCCTTGTTGGAGACGGATCGCGCCCAACTGGACCGCGAGCAGTGCCTCCGAGTGCCGGGAGCCCGCGTTCACCGCTTTGTCGAAGCTCTCGCGGGCGATCCGCTCGGCCTCCTCGAGATGGCCGGCCACGAGCGCACGCGTGCCGGCCAACGCGCCGATCACGTAGTCGAGCCCCGGCTGCACTCCCAGCTCATCCGCGTACGCGTCGCGGCGGACTTCGGCCCGCGCGACCTCCTCGACCTCTCCGGCCTCCCCGGCCGCCAACGTCAGGTCGGTATAGGCCCAGAAGCCGGCCGCCGGATCACCGATCCGGTCGGCCAGCGCCACCGCTTCGCGCGACGCCGCCAAGCGGTACTCCAGGGAGTCGGCGGCCCAGAAACCTGCGAGCCGCCGGATGAGCGCGTGCAACAGCGTGTCGGGTTCTCCGATTCGGCGCGCGATCCGGACCGCTTCGTCGTGCAGCTGCCAGCAGCGACCCGAGTCGCCGGTGTAGGCCAGCTCCGTTGCGTAGACCTTGAGCAACCGGACGCGCCGCACGCTGTCGCCGGGCCCGGCCGCCTCCAGCGCGGCTTCCACCATCGCGAGGTATTCGGTGTCGACCTCGCGCACGCGACTGCGCCATCCGCGTGTCTCGGCCAGCATGGCGCCGACGAGCCCTTCGTCGTCGCCTGCTTCCCGGGCGATACGCGCGGCCTCGATCAGCCGCAGCTCGCCGTCCTTCGCTTGGGTCGTACCCAGCGCGATGAGGAGCTCGACTCGGGTCCGGAGATCGGCCGCGGGCCGGCGACCGTGCACGGCCAACGCGTCGGCATACCAACGGGCGGCTTCGTCGGGGGCCAACGCGGCGACGGCCGCGTCGCCCGCGGCTCGTGCGTACGAGACGATCTTCTCCGCGTCGGCCGCACGTCCGCCGGCCATCCAGTGCCTCGCCAACTCGGCGATCCGCACGTCGGCGCCGTCGTCGCGGAGCGCGTCGAGCGTGGCCGCCACCTGCCGGTGTGCGAGCCGGAGCCGCGCGGAACCCAACTCGTCATAGAGGGTCTGCTGGATGAGCGCGTGCGCGAAAGCGAAGCGGCCGGCGCTCCCGCTGACTTCGTTGACGACCGAGCCGCGCTGTGCGAGCTCGAGCACCTCCACGAGGTCCTCGTCGGAGCGGCTCGAGACCGCGCCGAGCAGCTCGAAGTCGAACTCGCGTCCGATGACCGCCGCCCACCCGAGCACTTGGTGCGCGTCGGCGCCGAGCCGCGCGACCCGTTGCCCGACGACCGCGCGCACGCTCTGCGGGAGGCCGAGCGAGCCGACGTCGACCGCGGCGATCCAACGGTGATCGTCTCCCCGCACCAGCTGCCCCGACTCGGCGAGGTGCCGGAGCATCTCCCCGAGATAGAACGGGTTGCCGTCGGTGTCGCGGCGGAGTGCGCGCGCCAGCTCCACCCCGTCGCGGTCGAGCCGTTGCCCGGCCGCCGCTTCGATCATCTCGACGATGTCGAGCTCCTGCAGCCCGTCGAGCGGCATCCGGTCCGCGAGCTCCTCTCGATGCAGCACCGCGAGGAGCTCGGCGAGGTGCGTCGACGTCGTGACCTCTCGATCTCGGAAGGTCGCGATCACCTGGAGCCGCAACCGCGCCGACGACTGCAGCACGTGACGGAGGAGGAGCAGGCTGGGTTTGTCCGCCCAGTGCAGATCGTCGAGGATCAACACCACCGGCGCGACGGTTCCGGCTGCTTCGAGGAGCGCCACCACGGCCGCGAAGAGCAGGTAACGGTCGGTCTCCGCATCGGTTTGCACCCGGCTGGGCAACACCGGGTGTCGATCCAGGACCTCGCTCACGAGTCCGGCCAGATCGGCCAACTTCCGCGGCCCGAGCGCGGTCAGCACCGATTCGGGGGTATGAGTCACGAGGTGGCCGAGCGCCTCGATCCAGGGTTGGTAAGGAACCGAGATGTCCTCGTCGCAGCGCCCGAGCAAGACCGCGGCGCCTTCGGCGTGGGCCGCGACTGCCGCCGCGGTCGCCAAGCGGGTCTTGCCGATCCCGGGCTCGCCGGCCACCAGCGCGACGCCCCGCGCGCCTGCGGACACCATCTGGAACTGCCGCGTCAACCGCTCACGCTCGCCGGACCGCCCGGCGAAGCCGACCCGAACCGCGGTGGCGAGCCGCAACGGCATCGGGAGCGCGCCGCCCGACCGGACGGATTGCGCCGCACCGGCGACCGCGACGACATCCCGCGGCCAGTCCTCGGCCGCGAGCGAGTACACGACCTCCGGGCGGACGAGATCGCGAAGATGTTGCACACCCATCTCCCGGAGCTCGCAGCCGGCCGGCAGCCAATCGGCCACCACTTCCGCGGTGGCTTGCGAGATCAGCACCTGACTCGCGTCGGCAATCGCCCGCATGCGGGCTGCCCGGTTCACGGTTCGGCCGAAGTAGTCGCCGTCTCGTTCGACGGACTCGCCGGTATGGACGGCCATCCGAACCCGGACCGGTGTAGATGCGGGCCACGGCTCGTGCAACAACGCGGTCTGCGCGTCGCGCGCCGCCGCCACCGCATCGGTGGCCTTCGCGAACACGCTGAAGGTCGAGTCGCCTTCGCCTTTTGCCTTCAGGAACACACCGCCGTTGGTCTCCACGGCTTCCTGAAGGATGCGATTGTGGCGCTCGAGCGAGCCGGGCATCTCGTCGGGGGCGTTCTCCCAGATCGACGTCGAGCCCACGATGTCGGTGAGCAGGAACGTGACGACGCCGAGCGGACGGGGCACAACGGGACGCGCCCCGACTTCACGCTCGATCTCGTCGAACAACTCTTCGCGCGCCAGCATGGCGCGTTGCAACTCCGCGAGCGGAGGACTGGGCTCGATGCCGAGCCCTTCCACGAGCGTGCTTCGGAGCTTGTCGTACGCACGCAGAGCCTCCGCCTGCCGACCCGTTCGGTACAGCGCGCGGATCAGCAACGCCCAAAGTCGCTCGCGCAGCGGATGCTGAGCGACGAGCAGCTCGAGCTCCGGGATCGCGGCATCGTGCAGACCGAGACCCAACTCCAGGTCGATACACGACTCGAGCGCGGCCACGCGCAAGCCCTCGAGGCGAGCGATCTCGGGCCGGGCCCATGCCGCGTCCGCGAACCCGTCGAGCGCGGGTCCTCGCCACCAGTCGAGCGCCCGGCGGTACTCGGCAACGCGATCGCGCCGGGGCAACTCCGGCCTTTCCGCGAGCCGTTGCGCGCCCTCGAACTCGGCCGCGTCGAGCTCGCCGGCCTCGACGTGCAACAAGTACCCCGGCGCACGGGTCACGAGCCGGTCGGCCGGCAAGACCTTCCGCAGCTGACTCACGTACGTCTGCAACGTGTTGACGGCCGACGCCGGCGGACGGCCCTCCCACAGGTCGTCGATCAGGCGGTCGGTGCCGACCACCACGCCCGGCCGCAACAACAACATCGCCAGCAGGGCTCGGGGCTTCGCCGCCGCGATCTCCCGCCGCCCGGATTCGTCGACGACCTCGAACGCCCCCAGGATGCGGAATCGGATCATTTGCCCTGCCCGGCGTGACGACGACTGGAGCCTAAGGCAACGGCGCCGAACCTCACTCAAGCGATGCTCACGGATGGCTCACGCGGCATTTCGCACTGTGGAACCCACGAAGCATCCACCGTGAGGAGCCCGCCAATGTGCGCCACATCCGTCCTTCATCGACTCAGTGACACTCCCCTCTTCGCAACGTGTGATCGCCAGGAGCGACACCGGGTCGACCGCATCGGCACGCAGGTGCGACGGCCCGCGGGCGCGGTTCTCGCCGGCGAGGGCACTCTGGCCCGGCAGTTCATCGTCATTCTCGACGGAATCGCCACCGCAACCCACTCCGACGGCTGCGAGGAGCTCACCGCCGGCAGCGCGATCGGCGCACGCGAGATCATCCGGCGTACGCCCCACACCGCGACGGTCGTCGCCGAGACGCCCGTCGTGCTCGAAGTCCTGACCCTGCGAGAGTTCGCGGCCCTGCTCGAGATCATGCCCACGCTCGCTTACGGCTGGGCGCTTCATGTATCAGCCCGAAGCTGAACCCACGCCAGAACCGTGCCGTGCTCGAGCTACGGCCGCGCCGGCACCGGACGCGTGGTGTTGAAAGCGTTGCCGTCGCCGAACTGGCCGCCGGAGTTGAAGCCCCAACAGAACGTGCCGGCCGTGGTTCGCGCGCAGGTCGCGATCGGGCCGGCGGAGATGCCGAGCACGTGCGAGAGCAGCCCCTTGGCGATCCGGTTCGTGACGCCGACCGGCCGGTGCCGGTCGGTCGTGGTCCCGTCGCCGAGCTGTCCGTAGAAGTTGCCACCCCAGCACACCGCGGTGCGGTTGCTCAGGAGCGCACAGCTGTGGTCACCGGCCGACGAGCCCCCGCCCGTCGTCAGCTGTGCGACGTGAAGGAGCGGGCCCGGGCCGCGCGAGCTCTTGACGACAACGGGCCGGAGCCGGGTCGTCACGGTGCCGTCGCCGAGCTGTCCGAACGAGTTGCTGCCCCAGCAGTCGACGACACCCGTCTTCAGCAGCGCGCACGTGTGAGTGGGCGAAGCCGAAATGGTCTTGACGTTGGTGAGGAACCCGATGCCCGACGCGGCCTTCACTCCGCCCGGACGCGCACGCGGAGTTTGGGTGCCGTCGCCGAGCGTGCCGAACTGGTTGAGCCCCCAACACCGTGCAGACCCGTCGGACTGCACCGAGCACGAGTCGTACTGGCTCACCGATATCCAGACCTGATTGCGAAGCGGGGCGGTGCCGGCGCCGTTCAGCACCGGCTTTGGCAGCAGGTGGTCCAGGTTCGTGTTGTCGCCGAGCTCGTAGTAGCCGTTGTGACCCCAACAGTCGACGGTCGTGTCCACCAAACGAGCACACGCGTGGTATTTCCCGAGCGCGACCTGGACGACGCCGGTGAGCGGACCGGTGCCCGCGCTGTTCTCCACCGCGACCGGGATCAGGCTGCCGGTCGTCGTGCCGTTGCCGAGCTGACCGTAAGAGTTGTCACCCCAGCAGTCGACACCGCCGACCGTCAGGAGCGCGCACGCAAAGAAGTTGCCGGTCACGACCTGGGACACGCCGGTGAGCGGGCCGGCGCCGGCGAGGTTCTTCACGGTCACCGGGGTCAGGCTGCCGGTCGTCGTGCCGTTGCCGAGCTGACCGCTCTCGTTCAATCCCGAGCACGTGACGGTTCCGTCCGACATGCGCGCGCACCCGGCGTGCGTAGTGAGCGCCGAGACCTGCACGACCGTTGCGGTCGCGGCTCCGGCCGGCGACACGCCCGCCGCAAGCATCGACATGGTCATCAGTGCCGCGGTCAGGACAACTCGTGACGTTCGAACCATATGGCACCCCTTAGCCGGAACCGGCGCACCGTAGTGCGGGGGGTTCGGCGAGGGAACCCTCGAACGGGGTGGGTCAGATCGCCCCCCGGATGCGTTGCTTGTGGGTCTAGGGTCTGTTCGTCGGTGCGACGAGGGAGCCGCGCATGAAGAAGTCGCGCTTCGCGCGCGCTCGACCGGGGACCGTGAGCATCGTCGGGGTGTTGGTCCTCGCGCTGAGCTTCGCGGCATGCGGTTCCGGCACCAGCAAGACCGTGTCCGCGCCCTCGACCACGGTTGGGCGACCGTCGACGTCGACCCCGCTCGGCGTAGGAGTGACGGCGAGCTCCGTCAAAGTGGGCGTCTCGTTGCTCGACTACGCGTGTGTCCAGGCGTACACGAACTCACTGCGATTCGGTCAGCCCGCCATCTACCAGACGTTCATCAACTACGTGAACCAGCACGGCGGTGTCGCGGGCCGCAAGATCATCCCGGTCTACAAGTTGTTCTGTCCGATCGGGACCGCGACGGCGCTGGCGGCATGCACGTCACTCACCGAAGACGACCACGTGTTCGCTGTGGTCGGGACGCTCTACGACCCGTCGGGCGACGCGCAGACGTGCATTGCCGGAGAGCACCATCGGGTGCTCCTGACCTTCGATCTGACGCAAGCGATCATCGACAAGTCACCGCCCGGACTGATCGTGAACGCGGGGAGCAATCCCGAGCGGCTCGTACGCGTCTTGCTCGAGCTCCTCGCCAAGAGAGGGACACTCAAGGGCCGTACGGTCGGCGTGCTGGGCGATACCGCGGGCACCGCGACGGTCAACGGCACCATCCTGCCCGGCCTGAAGAAGCTCGGTGTGACGCTGGGCACCGTCGGTCTGCTCACGATCAGCGGTTCCGACACGACCGCCGCGCAATCGCAGCTCGACAGTTTCATCGAACGGTGGAAGACCGAGCACGTCGACACCGTGTTCTTGTCGGGCGATGCGGCGGCGTCGGTGCAGTTCGTCACGAAGTTGCGCAAGGAGCTCCCGAACCTGTTGTTGCTCTCCGACAACGGCTCGGTGCTCAACGATGCGCAGCAACTCCACCACTCCGGCGTGACGCCGAACCCGTACGAGGGGCTGATCACTGCGGGCGGGCAAACCCAAGCCGAGTACAGCGCCGGGCCGAACTGGAAGTTCTGCAAGGACGTGTACAAGCAAGAGACCGGCAAGAACGCGGCCGAGGCCACCGACGTGATTCCGTACAAGGGCAGCAAGACCCAGACGCTCGACGTCTACGGCACGATCAACGACGCCTGCCAGATCGTCACGATGTTCCAGGAAATCGGTAAACGCGTCGGGCCCGACCTCAACAACACCAACTGGGTGAACGCCGTCAACACGTACGGACCGATCACGAACCGCGGGTCGGGCCCCTACTCCTCGCTCACCAAGGGGAAGTACGACGCCGAGGACAACTGGCGGCTCGAGGAGATCGACACGTCACTGCCGCCCGACGGCCAGTTCCGATCGATCACCCCCCTGCAAGACATCACCGGATAGGGATCGCGTCGCTCACGGGGAAACGCGCCGGAAGCGGCGGGATGTACCCACGGCCTTTGGCGACCAATCGAGGCGTCCGGCATCCGCCGGGAGGGCAGCATTTCGCGTGAATCATCCCGACTTGGGCGGAGTCGGCGGCCCGAGGGAGTTTCCTTTTCGACTGCTGGACGATCACCCCTAGCGAGGTATGGCTTCGTCGAACGGCGACGTTCACACTTCACCTAATCGCAATGACTCATGATGGGAGCACTGGGATGCGCAAGTTTGGTGGACTGTTGTTGGCCGGAGCGATGGCGTTGTCGGTCGGACTGATCAGCGGGCCTGCCGGCGCGGCGGCCGCCGGTCCGCAGTGCGCGGCGTTGACCACGAAGACCGTGGGGTCGAAAGTCAGCGCCACGGTGTCGAAGTGCACCCCGGCGACCGCGACCGGCGGATCGGGAAGCGGGGTCTTCACCGCGTCGACGAAGACGTCCGGCTCGTTCAACATCACACTCACGTGGGTGAAGGGCCACGGCACGACCAAGGGCGTCGTCAAGTTCGGCCCCTCGAAGGGTCTCGGGAAGTGCGCGGCGGGAACGTCGAGCCGGCTGGCGATCACGGGCTCGGTCACCGGCGGTACCGGTACTGCGGTCAAGACGATCAAGGCCGGCCAGAAGGTCACCGCCTCGGTGTGCATCGGCAAGACGGCCGACACGCTCGAGCCGGGCACCGTCATGAAGATCTGACCGACAACTACGGCGTTGTGCGTTCGGGGGTCGGCTGCCGCCGGCCCCCGAACCGCGTCCGGGGCCTCAGATGTCCATGAGGAGCGATTCGGCTTCGGCGGCCAGTGACAGCCACCGCTCCTCGGCGGCGTCGACGCGGCTCTGGCCGGCCGCGAGCTCCGCGCCGAGGCGCACCAACTCCTTGTGGTCGGCGCCCGCCGCGACGAGCTCGACCTGCACGCGGTCTCGCGCCGCGATCGCTTCGGCCAGCTCGCGATCGGCAAGTCCCAACTGACGGCGCAGCGTGCTCGGGCTCTTCCTCGTCACCGGGGCCGTGACCGGAGGCGGTGCCGTCCGTTGCGGCGCGGACCCGGCCGACGTCGCGCCGGCCGAACCGGTGGGTCGGGCCGCGCGCAGTGCCAGCCATCCGGCGACGCCGCCCGGCACCACGGTGGCCCGACCGTTGCCGTCCAGGGCCAGCACCTCGCTGACCGTGCGGTCGAGGAACACGCGGTCGTGGCTGACGACGATGAGGATGCCCGGCCAGTCGTCGAGGAATTCCTCGAGCGCGCGCAGGGTGTCGAGGTCGAGATCGTTCGTCGGCTCGTCGAGCAACAGCACGTTGGGCTGCTCGATCAAGGTGAGCAGCAGTTGCAGGCGCCGGCGCTCGCCGCCCGACAGGGTGTTGATCGGCGCGAACTGCGCGTCGCCGTCGAACCAGAACCGGCGCATCAACTTGACGTCGTCGAGCGTGGGCTCACCCTTGTCGCCGGCGACGGCGTCGCGGACGCGCCGGGTGAGGTCGAGGTCGCGCCCGAGCTGGTCGTAGTAGCCGACCTTGACCGTGCGTCCGGTCTCGATCGATCCCTCCGACGGCTGCAGCCGGCCGGCGACGAGATCCAACAGGGTGCTCTTGCCGGCACCATTGGGACCGACGATGCCGACACGATCGCCGGGCTCGAACATGTGGTCGAACGGCTTCAACACCAGCGACGATCCGGCATCGCCGTCCCCGAGACCGTGATCGGCGCGGGCGGCGGGCCACCAGAAGCCGACGCCTCGGAGCTCGACACCCTTCGATCCCAATCGGCTGCTGCCGAGCGACAGGCCGAGCTCGCCTTCGCGTGCGCTCGCCGCGGGGCCGCGCGCGAGGAGCGCGTTGGCGGCATCGATGCGCGCCTTGGGCTTCGACGTGCGCGCCGGCGCACCCCGCCGCAACCACGCGAGCTCGTGTCGCGCGAGGTTCTTGCGCGTCTGCTCGGCCGTCGCGGCCTGCTCCTCACGGACGATCCGTGCCGCGAGGTACGCCGCGTATCCGGATCCTCCCGTGCGTTCGTGAGGAACGTGGAGGTATGTCGCGCCGCGGTCGATCTCGAGCACCTTGTTCGTGACGCGGTCGAGCACGTGACGGTCGTGGGTCACGAGGAGCAGGCCTCCGGGAAATGCGGCCAGCCATTCCTCGAGGTAGGCGATGGCGTCGAGGTCGAGATGGTTGGTCGGCTCGTCGAGGATGAGCGCATCCCACTCGCGCGCGAGCAGCGCGGCGAGCGCGACGCGCTTCTTCTGCCCACCCGACAGCTGGTCGGTCGGCGCGTCGACCAGCGCGCCCATGCCCAGGCGCGAGAGCATCGCCTCGCCCTGCCACTCCTCGCGACCAAGGCCGTCGCACACCGCCGAGCGCACCGTGCCCGCCGGCAGCGCCGGGAGCTGGGGCAGTGCGCCGACCCGAGCGTTGCGCCCGCGGCGCACGACGCCCGCTTCGGGCTCGCGGTCGCCGCTCATCATCGCGAGCAGCGTGCTCTTGCCGCAGCCGTTGAGACCCACGACGCCGATCCGGTCGCCGTCGCTGAGCGTCAGCGAGAGATCGGTGAACAGGGGGCGATTCGGGCGGGACGCCCCCAGGCCTTGCGCATCGATCAGGATCACGCCTCAGGCTACGACCGCCGCCACCGCTGCTCCGTCACGTACGGTTCCGCGTGATCGTCGTGGAGATCGGACCGGGCCCGCGACGAAGGGAGGCTCCAGATGAGCGCTCGACTCGTCAGTCTGTGCTTCGACGCGAACGACCCGTTGCGTCTGGCGCGCTTCTGGGCGGCCGCCCTGCACTGGGACATTCATGACGAGACCGATGAGGAGATCGGCCTCGTGCCCACCGACGGAACGCGCTTCCTCTTGCTGTTCCTTCCCGTTCCGGAACCCAAGATGGGAAAGAACCGGATCCATCTCGATCTCGTCAGCGAATCACCCGCGCACCAGTCGGAGATGGTCGATCGGCTCGTCGCACTCGGTGCCCGGCGGATCGACATCGGGCAGGGCGACGTCTCGTGGGTCGTGCTCGCCGACCCCGAAGGCAACGAGTTCTGCGTGGTCCGACGCGGCGAATTCTTGGCGACCACCGGCCTCCTCGGCGCCATCGTGTTCGAGCCGGCCGACCCGATCGTCGGCCGGTTCTGGAGCGAGGCCACCGGCTGGCCGATCGTGTACGACCAAGGCGGCGACACCGCCATCCGAGAGCCCGGCGGACGAGGCCCGTTCGTGACGTTCGGTCCGCCTCCCGGCGCGGTCAAGATCGGGAAGAACCGTCTCCATCTCGACATCGCACCGCCCGCTGACGGTGAACAAGATGCGGAAGTCGAACGTCTCGTCGCACTCGGAGCCCGGCGGGTCGACATCGGGCAAGGCGACGTCTCGTGGGTTGTGCTCGCCGACCCCGAAGGCAACGAGTTCTGCGTGCTGACACCGCGCTGAACCTCGTCGCTTCGGCGCAGTTGGTGCGCGTCGCCGCGCGTCAGGCGGCGCTGCCGTAGAAGTGTGCGTCGCCGAAGTCGAAGACCCCGCCGTCGCCGGCGACGAGTCGGTAACCGTTGCCGGTGGGCGTCGCGAGCATGGCAGTAATCGGTGCGTTCAGGTGCAGGTTCCCGGTGGAGCCGAGAAACGGTGCGTTGAACGAGAAGACGCCGCCGTCGGACGCCACCTCCCAGTATCCGCCCGTCTTCGGGTCGGTGGTCATGCCGACGATCGGCTGGTTGAGGGGCTTGCCGGCCATCGATCCGAACACAGGTGCCGAGCCGTAGGCGAAGATGTGGCCGTCGGCCAAGACTTCGCGGTATCCGTCGACTCTGCGGCCGCCGGTGATGCCGATGACCCGTTGATTGACAGCGGTGCTGCCGAAGGTGAGGGCCAGCAGGCGGGCGTCTCCGAGGTGGAAGGTGCTGAACTCGGCGCCGGCGAGCCAGTAGCCGTATCCGTCGCTCGTGGGCGCCATCCCGACGACCGGAACGCCCGCGCGCGCCTCGCTGGCGGCGGAGCCGTAGAACTGTGCATCACCGAATCCGAACACGCCGCCGTCGGCGCCGACGAGCCAATAGCCCTTGTGGTCGTGCGTGGCTGCGATCCCCACGATCGCGGCAGCGGGGGTGATCCCCCGGCTCGGCAACGAGCCGTAGAAGTGAGCGTCGCCGTAGCTGAACACGCCGCCGTCGTTGCCGACGAGCCAGTAGCCCTTCCCGTCGGCCGTGTTCGCGATCCCGACGATCGTGCGGGGCCGCGCGGTCGTGACGGTGAAAGGCACGGACACCGTGATCGCGGTTGCCGGATTGTTGGTCGTGTCGCAGGTCAGAGAGAACACGTAACGGCCGGGTGCAACTGCGGGGACGAGGAACGCTTCGGTGCCGAAGTCGCCGATGAACGGGAGGCTCTGCGAAACGCCTCGAGCGCCCGCGGCCTCGAACGTCACACCGCCACAGCCGTTGCCGGCCGGCCCGAACCCTACGGTCACGACGGAACCCACCGCGCCCGAGCTCGGGCTCACCGAGAGGCTCGGCGCAATCGTTGCCGAAGCCGTCGACGGCGTGCCGACGACCACTCCCGCGGCCATCAAGACCGCGCACGTCACGATGCCCCACCCGCGCCAAGAGTCGCGGTTACCCGGTCGCATCTTCATCGGATTCCTCCTGCCGGCTGTCATCAATGCGGGGCACGTCCGACTCGCGAAGCTTCGAGGCGAAGCCACGAGGTAGCCAGGGCCAAAGGTCCCTTGTCGTGCGAGGTTCGGTGCCACGACGCACACCACAACCATTGAGAGTCCCCGCGCCGCCAGAATGTTCACTCGCGAACCGATTACCTCGCGACGTCGGAGTACGCTGCGCGGCCGTGCCGGAATGGAAGGCGATCGAGCAGGCCGAACCCGAGTTCGCGGCGCGGGTGCGGGAGCTGTTCGACGCCGGTCGTCACAAGACGATCGCGACGCTGCGCGCCGACGGCTCGCCCCGCATCTCGGGCATCGAGTGCGAGTTCACCGGCGGCCAACTCCGCTTCGGTTCGATGAACGCCGCCCGCAAGGGCGCGGACCTCGGGCGGGATCCCCGGTTCGCCCTGCACGGTCCGAACTTCCACCCGGAGGACGGCAAGGAAGGCGACTGGCCGGGCGAAGCGAAGATCGCGGGCCGAGCCATTCCCGCCGGCCCGGTGATCACCGACGAGAAGTCGGGCGAGCAACCCGACGGCGAGATGTTCGTCGCCGACATCACCGAGGTCGTCATCACCGGACTGAACGCCGAAGCCACCAAACTCGTCGTCGAGTCGTGGACGCCCGAGCGCGGGCTCCGAAGGGTCGAGCGGGACTAACAGGCGGACCCGCGCCCAATCGTCGAAGCCCGTCGAGTCGCCGCGACGGTGGACAACACCGGTTGCCCCGATCACGGCACACATGCGAGCCTGCGACACGCAGGCGACACCGAAAGAGAGCGAGTCACCATGGCTTCGGAGTTGATCTTGGAGTTCGAGGGCGTCACGACCAAGGAGTACGACGCAGTCAACAAAGAGCTCGGCATCGACATGCAGAGCGGCAAGGGTGACTGGCCCGACGGACTCGTCGCCCACTCCGCCGGCCTCAACGGTGCGGGACACCTCGTCGTGATCGAAGTGTGGGACACCCCCGAGCACCAGGCCCGGTTCATGGAGGGGCGCCTCGGCGAGGCGCTCGCCAAGGGCGGCATCACCGGACCGCCCTCGAGCGTCACTTGGATCGAGCTGGTCGCTCACCACTATCTCGGGAGCTGACGCAGACGTCGGCGTGAACCGTCTTCCGCACGGCTACACGAACTTCACTCGCCTGGTCGACGGACGAGTGGAAAAGACCTACGACGGGCCGCGGCGTTGGGCGAGCTCGACCCGGGAATCGGCGTGTCTTCTCGGACTCGCCGGCCGATTGCCCGTCGCCCATGTCGTGGAGAGCGACCTCTCCGTCCCGCGGCTGAACCTGAGCATGGTTGCGGGCCGTCACGGCCAAGACCTCATCGACGAAGGACACGCGTCGGCGGTGCTGCGTCTGACTGGCCAGGCGCTGCTCGCGCTGCAACGCGTGTCACCCGAAACAGTTCCCGGTCTCGTCGGTCACGGCCCGGTGATCGTGCACGGCGACTTCGGACCGCAGAACATGCTCTTCGACCTGCATGCCGATCGTGTCACCGGTGTTCTCGACTGGGAATCGGCCCACATCGGCGATCCGATCGAAGACCTCGCGTGGGCCGAATGGATCGTTCGCATGCACCACCCCGAAGCGATCGATGCGCTCGACGCGCTGTTCGAAGCCGCCCGGCAACGGCCGCCCTGGGCCCGGCGACGGAGAGCAATGCTGCAACAGATCGACGACCTGATCGGATATTGCGACTCGGCCGGCAAGCATCACTCGGCCGCCGATTGGCGCGCTCGACGAGCCCGAACCGAGACCTGGACCGGCGAACAACACTGAACCGCCGCGCCTAGTCGTCATCTTCATCTTCATCGTCATCGTCATCGGCCTCGTAGCCGTCGTTCCAACATCCGCACGAGATGAGCTGCCACCCGCACCGCGGGCAGCGCTCGAGATCGCAGCCGAGATGGTGAAAACCACCGGGCTTCGCACCACAATCGCCGCAGCGCCGGCGTCGGCAACGGTCACGCGCGTATTGCGCACCTTCGATCGTCACCTCCGAAAGCGTGCAGCCTTGCGCGGTCGTCATTTCCAGGTTGCAGTCCATGCATGTCGCCATGCCGACGATGATGCACCCGGGGTGAGACATCGAGTCCCGATCGCCTCCGCAGGTGCCGGAACGCGGCGCGAACTTCGTGTCAGGTCGATCGTCGACCCGACGACGCCGCCTTCGATGATCCGGCGACGCGGCCGGCGGTCACCGCTTTCAGCTCGTCCATCGAGTCGCGCATGAGCTCCTGCAGGGTCCGTTCGCCGCTCTCGGTGACCCATCGCTCGAACGCAACTCGAAACACCGCGATCCCGGCCTCGGCGGTCAACGTCGCGGCCGGGCGGAGGGCGCCGCGGGAGCACAACGCGTCGGCGAGCGCGTCGGCGAGCGTCGCGAGCTTGATCAGCTCGCGCTCGCGCAACTCCGCGTTCGCGGCAATGACCGCGTGGCGCTGCCGCGCGAAATCACGGCGTTCCTGCAACAGCGCGCCGGCCGCGTCGAGGGCACTCGCGACGGCATCGATCGGCGCGGCCGAAGCGGGCGCGGCGACTGCGGCGCTCACGAGGAGCTCCTGCAACGTGACCGCGCCGCCGAACAGGACCTCGCGCTTGTCGGCGAAGTGCCGGAAGAACGTGCGCTCCGTCAATCCCGCGCGCTGGGCGATCTCGGCGACGGTGGTGTTCTCGAAGCCACGCTCGCCGTAGAGGGCGAGTGCGGCTCCCTCGAGCCGCCCGCGGCTATCCGGTTGCCAACGCCCCATGCGCCGATGGTAGTGGCCGATGTCAGTTGCTGACATCGTAGGTGTAGGGTGACGGCAGTAACTGACATGACCATTGGAGGTCTGCTCATGCGTATGTTCGTCACCGGCGCGTCCGGCTGGATCGGCTCCGCCGTCGTGCCCGAGCTCATCGGCAGGGGCCATGAGGTGGTCGGGCTCGCTCGCTCGGACGCCTCGGCCCGCGCGCTCACCGGCGCCGGAGCCGAGGTGCAGCGCGGCACGCTCGACGACCTCGACATCCTGCGCAAGGCGGCCGGCGACTCCGACGGGGTGATCCACCTCGCCTTCGAGCACGAGCTCGCGTTCTCGGGCGACTTCCAGGGAGCGGCCGACGCCGACCGTCGCGCGGTCGAGGCAATCGGCGAGGCGCTCGCGGGTTCCGATCGACCGTTCGCCATCGCCTCCGGCATCCTCGGGCTCGCCCCCGGACAGCCGGCAACCGAACGCGACGGGCACACGCTCGACCCGTCGGCCGCCGCGTTCGGCGCCGGGCCGCAGACCCGCCATGCCACCGCCGAGCTCGTGCTCTCCCTCGCTTCGAGTGGCGTCCGCTCGTCGATCGTCCGACTGGCCCCGACGGTGCACGGCGACGGAGACACGGGGTTCGTCGCGACACTCGTCGACATCGCGCGCGCCAAGGGCGTGTCCGGCTACATCGGCGACGGCGCCAACCGCTGGCCGGCCGTCCACCGATTCGACGCCGCCCGACTGTTCCGTCTGGCGATCGAGAACGCGCCCGCCGGCTCGACGTTGCACGCGATCGCCGACGAAGGCGTGCCGGTGCGCGACATCGCCGCGGTCATCGGCAAACACCTCGACGTTCCCGTGATCGCAGTCGCGCCCGCGGACGCGGCCGCGCACTTCACCTGGCTGTCCGGCTTCCTCGGGATCGACAGCCCGGCCTCGAGCGCACTGACTCGCGAGTTACTGGATTGGCAACCCACGCATCCCGGGCTCCTCGCCGATCTCGACGAGGGCCACTACTTCGAACCGGCCTAGCTGACGACACGGCCCCCTCATTGCGAGGGGGCCGTGCACTGCCTGTTGTACGAACGGGGCAACTACAGCTTGAACAGCGTGCCCGGTTCGAGGGTGCTCGACCCCAGCTTCGGTCCCGACGTGACGGCGCACGTGGAACTCGTGACGGCCTCACCCTTCTTGATGACCTTGGCCGCCGCACCGGTTCCGCCGGTGACCTTGCCGGTGACAGCCTCTCGGGTGTCACCCTTCGGGCACTTACCGACGGTCGCGGCCGCCTTGAAGCTCACCAGTGCAAGCGTCGTGCCCTTCCCGCCCTTCCAGGTGAGCGTGAGCTTGAGCGTGCCTTTCGTCGTCCCCGTGGGCGGGTTCGTAAACGTCGCGCTCCCGCCTGCGCTCAAGCTCGCCGGCGTGCATTTCGTGAACGTCGCCGAGATCTTCCCGGCCTTGAGGGCCGTGGTCACTGTCTTGCACGACGCACTCTGCGCGGCCGACGCGGGCGTTGCGAACGGCACCGCGAGCAGACTTGCGGCCGCCACGGCGAGCACGAGCGCGCCCCCTCGAACTGAGACTTTCATGCAATTCCCCCTCTGTAGACAACCGTTGTCGTGAACTTCGTGAGCTCGGCACACAACGCCCCTCGCGGGACGCGCAGCACCCGTAAAGCTTCCGTCGCAAGGGTCATCGTTTGGGGCCCCGAAAGGAAACACGGGACGCGTCGCCCCGCTGTTCGCGACGTCAGGCGACGAGGTCGGACAGGTGCTGCAGCGAGTTGTCGAGGTGGTCCTGCCCGAACGGCGGGAACTGGAGGTACTCGCGTACCACGGGCGGAACCGCTGACCAGTCGTACGTCAGGGTCACCATCGGCGGTGGCTGTTTCGCGTATCCCTAGCCCGCGTAGACGCAAATCGTAACGTTACGCGATGGGCAACCTGCTCGGGGATGCCGGTTATCCGAGCGCGCAATTCCAGGACCTCGACCGTATCCTCACGCGCGTTCAACCGTTGTTGCGCTGGCGACACGTCGTGGTGACGGCCGCGGCCTTCGCCTTCGGCCTGTGGTACCGACGAGGAAATCAACCGGAGTGGAGCTACTTCTACGACGGCAGCCGGCTGCTCTTCAACTCTCACCCGCTCTACGCGGTAAAGCCGGGTGGGCTGCACTTCTATGCAAACTATCCGTGGTACCAAATCGGTCCACTGAGCCTTCTCGTCGCGGTCCCATTTCGGTGGATGGGATACGTCACGGGTCGCTTCGCGGCGGAACTTGCAATGACCGGCATGGCGCCGCTGCTGATCTTCGTGCTCGAGCGGACCGCAATGCACCTGCGGCCGGTAACTTCGGACGTCGCAGAGGCGCGGCGAAACTTCACGGTCCTGCTGGGCGGCGTGCTGGTGGTGCAGGCCTGGGCCGCACTCGCGGTCTACTACGTGCATCTCGACGATGTCTTGGTACTCAGCGCCGGCGTCGTCGCGCTTTGGGCAGTCGCCGAGGAACGCGGGATCCTCACGGGCTTGATGATCGGCGTCGCAATCGCGGCGAAGCCCTGGGGGATCATCCTCGCCCCACTGCTGCTCGCGCTTCCGGAAACGAAACGATTGCGCGCGTTGCTCGTGGCGGGAGCCGTCGCCGCGGCCGCGTGGGGCCCATTCTTCCTCGCCGACACGCGGACGTTTGCGGCCGGCCGGCCCGTGGATGGCGTCGCTCCCGATTCGGTATTGCATCTCTTCGGGCTCGCACTGGGTGCGAATCCGGGGTGGGTTCGTCCCGTCCAGTTCGCCGCGGCGTTGGCAGTCGGCTGCTTGGCCGTCCGGAAGCAACGTTGGGGTGCGGTGCTCTTGGTTGGGATTGCCGCGCGAATCGCACTGGACACGCAAGCGATTCCTTACTACGACAGCGGGCTCGTCCTGGCCGCGTTCGCTTGGGATCTCTTGCAGAGCCGCCGCCAATTTCCAATGTGGACGGCCGTGACCTTCGTCTTGGTGAACGTGACGCATGCACTCGTCGACAGTCGCCACCTCTCCGCGCTGTTCCACCTGATGGCGTGTGCGGGACCGGTCGCGGCAGTCCTCATCGGTCGCGACGCACGAGGTGCTCGATCGCGTCTGCAAACACGAGCCGGGGCGTCATCGTCATGAGCTTTCGAGTCCCTCGACATCAACATGACGTCGATCGACGGCGTCGCCGACGTGGTACACCGTAAGGAAATGCGCATCGCAGTTATCGGAGCCAGCGGTTTCGTCGGGCGGGCGCTTTCGATCGCGCTGACTTCGGCAGCTCACGACGTCATTGCGATCGCCCGCCGTCCGACCGAGATCCCGGGTGCTCGAAGCGTTACCGTCGACGTCGCGGACGAAGCTGAGTTACGGGACGCGTTGTCCGGATGCGAGGTCGCGTACTACCTCGTGCACTCGCTCGGCACCGGCGACTTCCGCGATCGCGATCGGCGGCTGGCGGAAAGTTGCGGGAGAGCCGCCGCCGGGGCCGGCGTCGGGCGCATCGTGTACCTCGGCGGGCTCGGGCACGACCCCGAGTCAGAGCATCTCGTGAGCCGCCAAGAGGTCGGAGCGGCTCTTGCGTGTAACCACGTGGCGGTCGTCGAGCTGCGTGCGGCGGTCGTGCTCGGGGCGGGAAGCGTCTCGTTCGAAATGCTTCGCTACCTCACCGAGCGCCTTCCCTTCATGGTTTGTCCGCGCTGGGTTCGCACCGCGCTCCAACCAATCGCGCTGGCCGATTTGATCCGGTACCTCGTCGGCGCAACTGATGTCGAGCCCGGTATCTATGAGATAGGCGGCGCCGAGGTCACGACGTATCGCGACATGATCGCGGCATACGCCATCGCGCGCGGGCTTCACCGCCGGCGCATCATCGACGTGCCGTACCTGACCCCCCGCTTGTCCTCGTACTGGTTGGATCTCGTCACGCCCGTCGATCGGCGCGTGAGCCACGCCCTCGTCGAGAGTCTCGTAACCGAGGTCATCGTTCGCGACCGCGCGCGTACCGACGCGGCGTTCGGCATCGAACCAATGGGGCTCGCGGATGCACTGGCAGTCACTCTGCTCGATCAATGTCGTGCGCTCGACCAAGAGCTGCTCAGCCGCGAGAGCGGCCTGCTCGACGGCGTGTACACCGTTCGCGTCGACGAGTCAGTCCCTGACGGAATGGCGGCGAGTCTCGACGCTGATCTCGACCGAATCGGCGGGAGCTATAGCTGGTACGGCGTCCCCCTCGCCTGGCGTACCCGCGCCCTGCTCGGTCGCCTCTTCGGCGAAACATGGGGCCTCGACCGCGCGCAAAGCATGGCACCGGGCGAAACCGTCGACTGGTGGTGCATCACGCGACGAGATCCCGGGAGTCTCGTGTTACGCAGCCTTTACTGGTTCCCAGGAGAAGGCTGGCTCGGCTATCAAATCGGTGAGCACAAGCTGACCCAGGTCGGCGCTCTCCGCGCGAAGGGAATCCCCGGATTCCTGTACTGGAAGGCACTGCAGCGGGTACATCGGCGCGTCTTCCGGGCGCTGGCCGCTCACCGAATCAAGCGGGCCGGAAACACATCGCTCAGTTGAGCGAAGCGAGCCTCGAGAGGAACTCGCATACGAGGCTCGCTTCCGCACTTCACGGGCCGGAGCGCCCGGCATCCCGGTCCCGAATGGCACAAATGCCGCGCCGCGCACGGTCTCGTCGCGGTGCGCGCGGGCTGACCGGCGCTGCGGGACTTTCGACTCCCGTGGATGGGATGAGTGCCCCTCCCCGACTCCCCGGGATTCGCGTTGACTAACTGCATACGAGACCGGGAGTAACCATGAGGCAACGCGCACGTCGTCGGCAACTGGAACAGAGCCGGCGCGGTTGGGTTGCTCGGCGTCGTGGTTCCGCCATGGGGAGGCGATGGGTGGTGGTCACGACGGCGGCGCTGTTGGGCGTCGCGTCGATGGCCGGCGGGGTCTCGCCCGCGCGGGCTGCGACGAAGTGCGTGCCCGGTCCGGGCGCCAACCACTCGCACTGCAACTTCGCGAACAAGAATCTCGCGGGCAAGAACCTGCGCGCCGCGAACTTCACGAGCGCGATCCTCACAGGTTCGAACCTCACCGGCGCGAACCTCACGGGTGCGAACCTGACCGGTGCAAACTTGAAGGGCGCGCAGCTGAAGAGTGCGGTGCTCGCCCGCGCGAACCTCAGCCGGGCCACGTTGACCAACGCGGTGTTCGACTCCGCGGATCTCACCCATGGCGACCTCAACCAGGCGAACCTGAGCGGCGCGAGCTTCGTCGCGACAAAGCTCGGGGGCGTCGTCTCCGGCGGCGTGCTCGGAAAGCCCGCGGCATTGCCGCCCGCGTGGAAGTTGGTCAAGGGCTACCTCGTCGGCCCGGCGGCAAACCTCTACCACGCCAACCTGCACAACGCGTCACTCTCGAGCGCGTCGCTGCAGCTCGCGAACCTCCAAAGCGCTGACCTCGGCAATGCGAACCTCCACAATGCGAACCTCCGCAACGCGAACCTCACCAACGCGAACCTCCAGAACGCGAACCTCGGAGGCGCGCAGCTGGAGGGCGCCGTGGTCCAAAACGTCACCTCCGGCGGCGTCGTCGGCGTGTGGGCGTCGTGGCCGAACCTCTACCGGCAAGTAGGCGGGTATCTCATCGGGCCCGAAGCGAACCTGACCGGCGCACACCTGGCCGGTGCCGACCTCGCGGCTTGCAGCCTCGCCCGCGCGAACCTCACCAATGCCGACCTCGCCGGCGCAATCCTCGGCGGTACGACCCTCTACCGCGCGAACTTGACGAATGCCGACCTCACCGGCGCCGACCTCGGCTCCGACAGCCTGCACGGCGCCGTGCTGCAAGGCACGAAGCTCGCGGGCGCGAACCTCGTCGACGTGGGCTCGGGCGGCGTCTCCGGGGTGCCGGCCTCGCTGCCCGTGAATTGGCACCTCATCGGCGGCTTCCTCGTCGGCCCCGGCGCCTCACTCAGCGGGAACCTCGCGAACTTGAACCTCGCGAACTTCAACCTCGCGAACGCTTCCTTCTATCAATCGAACCTCACGAATGCCGACCTGCAAGCATCCGATTTGACCGGCGCCGATCTGACCCGCGCCATCCTCACCGGCACGAACTTGACCGACACGAACCTCACCGGCGCGGAGCTGTTCGGCGTGACGTCGGGCGGCATCATCGGCGTTCCCGCCGCGCTTCCGTCCGGGTGGCTGCTCGTGCAAGGAAATCTCGTCGGGCCCAACGCCAATCTCGAGAACGCGAACCTGAACGGCGCGAACCTCGCCGGCGCGAACTTGTCGGGTGTGACATCGGGCGGCATCACCGGCGTGCCCGCCGCACTTCCGTCCGGGTGGCGCCTCGTGCAGGGATATCTCGTCGGGCCCTACGCCGATCTCGAGACCGCGAACCTGAACGGCGCGAACCTCGCCGGCGCGAACTTGACGAATGCCAGCCTCAGGGGTGCCGGCCTCCTGGGCGCCAACCTGCACGACGCCGTGCTGCAAGGCACGGCGCTCGACGGCGCGAACCTCACCGGCGCGATCTCGGGCGGCGTTTCCGGTGTGCCGGCTTCGATGCCCTTGGCCTGGCAACTCGTCAACGGCTACTTCGTCGGCCTCGGCTCGAACCTCTCCGGCGCGAACCTTGCCGGCGCGAACCTCGCGAACATGAACCTCACGAACGCAAAGCTCACGAACGCGAACCTCGCGAATGTCAACCTGCACGCGGCCAATCTGAACAGCGCCGATCTGAGCGGCGCCGCGCTCATCGGCGCCGCGCTCACGGACGCGAAGATGCACTCGGTCGTCCTCACCAACGCCGACCTCACGAACGCGGACCTCGCCGGCGCCATAGTGACGGGATCGACGTTCAAGAACACGGGCGGCGTGACGTGGAGCCACACGACCTGCCCGGACGCGACCAACAGCGACAAGCACGGCAACACCTGCGCGGGCCACCTCTGATCCGCGGATCCGCGTCCCGCTCGGAGCAGTCGTGAGTTGTGCGGATGAAGGTGGAGCTGCTGTTGCTCAGCCGCAGTTGCCGGTTCCGGGCGGCGACGACCACGCCGGACCCGAATTCCTTGTTGATCACCGACAGCGTTCTCCGGGGCTTCAGGGAGCGAGAGGGTCGGCGAGAAACGCGCGCGCGTCGCGCAGGTCGGGCGCGTCGAGTCCTTCGGTGAACCACGCGTAGAGGGGCGCGACCAGAGCGCGACCTTCCTCGGCGCGACCCGTCACGGCCAACAGGCGCGCGAGTCTGAGAGCTGCGCGGAGCTCGTAGGGCCGCGCTTCTTGCGCGCGCGCGATGTCGATCGCGGTGCGGAAGCATGCTTCCGCGGCGTCGCGGCGCGCCGCGATCGGTTGCGCGTCGTCCGCGAGGAAGGACTCGCCTCGCAAACGATGGAGGGGGCCATCCATCCAGTGCTGCCCGGTGGCCGCCGCGATCTCCAGGCCGGCGTCGGCCGAGGCGACCGCATCCACGTACTGCCCCCGTCTTCGTTGCGCGTCCGCGAGATAGCACAAGACCGCCGGAGCCATCAGCGTGGTATTGGTAGCGGCCGCGAGCATGATCCCCTCGAGCACGATTGCCGGATCGCCCGCCGCCTTCCCGAGCATCGTCTGAGCCGCGCCCTGAAACGCCGGGAAGCCCTGCGTCTCGCAGTAGCGCAGGAGCTCGGCAATGGGTCCTTCCAGCCCCTCGTCCTCCAATTCGACGAGCAGCGCGAGCTCCCACACGCGGGCCTGGGCGAGGGTGAAGGAGTGGCCGAGTTTCTTTGCCAGGTCGGCGGCTTCGTTGGTGCGCGCAATCCCGCTGTCGAGACCGCCGAGTTGGAACCACGCCCAACCGGCCGTGCCCGTGGCCGTGACCCCGGAGTCGTCGCCGGCGAGCGCCACCACGTCGTGATGGTGGCGCACGGGGTCGTACAACTCGGCCGCCTGCACCGACCATTCGAGCGAGTCGTGGAACCGACCCTGAAAGTACGCAACGGTGCCTCGCACTGTCAGACACGTGATGACGTTCGCGACCGCGCCGATCTCCTCGGCCACCGCGATCGCCTCGTCGACGAGTTCGAGCGCCTGCTCCAAGCGGCCGGCCAAGTAGTGACTCACGCCGAGCCCGACCAACACCGATCCGTAGCTCCGACGATCGCCGGTCGCCAGCGACAGGTCGCGCACTCGTTCGAGCGCGGCAACCGACTCCGCCGCCGCCCATCCCCTCGCCCGAAACAGCACACTGACCCGATCCTCCATCACTGCCGTCTCACGCCGATCACGCTCGATGCCGGGAGCTTCCGCCAGCACGACGTCGAGCGCACGCTGCAGGTGGAGCAGCGCCTCTTCGTGGGCGGAGCGATCCTCGGCCTGCACCGCCGCGCGCCGGTAGAACTCCACGGCCTCGTCGGTCATACCCGCGGCCTCGGCGTGTCGCGCCGCGAGCTCCGGCTGCGCCTCGACGCGCTCCGGAAAGTGCTCACCGAGCACCCGGAAAACCCTCCCGTGCAGCTCGCGGCGGGTCCGCTTGAGCAACGACTGGTAGGCGGCGTCCTGGAGCAACGAGTGCTTGAAGCTGAAGGTCGCGGGCGCGTCGGACCGCGTTGTGAGCAGGCCGGCGATCGTCAGCTCGCTGAGCGCTCGATCGAGATCCTTGTCGTCGATCAGGCCGGGGCGCTCACTCCCGATCACGATGCGCAAGAGCTCGCCGGAGAAGTCCCGGCCCAACACGGAAGCCACCTGGACGACCTCCTTGGCCGACCCCAGCCGGTCGAGGCGCGCGAGGAGAGGACTCTGCAAGGTCGCGGGGATCTCCCCGAGCGTCGGCGCGCTCGAAGTGTCGCTCGCCTCGAGTACGACCTGGCTGATCTCCTCGACGAACAGCGGAATGCCCTCGGCGCGCTCGACGATCCGCTGCGCGACATCGTCGTCGACATCGGATTTCGCCAGCATCGCGCGCACGATCTCCATCGCCTGCGCGTCCGACATGCGCTCCAGGTTCAGGCCGCGTACGTGCTCGGCCTCGAGCCACGCGGGACTGAACTCCGGACGCGAGGTCGTCACCAGGAGGAGACGGCCCGACGCCCGTTCGACGACCTGGCCGATCAGCTCGAGACTCGACGCGTCGCACCAGTGCAGATCCTCGACGAACGCCACGATCGGATCCTGATCACTCAACGTAACGAGCCATTCGACGAGCACTTCGATCGTGCGGCGCCGTCGCGCTTCCGGGCTGAGCTCATCGAAGCCCGACGAGAATGCGTGTGGCACCGACAGGAACGCAGACATCAAGGCCAGCCGGTCCGCATCTTCGAAGCCGACCGCGTTCAGACCGGCCTCGATCCGATCGAGTTTGCCGGAATCGGAGTCGGCGGTGGCGAAACCGAGTGCTTCCTCGGTCAGCCTGATCATCGGGAAGAACGCCGTGTTGCTCGAGTACGGCGAGCACGCACCATCGAGCCAGCGGTGCGGCACGGTCGCGAGCCGTTCCCGCAGCTCGCGCATCAGACGCGACTTGCCGATACCGGGCTCACCCGAGATGTGCACCACTTGCGCATCACCGGCGGCGGCGAGCCTCCACCGTTCGAGCAGGAACGCGCACTCGGCATCACGCCCGACCAACGGGGCCAGACCTCGCGCGCTGCGAGCCTCGAGCGGGCTGCGCACCGAACTCGGACCGATCACCCGATGCAACACCATCGGTTCGGCTACGCCCTTGAACTCGTGCGCGCCGGCCACCTCCTCGTTGACGAACCAACCTGCGACCAGTCGCTCCGTCGCGGCACTGATCAACACAGTGTGCGGGTCGGCCGCGGACTGGATGCGGGCCGCGATGTTCGTGGTCTCGCCCAACGCCAGCGTGTCCTGACGGCCGCCGGCGCCAACTGTGCGCACCACGCACGGCCCACTGTGCAATCCCACACGCACGGACAACCCTCGCTGCAAGGCGTCGACGGCGTGCACGACCTCGAGCGCGGCGCGCACCGCCTGCTCGGCGGAATCCTCTTGAGCCTCGGGGTAGCCGAACAAGACGAGCATCCCGTCGCCGAGCAGCTGCGCGACGAAACCACCGAAGCGCGTGACGACGGCCGTCGCTGCCTCGTGATACGCGCGCATCGCGTCGGCGTAATCCTCGCTGTCGAGCTGCGTCGAGAGCTCGGTCGAGCCGACGAGATCGCAAAACAAGACCGTGAGGTCGCGCGACTCGGTGTCGACCGCATGCGGCAGCACACTCGCGGGCATGGAGACCGCCCGGAGGGACACCAGAACCGACCCGTCACGGACCGCCACCTGCCGCACGTCGACGAGCTCCTCGACCAGCGCCTCCACCGCGTCGTCATCGAGGTCGAACTCGCGCCGCAACGCCCGTATCGATACCCTCGGCTCTCTTTCGAGGTGGGCCTCGGCACGCCGGACCACATCGAGGAATCCCGCCACCACATGCACGGTAGTTCGCACCCGCAACGCGCGTTGCTGGAGTGCTCGCGGGCGAGGTGGTCGCGGGTTGTCTCCGGCTCGACGTGACCTCAGCGTGAGCCGAGTGCGGCGATGACGAGCGACGCCATCTCGATGTGGCCGTTTTCGTTGGGGTGGAACGGGGCTCCCGACGATCGCGGGGTCGCTCCCTCGATCCAGCGTTCGGAATTCGTGGCGCAGGGACCGTGTCCGTCGCTTCGCACGTAGGGATCCGCCAGTGTCACATGCGTCGCGGCTGCCACCGTTGTGAAGATGGTCTCGAGTTGCCGGCCGAGCGACGCGACGAAGGCGGCGTCAGGGGCCGAGAGAGACAAGGCTGCACACGTCGCCGGGTGGTCGGGGATGACCTTCGGATAGGTGACCATCACAATCCGGGCCGAGGGCGCGCGGGCGCGGATGTGGTCGATCATCGCCGTGAGATCGCCCGGAAGCGCCGCGACCTCCCGGCGGGTCCGGACCGAGTTGCGTACGGCCGCGCAACTTCCGCCGTTCGCGTCCATCGCTGCGCACTCGATCGTGTCGGCTGAGTACCCGATGTCATTGCCGCCCACGGTGAACGTGACCAACGCGGTGGCCGCGCTGACTGCGTCGATCTGCGGCGGGAGCGACCCCTGGGGCGTGGTCGTCACATCCGCGGTGGTTGCACCCGAACACGACACGTCGCTGAGGTCCAGCCCGAGCTTCGCCGCGACCAGGCTCGGATAGTTGTGATCACTCCGGCCACAGAGCCCGTGGTCCTGGGCCGGGATGCCGGGTCCCGCCGCGAACGAGCTCCCCAACGCGACGTAGCGGGCATGGGGTCGCAGCAAGGGGGGCGGAATCGCGCGGTTCGAACCGCGCTGGGTGCTCGACACCCGTCGCCCCGCAACATTGGTCACGGGGCTTTTCGACATGTCGGGTGCTTTGGCGATGCGGACGTGCGAACCCCCGCACGAAGCAGTGGCCAGGATCGGCGCCAGCGCGACCAGAACCCCGAATCGTCGCGCAACGCAGACCCTTCGTCGCATCCGAAGATCATCGCGTGTCCTTTCGGCGTTCTCTCGTCACCCCGAGGCGCAGGCCGGAGATGCTGCGGCGGCTGGCTCGAAGAGCCGCCGCGCGATTAGAGTGATCGCTCTAGTCGGTGTGCAAACGAGCTGGAGGAGCGATGTACAAAGCCGCCGTTCGAGCATTGATTCGCCACGGCATCTCGCAGCTGAACCGGGGCGATCCCACGTTCTTACTTCGTTTGGCCGCAACGAACGCCGAACTCGCGTTCCCCGGCGAAAACACCTGGGCTGCAATGCACCGGCCGGTGATCAAGGGGCGACGTCGGCACGTCACGCACCGAGGAGCCGACGAGTGTCGCTCCTTCGCTGAGAGATTCGTTACCGAGGGCGTCCAGTTCGAGATCGAAGACATCCTCGTGAACGGTCCTCCGTGGAACTTACGAGTCGCGCTGCGTGTCAACGATTTCGTCCCCCGTCCGGACGGAGAGGACGTCTACAACAACCGCGCGGTCGCGTTCCTGGAAATGAGATGGGGTCGACTCGTCCGATGGGAAGACTACGAAGACACCGAGCGGGTCACCGCGTGGGACCTCCAACGCGAGATCGCTCTCCCGTCATGATCCACACAGGTAACTGAACCCGGCCACACCGACGCGCCCCCAATGCGATCCGAACTCCGTAGGCTGGCACGGCCTGGAACGCATCCGGAGCTGAACACGAATCCGACGATCTCCACTCGTGCAAAGACCCGAACTCGGCCCGGGCCGCCACCTGGTGGTCAGCGCACTTCCCGATGAGAAGATCGGCGAGGCACATGAATCGGAACGCGGGAGTGGTGGTCATCGGTTTGGCGTGCGCGCTCGCGGCTGCGCCCCTCGCGACCTCGACACCCGCGTCGGCGGCGGGCGCCCCGTTCGGGATCACAACGACACCCGCCCTCAGCCCGGCCTTCTCGGTCGGCACGACCGACTACGTCGTCCCGTGCGCCGGGCATCCGTCGACCCACGTCGTCACCACGGGCGCGGGAAGCGTTGTAGGCGGCAAGAGCTTTCCCGGCCGCGCCGATGTGCAGGCCCGTCTCGTACCCGGCCAGTCCCTCCAGATCACCGGCGCCGGGCACTCGTACTTCGTGCGGTGCGTGCCGGCAGACTTCCCGAAGTACTCCGCGACCGTGAACGGTACGCCCCAGACCAACGGGTTGCTCGTGACGCCGGCGGCTTCCCTGAGCGTGCCGGCCGGGCACTACGTGGTCGCGTTCGACGCGCAGGGCGTCGCGGTGTGGTGGTACCGCGATTCCAAGACGCCGGCGGACGCGAAGTTCTTCGGTTCGTCGACGATCGGCTGGGCGAGCGGCACCGAGGTAGCGAACCGAGGCACCTTCTCGCTCCGTGGTCTCGATGGTTCGGTGAAGCACACCGTCGGCACTACCAAGATGACGGTCGACTCGCACGATCTTCAGTCGCTTCCCGGCGGCAACTATTTGGCGATCCTCGACGTCTCGCGACCGGGCGTCGATCTGTCGACATGGGGTCGCTCGTCGCAGTCGACCATCATCGACAACGAGATCGTCGAGCTGAACGCCGCGAACAAGGTTGTGTGGAGTTGGAGCGTGGCCGCGCACATCAATGTCGCTGCCGCGAATCTCAACTGGCGGAACCAGTTCCCCGACGTCATCCACATGAACTCGATCCAGCTGCTCGGCAATCACGAGCTCGTCTTCAGCGCCCGTCACCTCGACGCGGTGTATGCGATCGACATGCGCAGCGGCGCCATCACCTGGAAGCTCGGTGGCACCCCGACCGCGCAGAGCCTCACCGTGGCCGGCGACCAGTATGCGGCGAGCAACCCCGACGCGTTGTTCTCCGGGCAGCACGACGCGCGGATCCTCCCCGACCGGACGCTCACCGTGCAGGACAACGGCGCGCTGCCGTTGCGACCGGTGCGAGCGCTGCGATTCGCGATCGATCCCGCCACCCGAACCGCGACCGAGATCGCACAGGTGACCGACAGCCGCTACGGGCCGGCGTTCTGCTGCGGTGGCGTCTACCACCTCTCGACCGGCGATTGGCTCGCCTCGTGGGGCATCGCCGAGTACGCGACCGAGTTGACTCCGAGTGGCAACCCGGTCCTGACGGTGTCGTACGCCCCGTATTTCTCGTACCGCGTGGCGCCGGTGGTGCCGGCAATCTCCGCCCTGCGCGCCGGGATGAACGCGATGGTGGCCCCACTGAAACTGTGACGCCGAACCGCTGACGAAGCGGCAGTGGCGATTCCACTCGCCGCGGTCTGCGCACGCCGGGCACCGACGGGGTCGTCGTCGACCGAAGGGGGTTCTGCGGGAGTTGCACCGGTGGCAAGTGACGCGCAGGTGATGCGCGCCGCGAAACAGGATGTGCCTGCAAGCCAGTATCCCGTATGGCGTTGCCGACCGCGGCCGCATCCCATTTGCATGGTTCGCACCTTTGGGTGAGGACAGCCGCGAGCACGACGACGCAACGCCTCTTGAGATCAGGGGTTGAACCATGGCACTGAAGGTCATCGGAGCGGGACTGGGGCGAACGGGCACGCACTCGTTACAGCTCGCACTGCAGCAGCTGTTGGGTGGCTCCTGCTATCACATGCTCGAAGTGATCGCCGATCCTGAAGTCAAGGTCCAGCAGTGGATGGACGCGATGGACGGGAACGCGGACTGGGACGACATCACGAAGGGCTACGTCGCCTCCGTCGACTGGCCGGCCGCCGCGTTCTGGCATGAGCTGGCCGTTCAGAACCCCGACGCGCCCGTGCTGTTGTCGACGCGTGCGAGCACCGAGCAATGGTTCGAGAGCTTCAGCAGCACAATCTTGGAGGTATTGCTGCGCGACGAGCCCAACGGCGACTCGCCGATGCCACTGCGCATTATGAACGAGCGGTTCACGCCTGACTGGAAGAACCCAGACGCGTGCAAGGCCGCGTACGACAAGCACAACGCCGAGGTGCGCGCGACGATCCCTGCCGACCGTCTGATCGAATGGCAGCCGGGCGACGGCTGGGCGCCGATCTGCGCCAAGCTCGGCGTGTCGGTGCCGAGCGACCCGTTCCCGCACGCGAACACAACCGACGACTTCCGCGCCATGCTCGGGCTGGAGCCGACGCGTTAACCGGACCGCCTCGGGGTGGAGCAAGGGTGAGCGACCGCGACAGGACCGCGCGTCCCAAGTCCGATCAGGGAATGTGCAGGCCGGAGATGCTGCGGTCCACGACTAACCGCTGGATCTCGGACGTGCCTTCGAAGATCGTGTAGCTCACCGGGGTTCATAGGGGCAGTAGTCGCACGTCCGCTGAGCAGGCCCGATTCAGTTCGTGAGGCCACCGAATCCGGCGAGTAGGCGTGAGTTGTAGGGATGAAAGTAGGGATGAGAAGGCGCCTACTCATAGGGCAGACCGACGAACTGAAATAGGAGCTTCGACCACTACACGCTTGTCGACGCGTCACCTCAGAAGTCGTACGAGCACTGCCATGCCGTCGATCTTCTCGGGCACGACATCGTCTATGACTTCGTACCGCCAGTCGCCGCGCACCTCGCGGAGTTCGTCGAGCGCAGACGCGCCGGTTGACGAAACGGACTGCGGATTGGCCAGCGCCCTCGTGAAGTCGAAGCCGTCCTCGAGCAGCCGCCGCACCAGTACCTGCTGACGCGCGATGCGGAACAGATCGGAACTCGGGCCCGTCACCGCGTATCGAGCCCCGATCCACTGGTGAATACGTTCGCCCGAGAGCTCCTCCGCGGGCGGGGAGAACTCGACCTGCTTCCTCCCGTCCTCGATCTCGAGATCGGGTGCCATCGGGTACCAGAACCGAAGGTGTTCTTCCACCGGCACGAGTACCGACGTCTCGCGTAGCGCGTCGGTGACAGCGTCACGGAGCAAGCACAGACTCTCCGCCGCCGGGACACCTTGTTCGACGAGCGCGGCACAGAGCATTGGGTGTCCACCGAGCTTGAAAGCCGCATTGACGCGGTTGTGGAGCGTTGGTGACCACAAGTCGCGCGGTATCCATGTCAACGATTGTTGCTGCGCGTCGACGACGACGATGTTGTCAGTGTTTGCCGTCCATTCCGAGCGGTCCATGATCGAGACGACGGTGGCCACTGCTCAAACCTGTGGGCTGGCGATTTGTGCGGCCACGAGCTTCGCGGCTCGGACCGGGACATCACGGTGCAGCCGCGCGACGAGGTGGTCGCCCGGACACAATATGGCGCTCATCTCACGGTGGCCCGAGATCACGCGCACCCGAACCGTGCGACCGACGCGAGCTCGCCCTGCGGCATCATCGCCTCGGTTGCCCAGTCCTCGCGCGAACGAATCTCAAGTGTCGGCGCACCGTTCATTGCCATCCATCCTATGTCGGGCACCCCTCATCTTCTGATGAGGCGCGCAGCATCGCCGTGAATACAGCGATCACGCACCTCCTCAATCACACCCCAGTGGACGCGCGCCGCAGCACGCTTCTCGGCGCCAATCGTCGACGCGTAGGTCCAGTCGACTCGCTACGGGATGTGCAGTCCGCTCACTGCACGAGCGACGACCAATCGCTGGATCGACTCGGAATGTCCGAGGGGCGAGTCACAGGTCGCGTTTTCAGATGCGGGCGAGCAGCTCGGCCTTCTTCGCCGCGAACTCGTCTTCGTTGAGAGCTCCTTGGTCGCGGAGTGCGGCGAGCTGTGCGATCTCTCCGATCACGTCCGATGGCGATGCGGGTATCGGCGCGGCCGCCGCAGGGGCAGGGGTCGCGAGCTGGCGGTCCTTGAGCAGGATTGCAAGGTGCTGGAAGAGCTTGTCCGGTAGTTGAATCAGAGACTGCTTTCCGTCGACCCAGTCAACGCGAACGGTGTGTGAGTGCATCGCCGAATCGACTGCCGAGTCGACTGCGGCTGAGGCCGCTTTGCCGACGAACCCTGGCAGAGCGACAAGCGCAACCGCGTTACCGAACCTGCTGACGGCACCCGCCGCGCCGCCGCGCGTCTCGGCGGTGATCTCCTCCCACGCGGCGACTGCGTCGGCAGTGAGGTTCGGCGTACCCTTGAAGCCGAGGGGGCTGAGGGCAAGCTCACCCTTCCGATTGGTGCTGATCGTCGCGTTGATGAAGTGACCGCCGACGACCTTCCCGTAAGACATCATCGCTAGGCGGCGTTCCATGTCATGCCGCAATTGGCGCAGTGCAGTTGCGCGACCTTCTCTTTCCGCGACAACCCGGTGGCAAGAAGTGACCACCCAAGCGTAAGGACTGCTCCGGTGGCCTTCCCTCCACTGATGCCCTTCTTCTGCTTGATCTCATGCACGGTTACGGCACCGCGCGTTTGACAGTACGGGCAGACGATCGCAGTGTTGCTCACCTCGATGCCCCCTCTCTTCGTAGGTCTGTGCCGTGGCCCTTCGAGTCTGTAAGCAGCTCGGAGGCAAAATAGGGCCAAAGTGCCCAAACCTCGCGGGTTGTCGGTCCCCGGCGACGAGATGTCGGTGACATCGCCCGGCTCGTCGTCGTTGTCGATCCATGCACTGAAGACGATGCCTCTTCTCTCACTTGCGTCCGCGCGACAGGTTGCCCTGAGACGCTTCTGCCAGGGAGCGGCCCGCACAGAACAACGCCGTCGGGTGTCCCAGATCACCTATCCCCGAACCACGCGTCCGGGGTATCCCGGATCGCCGGCACTGAGGCGTTGCGCGTCGGTAGTAGGGATGGAGTAGGGATGAGCGGTCCGGACAGGACCGCACCACCCGGACTCAGATCACGGTATGTGCAGGCCGGAGATGCTGCGGGCCACGACCAACCGCTGGATCTCACTCGTGCCTTCGAAGATCGTGTAGATCTTCGAGTCGCGGTGCCACTGCTCCACGGGGTGCTCCTTCACGTAGCCGGCGCCGCCGAGGATCTGGATCGCTTCCTCGGTCGCCTTCACCGCGACCTCACCCGCGTACAGCTTCGACATCGAGCCTTCACCGGCGGTGAACTGCTTGCCCGTCGCGCCCATCCAGCACGCGCGCCACACGAGAAGGCGGGCCGCGTCGATCTGCATCTTCATGTCGGCGAGCTTGAACGCGATCGCCTGATTCATGATGATCGGACGCCCGAAGGCCTGACGCTGCTTGGCGTATTCCAACGCGTACTCGTACGCGGCACGCGCGATGCCGAGTGCCTGCGCACCCACGAGCGGACGGCTCGCCTCGAACGTGCTCATCGCCGCTTGCACCCGGCTCGACTTGCCTTCGCGCGCACGCGCGAGTCGCGCGTCGAGCTTGTCCTTGCCGCCGAGGAGGCAATGGCCGGGCACACGTACGTCGTCGAACACGACCTCGGCCGTGTGGCTCGCGCGGATACCCATCTTCTTGAACTTCTGGCCCATCGAGAGACCGGGCGTTCCCGGCGGCACGATGAACGACGCGTGGCCGCGTCCCTTCAGCTCCGGCTCGACCGCGGCGACGACGACGTGGGTGCACGGAACCTCGGTGATCCCGCCGTTGGTGATCCACGTCTTGGTGCCGTTGATCACCCACTCGTCTTTTGCTTCGTCGTAGACGGCGCGCGTGCGCAACGACGACACGTCGGAGCCCGCATCCGCTTCGCTCACCGCGAAGGCGGCGACCCGCACGTCGTCGGCGGTGCCGAAGCACTGCGGCACCCACTCGGCGATCTGCTCGGGGGTGCCGTTGCCGAGGATGCCCGACACGCCGAGCGTCGTTCCGAGCAACGCGAGCGTGATGCCCGCGTCGCCCCATGCCAACTCCTCGGACACGACGGGGAACGTGATGCCGGTCGGGTCACCGAAGCAGCTGCTGAAGAAGTCGATCGAGTACAGGCCGATCTTCGCGGCCTCCTCGATGATCGGCCACGGCATCTCCTCGCGCTCGTCCCATTCGGGGGCCGCGGGCCGCATGACGTCGGCGGCGAAGTTGTGGACCCACTGCTGGATCTCCAGCTGGTCTTCGTTGAGCTCGAGCGAGAACGTGGTCATGGGGTCCTCCGGCCAAACGGTGTGCCTTCGGTAGATCGGTACCGTCCGGCGCCTTTGAAGGACCGCCGACCCGCGCCCGAAGTTACCGATGGGTAACTAAGCATACCGCGACTGTCCACAACCGCGTATATCGGGCGAAACCCCCCATCAACCGCGGCTCGGGCCCGGTCGATACCACCGAGCGTGCCCTCTGCTTCCTGCCGGTTTCGGCGCGCCCTCGCGGGCCTCGCGGGCCTCGCGGCGCTTCTCGCCTGCTTCTCGACGGTCACGGCAACGAGCGCCGGTCCGGCGGGAGCCGAGCAGACGCCGACCGGCGCGGTCTACCACCGGATCACGTTCCCGGTCGACGGCCCCGTGCAGTACTCCGACGACTTCGGTGACTGCCGCGAAGGCTGCACCCGCCGACACATGGGCAACGACCTCCTCGGCGCCAAGCTGATGCACGAGGTCGCCGCGAGCTCGGGGACGATCGCCTGGGTCCACATGACGAACACCGGCACGGCCGGCAACATGCTGCAGCTCACGGGCAACGACGGCTGGGCCTACTGGTACATCCACATCAACAACGACACGCCCGGCACCGACGACGGCAAGAACCCCGCGAAGTGGCGCCTCGCGCCGGGTATTCACGCGGGCAGTGTGGTGAAGGCCGGCCAGTTCATCGCC
>Ga0265313_10000593_pt1 | contig 37608 bp, 30 predicted proteins | sample 4123metaG_FD_203122 | JGI IMG/M metagenome (GOLD analysis project Ga0265313, IMG submission 203122) | Rhizosphere microbial communities from Carex aquatilis grown in University of Washington, Seatle, WA, United States - 4-1-23 metaG | ecosystem: Host-associated > Plants > Roots > Rhizosphere >... | reverse complement strand
GATCGCGCCCTTGCCGTCGATCGGATTGCCGAGCGCGTCGACGACGCGGCCGAGCAGGCCCTTGCCGACCGGCACGTCGACGATGTCGCCGGTGCGCTTGACGGTCTGGCCTTCCTTGATCTCGCGGTCGGCGCCGAAAATCACGATGCCGACATTGTCTGTCTCGAGATTGAGCGCCATGCCGCGGGTGCCGTTCTCGAACTCGACCATCTCGCCGGCCTGCACGTTGTCGAGGCCGTAGACGCGGGCGATGCCGTCCCCGACGGACAGCACCTGGCCGACTTCGGAGACTTCGGCTTCCTGGCCGAAATTCTTGATCTGCTCTTTGAGGATGTTGGAAATTTCTGCGGCGCGGATGTCCATCAGCGGGCCTCTTTCATCGCGATCTTGATCGAATTGAGCTTGGTGCGGAGCGAAGAATCGACCATGCGGCTGCCCACCTTGACGATGAGCCCGCCGATAATGGCCGGATCGATCTTGACTTCGAGATCGATGTCCTTGCCCGCGGTTTTGGATTTCAGCGCGTCTTTCAGCGCTGCGAGATTGGCGTCGCTGAGCTGCTCGGCGGCGGTGACCTGCGCGGTGACTTCGCCGCGGTGATGCGCGACCAGTTCGCGATAGCCGCGGATGATGTCGCGCACCGCGAACAGCCGGCGGTTGGTGGTGACGACGCGCAGGAAATTGGCGGCGATGCCCTTGATGCCGGCCTTGTCGAGGATCGCCGACAGCGCGCGAAGCTGCTCGTCGGCTCCGAACACCGGGCTGCGCACCAGCCGGTTGAGATCGGCGCTGCCGTCGATCATCTGCTCGAATTTGCCGAGATCGGAGCGCACCGCGTCGAGCGCCTTGCTTTCGAGCGCGAGCTCGAACAGCGCCGTCGCGTAACGTCCGGCCATGCCGGAAATGATCGGTTTATCGCCTGCCACTGTCGCCCGTTTCTTCTGGTTGACCCACGGGCCCGGACCGTCGCAAGAGGGCGGCGCAAGCCTATGGAATCCAAGCGGGAATTCCGACTTCGGAGGACCGGGTAAAGCCCCGGAAACCCTCGCAAAATCGGGGTTTTGCTAACACAGCAGCCATCGCGGTGCAACACGCCCGGCCTGCGGCTTATCCGGCGCTGATGGCGCTCACCGTGCGCTCGCCGGCGGCGGCGGGATCGGCCGCCGTCACAAAGACCCGCATGCCGTCGGGTTCCGCCGCGCCATACATGGAGGCGAACGATACTTCCGCCGCGTCCCGCCCGATGCCGATGCGGATCAGCCCATCGAGTGCGGCCTGCCGGGTCGGGTCGAACAGCCACCATTTGCCGCCGAGATAGGCTTCGAACACGGCGTGGAAGTCGTCGGGCGCCAGGCCAAGCGCGTAGCAACTGATAAAGCGCGCCGGAATATTGAGGGCGCGGCACAGCGCGATGCCGAGATGGGCGAAATCACGGCACACGCCGGCGCGCCGCTCCAGCGTCTGCGCGGCGGAGGTTTGCGGATCGCTGGCGCCGCGCTTGTATTCGATATTGCTGCAGATCCAGTTGCAGATCGCGCTAACGCGCTCAAAGCCGGGATTGAGCGCGCCGAATTCCTTGTCCGCAACATTGGCGAGCCGGTCGGCCTCGCAGAAGCGGCTTGGCTGTAGGAAGGCGAACAGCTCAAGCGGCAGCTCGGCGATCGGGACTTCGCCGATGCCGGCGGGATCGGCTCGATGCAATTGCAGATCAACGGTGCCCGAATAGTCGATGCGAAGCGACCCCGGCGGCGCCAGAAACCGCGCATAACGATTGTCGAACGGCGGCACGGCATACCCGGTGAATGGCAACTCCGGATTGCTGTGCAGGCCGTCGGCAAGGCCGCGATGGGCGGGAATCCGCGCCGCCTCGATATTGAGGATGAAAACGGTCGGCGACGCGACGCGATAGGTCAGCTCGCAGCCGAACGACAACGTCATGACGCTTCCTGCCTGTGGCACCGGTTCCGGCTCACAATTCCTAGCATTGCAATCGGTTCATCCGCCGTCTCACAAAATCGCAGAGCAGGAATGCCTCGATTTAAGGCACGACCCGCTATAGCGTGCCCGCTCCAAAGCCAGCCGGCGCCGAGCAATGCATACTGAACCATCGCGACCCGCGCTCGATCGCAATGGCGCGCTGCCTGGGCGCGCGAACGAAGCCGCGACCGGCGCCAAATTGCTAGTGGTTTTGCTGGCATTCGCCTGGGGCTTCAACTGGATCGCGGCAGCGGTGGCGCTGCACGAGCTTTCGCCGTGGAGCCTGCGTGTCGCCGGTGCCGCCATCGGCGCTGCGACCTTATTTGGAGCAGCGTTGATCACCCGCCACGACCTGCGGGTGCCGTGCGGCGAATACAAACATGTGATGATCGCCGGCTTCTTCAATGTCGCGGCATTCCAGATTTTCTCCGGCTTCGCGCAGCTCAACGGCGCAACCTCGCGCGCGATCATCATCACTTATTCGATGCCGATTTGGACGACGGTGCTCAGCCGCATTTTTCTCGGCGAAAAGCTGACCGGCATTCGCATGCTTGCCTTCGGCCTCTGTGTCGCCGGGATGTTGATCCTGGTGTGGCCGCTATTCGCCGATGGACTGCCGGTCTTCGTGTTCTACTCGCTCGGCTGCGCGCTCGGCTGGGCGTTCGCGACGGTCTACATTAAGTGGGCGAAAGTAACGATCGCGCCGCTGGCAAATGCCTCGTGGCAATTGCTGTTCGGCCTCCTATTCATCCTTGCCGGCAGCTTCGCCGTCGAAGGCTATCCACATCTGTGGCCGATGCAGAATGCGACAATTCTGGCGGTGCTTTTTGTCGGCGTATTCGGGGTCGGCCTCGCGCATTTTTTATGGTGGTCGATCGTCGGCAAGCTGCCGGCGATTACCGCCTCGCTCGGCTCGCTGCTGGTGCCGGTGATCGGCGTGAGCGCGTCGGCGCTGTTTCTCGGCGAACGACTGACGATGACCGACATCATTGGCTTCACCCTGATCTTCGCAGCCGCCGCTTGCGTGCTGCTGCAGCGAAACGTCAAGCACACCGAGATGCCGGAATAATTCGTCCGCAGCCGCCACTTCCAAAACAGTGTTGAACCGGCGGGTGGGGCTTGCGCACAGCTCTCCAAACCACGAAGCTTCGGCACCTTCCATTTTCGGCCCCCGCTATGTCCAGCACGCCGCAGTCGCTTCACGTCCAGCCGACATTCATCGAGCTGTTCACGCCCAAGCTCGTCACCGTGTGGCGCGAGGGCTATGGCTGGCGCGATTTCCGCGCCGACGTCATCGCCGGCCTGACCGTCGCGGTGGTCGCCCTGCCGCTCTCCATGGCAATCGCGATCGGCTCCGGCGTATCGCCGGAGCGCGGCCTGTACACCGCGATCGCCGGCGGCTTCATCGTCTCGCTGATCGGCGGCAGCCGCTTCCAGATCGGCGGGCCGGCCGGAGCCTTCATCGGCCTGGTCGCCGGCGTGGTCGAGCGACACGGCTATGACGGGCTGGCGCTGGCCACGGTACTCGCCGGGCTCATCATGATCGCGGTCGCACTGCTGCGCGCTGGCACCTACATCAAATACATTCCGTTCCCGGTCACGGTCGGCTTCACCGCCGGCATCGCCGTGATCATCGCGGCGAGCCAGGTCAGCGACCTGCTTGGGCTCACACTGACACACGAGCCCTCGGCGCTGGTGCCGAAAATCGCCGCATTGCGCGACGCCTTGCCGACCGTCAACTGGCAGACCGTCGCGGTCGCCGCGATGTCGGTCGCGATCATCGCGCTGGTACGCCGATTCAAGCCGGCCTGGCCCGGCTTTCTGATCGCGGTCGCGGCGGCGGCCGCGGCCTGCGCGCTGCTGCATCTCGACGTCGCCACCGTCACGACACGATTTGGCGCGGTGCCGCGCTCGCTGCCATCGCCGGCCTTGCCGCCGTTCAGTCTCGAGAAAATCCAGGCAGTGCTGCCCGACGCAATGGCGATCGCGCTGCTCGGCGCCATCGAATCGCTGCTCTCGGCCGTGGTCGCCGACGGCATGAGCGGACGCCGCCATCGCTCGAATTGCGAACTCGGCGCGCAGGGCTTCGCCAACATCGTCTCGATTCTGTTCGGCGGCATTTGCGTCACCGGAACGGTGGCGCGCACCGCCACCAATGTGCGCGCCGGCGCGCGCGGGCCGGTCGCCGGAATGCTGCACAGCACGTATTTGCTGCTGTTCCTGCTGGCCGCCGCGCCGCTGGTCGGCTTCATTCCGCTCGCGGCGCTGGGCGCCGTGCTGGTGGTCGTCGCCTGGAACATGGCCGAAAAGGAGGAGTTCTGGTCGCTGCTGCGCTCCTCGCGCGGCGATGCCGCGGTGCTGCTGGCGACCTTTCTGCTCACGATTTTCGTCAATCTGATCACCGGCATCACCGTCGGCGTGGTGATGGGCGCGCTGGTGTTCCTGCATCGCATGGCCGAAGCGGTCGAGGTCGATGGCGGTCACGCCATGGACGATATATCCGACAGCGTCGATAGCGCCCGCTATGACGCGGCGCGGGCCAGCAGCCGTGATGTCATGATCTACCGGATCAGTGGTGCGTTCTTCTTCGGCGCCACCGCGCGGGTCCTGACGGTATTCGAACGCGTCGGGACGCCGCCGCGCATCTTCGTGCTCGACTTTGCCGATGTGCCGATGATCGACAGCACCGCCGCGCATTCGCTGGTCGCCTTCGTCAACAAGCTCGGCCGCTCCGGCACCGCGGTTCATTTCGCGGCGACGCGGCCCGCCGTGCGCAAGGTGCTCGAGCAAGCGGGACTGACCGTCCCGCTGGTGCACTACGTCGCCAAGGCCGCCGACGCCGCGAACGGCGCCGGCTGAGGTTCAGCCGCGCGCGATCGGGCGCTCAAAAGAAGCTTTGCGGGTCGACGTCGATCTCGATCTGCACGCTGCCCTTGCGCTTCGGCGCGGCGGCGAGCCATTCGCGCAGATAGGCCGATAGGTCGAAATTCCGTGGCGATTTCGCCAGCAGCCGGAAGCGATGGCGTCCGCGCATCACCGCGATCGGCGCTTCGGCCGGTCCCAGCACCCGCACCTGCTCGTCGCGCGGCGCCGTGGCGGCAAGACTGCGTCCATAGGACTCGGCGGCGTGTCGCTCGCTGGCGGTGATGACGATGGCGGCGAGCCGGCCGAATGGCGGATAGTGCGTGCGTTCGCGCAGCTCGATCTCGCTGTCGTAGAACGCCTCGCGATTGCCCGAGATCAGCGCCTTCATCACCGGATGCTCCGGCTGGTGCGTCTGCAAAAAGCCCTGGCCGAAGCCTTCCGAGCGGCCGGCGCGGCCGACCACCTGGTGCAGCAGCTGGAATGTACGCTCGGAGGCCCGCGGATCGCCATTGCCGAGGCCGAGATCGGCGTCGACGATGCCGACCAGATTGAGCTTGGGAAAATGATGGCCCTTGGCGACGAGCTGGGTGCCGACCACGATGTCGAAGCGGCCCTGCGCGACATCGTCGAGCTCCGAGCGCAGCCGTTCGATCGACTCGACCAGATCGCTCGACAAAACCAGGATGCGGCTGCCCGGAAACAATTCGGCCGCCTCCTGCTCCAGCCGCTCGACGCCGGGGCCGACCGCGACGAAGCTGTCGGGCGCATGGCATTTCGGGCATTCTGCCGGCGGCGGCGTCGAGAAGCCGCAGAGATGGCAGACCAGCCGCCGCTTGAAGCGATGATCGACCAGCCAGCTGTCGCAATTCGGGCATTGCATGCGGTGCCCGCAGGTCCGGCATAATGTCAGCGGCGCAAAACCGCGGCGGTTGAGGAACAGGAGCGCCTGCTCCTTGCGCTCGAGCGCGATCTGCACGGCTTCAGCGAGCCGCGGCGCGATGAAGCGGCCGCGCGGCGGACCTTCGCGCTTGAGGTCGATGGCCTCGACCGCGGGCAGATACTGCCCGCCGAACCGCTCCGGCAGATGGACGTGGCGGTAGCGCCCGCGCCTGGCATTGACCACCGATTCGACCGACGGCGTCGCCGAGGCGAGGATCACCGGCAGCTTGGCGATATTGCCGCGCACCACCGCCATGTCGCGGGCGTGATAATGCGCGCCGTCCTCCTGCTTGTAGGCCTGGTCGTGCTCCTCATCGACGATGATCAGGCCTAAATCGGCATAAGGCAGAAACAGCGCCGAACGCGCGCCGACCACGACCTGCACCTCATTGGCCGCGACCGCAGCCCAGGTGCGCGCCCGCTTGCGCGGCGAGAGTTGCGAATGCCATTCCGCCGGCCGGGTGCCGAAACGCTGCACGAAGCGGTCGAGGAATTGCCCGGTCAGCGCGATCTCCGGCATCAGGATCAGGCATTGCCGCTGCTGCCGGACGATTTCGGCGACCGCCTCGAAATAGACTTCGGTCTTGCCGGAGCCGGTGACGCCGTCGAGCAAGGTCGCGGTGAAGCCGCCCTGCACCACGGTGGTGCGCAGGGCGTCCGCGGCGGCAAGCTGGCCGAGCGAGAAATCGGTCCTGGCGAAATCCGGATCCGGCGGAGTCGCCACCGGATCCGGCGGCAGCACGACGGTCTCGAGCGTGCCCTCGTCGATCAAACCGTCAATGACGCCGGCACTGACACCGGCTTCGTGCACCGCTTCACCCTTGCCGCGAACGAGACCGTCGCTGAACAAAGCGACGGCGCGGGCACGCGCCGTCGTCATGCGGGCCGGCGGCGGACCCGCTTTTCGCACACCGACGCGCTCGCGGCCGGGGCCGAGATGCTCGCCCATGCGCAGAGCCATGCGCAGCACCGTGCCGCGCGCAGCCAAGGTGTAGTTCGACACCCAGTCGACAAAGCCGCGCAGCTCTCCCTTGAGCGGCGGCACGTCGAGCTTGCCGTCGACATCTTTCAGGCGGTTGTGCAGGCCGGGACGCGGATTGCCTTCGCCCCAGACCACGCCGATGCAGTCGCGCGCGCCGAGCGGCACGGTGACGACGTCGCCGGGCTTGAGCTCGAGATTGTCGGGAACCCGATAGCTATAGGCCTGGTCGAGCGCGACCGGCACCAGGACATCGACGATACGACTGGACATGCGGTCATTAAATGGCGATTCCCTCGGCTTAAGGAAGGGTGAAGAAAGCGACACTAGTGTCGGGACGACAGATGACCTCAACCATTGCCATTGCACCGGACGTTGCCGCCGAAATTGGCCATTGGCTCGGCTATCTCAACGCCGAACGGCGGATGTCGCCGAAGACACTGGATGCCTACCGGCGCGACGTCCTGCAGTTCCTGGGTTTTCTTGGCGATCATCTCGGCGAGACGCCGACGCTCGAAACGCTTGCCGCACTGTCGCCACAGGATGTCCGGGCCTTCATGGCGGCGCGGCGGGCGCAAGGCATTGGCAGCCGCTCGCTGATGCGGGGGCTCGCAGGCGCGCGCTCGTTCGCCCGCTTTCTCGAGCGCAACGGCAAAGGCAAGGTCGCGGCGCTCGCCGCGGTGCGGGCGCCGAAGCTCGCCAAGACCTTGCCGAAGCCGCTCTCGATCGCCTCAGCCAGGCGAATTGCCGACGTCGAGTTGCGCGCCGGCGAAGCGCGGCCGCCCTGGGTGATCGCGCGTGACGCCGCGGTGCTGGCGCTGCTTTATGGCTCCGGCCTGCGCATTTCCGAGGCGCTGTCGCTGCGGCGCAAGGATGTGCCGACATCCGGCGATACGCTGACCGTGACCGGCAAGGGCAACAAGCAGCGCATGGTGCCGGTGCTGCCGCAGGTGCTCAAATCGATTGCCGATTACACGGCGCTTTGCCCATTGCCGCTGCCGGCCGACGGCCCGCTGTTCATCGGGGCGCGCGGCGGTCCAGTGTCGGCGCGCGTGGTGCAACTCGCCATGGCTCGGCTGCGCGGTGCACTCGGCCTGCCCGACAATGCGACGCCGCATGCATTGCGGCACTCCTTCGCCACGCATCTCCTGGCGCGCGGCGGCGATCTGCGCGCGATCCAGGAGTTGCTCGGCCACGCCTCGCTATCGACGACGCAGATCTACACCGAGGTCGACAGTGAACGCCTGATCGAGGCCTATCGCAGCGCCCATCCGCGCGCATAAAAAACCTGTAATAGCCGAATCTACAGGACTTGCATGCAGTGCCCGCTCGGCCTCATGGTGAGGAGCCGGGCGAAGCCCGGCGTCTCGAACCATGGGCCGCCCCATCCTTCGAGACGCGCCACGCAAGTCGGCTATAACCGACTTGCGTAACCGGATTTGCCAATGTCGGGTAAACCCGACATTGGTGGCGCTCCTCAGGATGAGGCGGAGTGAATTCGGGGAAATACCGATGTCCGCGCACGAGAATCTCGAGCACGTCGAGCATGCCGAACACGCCGCGCATGGCGGCAACAAGAAGATCGCGCTGCTGATCTCGGTGCTGGCGCTGTTCCTCGCCTTCTCCGAGACCTTGGGCAAAGGCGCCCAGACCGAGGGCATCGTGCTCAACATCAAGGCCTCCGACACCTGGAATTTCTTCCAGGCCAAGACCATCCGGCAGACCGCGATCCGCACCACGGCCGACGGACTGGCGGCGCAATCGCTAAGCATCACCGACGACGCCACCAAGGCAGCGGTCGCCAAGCAGATCGAGGCCTGGCGCGCCACGGTCTCGCGCTACGAATCCGACCCCAAGGAGAAAGACGGCCGCAAGGAATTGCGCGAACAGGCCGAGCATTACGAGCACGAGCGCGACACCCAGCTCGCGCGCTACCATCACTACGAAGTGGCCTCGGCGGCGTTCCAGATCGGCATCGTGCTGGCGTCGGCCACGATCATCACCGGCATGATGGTGCTGGCCTATCTGGCTGGCGGCCTCGCGCTGATCGGCCTTGCCTTCATGGCGATCGGGCTATGGGCGCCACACGCCGTTCATTTCATGTGAACGCCGCTCGCGCGATCTAGGCACGCTGCATCCGGCGCCGCAGGCGGATCAGCCGGCGCACAAAGCGGCCGGCGCGTTCCGGGCGCAACAGCCAGATATATTGCCGCAACCGCGCCGTCACGGGCGCGACCTGCGCATGCGCCCAAGCGCGCGCCCACATAAACCAGTCATACATTCGCCTGAACCAGGCGATCTGCAGCAGCTTGTGTCGGGTCGCATCGAACACGAAAGCTGTGACGCCAAGCCCGAATAGTTTGGCGAGCAGGGCCACAGCAAGCGCAGAGATCCAACGATGCCTGGCCAACAGGATTATTTCGAGCGCATGAAACGGCAGCAGCAGCACGAAGGGAATGAGGAAGACCAGCAGCGTCAGCTTGGCCGGCAGATGTTCGATCAGCCGGGCGATGCGTGCCTTCAGCCTGTCCCAGGCGATGAACCTGACGAAGCGCGCGACCAGCGGCGCAAGATGGTCCCACAGCCATGCTTCCATCAGGAACAGCAGGGCGAGCGGGACCAGGATCAGGCGGAGCGCGCGGCGCATCGTCTCTACTTAAGAGCCGAATGGACGAAAATAAGGCCCGGATTGCCGAGCTAACTGCGCACCCGGCCGCCATCGACATTGATGGTTTGCCCGGTGATGAATGCGGAATCGTCGCTGGTCAGGAACGACACCGCGCCGACCAGATCCTCCGGCACCTCGACGCGGCGGATCGCCTGCAGCTGCGCGACCGCGTCGAACTCCTCATCCATGGTCTTGAAACCGGGGCGCGGCGCCCGCGCAATAGTGCCGGGCGAGCGCGTCAGGCCCGGCGCGATCGCGTTGACGGTGACGCCGTGCGGCGCGAGATCGGTCGCAGCGGCGCGGGTGAAGCCGACAATGCCGCCTTTGCTCGCGACATAATGCGCGAAGCCGGTGACCACCGAACCGAGCGTCGACGACGCCATGTTGACGATGCGGCCCCATTTGCGCGCGATCATGTCCGACACGAAGGCCGAGGTGACGAGAAACGTGCTGTCGAGATTGGTCGACATCACCTTGCGCCAGTCGGCGAAACTCATCTGCTCAAACGATTTCTGCGGGAAGATCCCGGCGCAGTTGACGACGATGTCGGCGTGGCCGAATTGCTTTCGCACCGCCGCCGCCATTTTGGCGACCGCGTCCGGGTCCGACACGTCGCACGTGAAGGCCGCAGCCTTCCGGCCCGCGGCTTCGACCATTTTGACGGTGGTGCCGCCATCGACCAGATCGAGGACCGCGATATGCGCGCCGTCTTCGGCCAGCCGCCTGGCGAAGGCCTGACCGATGCCATTGGCGGCGCCGGTGATGACGGCGATCTTGTCCTTGTGGCCCCGGGCCATGTGCGTCCCCTTTGTCATGCGGACCGCGCTCTTGCGCGAGCCGGACTCCATAACCCCGGCCGTGGATTGAGTCGATGACGTGGAGGCTACGGATTCCGGGTTCGCGCGTTCGGCGCGCCCCGGAATGACAATCACATGCTCAGCGACCGCTTCGCCACCGCGAGCGCGGCTTCCTTGACCGCCTCGCTCAAGGTCGGGTGGGCGTGGCAGGTGCGGGCAATGTCCTCGGCCGAGGCGCCGAATTCCATCGCCAGCACGGCTTCCGCGATCATGTTGCCGGCATCGGCGCTGATCATGTGCAGGCCGAGCACGCGGTCGGTCTTGGCGTCGGCGAGGATTTTAACGAAGCCGTCGGTGGTGTGATTGACCTTGGCGCGGCCATTGGCGGTGAACGGAAACTTGCCGACGTTGTAGGCGACGTTCGCCGCCTTCAACTCCTCTTCGGATTTTCCAACCGAGGCGATTTCCGGGAAGGTGTAAACCACGTTCGGGATTGCGTCGTAGTTCACATGGCCGGCCTGGCCGGCGAGAATCTCGGCGACTGCGACACCCTCATCCTCCGCCTTGTGCGCCAGCATCGGGCCGGCGATGACGTCGCCGATCGCCCAGATGCCCGGAACGTTGGTGGCGTAATGGCCGTCGACCGCGACGCGGCCGCGCTCGTCCAGCTTCACGCCGGCCTCCTTGAGGCCGAGCCCGTCGGTGTAGGGCACGCGGCCGATCGAGACCAGCACGACGTCGGCTTCGATGGTTTCGCCCGCGCCGCCTTTCGCCGGCTCGACCGTGACCTTGAGCCGATTGCCGGATGAATCCACCGCCGTCACTTTCGACGACAATTTGAAGACCATGCCCTGCTTTTCGAGGATGCGCTGCGCCTGGCGGCGCACTTCGCCGTCCATGCCGGGCAGCGCGCCGTCGAGGAATTCGACCACCGTGACTTGCGCGCCGAGCCGCCGCCACACCGAGCCGAGCTCGAGGCCGATCACGCCGGCGCCGATGACCAGCATTTTCTGCGGCACGGATTCGAGGGACAGCGCACCGGTCGAGGACACGATGCGCTTCTCGTCGATCGCGATGCCCTTGAGGCGCGCGACGTCGGAGCCAGTGGCGATGACGATCGATTTGGTGTCGAGCGTCTGCGTTTTGCCGTCGGCGCCGATCACCTCGACCTTGCCAGGCGCGGCGATACGACCGGTGCCGTGAATGCCGTCGATCTTGTTCTTCTTGAACAGATAATCGACGCCCTTGACGTTGCCGTCGACGCCTTCCTGCTTGAACGCCAGCATCGCCTTGAGGTCGAGCTTGGGCTCGCTGACGCCGATGCCCATTTTGGCGAACGAATGCCCGGCTTCCTCGAACAGCTCGGAGGCGTGCAGCATCGCTTTTGACGGGATGCAGCCGATGTTGAGGCAGGTGCCGCCGAAAGTCGGCATCTTCTCGACCACGGCGGTCTTCAAGCCAAGCTGCGCGGCGCGGATGGCGCAGACATAGCCGCCGGGGCCGGAGCCGATGACGATGAGGTCGTAAGCCATGTCCTTCTCCAAACCTGCGCCGCGGCGTGCCGACGCGGTTCTGATAACATTCGCGTCAGCCGCAATGCCATATTTATACGGCGGATACACCCCTGTCGCAGAATTGCAATCATGTCAGCGCAGCGAAATCCGCCACAATCTCATTGGCATCGCAGGAACGGGCATCGCATAAACGCACCTGGCGCATACCCACACGTTGAATTGCGAGCGCCATGACGGCTGACCGGCCCGCACCTGCTATCGGTACGGCATGCCAAATGCTAATATCATCACCAATCAAACATCGTCGGGGAATGCCGGCGTGCTTGCTGCCGGGCCCCCGATATATGCATCGGGGGGTCCAATGTCACGCACAGTTCTGCGCTGCGCCATCGTTGCCGCTGGCTTGCTTGTGGCCGGCGCGATTCCATCCATCGCCCAGGTGCCGGGCACCGTTCCTGGAAACCACGCGGGCTTCAAGGCACGCCCGAAGACGTTGCCCAGTTCCGCATCCGGTCTCAGCATCTTCTACAAAAAATACGGCAAATATCGCGTCTCGGTCAACGCTGCCGGCGGCAATACCGACTCGCTGAAGATTAAGGTCATTAAGCCGACCGCCGATGCCGTCGTCGACAAGGCCTTCCTGATGGCGGCGTCAAACGGCTGCCCCAACCAAGCTTGTGCCACTCCCACCCCGGTGTCGATAGACAATGGCGACATCACGCTGAATGGCAAGTCGGTGACCTGGACCAATTCGGTGTTCAATGCCGTTCCGGGGTTCTCCGACACGTTTTTCAATAACGTGCTCGGCGACGTGACCAGCATCGTCAAGCCGGTGATGGACGCCATGACCGCCGCCGGCGCGAAACACTTCACGCTGCGGGAGAATGCCGCCAAGAACATGAACATCGACGGCGAAGTTCTCGTCGTCGTCTTCAAAGTGCCGGACGCGACCAAGGAGACCGTCGCCTTGCTGTTCGGCGCACAACAACTCGCCGGCGACCGCTTCGAACTGGTGCTGGACGAACCGATCGATCCCAGGGGCCCGAGCGCAACCCTCAATATGGGGCTGGGAATTTCGTTCAGCTATCAGGAGAATGGCACCCAGCAATACAGCACGATCACCGTGAACGGACAGCGCGTCTCAACCGCGGCAGGCGGCAGCGATGATGGCGTTCCCGCCAATGGCGGACTCATCACGGTGGGCGGCGTTGGCGATACGCTGAAGACGCCGGTCGATCCGAACGCGACCCCGACCAATGCGCGGTCCGACGATGAGCGCTACAGCCTGCTCAAGTTCATCACCAAGAAGACCACCTCGGTCAAGGTCGACACGCTGAACCCGTCGAACGACGACAATATTTTCTTCGCCTACTTCGAATTCAGCGCGAAGGGCGACATCAACAAGGACACCGACGGTGACGGCCTACTCGATTCGTGGGAGATGAAGGGCTACGACCATGACGGCGACGGCGTCATCGACGTCAATCTGCCGGCGCTGGGCGCAAACTACAAGCACAAGGACCTGTTCATCGCCTACGCCTATATGGCGCAGGGCGGCTCCGACACCGCCAATCACAAGCCGTCGGCGGCTGTTCTGGCCAGCGTCACCGATGCGTTCGCGAACGCGCCGGTCAGCAATCCGGACGGCATAACCGGCATCAAGGTGCACTGGAAGAATCTCGGCCAGGTTCCGTTCACGCAGAACCTGAACATTACCTCCAGCAACTGGGCCGAATTCGACGCGATCATGGATCCGCTGGTGAGCGAGGCGCAGCGCGTGATCTATCACCGCTTGTTGTTTGGCTCGCACTACGATGGCGGCAATTCGAGCGGCATATCGCGCGGCATTCCGGCGAGTGATTTCCTGGTTACGCTGCCGCCGAACTTCTCGGCGCACGGCATCTCCGGGACGATCATGCACGAGCTGGGACATAACCTCGGGCTGCGTCACGGCAACGTCGATGACGAAAACTACAAGCCCAACCACCTCAGCATCATGAGCTATTCCAACCAGTTCAACTGGCTGATCATGAACGGCAACCCGAAGCTCGACTATGAGCGATTCAGCCAGACGGATCTCGACGAGAACGACCTCAACGAGGCCGCCGGGTTGAGTAGCACCACTGGTGACGATTCCCCGCTCGCCGCCTACGGCGTGCGCTGGTGGACGGCCGGCAACGGCTTCGTCAAGAACAGCGGCGCCGACAAAAATGTCAACTGGAACAATACCGGCACCGCAAGGCAGAACCACGTTGCGGTCGACATCAATAACGGCGACAACCCGCCTGCTGCCGATTTCAAGTCGGTGCTGGCTGCCGGGTCAATTGAATGGGACAAACTCATCTTCGACGGCGGCCAGATCGGCGCCAGCGGCGGCAAGGCCAAGACCAGGCGCGCGAACATCGAAATGATGCTGATGCCGAATGCGCTCAAGGAGCTGACGATCGACGATTACTACCGCATGCAGAACAGCACGATCGAGGTCAAATAACGGGCCGATCGATCCAGTCATCGCCGGGGCGGCGAAAGCGGCTCCGGCGTTTTTTTGCCTTGTTCGGCGCGCTGATTCGGCCGATGCAGCGGCCGGTCAGGCTCATCGTGCGCATATGTGGCTGCGCCGTCGCGATCGCACTGGGCGTTGCGTACGGAGCAAGCCGCGCGCAGAGCGAGGACAGCATCAGCCTCGATCACTATTTCCGGCTGTTTCCGCACTACCCAGCCGAGGTGAAAGCCGAAATCCGCGGCGGCCGCGTCGTGGTTTCGTGGACCAAGCCGCCGCCGGCGCCGGAAGGGCATATCGGCTACGACCGGGCGATTGCGACCTATAAGGTCTATCGGCTCGGCAACGGCGAGGACCGCACGCTGATCGGCAAAACCCGGGCCTTGACGTTCACCGACCCAACGCCGCCGCGTCCGGGCCAGCATCTGCGCTACGCCATCGTCGTCGTTCCCCGCTCCGGCAACGAGAGCGTCCAGTCCAACGCGGCTGAGATTGAGGTCCCGGCGAATTAGCGCATAGGCCGGGCTTGACACCGGCCGAAATCACGCACGGACTGCGTAATTCAGAGGTCCAGCACCAGCCGCGCCGGATCCTCGAGACATTCCTTGACCCGCACCAGGAAGGTGACGGCCTCGCGGCCGTCGACGATGCGGTGGTCGTAGGACAAAGCCAGATACATCATCGGCCGGATCTCGATCTTGCCTCCGATCGCCATCGGCCGCTCCTGGATCTTGTGCATGCCGAGGATGCCGGACTGCGGCGCGTTGAGGATCGGCGTCGACATCAGCGAGCCGTAAACCCCGCCATTCGAGATCGTGAAGGTGCCGCCCTGCATGTCCTCGATCTTGAGCTGGCCGTCGCGGGCGCGCTTGCCGAGCTCGCTGATGGTCTTCTCGATCATGGCCAGCGACATGGCCTCGGCATCGCGCACCACCGGCACGACCAGGCCGCGCTCGGTGCCGACCGCGACACCGATGTGATAGTAATTTTTGTAAACCAGGTCGGTGCCGTCGATCTCGGCATTGACCGCCGGCACTTCCTTGAGCGCCTGGATACAGGCCCGCACGAAGAAGCCCATGAAGCCGAGCTTGACGCCGTGCTTCTTCTCGAACAGCTCCTTGTACTGATTGCGCAGCTGCATGACCGCGCTCATGTCGACCTCGTTGAAGGTCGTCAGCATCGCGGCGGTGTTCTGCGCCTCCTTCAATCGCCGCGCGATGGTCTGGCGCAGCCGCGTCATGTGGACGCGCTCTTCGCGTGACGCATCGTCCGGCGGCGACGGCGCGCGCATCTGCACGCTGGCGGCGGTCGCGGACACCGGCGTCGGCGCCGCGGCGGCGCGCTCGATCGCCGCCATCATGTCGCCCTTGGTGACCTGGCCGTGCTTGCCGGTGCCGTCGATCTTGCCGGGGTCGACGCCGGTTTCGGCCGCCATCTTGCGCACCGAGGGCGGCACCGGCATCGCGGTCATGTCCGATTCCTTTGCCGGCGGCGTCTTGGCTTCAGGCTTCGGAACGGCCCGCTCCTGCGGCACTTCTTCCGCGGCGTTGATCGGAACGGTGGTGTTGGTCTTGGTGTCCGGCCGGCCGGCGGAGGCGCCAGCCGGCGTGGCGGCCGGCGGCTTCGGCGGCGGCGGAGCCGCGGCGCCTTCCTTGATCTGGCCGAGCACGGCGCCGACCGCGACGGTGGCGCCCTGCTTCACGGCAATGTCGCCGAGCACGCCGGCCGACGGCGCCGGCACTTCGAGCGTGACCTTGTCGGTCTCGAGCTCGACCACCGGCTCGTCGGCCGCGACGGCGTCGCCCGGCTGCTTGAACCAGCGGCCGACGGTCGCTTCGGTGACGGATTCGCCGAGGGTGGGAACGCGGATGTCAGCCATGATTGTCTCTCTCGGATGTCATCATCCGCGAAAGCGGATGATCCAGTAAACGCTAATGCCAGTTTTCATCGCACCGCGGTGACTACTGGATGCCCCGCTTTCGCGGGGCATGACGGTTGGCGGTCTGTTATCCCAGCGCCTCTTCCAGGAAATGCTTGAGCTGCGCGACGTGCTTCGACATCAGCCCGACCGCGGTCGAAGCCGCGGCTGGACGGCCGGCGTAGCGCACGCGTTTGCTGCCGATGCCGATCTGGTTGAAGATCCATTGCAGGAACACCTCGACGAAGAACCAGGCGCCCATGTTGCGCGGCTCCTCCTGGCACCAGACGAACTCGGCCTGCTTGAAGCGCGACAACTCGGCGATCAGCGCCTTGGTCGGGAACGGATAAAGCTGCTCGATGCGCAGCAGGTAGATGTCGTCGATGCCGCGCTTCTCGCGCTCCTCGTAGAGGTCGAAATAGACCTTGCCGGAGCACAGCACGACGCGGCGGATCTTGTCGTCGGACACCAGCTTGATCTTTTCGTCCGGCAAAAGCTGCGCATCGTCCCACAGCAGGCGATGGAACGAGGTGCCGCTGCCGAGCTCCGAGAGCTTCGAGACCGCGCGCTTGTGGCGCAGCAGGCTCTTCGGCGTCATCAGGATCAGCGGCTTGCGGATTTCGCGCTTCAACTGCCGGCGTAGGATGTGGAAGTAATTCGCCGGCGTGGTGCAGTTGGCGACCTGCATGTTGTCTTCGGCGCACATCTGCAGGAAGCGCTCGAGCCTCGCCGAGGAATGTTCCGGCCCCTGCCCCTCATAGCCGTGCGGCAGCAGGCAGACCAGGCCCGACATGCGCAGCCACTTGCGCTCGCCCGATGAGATGAACTGGTCGAACACCACCTGCGCGCCATTGGCGAAATCGCCGAACTGCGCCTCCCACAGCGTCAGGGTGTTGGGCTCGGCGGTCGAATAGCCGTACTCGAAGCCGAGCACCGCCTCCTCCGACAGCATCGAATTGAGCACCTCGAAGCGGCCCTGCTCGCCGCCGAGATGGTTGAACGGAGTGTGGCGCGCCTCGGTCTCCTGGTCGAACAGCACCGAATGGCGCTGCGAGAACGTGCCGCGCTCGCTGTCCTGGCCCGACAGCCGGACCCGGTGGCCGTCCTTGAGCAATGAGCAGAACGCCAGCGCCTCGCCGGTCGACCAGTCGATGCCGTCGCCGCTCTCGATCGCCTTGGCGCGGTTGTCGAGGAAGCGCTGGATGGTCTTGTGGACGTGGAAGTCCGCCGGCACGGCCGTGATCTTCTTGCCGATCTCGCGCAGCTCTTCGACCGGCACGCCGGTATTGCCGCGGCGCGGATCGTCGGCCTCCTGCGCCGCCTTGAGGCCGGACCAGCGGCCGTCGAGCCAATCGGCCTTGTTCGGCTTGTAGCCCTGGCCAGCGTCGAATTCGGCCTCGAGATGGGCGCGCCAGCCGGCTTTCAGCTTGTCGACCTCGGCTTCGGTGATAACGCCTTCGCCGACCAGCTTCTTGCCGTAGATCTCGAGCGTGGTCGGGTGCGAGCGGATCTTCTTGTACATCAGCGGCTGCGTGAAGGACGGCTCGTCGCCTTCGTTGTGACCGAAGCGGCGGTAGCAGAACATGTCGATGACCACCGGCCGCTGGAATTTCATGCGGTATTCGGTCGCCACCTTGGCCGCGAACACCACCGCTTCCGGATCGTCGCCGTTGACGTGGAAAATCAGCGCCTCGATCATCTTGGCGACGTCGGACGGATAAGGCGACGAGCGCGAATAGCGCGGATAGGTGGTGAAGCCGATCTGGTTGTTGACGATGAAATGCAGCGAGCCGCCTGTCCTGTAACCCTTGAGATCGGACAGGCCGAAGCATTCCGCAACCACGCCCTGCCCGGCGAACGCCGCATCGCCGTGAATCAGCAGCGGCAGCACCATGCTGCGGTCTTCCGGAGTCGCGTTGTGCTGCTCCTGCTTGGCGCGCACCTTGCCGAGCGTCACCGGATCGACGATCTCGAGATGCGAGGGATTCGGCGTCAGCGACAAATGTACTTTGTTGCCGTCGAACTCGCGGTCCGACGACGCGCCGAGGTGATACTTGACGTCGCCCGAGCCCTCGGTCTCGTCCGGCGTCGCCGAGCCGCCCTTGAACTCGTGAAACAGCACGCGATGCGGCTTGCCCATCACCTGTGTCAGCACGTTGAGCCGGCCGCGATGCGGCATGCCGACGCAGATTTCCTGCACGCCGAGATTGCCGCCGCGCTTGATGATCTGCTCGAGGCCGGGAATCAGCGACTCGGCGCCGTCAAGGCCGAAGCGCTTGGTGCCGGTGAACTTGACGTCGAGGAATTTCTCGAAGCCTTCGGCCTCGACCAATTTGTTGAGGATCGCGCGCTTGCCTTCGCGGGTGAAGGCGATTTCCTTGTCCTTGCCTTCGATGCGCTCCTGAATCCAGGCTTTCTGCGCCGGATTGGAGATGTGCATGAATTCGATGCCGAGCGTCTGGCAATAGGTGCGGCGCAGAATGCCGATGATCTCCCGGATCGTTCCGAATTCGAGGCCGAGCACCTTGTCGAGGAAGATCTTGCGGTCGAGGTCGGCCTCGCCGAAGCCGTAGCTCTTCGGATCGAGTTCGGCCTCGTCGGCGTCCTTCTCTAGGCCGAGCGGATCGAGCTTGGCGTGGAAATGGCCGCGGATGCGGTAGGCGCGGATCAACATCAGCGCATGAAGCGAATCGCGCGCGGCGTTCTGCACGTCGCTCGCCGAGATGTCGACGCCGGTCGATTTCGCCTGCGCCTTGATCTTGTCGCCGATGCGCCGGCCGGTCTCTTCCCAGTTGCCGTCGAGCGCGGCGACCAGGTCGTCCTTCGGCTGCTGCGGCCAGTTCGGCTTCGCCCATGACGGGCCGCGGGCGCTGATCTCGACGTCCTTGCGCTCGTCTTTCAGGCTCTGGAAAAAACTCTGCCACTCGGCGTCGACCGAGGCCGGGTCCCGCTCGTAGCGCGCGTACAGATCCTCGATGTAGTCGGCATTGCCGCCGTAGAGAAATGAGGTGCGGGCGAAGGCGGCGTTCGCGTCCTGGCGGGACATGGCGATTCGATCCTGACGACGGGGCGGATCGCCCCGTTCAATGCGATGAGACGCCGCCTTCCGGAAAAGGCGGCTGTGGCCGGCAATGCGATGTTTAACCCTATTTAAGACGCTTATAAGTCAACGGAAGCCTAAGAACTGAATCAGGATTTCAGTACTTCAACCAGGGTCTTACCGAGCCTGGCCGGGGACGGTGATACCTTAATCCCAGCCGATTCCATTGCCGCAATTTTAGACTCCGCGTCGCCTTTGCCGCCCGAGATGATGGCTCCGGCATGGCCCATGCGGCGGCCCGGCGGCGCGGTCCGCCCGGCGATAAAGCCGACCATCGGCTTCTTGCGGCCACGCTTGGCCTCGTCCTTGAGGAACTGGGCGGCGTCTTCCTCGGCCGAGCCGCCGATCTCGCCGATCATCACGATCGATTCGGTCGCCTTGTCGGCCAGGAACATCTCCAGCACGTCGATGAATTCGGTGCCCTTGACCGGGTCGCCGCCAATGCCGACCGCGGTGGTCTGGCCGAGGCCTTCGCGCGTGGTCTGGAATACCGCCTCATAGGTCAGCGTGCCGGAGCGCGACACGATGCCGACCTTGCCCGGCTTGAAGATATTTCCAGGCATGATGCCGATCTTGCATTCGCCGGCCGTCATGACGCCGGGGCAGTTCGGGCCGATCAGCCGCGACTTCGAGCCGGACAGCGCGCGCTTGACCTTGACCATGTGGCTCACCGGAATGCCTTCGGTGATGCAGACGATCAGCGGGATTTCGGCCTCGATCGCTTCGGCGATCGCGTCGGCGGCGCCCGCCGGCGGCACGTAGATCACGCTGGCGACTGCGCCGGTCTTCTCGCGCGCCTCGGCGACGGTGTCGAACACCGGCAGGTTGAGATGGGTCGAGCCGCCTTTGCCGGGCGAGACGCCGCCGACCATCTTGGTGCCGTAGGCGACCGCCTGCTCGGAATGGAAGGTGCCGTTCTTGCCGGTGAAGCCCTGGCAGATGACCTTGGTGTTCTTGTCGATCAGGATGGACATCACGCGGCCTTCTTCACTGCAGCGACGATCTTCTGTGCGGCGTCGTCGAGATCGTCGGCCGACGTCACGTTGAGCTTCGACTCGGCGATGATCTTCTTGCCGAGATCGACATTGGTGCCTTCCAGCCGAACGACCAGCGGCACTTTCAGCCCGACTTCCTTGACCGCGGCGACCACGCCCTCGGCGATCACGTCGCACTTCATGATGCCGCCGAAGATATTGACCAGGATGCCCTTCACGCTCGGATCCGAGGTGATGATCTTGAATGCCGCCGAGACCTTGTCCTTGGTGGCGCTGCCGCCGACGTCGAGGAAGTTGGCCGGCGCCATGCCGTACAGCTTGATGATGTCCATCGTCGCCATGGCGAGGCCGGCGCCGTTGACCATGCAGCCGATCGAGCCGTCGAGCGCGATATAGTTGAGATCGTATTTCGAGGCTTCGATTTCCTTGGCGTCTTCCTCGGTCTCGTCGCGCAGCGCCGCGATCTCCGGATGCAGAAACAGCGCGTTGTTGTCGAAATCGACCTTGGCGTCGAGACAAATGAGTTTCTTGTCCTTGGTCACCACCAGCGGATTGATCTCCAGCATGGTCATGTCGGTTTCGACGAAGGCCTTGTAGAGACTGCCGAGCAGCGGGCCGAGTTGCTTGGTCAGGTCGGCGTCGAGCTTGAGCGCGTGGGCGACCTCGCGGACGTGATGCGGCCAGACGCCTTCGACCGGATCGACCGAAACGGTGGCGATCTTCTCCGGCGTGGCATGCGCGACATCTTCAATGTTCATGCCGCCTTCGGTCGACACCACGATGGCGGCGCGCGACGTTTCGCGGTCGATCAGCATCGACAGGTAGAATTCCTTGTCGATCGCCGAGCCTTCCTCGATGTAAAGCCGGTTGACCTGCTTGCCGTGCGGGCCGGTCTGATGCGTCACCAAAGTCGAGCCGAGCAGCCGCGCCGCTTCCTTCTTCACGTCGTCGATAGACTTCACGACCTTGACGCCGCCCGCCTTGCCGCGGCCGCCGGCATGAATCTGCGCCTTAACCACCCAGACCGGGCCGCCGAGCTTTTCCGCGCCCTTGACCGCCTCGTCGACGCTCATCGCCGGCTCGCCGCGCGGCACCGCGACGCCGAACTTCTTCAGCACCTGCTTGGCCTGGTATTCGTGGATATTCATTTGCGCCTCTGGCTGTCATTGCCCGCGGAAGCGGGCAATCCAGGAATCAATGAGTTCATTGGGGGCATCGGAGCTCAAGTTGCAGCGACTGTGTTTACTGGATCGTCCGCTTCGCGGACGATGACGGCGCGCCTAACCCAGATTCGGCGCGATCTTCTTGCAGGCCTCGACCAGGCCCTGAACCGACTGCGCCGACTTCTCGAAGGCGTCGCGCTCGGAGCCGTTGAGCGAAATCTCGACGATGCGCTCGACCCCCTTGGCGCCAAGCACCACCGGCACGCCGACATAGAGGTCCTTGATGCCGTATTCGCCGTTGAGCCACGCGGCGCAGGGCAAGACGCGCTTCTTGTCGAGCAGATAGCTCTCCGCCATGGCGATGGCGGACGCCGCCGGCGCGTAGAACGCCGAGCCGGTCTTCAGCAAATTGACGATCTCGGCGCCGCCATTGGCGGTGCGCTTGACGATCTCGTCGATGCGCGCCTGCGTGGTCCAGCCCATCTTGACGAGATCGGGCACCGGAATGCCGGCGACCGCCGAATATCGCGTCAGCGGCACCATGGTGTCGCCATGGCCGCCGAGCACGAAAGCGGTGACGTCCTCGACCGAGACGTTGAACTCGTCGGCGAGGAAATAGCGGAAGCGCGAGCTGTCGAGCACGCCGGCCATGCCGACGACTTTCGCCTGCGGCAGTCCGGAATATTTCTGCAGCGCCCAGACCATCGCATCGAGCGGATTGGTGATGCAGATGACGAACGCATTGGGCGCGTATTTCTTGATGCCGGAGCCGACCTGCTCCATCACCTTGAGATTGATGCCGAGCAGATCGTCGCGGCTCATGCCGGGCTTGCGCGGCACGCCGGCGGTGACGATGCAGACATCGGCGCCGTCGATCGCCTCGTAGGAATTGGTGCCGGTGAACTTGGCGTCGAAATCATTGACCGGCGAGGACTGTGCGATATCGAGCGCCTTGCCCTGCGGGACGCCTTCGGCGACGTCGAACAGGACGACATCGCCGAGATGTTTGAGGCCGATGAGATGAGCCAGCGTGCCGCCGATCTGGCCGGCACCGATCAACGCAATCTTGTTACGCGCCATTGTGGGGAAGACTTTCGGCTAGCGTTTGGGCCGCGCTATTGCGGCGCAACAGTGGATTACATCGGCCCGGCCGGTGGCGACAAGGGCCTTTGTAAAGCCCCCAGAGGCGGCTGTTCGCTCAGCGCTTGCGGGCCATCGGGTCGCGCATGATCTCCAGTTGAATCTGCTGGATTTCGGCCAGTCGCTCCCACTGCCGGGTCAGGATGTGGTCGATTTTCTCATGCAGGTGCCGGATTTCGAGCTCGGCCTTCAGATTGATCCGGTAATCGTTCTCGCCACGCAGCCGGTCCTTCGACTCCTGCCGTTTCTGGCTCATCATGATGATCGGCGCCTGGATCGCCGCCAAAGTCGACAGCACCAGATTGAGTAGGATGAAGGGATAGGGGTCGAACTGCGCCCATCCGACGAGGGCGATATTGAATGCCATCCAGATGAACAGCACGACGCCAAACAGGATGATGAAGGTCCAGCTGCCACCGAAACTGGCAATATGATCAGAGAGCCGCTCGCCGAAGGTCCGGTGGCCCTCGAATTCGGCTTCGATGTTTTCCGCCAGCATTTCGTGATCGGCGAGGCTCTGCACCACCTCCTGCTCGAGCTTGGTGAGTTCGCCGCGCTCGTCCTTGAGCAGCTCCGAGATATAGCGCGAGCGGTAGTCGTCGAGGTCGTCGATGCAGATGAAGCCTTCGGCCGGCAGGTCCGGGTAGTCCTGCCTGATGCGGTCGAGCAGGCTGGGGCGCACCACGTCGAGCCGCACGCTGTCGCGCGCCGGGCGCTCGCGGCCGCAGATCACGCAGGTGAAACGGGTCGGCCGCGCCCGGCGCTTGGCCTGCTCGGCATTGGCGGCCTCATCGGCCGGCGATTGGACGGCCAGCGCCTCGCTGCCGATCGGCTCGCTGGCGACGGCGTTATCTGACGGGTTTGCGATTTCGTCGGCCATGCACCGTCTCCGGCATTGATCGATTATTTATGTGTCTATTTAGGTGCCCCGTGCCACAAGTCACTACAGCAAAATGCGCAATGGTAAAGCCGAACATTGCTTTCGGCGCCTCGTGATTGAGCGGGAGCGTTGACCCGATGCCGACACGCCAGCTCACCACGTCGCTTCGCGCGCTCTGGCGCGGACTCGGTCCGGGCCTGATCACCGGAGCCGCCGACGACGACCCGAGCGGCATCGCCACCTACTCGCAGGCTGGCGCCCAGTTCGGTTACGGGCTGCTGTGGACGCTATTTCTGACGCTGCCGTTCATGGTGGCGATCCAGATCATCAGCGCCTGTATCGGCTGGGACACCAAGCAGGGCCTGGCCCGGATCATCGCCCGGACCTTCCCGCCGGTGGTGCTTTATCCGCTGATCGCGTCGCTGGTGGTAGCCAACACCATCAATATCGCCGCCGATCTCGCCGCCATGGGCGAAGCGCTTCGGCTGGTGACCGGCGGATCGGCGCTGATTTTCGCGGCCCTGTTCGGCTTCGGCTGCCTGCTGGCCGAGGTCTTCATCCCCTATCACCGCTATGCCAGCTATCTGAAATTCCTCACTTTCGTGCTGTTCTGCTACGTCGCCGCGGCGTTCAGCGTCGATGTCCCGTGGCTCGAGGTCGCCCGCGTCACAATCATTCCGGACATCAAGCTCGACGGGCCGATGCTGCTGATGGTGGTCGCGGTGTTCGGCACCACCATCAGCCCCTATCTGTTCTTCTGGCAGGCCTCGCAGGAAGCCGAGGAGTCGCGCCTGAGCCATCGGGCCCGCAACCAGAAAGGATCGAAGAGCGCGACATTCCGCGCCATCGCGATCGACACCTGGACCGGCATGACCGCCTCCAATGTCATTGCGTTTTTCATCATCGTGACGACGGCCGCCACCCTTCACAGCCACGGTGTCACCCATATCGATACCGCGGCGCAGGCCGCCGAAGCCTTGCGCCCGATTGGCGGCCAATTTGCCTTCGCGCTGTTTGCCACCGGCATCATCGGCACCGGCCTGCTGGCGGTTCCGGTGCTGGCCGGCTCGTCGGCCTATGCCGTCGCCGAGCTGTTCAAGATGCAAGGCAGCCTCGAACTGCCGGCGAGCCGCGCCATCGGCTTCTACGCCATCGTCGCCGCCGCCACGATCGGCGGTGCCGCGCTGCTCGTCACCAATATCGATCCGATCGCGATGCTGTTCTGGAGCGCGGTGATCAACGGCGTGGTCGCGGTGCCGATCATGGTTGCGATGATGGTCGCGGTGTCGTCGAAGCGCGAGCGGCGCATCACGCTGCCGCTGTGGATCAGGATCCTTGGCTGGCTCGCCGCCGCGCTGATGGCGATCGCCGTGGTGCTGATGATCGGCTCGAGCCTGTTGTAGCCGACGTTCAGGTCTCGACGATGCCGGCCGGCGAGATCTGGCCCGGTGCGCGCGGACCGTGCGGCAGACCGAGATAGGCTTGCGAGCGCATCTCGATCAGGCGCGACGCGGTGCGCTTGAATTCCTGCGCCTCATAGCCGTCGCTCGCCTGATAGAGCTGATCCGGCTCGGCGGCGGCGGACGCGATCAACTTGACGGAATAGTCGTACAGCGTGTCGATCAGGATGATGAACCGCTTGGCTTCGTTACGCCGATCATAGTCCAGCACCGGAATGTGGTCGATGATGATTGTATGGAATTCCTGCGCCACCTTGAGGAAATCCGCGGCGCCCAGCGGCTGCGCGCACAGATCGGGGAATGAAAACCAGCCGACGCCCATCGCCGCTCGCGGCACCCGCACAGCGTGGCCCTTGACCGTCAGCTCATGTGCGGCGCCGCGATGGCCGCCGGTGAGACGCCGCCAGGCATCCTTGAGCGCAGCCTCGGCATCGGCGTCCGCCGGCACATGCCAGACCGGCAAGCCGGTAAGTTTCTCCAGCCGGAAGTCGGCGCGCGCCTCGAGCCGCACCACCTCGCAGTGCCGCTCCAGCAGCGCGATGAACGGCACGAACAGCGAGCGGTTAAGCCCGTCCTTGTAAAGCTCGCCCGGCGCCAGGTTCGAGGTCGCGACCACGACGACACCGAGCGCGAACAGCTGCGTGAACAGCCGGCCGAGAATCATCGCGTCGGTGATGTCGGTGACGTGGAATTCGTCGAAGCACAACAGCGCGGCTTCATCGGCGATCGCGGCGGCGGCGCGGTGGATCGGATCCTGATCGGAGGTCTCGCCGTTACGCGTCTCCTGCCGGAAGCCATGAATGCGCTCGTGCACGTCGGCCATGAATTCGTGGAAGTGCGCGCGGCGCTTGCGACTGACGGCACTGCTGTCGAAGAACAGGTCCATCAGCATGGTCTTGCCGCGGCCGACATCGCCGTAAATGTAGAGGCCGCGCACCGGCGGCTGCGACTTTTCCCGATTGCCGAACAGCCAGCCGAGCGAGGACGACTTGCGCGCCAGCCGCGATTCCACCAGCCGCTGCTCGAGCGCCTCGAAGCGATTGACGAGGGCGCGCTGGCCGGGATCGGATTCGATCTCGCCCGCGGCAACCAATGCGGCGTAACGGGTGCGGAAATCGGCGGGCATCGATCGTGGCTGTTAATGCGAGCGTGGGGGGCCGGTTAACCGTAAGTCGCGCAATGGCAAAGATTGGAGCATTGCGCTGCCCTGTTGTGCGCCATCTTCGTTAATTCTTAGCCATGCAGTTTCGCGGAATTGATATGCAGGCAGAATGGCTTAGTCGTTTTTCTGCTGCAATGCACCATATAGCTTGCTGGGGAGTTGCTGACAGGCGATTCGCCGCACCGGCGACCGCATCATGAGGTGACCCATTGCTAGACCATCTGCCTGAAGACGGCCACGTCCGCAAACTCTGGCTCGGCGAGAACACGATCTACGCCGAGCATCTGCTGCGGCTCGATCCCGATAGCCGGCGCCGGCGCTTCAGCGGCGCGGTGTCGGAGGACTTCATCCGCCGCCACGCCGAGGGCGCCCACGGATTCGACGTTGTGGTTCACGGATTTTTCCTCGATGGCACGCTGCGCGGCGCCGCTGAACTGCGGGTCTATGCGCCGCGGTTCAAGGGCGAGGCGGAAGCCGCGTTTTCGATCGAACAGCCGTGGCAGAGCCACGGCGTCGGCTCGGCGCTGCTGGAGCGCACGCTGCTGACCGCGCGCAATCGCGGGGTGCGCAAGCTGCACATGCATTGCCTGGCCGAAAATCAGCGCATGCAGCAACTGGCGCGCAAGTTCGACGCCGAGCTCAGCTTCGATTTCGGCAGCGTGGTCGCCGACGTCGATCCGCCGCGCTCGACAGTGCTGTCGATGATCAGGGAGTTGAACGCCGACAATTACGGCATCGCCACCGCGATCTTCGAGGCGCAGTCACGCCTGCTGCGCCCGGCCTGATTGGTACTGCGCCAGCGGATAGCTCTCCTCCACGATATAGGGCCCGCCGCCGACCGAGGCGCGCGAGGAGAACAGCACGAAGCGCGAGATCGGGAACGACGCGCTGCGGAAGTGGCCGCGAGTCGCAAGGAAGTCCGCGACGTCGCGGTTCGACGCGTCGCGCAACCGCGCCAGGGTGACGTGCGGAATATATTTGCGGCCTTCCGGCTCCAGCCCCATGCGCTGCATCAGCCGCTCCTGCTCGGCCTGCACCTCCATCAGCGGCGGCGTCGGCGCGATGGTCGCAACGACGGCACGCGGCTTCTTGCCGCCGAACGAGGTCAGGCCATCGATGCGCAGTTCGAAGGCGTTGCGCCGGACCCGGTCGAGCAGCGAGGCGACTTCCACGGCGACGTCGTCGTCGACATCGCCGATGAAGCGCAGCGTCAAATGATAATTTTCGGAATCGATCCAGCGTGCGCCCGGCAGCCCGCCCCGCAGCATCGCCAACGATTGGGCGACTTCAGGCGGAATTTCCAGACCGGTGAACAGACGCGGCATGGCCAGACTTCTCTCATTGCGCGTGATCTTGTCCGAAACCGCTACGGACTTTCCGGGATCACGCGCTCCGCATTAACTCCCGCGCAACACTCGCACGCTGGCGATCAGCTCTTCGACTTTCGGCAGAATGCGCGCGACGATCATATCCACCCCGGCAGGGTTGGGATGCATCCCGTCGCCTTGGTTGAGTTTTGCATCGGCGGCCACTCCGTCGAGGAAGAATGGATAGAAGACGACATGGTGAGTCGTGGCAAGCGCCGGAAATATGGCGTTGAAGGCACGGCCATAATCCGAGCCCATATTGGGCGGCGCCAGCATGCCGCACAGCAATACCGCGATCTTGCGAGCGGCCAGTTTCTTCAAAATGTCATCCAGCGCCTGGCGGGTCACCGCCGGCTCGACGCCCCGCAAGGCATCATTGGCGCCGAGTTCGAGCACCACGGCGTCGGTTCCCGCCGGCACCGACCAGTCGAGCCGCGCCGCGCCGCCCGACGCGGTATCGCCGGAAACGCCGGCATTGGTGACATTCGCCGCGATGCCCTTGCGCGCCAGCGCATCGCCGAGCCGCGCGGGAAACGCCGCCTCGCCGGGCAGCCCGAAGCCGGCGCTGAGCGAGTCGCCGAGTACTACGATATTGACCGCCGCGGCATTTTGCCCCTGCGCCGGCGCGGCCAGGGCCGCGGCACAAGCAATCGTGAGCAGCAGGCCGCGGCCAAGGCGCTGGACCACCGCGGCCATTGTCCCATATGAGCGGTGGGGTGAACGGTGGATGTCCATGAATGATCGTGTCCCGGCCGGCCCGGCCATCGCATTGGCCGGCGTCAATCTCTCGCTCGGCCAAGGCGCGGCCCGCGTCCATATCCTGAAAGATATAAGTCTGAATATAGGCAGCGGCGAGGCCATCGGCCTGGTTGGTCCGTCGGGCTCCGGCAAATCGACCCTGCTGATGGTGATGGCCGGCCTCGAGCGGCCCGACAGCGGAACGGTCGAGGTTGCCGGTGACGATCTTGGCAAGCTCAACGAGGACCGGCTGGCGGAATTTCGCGGCCGCCATGTCGGCATCGTGTTCCAGTCGTTTCATCTCATCCCGACCATGACCGCGCTCGAGAACGTCGCGGTGCCGCTGGAATTCGCCGGCGCCGCCGACGCGCATGGCCGCGCCGAGCGCGAGCTTATCGCGGTCGGTCTCGGCGACCGGCTGCAGCATTATCCGGCGCAATTGTCGGGCGGCGAGCAGCAGCGCGTCGCGCTGGCGCGAGCCTTGGCGCCGAACCCGGCGATCTTGGTCGCCGACGAGCCGACCGGCAATCTCGACGAGGTGACCGGCCAGCAGATCATCGATCTATTGTTCGCCGCGCATCGCGACCGCGCCACCACCCTGGTGCTGGTGACGCACGACGCCGGGCTCGCGGCGCGCTGCGGCCGCGTGGTGCGGCTGCGCTCGGGCCGCATCAACGGCAGCGCGCAATGAGCACCGTCGCCACAACAGTCTCAATGGACCGGGGCTTTCTGCCGTTCCGCCTGGCGCTGCGCGAATTGCGCGGCGGCCTGCGCGGATTCTACGTGTTCATCGCCTGCATCGCGCTCGGCGTCGCCGCGATTGCCGGCGTCGGTTCGCTGGCCGGCAGCCTCGCCGAGGGCCTGGCGCGCGAGGGCCGCGTCATTCTCGGCGGCGACCTCGCCTTCAGCCTGATCCAGCGCGAAGCCGACGCCCCCGAGCTTTCGTTCCTTCAATCGCGCGGGGAGGTATCGCGCGCCGCGACCATGCGCGCCATGGCGCGGGCGCAGGACGGCAACGCGGCGCTGGTCGAAATGAAAGCGGTCGATGGCCTCTATCCGCTGTTCGGCACGCCGGTGCTCGAGCCGGCGATGCCACTCGCCGAGGCGCTGGCGCAGAAGGACGGCGCTTACGGCGCCGCCGCCGATCCGACCTTGCTGGCGCGGCTCAACCTCAAGCCCGGCGACCGCATCATGATCGGCAATGCGGCGATCGAGATCCGCGCGGCGCTGGCGAGCGAGCCCGACAAGCTCGGCGGCGGCATCGGCTTCGGCCCGCGGCTGCTGACCAGCGACGCCGCGATCCGCGCCACCGGCCTGATCCAGCCCGGCAGCCTGGTGCGCTGGACCTATCGGATGCGGCTGCCCGACGGCGACGGCACCGATACCGCAGTGAAGGCGGTCACCGCGCAGGCCCACGCGCAATTTCCCGCCGTCGGCTGGGAGATCCGCTCGCGCACCAACGCCTCGCCGCAGCTTGAGGAGAACGTCGAGCGGTTCACGCAATTCCTCACCATTGTCGGCCTCACCGCCTTGCTGATCGGCGGCGTCGGCGTCGCCAATGCGGTGCGCAGCCACCTCGACCGCAAGCGCGACGCCATCGCCACCATGAAGGCGCTGGGCGCGACCGGGGCGCGCATTTTCTCGATCTATCTGACGCAGGTGCTGCTGCTCGCGGCGATCGGCAGCGCGATCGGAATCGTGGTCGGCGCGGCGTTGCCATTCGTCGTGACCTCGCTGTTCGGCGCGATCATTCCGCTGCCGATCGTGCCGGCGCTGCATCCCGGCGAATTGCTGCTGTCGCTGGTTTACGGGCTGCTCACCGCGCTGGCCTTCGCGCTATGGCCGCTCGGCCGCGCCCATGACGTGCCGGTCGGCGCGCTGTTTCGCGACACTGTCGCGCCGCAACCGATGTGGCCGCGGCGCAGCTACATTTTCGCGACCGTCGTCGCGATCGCCGCATTGGCGGTACTCGCCGTCGCGCTCGCCTATGACCGCCGCGTCGCCCTGGTCTATGTCGGCGCCGCTGCGGCGGTTTTCGTGCTGCTGCGGCTGGTGGCGGCCGGCTTGATGTGGGCTGCGCGCCGCGCACCGCACGCGCATTCCACCGTGTTGCGCATGGCCGTCACCAATATCTACCGTCCGGGCGCGCTGACACCGACCATCGTGCTGTCGCTCGGCCTCGGTCTCGCTTTGCTGGTCACGGTAATCGAGATCGACGGCAATTTGCGCCAGCAGTTCACCGCCGCGCTGCCGGCCAAGGCGCCATCGTTTTACTTCCTCGACATCCCGTCCGGCGACGCATCGCGTTTCGACAGCTTCGTCGGCGAACAGGCGCCGAACGCGAAGCTCGAGGAAGTGCCGATGCTGCGCGGCCGCATCGTCTCGGCCACCGGCATCGCCGCCGACAAGCTCAAGCCCAAGCCCGACGCCGCCTGGGTGCTGCAGAGCGACCGCGGCATCACCTACACCGAGACCGTTCCGGCCGGCTCGCGGATCAGCGACGGCAACTGGTGGGGCGCCGATTATGACGGGCCGCCGGTGGTGTCGTTCGAAAAGCGGATCGCCGACGGCCTCGGCCTCAAGATCGGCGACGAGGTCACGGTCAACGTGCTCGGCCGCAACATCAGCGCGCGGATCTCGAACCTGCGGACGCTCGACTGGCAGAGCCTCGGCATCAATTTCGTGCTGGTCTATCCGCCGAGCGTGTTCCGCGGCGCGCCGCACACCCGTATGGCGACGCTGACTTATGCCGGCGGCAGCACGCCGGTGCAGGAGGCCGCGATCATTAAGTCGCTGGCGCGGCGCTTCCCGGCGGTGACGACGGTGCGGGTCAAGGACGCGCTCGAGACCATCGGCGCGCTGATCGCCAATCTGGTGCTCGGCATCCGCGCCGCGAGCGCGGTCACCTTGCTCGCGGCGGCGCTGGTGCTCGGCGGCGCGCTGGCGGCCGGGCATCGCCACCGCGTCTATGACGCCGTCATCCTCAAGACGCTCGGCGCCACCCGGCGGCGACTGCTGACCGCCTATGTCATCGAATATGCGCTGATCAGCGCCGCCACCGCGGTGTTCGGCATGTTGAGCGGCTCGCTGGCGGCCTGGGTGATCGTCACCGAACTGATGCACCTGCCCTATGGCTGGCTGCCGCTGCCGGCGCTGTTGGCGACGCTCGGCGCCATCGCCATCACGGTTGCGCTGGGGCTGATCGGCACCTTCAGCGCGCTCGGCCAGAAGCCGGCGCCGGTGCTGCGAAACCTGTGATTTGCGGCATTCCGCTGCGCCGGTCATCAGACCGTCAAGAACCCCTGTATCATGGGGCCGCGACGGATCATTAAGCTTCGGCAAGGTGTTAGCCCTATCGCCGCACCTCTCTGGCGCCGACCCTCGCCAAGCACTAGATTCGGATCGATCCGGTGGCCATGAGGCCGCCGCAACGCTAGCCGGCCGGATTGCCGGTAATGGGAGAGGATAATTCGATGTCGGACTATGACCGGAACATAGCTGCCCGCGGTAGCTACGGCGCCGCGGCCGCGATTGATGTCGGCCTGCGGGCCTACATGATCCGCGTCTACAATTACATGGCGAGCGGCGTGGCGCTGACCGGCGTCGTCGCCTGGCTCACCTTTCAGGCTGCGGGCGGAAGCGCGATTGAGGTCGGCGGCGGTCAAATTGCCGGCCTGACGGCTTTCGGCCAGACCATAACCAGCTTCCCGGTGATGATCGTGCTGTTCCTCGGAACGCTCGGTATCGTGTTCTTCCTGAGCTTCCGAGTCGATCGTCTGTCGCCATCGACGGCGCTCGGGCTGTTCATGTTCTACGCCGGACTGCTCGGCCTGATGCTGATGCCGATCTTCCTGCAATACACCGGCGCCTCGATCAGCCGCACGTTCTTCATCTCGGCGGCGTCGTTCGGCGCCTTGAGCCTGTACGGCTACACGACGCAGCGTGACCTGTCGCCGATCGGCTCGTTCCTGATCATGGGACTGTTCGGGCTGATCCTGGCGATGGTCGTCAACATCTTCCTCAGGAGCACCGGGCTCGATTTCCTGATCTCGGCGGTTGGCGTGCTGATCTTCGCCGGCCTGACCGCGTGGGACACCCAGCGCATCAAGGAAATGTACAGCGTCAATGATGACGGCAGCGTTGCCGGCCGCAAGGCGGTGATGGGCGCGCTGTCGCTCTATCTCGACTTCATCAACCTGTTCCTGTTCCTGCTGCGTTTCATGGGCGACCGGCGCTAATAGCGCCTGTTGGGCGACCGGCGCTAATAGCGCCGATAAGCAGCGAAACAACCCGCACATCTTGAGCGCCCCGGCCTAGGCCGGGGCGCTTTTGTTTTGGTAATGTCTCCGCGCATGAATATCCGTCCCGCGACCCTTGCCGATATCCCGGCCATCACCCGCATCTATGCCCATGCGGTCGAGCACGGCACCGCCTCGTTCGAGCTCGAGCCGCCGGACCAAGCCGAAATGACGCGGCGCATGCAGGCGCTGCGCGACGGCAAGTTTCCCTATTTCGTCGCCGAGATCGACGGCGTGGTCGGCGGCTACGCCTATGCCTCGCTCTATCGCACCCGCCCGGCCTACCGCTTCACGGTCGAGGATTCGGTTTACGTATCGCCCGACATGCAGCGCCGCGGCATCGGCCTGGCGCTGCTCAGGCATTTGATCGAGGCCTGCACCGCGCAAGGCTTCCGGCAGATGATCGCGGTGATCGGCGATTCCGACCAGGCCGCCTCGATCGGCGTCCACAAGGCCTGCGGCTTTGCCTCGGCCGGAAACCTGCACGACATTGGCTGGAAATTCGGGCGCTGGCTCGACACGCCGCTGATGCAGCGCGCGCTCGGCCCGGGCGCCGACACGCCGCCATAGCGCGGCTCGCTATTCCGAATTTCCTACCGCACCACCGACAGCGTCTTGTCGATCGCGCGCAGCACCGGGTCGAGATCGTGGCCGCGGCGCAGCACCATGCCGCCGGCGGCGACGACGCTGTAGACGCCCTGGCGGCGCGACAGCCGCGGCGTCTTCTCGATGCGGTAGAGCGGAGTTTCCGCGGTGCGCCGGAATACCGAAAACACCGCGCGATCTTTCAGAAAATCGATGGCGTAGTCGCGCCATTCGCCGGCGGCGACCTTGCGGCCATAAAGGTCGAGAATGCGCTTGAGCTCGGGTCGGCTGAAGGTCACTTGGTTCAGGGGGGCGGCAGTTTGCGCACGAAGCGGGTCTGCGCCCCCATGGGACTGGCTTGGATCGGTATCGCCGGATCCGAACATCATTCGGCGCCTCCTTGGCTCTCACTGAGGCTCTGATTTGAGTCTCTCCGGCGGCAATGATCGCGCCGCAACGGGCCGGCGGCAAGGCTCAAATTGACCAGCGCCGGAGGCGTAAAAATCGCGGAAAAAGATGGCGATTCGCGATCACGCATTCGTTAGCGCGATCATAATAACGCCCAATTTCGGTCAAGCGCCGGTCACGCTGGGGCGCGATATGGGTAGCGTTGCCTCAAAGGCCCGGTTCGGTACGAGACCGGATTCCTCAGCCCCCCAGCCCCCCGGGCTTGGCCGGCCGGGCCAGTTGAGTTTCGCGTACGGTTCAATCCCCAAACAACTTCGGGCCGGCTTGTCGCCGGCCCGATTTTTGTTTGGGTCGCCGCGTCGCGCGGCGTTTGCATTTCAAGAATCCGCACGGCAATCGCCCCCGCCGACGGTCCTCGACCGTAGCGCACGCCGCGGAGATCGCCCTGCGACAAGGCGTCGCGTGCAGCTCAATCCGGGTGATCGAACTGTCTGGCAGGGAACCGGCCGCTAGTGAACCGCTGCGGTCGCGGCGCCGATCACCGGGCCGGGCTTGGCGGCGACGCCGCTCTGCACCAGCACGGCATATGAATCGATCTCCGCATTGGTCACGTCGCTCAGCGGGATGCTGAAGCTTTGTGCCTTGCCGGCCCAGTCGCCGAGCTTCACCCAGCGGCGCACCACGTTGTAATAGGTCAGCAAGTGGCCGCTATTCTCGCCGCGCTCGATCTTGACCGAGACCTTTCCGGTGATCGGGCACAGCCAGACCTCGCCGCTGCGCTGCTCGCTGTTATTGCCATTGGCGTCGGCGATATCCGCGGTCACCTTGCCGTCGGCGATCGTCAACGTCACCGGCAGGCTCAACGGCGCGGCATCCTTGCGGCTCTGCGCGATCGCGCCTTCGATCGCGGACTTGTCGCTGCCGAGCACCGCAACCTTGCCATTGACCACGGCTTGCGGCGTGTAAACTTCGCGGTCGCCGCGGGCATTGGCGTAGGCGCGTTCGCGATTGGCGTGGCCGTGCAGGGCCAGCGTGTCCTTCCAGCCGAGATAGTCCCAATAATCGACCGCGAGGCTCAACGTGATCAGGGTTGGGTCGCGCGTCAGTTCGCCGAGCAGTCTGTCGGCGGCGGGGCAGGACGAGCAGCCCTGGCTGGTGAACAGCTCGATGACGGCACGCGGCTCGGCGGCCCGCACGAGTTGGGCGGACAGCAGGGCCGAAGCGGCGATGAAGGCCGAATAGGCGGCGTGACTCAGTTTCATTGGCATCCCACGTGCCGCTGCCCAGGCGACGCCACTTCATAAGCGCCCGGCCGCTCACCCGCCACTCACTTCGCGGTGAGGTATGGCGGGCCGGCGCCGGGCCTCCAATCAGGCCGCCAGCTGGCGCAGCACGTATTGCAGAATGCCGCCATTCTTGAAGTAATCGAGCTCGTCCAGCGTATCGATGCGGCAGATCAGCGGCACCCGCTTCAGCGTGCCGTTGCCCATGACGATCTCGGCGATCAGCTTTTGGCGCGGCTTGAGCTCGCCGTGCAGGCCGCGGATCGTGACGGTCTCGTCGCCCTTCAGGCCGAGCGACTGCCACGACGTGCCGTCCTCGAACACCAGCGGCATCACGCCCATGCCGATCAGGTTCGAGCGGTGGATGCGCTCGAACGACTGCACCACCACGGCGCGAATGCCGAGCAGCACCGAGCCTTTCGCCGCCCAGTCGCGCGACGAGCCGGTGCCGTATTCCTTGCCGCCGAACACCACCAGCGGCACGTGCTCCGACTTGTATTTCATCGCCGCGTCGTAGATCGGCATCCGCGTCTTGTCGGGATAGTGCAGCGTGAAGCCGCCCTCGACGCCAGGGATCATCTGGTTCTTGATGCGGATATTGGCGAAGGTGCCGCGCATCATGATCTCGTGATTGCCGCGCCGCGTGCCGTACTGGTTGAAGTCCATCGGCTTGACTTTGTGATCGACCAGATATTTTCCGGCCGGTGAATCGACCTTGATCGAGCCGGCCGGCGAGATGTGGTCGGTCGTGATCGAGTCGCCGAGCAGCGCCAGAACCCGCGCGTCGATGATGTCCTCGAGCGGCTTCGGATGACGCCCCATGGTGCTGAAGTAAGGCGGGTTCTGCACATAGGTGGACTTGCGGTCCCAGTCATAGGTCATGCCGCCCTTGATGCTGATCTTGCGCCAGTTGGCATCGCCCTTGAACACGTCGCTGTATTTCTTCTGATACATCTGGCGCGTGATGGTCTTGCGCACGATGTCGGCGATTTCCTTGTTGCTCGGCCAGACGTCCTTGAGGAACACCGGCTTGCCTTTCTGATCGACGCCGAGCGGCTCCTTCGTCAGATCGACATTCATCGAGCCGGCGATCGCGTAGGCGACCACCAATGGCGGCGACGCCAGGTAATTGGCGCGGACGTCGGCATTGACGCGGCCTTCGAAGTTGCGGTTGCCGGACAGCACCGCGGCGGCGACCAGATCGTTCTTGTTGATGGTGTCGGAAATCTCCGGCGGCAGCGGGCCGGAATTGCCGATGCAGGTGGTGCAGCCGAAGCCGACCAGGTTGAAACCGACCTTGTCGAGATCCTTCTGCAGTCCCGATTTCTCGAGGTATTCGGCAACCACCTGCGAGCCGGGCACCAGCGAGGTCTTGACCCACGGTTTCGATGTGAGCCCGCGTGCGGAAGCTTTCCGCGCGAGAATCCCGGCGGCAATCATCACGTTCGGATTCGACGTATTGGTGCAGGAGGTGATGGCGGCGATCACCACGTCGCCATGACCAAGATCGTGCTTGCGGCCGGCGACCGGCGCGCGCTTGGTCATCTCGGACGCCTTGTTGAATTCCTTCTCCATCGAGCCGGCGAAACCGGCCTTGACGCCGCTCAGCGCGATGCGGTCCTGCGGGCGCTTCGGCCCGGCGAGCGACGGCTCGACGGTGTTGAGGTCGAGCTTGAGAATGTCGGTGAACATCGGATCCGGCGTGGTTTTGACCCGGTACATGCCCTGCGCCTTGGCATAGGCCGCGACCAGCGCGATCAGCTCTTTCGGCCGGCCGCTGTCGTTGAGATAGGTGATGGTCTCGTCGTCGATCGGCGAGAAGCCGCAGGTCGCGCCATATTCCGGCGCCATGTTGCCGAGCGTGGCACGGTCGGCGACCGGCAGCGCCGCAAGGCCGGGACCGAAGAACTCGACGAACTTGCCGACCACGCCGCGGGCGCGCAGCATTTGCGTCACGGTGAGCACCAGGTCGGTCGCGGTGATGCCCTCTTTCATCTTGCCGGTGAGCTTGAAGCCGATCACCTCCGGCAGCACCATCGACATGGGCTGGCCGAGCATGCAGGCCTCGGCCTCGATGCCGCCGACGCCCCAGCCCAGCACCGACAGGCCGTTGACCATGGTGGTGTGCGAGTCGGTACCGACCAACGTATCGGGATAGGCGACCTCCATGGTCGCGGACTTGCCGTCGACCTTGACCTTTTCCTTCTTGGTCCAGACCGTGCGCGACAGATATTCGAGATTGACCTGGTGGCAGATGCCGGTGCCCGGCGGCACCACGGAGAAATTATCGAACGAGCGCTGCGCCCATTTCAGGAACTTGTAGCGCTCCTGGTTCTGCCGGTATTCCTCGTCGACGTTCTTCTTGAACGCGGCATTGTTGCCGAAGAACGTGACCGCGACCGAGTGATCGATCACCAGATCGACCGGCACCAGCGGATTGATCTTCTTGGCGTCGCCGCCGAGCGTCTTCATCGCGTCGCGCATGGCGGCGAGATCGACCACCGCGGGGACGCCGGTGAAATCCTGCATCAGAACCCGTGCCGGGCGGAAGGCGATCTCGGCCTCGGATGTCTTCTCCTTGAGCCAGGCCGCGATCGCCTGGATGTCCTCTTTCTTGACGCTGCGGCCGTCCTCGAAGCGCAGCAGATTTTCCAGCAGCACCTTCAGCGAGAACGGCAGGCGCGAAATGCCCTTCAGTCCGTTCTTTTCGGCCAGCGGAAGGCTGAAATATGCGTAAGATTTGCTTCCGACCTTGAGGGTCGTGCAGCACCTGAAACTGTCGAGCGAGGTCATGTCAGCTGTTCCATTCCCGGCCGGGATAGTGGCGCGACTCCGCGCTAAGCTGTTATGCAAGCACTACTATTCGCGATGG
>Ga0265313_10000589_pt1 | contig 37761 bp, 33 predicted proteins | sample 4123metaG_FD_203122 | JGI IMG/M metagenome (GOLD analysis project Ga0265313, IMG submission 203122) | Rhizosphere microbial communities from Carex aquatilis grown in University of Washington, Seatle, WA, United States - 4-1-23 metaG | ecosystem: Host-associated > Plants > Roots > Rhizosphere >... | reverse complement strand
ATTCGCCCTTCCGCGGTGAACTGAAGAAGCCCAATCGGCTTCGGACCGTAAGGCGGGTGAATTGGCTTTCCGGCATCGTCCGTGGCGCGCGAATCGGCGAGGCGCCACTCCCCGATAATCGATGGCATTGATTCCCTCGTGGCTTGCGGAAGAAACGACAGCTACGATCAGCGATCGACCGGTTCGAACCAGAAATCTAGAACGTCGCCAGTCCGTTTTTCGGCAAAACGCGTGGCGACTCGCCGGCCGATTCTGAGCTGCTGCGCGGCCTTGGCCGGATCGGACAAATCCACACCCTTGAAGAATCCGCCTATGGCGGTGTCGGCACCGTCAAGCGTGACGTATCCAAAGGCATATGGGGGATCCGGCAGATTCTGGAACGGCTCATAGACAATCGTGAATGCTTCGATCTTGCCGCCCGGCCCCACCTCGACCCACTCCTTGGTCGGCTCGAGAGTTTGGTCGGAGAATGCCCGCGGCGGCACCAGCACGCGCCCGCTTTTGGCGCAGCGCCGCCCGTAAATCTTCGCGTTGTCGCGGAGCTGCGTGAAGAACCAGCTTGCGACCTCGCCCAGCGCATGCTGGTAGGTGATGTTCCATTTCTCGGTACGCGTCAGAAGTTCCATTGTCGTTTCCTAGGCTTCTACAACCATTGTGCCGAAGAACTGGTGGTCGCCGCCATTGCCGCTAGCAATACCGATCTTCGCGCCTTTGACCTGATGATCTCCTGCCCGCCCCCAAACCTGAAGCGCGGCCTCGGCCACCCGGACCATCGCAGTCACCGCGATAGCGTTGGTGCAAAGCACGCCGCCCGATGGATTCACCGGGGTTTTTCCACCGATCGTGAACTCGCCCGCGCGCAAGCGCGCAGGCGATTCGCCGAGCTTCGCGAGGCCCGCTGCTTCGATGGCGTGGAATTCCGTATTGCTGAACGGCGCGTAGAGCTCAGCGACGTGAACCTGCTTGTCTGGCTTATCGATGCCCGCCATCGCGAACGACCGCTTGAACGAATGAGCTAGCGCGAACGCGTCGGCGTGGTCGGCCTCGACATTGTCGCCCATCCGGTCGCCGAGATAGTAGCTTTCGGAACAATGGCCGACGCCCGTGATCCAGACCGCGTTGAGACCGTGTTCCTTGATGTAGCTCTCCGAGGCCAGCACCATGGCGCAACCACCGCTCGACTGCGGACAGCAGTCAAACAACTTGACGGGCCATGAGATGTAACGCGAGCCCATGACCTCATCGATCGTCGTCTGCTTTCGCAAATGGGCTTTCGGATTGCGCGCAGCATGCGATCGATTCTTGACCACGACCCGCGCCATGTCCGTTTCGTCCATCGTGTATTTGTGCATATAGCGTACGGCCGACATCGCCAGCATGTTGATGGTACCGAGGGGCAAGGCGCGCTCGTAGGTCGGATCCCAGATCTTATTCAGCACCGACTGTGAATCGCCGCACTCGCCGACCTTGTCGGCGCCGGCGGTCAACACCACGTCGCAAGCGCCGGCCGCGACATGATAAAATGCCGCCGCCACGCTCGAAATGCCCGTTGATCCTCCTGTATTGATGCGCAGAAATCTCTTGTTCCGCGCGCCTACCGCGTCAACACCGAGCCGCTCAGCATTGCCAATGCCCACCATCGCGTCAGGCGAGAGCGAATAGACGACGGCTTCGATTTGCTCAAGCTCGAGGCCGGCGTCGGTGAGCGCTTGCGACACCGCTTCACGGACGAGATCCGGATAGCTGGCGTCGTCGCGCCGCGACTTGAAGGCGGACTGACCAATTCCGATTATCCCGACCCGTTGACTCATTGCGGCGCTCCACGACTGCGTCCAAGCACGACGACTGTGTTGTATTGCATGGCCGGCCCGCTGGCGGCGTGCGCGACAGCAAGGTCAACATCTTTGGCCTGACGGTTGCCGGATTGGCCGCGAACCTGATTGGCGGCCTCTGCAATCCGAAACAGGCCCGAGGCAAAGACCGGGTTAAATGTCAGCGCGCCGCCGGACAGGTTGATCGGCAATGCGCCGCCCGCGGCAAAGGTGCCGGCGGCCGCTTCTCTCCTCCATTTGCTTCGCTCGCACAGCCCGAGATATTCCCAGGCCAGCAATTCCTGGTGGGGCGTCGCATCGGTGACTTCCGCCAGCGATATGGATTTTCGGGCGTTCGTGATGCCGGCCTCCCGATACGCTTGCTCTGTCGCAGCCGCGAGGCCCGGTGCCGAAGCGAGATCGCGATCGCCAAGGAAGCCGGGCTCGGCCGCCCATCCCATTCCGCGAATCCAGGCTGGATTTGCGATCTTGCGCTCGGCGATAAACGCGTCGGAGGCAAGAACTAGCGCAACAGCGCCACCGCTCGGCAGCGCGATCATGTCCCTCGTCAGAGGCCAACGGAACGGCGCACCATCGGACGACGCAACGGGAAGATCGGGAAACGCCTGACGGCCATGTTTGCGGTTTTTTGCGACAACATGGCGTGCCGCCTCGGCAGCGTCCGGCGCAACGAATTCGAGCCGCGCCGCTTGGAGGGCATGTGCCGACCACTCATCGAGCGGCAGCCTGCGGTGAAAATACGGATCAGCAGCCAGCCGCAGTGCCTCTGGAATGTTCTCTGCCTCGGTTGGACTCCAGGCAACGACCAGTTGTGTACGGAAATAACCTGATGCAATCCGCAGCGCACCAAGGACAAACGCGTGCTCGCCGCTCGATGGCGTCGACAGGATGTCGCGATTGACGCCGCCAACCGAACCCGAAGCGGCCATCACCGATATGGCTCTGCCGTCGAGCTGATCATTAGCGGCAACAACAATGCCATCGATGTCGTCAATCGTAATATCACCATCCGCAAGAACAGCCTGGGTCAGATCATAAAGGGTTTCCTCAAGCGAGCGCTTGGTGGCGTCAATCGGCGTGATGCTCTTGCAGGCGATCACGCCGCAAGTCACTCGTTTGGTACCGACACTGTCCGCTTTGGTGTTTGTCACGCTTTATGACCCATTGTCTTGAGAAATGGTCGGCTTTCGCTTTGGCGCTCCGCCACTTGTTTTAGAAAGCGCGCTACATACCGGCTCCGGCGCGCCGCATAAACTCACGGTCGCCGGAAGCGCGCTGATGCCGTATAAAATCCCCGGCTTTCTTGCCGGACGGAATATTCGCGATACGAGACATCGGGGCTACCTCACAAGACCGCTATAGGTGAGAGTGGACTCGCCGTTGCACCGACCACCGGCAACGGTGCCGCAGCAAACAGAAATTGCGTGACGCTCGCCTCGCCCAACTCTTTGAGTTGCAGACCCTCGATCAGCGGAATGCCGAAGTCTCGCAGCAGGCGTTTGTGGACTGGAAATACCCTGCCGGCCGGGAACGGCAGCGGCTCGATCGCAAAATTGTCGGCGCCGATCACGGCGACACCGGATTCGGCAAGCCAAAGCGCGGCATCCTCGTCGATGCCGGGCTCGCCTTTGAAATAGGCGTCTGCGTCGGCGCCGTAAGCTTCTAGCCACCCAGTTCTGATCAGCACCGCCGCGCCCGCGAGCCGCCCGAGTACGCTCTTGTCAACGCACCGTTGCAGATCTGATGCCGAAATAGCCTCGCCGAGGGCGAGCGGCCTGTCGCGATGGCGCATCACATCGAAAAGAATGCCGGTGGTGACGATCGGCCCAAGCTTGTCAACGCCGCAATGAGCGGCTCCGCTCGTGCTGCGGATCGAGTGACAGGAAAAGCCATTATAGAGTTCGTCGTCGTACCAGACGTGGCACAGCGCATCGATATGCGTGCCGGTGTGGGTCGCCAGAACGAGCGTGTCTTCCGCAAACTGGAAGCCATCGGGCCGCTTGGCGCCGGCGGCGTAATCTCCGCCGTCCCTGTTCATCAGGTGCATCAAACCGGCACGAGGTGCCGGCACAGGGGTTCGCGCCGAAAGCGGCTGCGCCAGCGAAATCACCCGCCCCGTGCGTACAAGAGCCGCGGCCGCACAGGTGCAGGCCGCATCGGCCAAATTGAAGGCGCCGCGCTCGTCGGATTTGCCCCAGCGATACCAAGCCTCTTTAGCCATTGGAAACCCGCCGTCCGTTCTGGGGAATGACGGATCTTGCCAGGTCCTTCAATTGCCGGCGCGCCAATTTCCCGGTCTCGGTTATTGGAAGCGAGGCACAAACCTCGACTCGGTCAGGGACCTTGTAGCTCGACAGACGCGAGCGGCAGTATTGCTTGATCGCCTCCGTATCGAGCTTGGCTTGCCCGCGCGGCACCACGAAAGCGACAATGATCTCCCCTTTCTCCTGGTCTGGGGCGCCAACAACGCCAACCTGGGCGACTCCTTCGTAACGCTGAAGATGCTCTTCAATCTCGGCAGGGGACACATTAATCCCGGCCCGCTTGATGATTTCGCTGCTGCGACTGGCAAAATGAAAAAAGCCGTCGTGATCCAGAAACGCCAGGTCACCACTACGAAAATACCCGTCTTCAGTGAAAGTCGCGGCATTGTGTTCGGCGCTCGCGCCTGCGTAACCCGGAGTCCGGTACCCCTTGATCTCGGCCTCGCCGACTTCGCCGACGCCGACCGGTTTGCGCGTCATCGGATCGACGATGCGGATCGTGACACCGGGAAGCGGCGGCCCCTGGCACGCCATGCGTCGTTCCAGCGGCCAGTCGCATGGGGTCACGCAGCAATTTCCATAGACCTCGGTTGCACCATAGATGTTGCAAATCTGCGCGGCGCCCAAGGTCTTTGCCGCGACCTCGACGTCAGCTGCGCTGCCGATGGTCAATCCTGTCCGCAGGCTCGCGGTTCTCCGCGGATTGAACCTCTCGCTTCGCACCAGCGCGCCGGTCATCACCGGAAGCGTATAGATCGACGTGCAGCGGTGCCGCTCGATAAGGTCGAGCGCCTCGTCGGCGTCGAACTGGCTTTGCAATACCAATGTCGCGCCATGCGTAAAGGCTGCCGGCAGCGCATTGCCGCAAGCATAGATCCAGAACAATGGCGGCGAGACCAGAACACGGTCGGCCGGCGAAAGCTTTTGCCGCTCGCCGATGTTGAAGCCGTTCTCGAGCGCAGCGTAGTGGACGACCCGCACCGCTTTCGGCCGCGCGGTCGATCCGGATGTATAAAGGATAAAAACGTCGTCGGCCGCGCTCGCGCCCGATCCAGGCGGCGGCAGCGCCGCCTCACCAGCTCGCGCGACAAAGCTCCGGTAGCTCGTCCAGCCGCGCTCGGCTTCACCAAGGACAACGATCTCGCGCAACGCCGGAAAGCGTTTGCCGTCGGCAACATCGGCGTCGCCGCCGACCAGCTCGGATAGCGTCTCGGCGAAATCCTGCCGCCCGAACCGGGCAACGGAAAACAGAATCTTCACCTGAGAATCCATCATCAGGTATTCGAGTTCGGTCGGCTTTGCCCATGTACTCATCGGCACAACGACTGCCCCGAGCGCAGCCGCTCCGAATGCAATTTCGAGCCACTCGATGCAATTGCCGGCTAACAGCCCGACACGGTCGCCGCGCTGGATTCCACTTTGCAGAAGAGCGCGCGCAACCTGGACGGCCTTGGCATGCAGTTCGCCATAGGTCACGGATCGTTCGTCGAAGATTATTGCGGTTGCCTTCGCTTGCGCGGCCGCCTGTTCCCGCAACAGATCGAAAAAGGTGCGGCTCAACGGGGCCGTCATTCTCGCGCCTTCTGGCTATCGCGGCGATGATCGGGGCCGGAAACGTTGTACCGGTCGCTCCAGGTCGCATTTATGCCCGCCACTTCGATCGAGGAGTTCTTTGAATCGGTCATCGGCGCAATACTTTAATGCCATTAATCTACTTGCCGGTATATAACACAACCATTCGGTACGCAACAGCAACCACCGGCACAAGCGACGACCACAGCCTGATTTCGTCCGCAACTAGGTTTCGACGGCGCGCGCCTGCGCCATCTGGAGAATGAGGACTGCCATCTGATTGGCGACTTCATCGAGCGTCAGCCGGCCCTTCGGCCGATACCAGACGTAGGACCAGCTCACCATGCCGCCGATGGCCAGCGACACCAGCCGGGTATCGCGGACCCGAAATTCGCCTTTGGCAACGCCACGGTCCAACAACGCTGTCAGCTTTCGATCAAATTCCCGGCGCATATCGCTGATGCGCTCGAAATCCGGCTTGCTTAGATTCTTTTCTTCTCGCGAAAAGACCGCAATGTGCTTTTGGCTCTGCAAGACTGCACGCGTAAATTTCTTGCTGAACTCGTTTAGCTGCTCCACCGGCGATGAACGCAAGGCCAAACTTTCATTGATTGCGTCGAGGGACGCCTTAATTCCTCGGCTGCATATCTCCGACAAGAGGGCGGTCTTGGATTCAAAATACGAATAGATAAAAGGCTTGGTTACGCCCAGCCTTTGCGCAACCGCGTCGAGCGTCGTGTGCTCGTAACCGTGATCGTAGAATAGGTCGACGGCAGCGTCGACAATCCGTTCGCGCTTAAACGCCGCCACTTCCCCTTTAATGTAATGCGTTTTCGACGTACGGGATCGCGCCATGTCAATCGGATATTCCGGTTAGTATTTTTCTGTACCATAACGCGAGTCTTGCCGCGGCGGCAACAGACAAGGGGCCGAACGCCCCGGCCCGTATCAGCGACCCAGCGCGCGGATTCGGCACCAGGCATTGCAAGGTTAGGCCGGTACGACATCATCGGGTCTTTGGGATCTCGAATCCGGCCGCCTGTTCTACCCGTCGAACGATAGTCGTGATATCTTCCGCCTCCGCGCCGGCGGACATTTCTAGTTCGTAGACACGTCTGGCGGCCTGACAGACTGGCATTGGCACGCCGAGTTCGGCCGCCTGATCAACGGCCAGCGCCAAATCCTTCGCCAGCATTTCGATCTTGCCGCCGTATTTGAAGGTACGAGTAAGGACGGCGCGTGGAAATTTGTCCTCAGTCGCGCTATTTCGTCCGCTTCCTTTGTTGATAGCCGCCAGCATGATCAGTGGGTCCAACCCCGCTTTCACTCCCATAACCATGACTTCCGACGTGGCGGCCAACGCAACGGCCGATAGAAGATTATTGGCCAATTTCAGAACCTGCGCCGGACCCGGCTTATCGCCGACAACGACGACGGACCCCCAGCAATCGAGATAAGGGCGAACCTTTTCGACTGCGGCGGGGTCGCCAGAAACCATGACTGACAATGATCCAGCCACGGCCGCTGGTACCCCACCGGCGATTGGACAATCGACCAACTCGATCCTTCGAGCCGAGAGCGTCGCCGCCATCTGCTCGGTGAAAGGTCGGCCGACCGTTGAGGTATTGACTATGGTTCTCAGCGCTGAGCCGTGGACGAGTCCGTTGGCCGCAAAAAGCACCTCGCGGAACGAGTTGAGGGTGAGCAGCGAGAGGCACACAATGCCGCAGTGGTCCGCTACCTCTTGCGGCGAGGCCATAATATCCGCTCCCGCGCGCGCCAGCGGGTGCGCGGCCTCAGGCCTGATATCGAAGACCGCGAGACGATAGCCGGCTTGAAGCAGACGGTCGGCCATCGGCACGCCGATCTGGCCGAGGCCGATAAAGCCAATGCGATCAACGGCTGTATTTAGAGACATCGACTAGTCTTTCAAAGATGGCTGTCGGAACAAGATCAACGGTTTGTGCCAGACAGGTTTATTCAGGCCATTGTAAACCCGCCATTGACGCTCAAGACCTGTCCGGTAATCCAGCCCGCCTCCTCGCTCGCCAGAAAGCGGATCGCGGCGACGATGTCGTCGGGCTTGCCGATCCGGCGAAGCGGATAAAGCCGCAATACTGCCGCGGTCCGCTTCCGGTATTTTTCCGGCCCGACCTGTGCCAGGATTTGAGCTTCGCGCTCTTGCCTTAGCTCGGTATCGGTAGCACCGGGTGACACGACATTGATGGTAACGCCGGAGGCACCGATCTCTTGCGCGACCGATTTTGCCAGCGCGATCACGCCGGCCTTGGCCGCGGCATAGTAAGAAAGACGAGCCTGTCCGAGCTTGGCGGAGTCGGACGCCAGCATCACGACGCGGCCCTTGCCGGCGGCGATCATCGGGGGAATGAACTCATGCATGCAGTTCATCGCACCAAACAGGCAAACGGAGATGATTTTGTTCCAGTCGTTCGGCCCGGATTCGAGAAAGGTCTTGCTGTCGACGACGGCGGCGGAGTTAACAAACACAGCCGGAGTCCCGAAGCGCGCGACGGCCCGCTCGCGCGCGTCATGAACGGCGGCACGATCGGTAATGTCGGCGCCAATGGCCAGCGTGCGCGCGCCGGTCTCACCAGCGATGCGGGTTGCGGCACATGAAGCCGCTTCGCCATCCCGATCGATAATCGTCACCTTCGCGCCCGCTGCGGCAAATGACCTTGCCGTCGCGAATCCGATGCCACGAGCGCCGCCTGTGATCACCACACTGTCAGCGTCCGCCATCGGGAGCTCCGCTCAAGCGCATCGTCCGATCTAGGAAAATCTCATGCCTCATGGCTGACTCGTTCCGGCTGCCGGCAGCGGCCGCTTAAGACGGAATGAAACGCTGCGGTTCCGGCGTCCGGAAGGCCTTGGATCATCCTTTGGGCGCGGTCCACCTCGAACGACCGCGGGGCACCACGGGTAAGCGCGGAAATCTTTGTCGTGAGATATTGCCACGACAGCGGCGAACGCCTGGTACCGAGACTGTCCAGAACACGCTTTTTGCCGATCGAGCCGCCGTCGAATGTGACTTCGACTTCGGCGCCGAGATGGGCGGGAAACTCGGCCTCAAGCGAGGAATCGTGCTCGACCGTGATGATGTCGCCCCATCTCAGGATGCCTTCGTGGTTCAGGTAATCCTGCTCGAAAACATCGAAGCGGGTTGCGCCAAATTCCAGCGTCGCGCCGATCACGAACGGCAGACTGTATTGCGCCGCCATCGGCGACTCCGGACGGCGGATCATGTGTTGCTCGTACAGAATGCTCGGACCGCGCACGACAATCCTGCGAATCGAGCTGGATGCGCGGCCCTTCGTGACACTGTCCAGGCCATCGATGACCGCGTGGAATTGCCGGCAGCAGGCGTAAGGCTTCAGGCTGATATCGTGAATGGCGAGACGGGGTGGCGTTTCGAGCAGCGTCTCCGGCCGGACATCCCTGCCGAACAAATGCAGGAATCCATACCTGCCATCGATGGCTTGCTGCGGCGCGCTAACGCCGGCACGCGCCATTTCGGCAGCTAGTATCCCATTGTGAGCCGGATAACCGGCGTGGAGGCGCTTCACCGTCGTGCCGAACGGCTCGTCGGAGAACTGCATCGAACCCGCGGACAACGAAAGGGCGTGGCCCCAAGCCTGGAGACTGGTGGCGAAATCGAGCTTGTACAGTATTGACGCGGCGGTCGCCGCGCCGAACACGCCGAGAATGGCTGTCGGATGATGGCCGTGTCCGATGACATTGGCAATATTCGCCGCCATTCCGAGCCGTGCCATCGTTTCGTAACCCGCCACGATGGCGGCAAGAAATTCTGCACCTCCGGCGCCTATGGTCTCCGCTACGGCAATCGCTGCCGGGATCACGACGGCGCCAGGATGGCTCAATGATGCATCGTGGGTATCGTCAAGCTCGAAACTGTGCGCGGCCGTGCCATTGATCAAAGCCGCGATAGTCGGTGGTACCCGCATCTCCGAAGCGCACACGCTCGATTTCCCGGTGCCCGCGTACGGATGTGCCCAGTGGTGCATTGCTGCGACCCAGGGACGTTGCGCGCCGCCATAAGCCACACCGATCAGATCGAAGATCAACACGTGCAGTTGCTCGAGATCAGCATCGCTGAGTGTCGTCGATTGAATGTCAAAAATCCGTTCCGCGAAAGTGATCGTAAGGTTGGTCACTCCGACTCCATCTTTTTGCTTTACGGGCAAACAGTGTCGCAGCCGCGTCGGCTCGCCGGCTCGCGGGTCGATGCTTGAATTTACAGTAGCTGCCGCGTACCCTCAATAATACGAAAACTTATTCCGTTCAGTGGAATTATGACTTCGATGGCCTTGAGCGAAAGCAGACTCGATCGCGGCGGTTCCGCCGCTTTGGCTCTCGACAACATCCGGGTGATCGATTTCAGCCGGCTTTTGCCCGGACCGTGGTGCAGCCAGATGCTCGGCGACCTCGGTGCCGACGTCATCAAGATCGAGCAGCCGGGGACCGGCGACTACTCACGCTATAATCCGCCCAACTACAAAACAAGCGGCGTCTATTTCTCGAGCGTCAATCGCAACAAGCGCAGCGTCGCGCTCGACCTGACGCTGCCGCAGGACAGGGCTGACGCCTATCGCCTTATCGCCTGCGCGGATGTTGTCGTCGAATCCTACCGGCCGGGGGTCACGCAGCGGCTTGGCCTCGGCTACGATTCGCTTCGCGCGCTTAATCCGTCGATCATTTACTGCTCGGTGACCGGGTTTCGCAGTGACGGCGCCCTGGCCAAACTGCCCGGCCACGACCTGTCGATTCAGGGCATGGCAGGCGCCATGGCCAAGAATCTCGCAGCCGGCGAAGTGCCAGCCAATCCCCGATTCCAGGGTGGCGATTTTGCGGCCGCGGCATTTTCCGCCATCGGCGTGCTCGGCGCCATCATCCGGCGAATGCGGACCGGCCAAGGCGCCTTCCTAGAAGTACCACTGTACGATTCGGTAATGAGCTGGTCCGCGGTCGCGCTGTCGGGCGCACTCGCGCGTCAAGCAGGGCTTGCCGGTACGCCGGAAATCGAGGTCTGGGGATCGAATCCGCGCTACGCGGTTTATCGAACCCGCGACGGCAAAGCGGTCACCGTGTCACTGCTCGAAGGGCGGACCTGGAATGCATTTTGCCGGCTGATCGGGCGTGATGACCTTGCCACGAACGAGGACCTCGCCGCGCGCGTCAGCAATCACGGCGAACAGGCCGCGCTCTATCGTTCCGTGCTGGGGCAACTATGCGCGGCGCACGACCGCGATCATCTGACAAGCTGGATGATGCGCGAGGGCATTCCGATTTGCCCGATTTACGATCCTGACGAGGCTCTCGCTGCGATGAAAGCCGGCGGCCGTGACGTCATCGGAACCGTCCATTCCGCCACCGACGGTCCGATACCGGTTGTACTCGATCCGCTCGCGCGGGCCGGCCTTGCCGATCCGCTGCGCCGCGCGCCGCCGGCTCTCGGCGAGCATACGCTCGAGATTCGTAACAGCCTTTGCGAGAACGACGTTGCTTGACCGCGATCTGATTCCCGCGACAGCCGGCTTGAGCGATATCATCGTGGTCGAATATGGCTCCCGGATCGGCGTCGGCATCTGCGGTTCCTTGCTTGCCCAGCTCGGAGCAACCGTGGTGTTGGTCGAGCCGAGCCAGGCAACCGCGAGCATAAGCCATAAGTGGCGGTCGCGGCCTCATTTCGCAATCGACAAGCTCAGCATCGTGCTTCGTGATGATGTGGAAGACCGGGCGCGGCTCGCGACTCTCCTGGAACGCGCCGACGTCATCGTGACATCCAGCGATGTCGATCGGTTCGAGAACATCCAGGCGGAATCAGCTCGAACGATTCTGTGCGATATCACGGCGTTCGGGGCCGACGGGCCGCTTGCCGGACAACCGGGGTCGGAATTGCAGGTTCAGGCGCTGTCCGGAATTATGGACACCACCGGCCTTGCCGACGGCTCGCCGACCCCAATCGCAGTGCCGATCGCCGAAATCATGGCCGGCGTCCATGGCGCGGCTTCGGTGCTGGCCGCGCTGCATGAGCGCGATCGCAGTGGCCTCGGTCAGACGGTCGACAGCGCCCTATTCGATTCTGCCTTCGCTTCGATGGCCACTTTTTTGCCTGCGGTGCTGATGGGCAGTGAGGGACAAGCGAAGCGTCTTGGAAACCGGCACGCAATGATCGCGCCATGGAATGTCCATCAGGCCAAGGACGGCTGGCTTTTACTGTGTGCAAATAGCAATGCGCAATGGCAGCGACTTTGCGAGCTCATGGCCAGGCCCGAACTTGCCGCCGATCCCGGGCTCGCGCGGATGGCGGACCGCGTTGCGCGGGTCGATGAGATTGATCGGGCGATAGGCTGCTGGATCTCGGCGCACACCGTCGAGTCGGCGCTAGGGTTGCTGGAACGGGCGAGCATTTCCAGCGGACCGATCGTTAAGATCGAGCGCTTTCCGCGCGAGCGCAACATCGAGCATCGCAAGCTGATCGCGGAAGTGCATGACGCTCGCAGCGGCAAGGATTATTTCGTCGCGCGACCGCCGCTGCGGGTCGGCCTGTCGGTTGACAATGCGCCGCGGCTTCCCGTGCCCGACCAGGATCGGGACAGCGTATTGAGGATCACACAACGAGATGGTCAGGCTTCGAGACCGCGGCGCGAGCCGCGCAACCTGCCGCTAGCCGGCCTTCAAGTGCTTGAGATTGGCCACTACACCACCGTGCCTCTGTGCGCCCGGCATCTCGCCAACCTAGGCGCCGAAGTGATCAAGATCGAGCCGCCGGAAGGCGAACCAGTGCGCACCTTCCCGCCTCTCAAAGAAGGTGTCGGCATCTACTTCCAGTACACGAACAGCGACAAAAAGAGCCTGACACTCGATCTCAATCGCGCAGATGATTGCGAAACGCTGAAACGGCTTATTGAGACGTCGGACGTCTTGATTGAGAATCTGCGGCCCGGTGCATTGGCTCGTCGCGGCTTTTCCTGGACCACGATGCGGGACATCAATCCTACCTTGATCTATTGCTCCGTCTCGGGTTTCGGCGTGGATTCGATTTACGCGCAGCGTCCCGCAGTCGACAGCGTAATCCAGGCGATGTCGGGGATGATGGACGTCATTATCGCCGGTGGCGTTCCTGTCAAATCCGGAATCTCAACCGCGGATCTGCTTGGCGCCCAATTCGCCCTTGTCGCGATCTTGGGCGCCCTTCGCTTGCGCGGCACGGCGGGCAGCGGGCGGCATATCGACCTTTCGATGCAGGATATCGCGGCGTGGGCCTGCCAGACCGCGTGGAACGAGGGACCACGACCGGCCGTCGCCGTCTTGGAATGCCGCGACGGCTTCGCTCTGGTCGAACAATCCGAGACCGACGTCAGGACACGATTGCGCGACCTCACCCTGCAGCCTGAGGCGCTCGATCGCGACCAGCTCATTGCGGCGCTCGGACGCATCAATCTTGCCGCCACTCCGATCCTAGCTGCACGGGAACTACCACACCATCCGCAGACTGCCGCGCGGGCACTCTGGTTTGAAGTTGAAAAGGACGGCACACGCTGGCCAATGCTGAAGAGCCCATTGCGCCTTTCCGCCACGCCACCCCGCGTCACAGCGCCGATGGGATCGGCCGGTTGTGACGGCGCCACCATCATGCAGGCCCTTAATGCATCCCGCCGATCCTCCTCCGCCGATCTGGCGCGCGTCTGAATTCAGCCCTGGGAACTCCACATGTCGCCTATCCTGTTTACGCCCTTGAAGCTCGGGGAGTTGGAGCTTCCGAACCGCATCGTGATCTCGCCGATGGGGCAATACTCGGCCGTCAATGGCAGTGCCACCGAGTGGCACACCATGCACCTCGGCCATTTAGCGATTTCGGGCGCCGGCCTTCTCATCATCGAAGCGACCGCCGTGCAGCCGCACGGACGCACGAGCCCGTTCGACCTCGGACTGTGGTGCGACGACAATGCGCGTGCGCTTGAGCCGGCCTTGGCGTTTTGCCGCAAACACGGCGGAGCCCATATCGGCATTCAGCTTCAGCATACCGGCCGCAAGGGATCGGTCGCCGCGGCCTGGGATAAGCAGCGTTCGCTAAGCCTCGCCGAAGGAGGATGGCCGCTATCGGCTCCGTCCGCGGTGCAATATCCGGGGCGCGCCATGCCTGTTGCACTCACCCGCGAGGGCCTGGCGCAGTTATTGTCGGATTACGCGGCCGCGGCCCGCCGGGCCGACCGGCTCGGGATTGATCTCGTCGAAATTCACGGCGCACACGGCTACCTGTTGCACAGTTTCCTGTCTCCGATCTCAAATCGCCGCGAGGACGAATATGGCGGCTCGTTGCAGAACCGGATGCGCTTTCCGTTGGAGGTATTCAAAGCAGTCCGCGCGGCGCTACCTGCCGGCAAGCCGGTCGGCTTCCGCATCTCCGCCACCGACTGGATCGAAGGCGGCTGGGATGTTGCCGATAGTGTGGTCATGGCAAAAGCGCTACGCGAGCTCGGCTGCGATTATGTGACCGCATCGAGCGGTGGCGTCGCGCCGGAACAAAAGCTGAAGGTGCATCCGGGCTATCAAGTGCCGTTTGCCGAGCGCATCCGCAAGGAATCGGGCATTTGCACGATGGCCATTGGCTTGATTACGGAGCCGAAACAGGCGGAGCAAATCCTCGCAAGTGGGCAGGCGGATCTCGTCGCGCTGGCACGCGGCATGCTCTATAATCCGCGATGGCCATGGCACGCCGCCGTCGAGCTCGGCGCCGAGTTCTTCTACCCTCGGCAATATGAGCGCTCGCATCCTTCAATGCGTTCCGGAGACTTCCTCACGCCGGCGCGCAATATGTAACGACAGCGCAGAGGCATACCTTGGAAAATGAGCCCATCGTCGTCGGCAAAACGGATGCCGCGTTCACCATCAAGCTCAACCGGCCGGACAAGCGCAACGCCATCACCCTGAAGATGATGGACGTTATCGCAGCGGCGGCGCTCGAGGGTGAAGCCGAGCGTTCGGCGAGCACGATTGTCATCACCGGCGGCCCGGATTGCTTTTCCGCTGGCGGAGATCTTCAGGAAGCACTCGCCGTCAAAACCGAAGCGGATGCGAAATGCTACCTACGCGGATTCCAGACCCTGAATAGCACGCTGGAAAACCTGAAAAAGCCGGTGGTCGCAGCCATTGAAGGATTCTGCCTGACCGGTGGGCTGGAAGTTGCACTTGCCTGCGACATCCGTATCGCCGGCAAAGGCGCGACGTTCGGCATCACCAGTGCCCGGATTGGCACACTCGCTGGTGCCGGCGGCACCCAGCGGCTGCCCCGTACCGTCGGGCGGATGCACGCGCTCGCGCTGCTGTTTTCCGCCGATCCTATCGACACGGACGAGGCTCTGCGGATCGGACTGATCAACCGGGTCGCGCCACGCGGCGAGGCGCTCCGCGCAGCCTGCGATCTGGCGACACTTTACGCGCAACGCGCACCGCTAAGCCTCGCATTCGCCAAACGGGCGGTTCATCAGGGCCTGCAGATGGACTTGAAGTCGGCAATCGAATTCGAGAAGTCGCTGGTCACCGAGATCTATGGGACCGCCGACAAGAACGAGGGCATACAAGCCTTTCTTGAGAAGCGACCGCCCCGGTTCAAGGGTGAATAAGACCGCCGCGCCTTAGTTGCGAAAGGCCGCCGCTCCGGTCAATTCGCGACCCTCAATCAGCGTCAGTATCTGGTTGGTCGCGTCCGGAATCGGCAGCATTCGAATATCGCGATAGAGCTGTTCGAGCCCCAGTTCACGACTGATGCCGATTGCGCCGTGAACCTCCATGGCTTGCGAAATGGCGCGCTGGCACGACGCGATCGCGTAGCGTTTCGCCATCGCTGAGACATGGTTTGCGCGCTCGCCGTTGTCGATGCACGACAGCGCATAATAACAAAGTAGGCGGCTCGTCGTGACTGCGGTCGCGATGTCGGCGAGCAGTTCCTGGACCAATTGAAATTTGCCGATGGTGCGGCCGAATTGGCTGCGCTCCGACGCATATTTCAACGCCGCATCCAGCGCGATCTGCGCCATGTGAACCGCAAATAGCCCGAATATCGGACGGTTTGTCAGCCATGTCAGGGTCAACACGCGTGGCGCATCGCCTTCTGTGCCGACCAGATTGGCCTTCGGAACGCGACAATTGTCAAAATTGATCTCGCCGAGATGGCCCTGCTGCAGTCCCAGCACCGGAATTTCCCGGCCTTCGAATTCGGACTGCTCGCGATCCACCAAGACCCGAACGATGCGGCTTAACCCTTGCTCGTTGGTGCCGATCGACGCCGTAACATTGACGAGCTCGCAGATCGCCGCGTTGGTAATCCACATCTTGCGGCCGTTAATGATCAGATCGTCGCCATCTTCCTTGGCTCGCGTCCGGATAATGCGGGAATCGGACCCGCCATCCGGTTCGGTCGTTCCGGTGCAGGTAATTTTACGCACCGCTATCAAATCAGGCAGCACCCGCTCGCGCTGCTCGGGACTGCTCTCAAGGTAAATCCTGGCGGCAGTACCTTCCTGCGCCAGCAGTGCAAGTCCGATCACCGGCGGGATCTGCTCGATCATGAGTCCCATTGTCATCGCCGACATGCCGGAGCCGCCGCCGGCCTCCGGAATTCGCGCCGACGTCAGGCCTTGCCGCGCCAGAATCTGGAGGATGGCGCGCATCTTTTCCTTGGGCAGCGGCTTGTCTTTTGGATGGGCGTTGAGCACCGGGCGCAGGTCGCGATCCACCATGCGTTTTGCGGATTCCTGAATAAGACGCTGCTCGCTGGTCAGTTGAAATTCCACGTCCTCACCCCTTGTCGCTTCGGAACATCCTCAAAAGCTGGCTTTAATGACCGGTCAGAGCTACGTCGCCGCTTCGCCCAATAGCGCATCGAGCACAACGCGGCGTTGGCGCAGCGCCGCGATTTCGACGTCGCTGAAGCCGAGCACCTTTTGCAGAATTTCTGAATTGTCTTCGCCCGGCGCCGGAGGATAGCGGTGCTCAGGCGCCACCGACTCGCTGAAGCGAATGGGATTACCCATCACCTTGACGTGCCGGCCGTCTGCGGCCGCGAGGTCGAGCACCATGCCCCGTGCATGAAGTTGCGGATCGGCAACCGCCTGATCGACGGCGTTGACCGGTGCCGCTGGAATGCCGGCACGATCAAACATCTCAAGCAGGCGCCGCAATTCATGGCGCGCAATTTCGGCTTCGAGAACCGCCCAAAGCGCCTCACGGTGTTTACGCCGTGCGCCGTTGTCGCTAAACCGCTCATCGGACAAAAGATCGGATCGGCCGAGCACGCGACAGAGATCCGCCCACATCTTTTCGGTCCATGCCGCAACGACGATCTCGCGCGCATCCGCGGTAGCGAATGCTCCATAGCTTGCGATGGAATCGTGGGCGCGGCCCTGGCGGCCGGGTACGATGCCCGACTGCATGAAATAGGCCGCCTGATAGCCAAGCATCGCCGCCTGGCAATCGAGCATGGAAATATCGACCACATCGCCACGGCCTGAACTGTGGCGGCGCTGCAAAGCGGCGAGGATCGCAATTGCGGCATACATGCCAGCGGCGAGATCGCCGACCGGAATTCCAGCGCGTACAGCGGGCCCCCCCGACTCGCCGGTAAGGCTCATCCCTCCGGACAAGGCCTGGACGATCATGTCGAACGCCGCCTTGTCCCGATATGGCCCGTCCTGGCCAAAGCCGGTGATTGAACACCAAATAAGTGCCGGCTTCTGCTGCCGCAGCGCAGTCGCCGATAAGCCGAGCCGATCCATCACGCCCGGCCGGAAATTTTCGATGACGACATCACTGGCTAGCGCCAGCCGCCGCAGCAGGTCCCGCCCTTCCTGCTGCTTGAGATCGATGACAAGGCTGCGCTTGTTGCGGTTGACGGCAAGGTAGTAAACGCTATCGCCGCCCACGAAATACGGCGGAATGTTTCGGGCGTGATCCTTCGCTGGGCTCTCGATTTTGATGACTTCGGCACCCAAATCGCCAAAGATCTGGGTGCAATAAGGCCCCGACAGCACATGAGTGAGATCGAGAATCCGGATGCCGCTGAGCGCGCCGTTCAGGTTTTCGCTCATGCTGAGACGCCGCGCAGCGTGACGCTGTTTTCGATCACGCGACCACTGAACTTGCTGGCCACTGCCTGAAGCAGTGAGACATATTGCTTCATCGTAGGAGGCTTAAAGCGAACTTCCGGAATCGTCAGCGCCACTGAGCCGACGACACTCCCCGGGCCAATTTCGAGCGGCACTCCAACGCCCACCGAATCCGACAACTTCTCACCGCGCGTATGGGCGTATCCAGTGCGCCTGATTTCAGGAAGCCGACGGCGCAACTTTGCCACGTCGAATGACGAGCTTTTACGCTCGTGCTCAATGATCTCGGTTTGGGCTTCCAGCGGAAGAAACGCGAGGATGGCCAGGCCAGCCGAGCCTTTGACCAACGTGCTCTGCTCGAACAGGTCGATGCGATAGCGCATTGGATTCGGGCTGTCGCACTTTGCGCCATAAATCATCGCCTTCTGCGCCGGCAGGTATATCGACAGCAGAGAGGTTTCCCCGGTCGCCCCGGTCAATTTGTTGAGTTCGCGTTGAATGACTTCATTGAGCGACCACTTTGAAGTGACCAAACTCGCGACACGATAAAACGTTGTGCCAAGCAGGTAGCGATGGCCGGATGGCTCCTTCTCGACGAAACCGCCATCGCCGAGGAGTTCGAGCAAGCGGTGCGTGGTGCTCATTGGAAGCCCGATCTGATCCGCGAGTTGTTTCACTCCGACGGAGCCCGAAGTCTCGGCAATCGCACGAAGCATCGCCAGGACGCGCGCGACCGTCCCCGATGTGTCGTTGGACGACGTCATCGCCGCGCTCCGGCTACCTGCGCTACTTTCGTCGATGCCAGGGCGGCATCGGTGAAGCCAGCCAACTCGGCGGCCGCCTTCTGCATCATCTGGACGATCTTCGGCAGGCGGCCCTGTTTGAAGCGAAATACCGGAGTCGTGATGACCAGGCTGCCGGCGATGCGGCCTTTGACCGAAAACACCGGAACGGCAACGCCCCGCCCCTGCCCTGGAATACGTTCAGCCCGCGAAAGCCCGTATCCGCAATTCCGGATCGCCTTGATCTGGGCTCGTAACTTCGCCGGCTCGGTCACGGTCTGCGGCGTGAGCTTCTTCAAATTGCCGCGCTTTAGGTAGTCGTCGATATCCTTGTCCGGTAGGAACGCCAGCATGACCTTGCCGCTCGCGCCGGCGTGCAACGGATCGCGACGACCAGCGTCGTATTCATAGCCGAGAGCATGCGGGCCGCGCTCGACCACCACGACCACGTGAGTGAGTGTAGCTTGATCAAGCATGCTGAACGAGCAGGTCTCGGTCAATTCGTCGGCCAGTCGCCGCACGATCGGGCGCACCCGGCCGATCAGAGAATCACTGCCGAGAATTGCCGCGGCAATGCTTACGCTTTCCGATCCGAGTCCGTATTGACGGTTCACCGGGTCGTACGCGGCAACGCCCTCATCAACGAGAGTTTGCAGGAGGCGATAGGTGGTCGCGACGGTGAGGCCGGTGGCTTTAGCGACCTGCTGAACGGCAACGGCCGCGCCCGTATAGGCCAGCTGTTTCAAGATCAAGATTAGCTTGTGGGTCGTTCCTTTGGCCACGCCGCACCTACATTCCGATAAACGGAATTATATTTCATTTTGAGTATCATTCATGGCGTCAATCGGCATGTCAACAAGTAGGTCACACCAGCCAGTGCACAGCGGCTACATGCATGCGTCAGTAGCGGCGCGTGGCAGATCAGAGGCGCTGGACGGATACCGGACGGGGCGCGTCCGCAATAGCCGGATTTAGGCGGCTCGCCAGCTCAACAGACGCCGTTCGGCGACCGTAACGCCTATATCGAGCAGCAAAGCGAATATGGTGAGCACGATCATACCCGCGAACACTGCATCGATATTGAAAACCGACTCGGCCTGGAGGATCAGGTAACCCATGCCCCGCGCAGAGCCGAGATACTCGCCAACGACTGCGCCGACGAAAGCCATTCCGACCGAAGTGTGCAGACTCGAGAACACCCAGCTCGTCGCCGAAGGAATATAAACGGTCTTCAAGAGTTGCCGGGAATTGGCCCCAAGCATTCGAGCGTTGGCGAGTATGACCGGGTTAACCTCGCGAACGCCCTGGAACACATTGAAAAATACCACGCAGAAAACCAGCGTGACACCAAGCGCGACTTTAGACCAAATTCCGAGCCCAAACCAAACGAGGAAGATCGGTCCCATAATGACGCGCGGCATCGCATTGAGCGCTTTGATGTAAGGGTCGAACAGCGTAGCCGGAAACGGATTGAGGCCGAGCCAAAGGCCCGCAATGGCTCCTGCGAGAGTACCAAGCACGAAAGACAGCGCCGTCTCGGATAAGGTGATCCACAGATGAACGAGAATCTCGCCCGTCCGCATCCACTCCCAAATTTGCAGGAACACCAGAATTGGCTGGCCGAACACATATTTGGGTAACACGTTGATGCGAACCAAAACGTACCAAAGGCCGAGCGCCAAAAAAAGGATGCCCAACTGACAAATGATCAATGTGGTCCAAGAGGGAACCCACCGACGCTTGAACGCGCGGCGACGCACCGGCTGGGATGTCCGCAAGGCTGTTGAGGCGGAACTCATGACACTAGCCGTTCCTTATTGCGGGCATAGGCTTTCATCACTTCATCCCGCATCGCCGCCCATATGCGTTGGTGCAGATCGACGAAGGCCGGTGTGTGACGGATTTCGGCGACATCGCGGGGGCGTGGCAGGTCGATAATGAACTCGCCAATCGGCCGGGTCCGCGGACCGGCCGACAGCAGGATGACGCGATCAGATAACGAGATCGCCTCTTCAAGATCATGAGTGATGAAAAGCACCGATTTGCGGTCCGCTGACCACAGATCGAGCAGTTCGTTTTCCATGATCTGCCTGGTTTGCACGTCAAGCGCGCTGAACGGCTCGTCCATCAGCAGCGTCTTCGGTTCCATGATGAGCACCTGTGCCAGCGCACAGCGCTTGCGCATGCCGCCAGACATCTGATGCGGAAAGCGATGGCCGTGGGAATCGAGACCGACGCGAGTAAGCCAGGCCTCGCCTCTCTTTAGTGCCTCCGCGCGAGGCACGCCCCGATACTCGAGGCCGACAACAATATTGTCGATCGCGGTACGCCATGGCATCAACGCGTCGGACTGGAACATGTAGCCGGCGTCGAGGTTGAGATTGCCGATCGGCTCACCCTGACTAAAGGCAGTTCCGCCGGTCGGCTCCAGTAGCCCAGCCGCGACGTTGAGAAGTGTGGATTTGCCGCAGCCGGTCGGCCCGACAATCGAAACGAATTCGCCATCTGCGACTGTCAGCGACGCCCGATCGAGCGCGACATAAGGCCCGAAGGCGCAGGTCACGTCTCTGAAGTCCAACGCGATCGGACGTTGCAACGGTTGGCTCTCCGGAAAAGTCGTGGACCGCGGTTCACTTATATTTAGCGAGTGCGCGAAGGGTGAACTCGTTCGTGTAGGTTTTAGAAACGTCGATAGTGGCATTCTTGAATTTGTCGTCAATCAGCGAAATCGCCGTCCGCACGGTTTGCCCGATCTCCGGCGTCATGATGCCGTCCCAACGGATCATGTCGAGATCGACCTTCACCGCCGCGCGGTAAACGGCTTCGTCCTGATAATAGGTGCGCGGAATAGCCTTCACGATGTCGTCCATCGATGCCTTTTGCAAATATTTCATCGAACGAACGATTGCATTCGCGATCGCTTGTGCGGTCTTCGGGTTCTTATTGATGAAGTCTTCGCTGGCGAAGACGCAGCCGTTCGGATACGGCCCGCCAAAGGCTTGGTTCGATCCCACCGAAGTGCGAGCATCGACCATTATCTTGGCGTCACCGCCCATCACAAGACTTGTAACGCCGGGGTCGACATTTACCAGTGCATCCAGTTGGCCGCCCGTGCGGACCGCGGCCACCGCGCTCGCGCCCACGCCAACCGCGATAAAGCCGACGTCATTTTTGGTGAGGCCCACCTGGTTCAGGAGCGCCACCATGAACGTGTGTGTCAGACTTCCAGGCGCAGTAATGCCGATGGTCTTGCCTTTAAGGTCGGCTATACTTTTGAAATCGTGACCCTTCGTCGACACCAGCGCAACACCGGGATACCGGGCATAGGTCACCATGCACTTTAATGTCAGGCCCTGAGCCTGCATTCGCTGCGTGCCCTCGTAGGCCCCGGCAATGACCTCAACCGTACCGCCCGCGATCGCCTGTAGCGCGCGAGCACCTGAAAAGAAATCGACACTGGTGACGTCGAGTCCCTCGTCCTTGAAGAAACCCTTGTTGAGCGCCATTGCGTAGCCGAGTTTGTCGACATCGGCCGCCGAGCCAGCAACTCCGATCGTTAGATCGGACTTCTCGGGCTTGTCTTGCGCCTGCGCCGGCATCGCCGTCGTGAGTGCCGCCGTCGCCGCAACAAGCAAAGCAATTCGTGCAAGAGGTAACGCCTGGTGAACCCTGCGCATCATTTCCTCCGAATGATTGTCTAGATTCATTTTTTTTGCATTTAAGGCGCTGGCAGGTCGTTTGACAAGCGCGCCAATGTTGTCATGTCGAGTTTTAGCAGGCGACGCCCGAGCGATTTGTACCGTGTTTGCCATTTGAATCTGGAATTTCCGCTGAACGGAATATAGGGATGTTCCGCTGAACGGAATGATTGTGCGAAATTTAATGTGGCGAATGCTGTTCTTGACGGTCCTTTCGCGATAAAAAGCACCAGCGAGACGGTCGAACCGGCTCCCTGCGAATTGAAGGTGGACACCATGACTGCACAGAACGCCGCGACGGAAGCCGATGCCGGGTATCGAATCTTCGTTCGAACCGGATGTTCGAGCTGCCTGCGCACCAAGGAATTCCTTGCCGAGCGCGGCATTGCCCATCGGGTCATCGATGTTGGAACGGATGCCGAGGGCATGAGCGATCTGCTTTCGCTCGGAGTCCGTCACGTCCCAATCCTCGCCATGGGCAAGGACTACGTGCACGCGCAGAATCTGGAGGACGTTGCAAATTTTGTCGGTATCGACTTCGGCCCGACAAACCGACTGGCTCCAAACGTTCTCATCGATCGCTGGCTCGACATTCTCACGGTCGGGCAGGCGTACATTCGGCAGATGCCGCAAGCGGCGCTTGCGGAAAAGCCGATATCGGGCCGAGTCGGCTCAATCTGCGATCTCGGATATCATGTGTTCCGCATCGGCGAAGCCTACCTCGACACGATTGATCGGGGCGTCGAGCAATGGGTCGATAATTGCATGCAGCCCGCCCCGGCAGACACCCGCAACGGCGACGCGGTCGCGGCCTACGGCGACCGCGTGAAAGAAATGCTGCGCGAATGGTGGGGTCGTCAGAAAGGCCACGATTTGACCAAGGAGACGGTGAAGACTTTTCAGGGCCTGCAGTCGCTCCATTGGTTCCTGGAACGGCAGACTTGGCATAGCGCGCAACACGTTCGCCAACTCGGCGATATCTTGAACCGCCAAGGCGTCAAACCCTCGCCCGCGCTCGATTCGGCGATGTTGAAGGACCTACCGCTGCCGGAACGTATTTGGGTTTGACCAGCACCGCTGCGAGTGACGGGTATTCGTCTTGGAGACTGAACGCCTGTATGCTCGTGTCATCGTGCTCGGCTCGGGCCCGGCCGGTTGCACGGCGGCTATTTACGCGGCGCGAGCAAATCTCGCGCCGGTAATGATCACCGGCGACGAAATCGGCGGTCAACTGCTCAATACTACGCAAGTTGAAAACTGGCCCGGTGATGGCACCGGCGTCGAAGGGCCTGCGCTGATGCAGCGCATGCGCGAGCATGTTGAACGCCTCGAAGCCAGCATCAGGCGGGACTCGATTATTGCGGTTGATCTCAGTGCGCGACCCTTCAAGCTTAAGGGCCGAGAAGGCCTTTATAGTTGCGATGCCTTGATCGTTGCGACGGGAGCGACCGCACTTTATTTGGGCCTTCCATCGGAGAACTTGTATAGGGGTCGCGGCGTCTCGACCTGCGCGGTTTGTGACGGACTTTTCTATCGCGGACAGGACGTTGTCGTCGTGGGGGGCGGCAATACCGCCATCGAAGAGGCAATGCTGCTGTCGCAGATAGCCAATCGCGTTGTCATGGTTCACAGGCGCGACAGGTTCCGCGCCGAAGGTATTCTTGTCAGGAGGCTGGAGGAGCGCATTGTCGCCGGAAAAGTCGAAGTGCTTTGGAATCACATAGTTGAAGACGTGGTCGGAGACAGCAGCGGCCTTACCGGCGTTCGAGTGCGTCACACCGGAAACAACGGAACGCGCGAACTTCCGGTGCAAGGACTGTTCGTCGCCATTGGACATAAGCCCAACACCGATCTGTTCGCAGGGCAGCTAAATATGTCGAATGGCTACATTGTTACGAATGGTACCAGCCGCACAAACTGTACGGCAACGAATGTGCCGGGCGTGTTCGCGGCCGGCGATGTTCAGGATTCGGTTTATCGGCAGGCAGTGACGAGCGCAGCCAGCGGTTGCATGGCAGCGCTTGACGCTGACCGATACCTGCAAGCTGCGGGATAGCGATTTTCTTTCCAACTCATTGGCGACGGTTGCGGTGCAAAGGATAAACGTCCTGAGCGATTAACGCCTGCGATCGCTACTTACGATCCTTCCCGGTTAGTGTTGACCTGCAAGGGCCTGCGCACCGCAGGAGCTTCGCCGTCGACAATAGCAGGAAAGACTGCTTGGAAGCCTTGCGCGCCGGCGTCGCGAATCAGCCCCCGGTCTTGGTAATAGGGAGACTGTACGGCCTCTTTTAGGTCGAGCACCGGCGCCAAACAACAGTCGACCGATTTGAATTGCCGTACGCATTGTTCAAGCGTTAAGAGTGAAAAATAGTCCGCCAGTTCGGCGGTGAGACTCAGTTGCGGGAGAGCATCCGATTGCCGGGCGATCCATTCGGGCCGCCCCGCGGCTTCACAGAAGGCGGACCAGAATTTGGCTTCGATGGCGCCGAGCGCCACATGGCGACCGTCTCGTGTTGGATAGATCTGATAGTAAGCAGATCCGCCATTCAGATAGGTCGACCTTCGCCCGGAAACTTCGCCCTGCCGGCCAAGGTCGGCAAGGGAAAATGTCTGAAATGGCATGACAACATCCGCGATCGCAATGTCGATCTCGCAGCCCTTGCCATCGCGGCTCCGCGAGTAGAGCGCCGCAAGGACAGCGGAAAGTGCAGTGAGCGAGCTTGAGCAATCGGCAATGGGAGGATCGAAATAAATCGGCCGGTCAATCCCGTTGCGTTCGAGCGTGCCGCTGAGTGCCAGATAATTCGCATCGTGGGCGGCCATTTGGGCCAACGGCCCGGTTTTGCCGAATCCGCTAATCGAGCAGAAGATAAGCCTTGGATTGATTGTCGACAGGTTCTGGTATCCGATGCGCAGTCGCTCCATGACGCCCGGCCGAAAACCTTCGAATAGGACGTCGGCGCAGCGAACGAGTTCGAGAAATTCGGCGCGGACATCTTCGTCTTTCAAATTCATTGTTCGCGTTGTCTTGCCGGCGTTGATTGCCTCGTAATAAATCCCGTGGCCGGCCGCGTCACGCGGACCGAGCTTTCGCATTTCGTCGCCGGTTGGGGGTTCGATCTTGAGTACGTCCGCGCCCATATCAGCCAACATCTGCGTGGCCAACGGGCCGGGTAAATATTGCGTCAGGTCCAGAACTTTTATGCCAGCTAGGAACTGTGCGATGCGGGACATCCGGACCTCAAATTGCCGCAACTGGTGAGAACGAGCATCCGGATTTGTCGTGTTGAAGGCGGCAAGCCCTCCATGAAATGCCGGCGGCTTCGATCGACAGTGTCACGGTACCGGTCATCAGCGGACTGCTTTAAAGCCATTAAATCTACTTTCTAGTATATTACAGAACTTGTCGGTACGCAACGCGGCCTGCCGGCGCACGCCGTATCGAGACTGATGTCTACTGGTCATGTCACACGTCAACGACCGGCGATTTACCAATGCCAGTGAGCCGGCGACAGGCCGGCAACCGGGGAGCGAAAGACAGCGATTTGATCGCCACCGATCGATCCCAAATAGGCTGTTCGCAGGTCGGGCCCACCGAATGCAATGCTGGTGAGGTTCCTGAATTTCGCGCCGATGCCGGACGTCAACAGTTCTCGCGTCAGGCGGTTGCGGCGATAAGCGTCTTCAAGCCTCGCCAGATGCTCGGCGTTTTCGTCGCTAAGAACTACATGCTGGTGGCCATCCTGGCGAATCCTGATCAGCCGATTGCTGGCGATACTTACGACCCACAGCGCGCCTTCCGCGTCCATCGCGAGGCCATCGGGAAATGTGCCGTGGCCGAATTCGCAGACCGTCCGCCGGTTCGAAAGGTTACCGCCCGGGCTCACGTCGAACGCCGTCACGCGCCTCGCGAAGGTCTCGTTGACAAAAAGGCAGGTACCCGATTGGACAACGACACATTCATTGGCCCAACCTATTCCATCGGCGACGATCCGGGTTCCGGAGCCATCACTTAGCACAATGAAACCTCTACGCTCCTCCGTGCCGTATCGGCCATCGGCCTCGACCTGAGGGTTGGCGCAAATCCAAACTCGCCCTTGATAGTCAAGCCGGACGAAATTGACGGCTATAAGCTCCCGGCCGCTCGCCTCCATGACAAAGGGCAAATAGGCGCCGGATCTGTCGATCTTCCAGACACCGCCGGGGCTACGCAAATTTGCGACCAGAAATCCGCCGTCGCGAGTACGTGCAATTCCGTTTGGTAACACGTCAGGGCGCTGCCCGATCAGTATTTGTCGCCCACCGGGAGCAATATGCTGAACACCGCCGCGCCGGTCCGACGTGAACAAATCTCCCTTCGCCGTTGTCAATACACATTCAGGACGGCTAAGGCCTTTGCCGACAAAGCCAATCTCGCTCAAAGAAATAGTAAAATCACTCTCGGACATTGGCGGCCGCCTTATCGAAATTCGACTGATGCAAGCGCTTTATCGAACGTGTGCCAATATCCCTCCGTCAACCTGTACGGCCGTTCCGCTAATGAAGCTCCCACGCGGTGAGACAAGCAGCGCCGCAAGTGCCCCGATATCGCCGACTTGGCCTACACGACGAACTGGAATCAGGCTGATCCGACGCTGCCGCTCAGCTTCGATGTCGGTCCCATCTTTTGTGAACACGACTTTTTCTGCACGCGGCGTTTCGATCAATCCGGACATGATCGTGTTGACGGTAATTCTAAATTTCCCGACCTCAATAGCCAACGTTTTGGCGTAGGATAGAACGCCAGCCCACGTCGCTGAACAAAGGCCGAAATTCTCTTTCGGCTGAACCGCGACACCCGAGATTATGTTGAGTATGCTGCCACCGCCCCGAGCTTTCATGTGGGGAATTGCCGCTCGCGAAGCGCGCACGACATACATCAGGTTGCGCTCAACCGCATTCGACCATGCGACGTCATCAAAGCTGCTGAGTTCGCCGAGGGGCGGAGCGCCGTCGTTGTTGATGAGGATATCAAGACCACCGAAATGTCCAACGATGGTATCGACCGCACGAGTAATATCGTCGGCCTTGCGGCAATCTCCCTGGACCGGGATCACTCTCGATGTGATCTCGGCCTGAAGCCGGGATGCAGCGGCCTCAAGTGCCGGCAACCTCCGGGCCATTAGCGCGACACTGCAGCCTTCTCGCGCCAACTCGCGTGCGATGCCGTACCCGATGCCGTCGCTTCCGCCGCCGACCAGGGCAATCTTTCCTGCGAGTTGCAAGTCCATGCCTAGAACAGGCTCCCTAGAAAAGCCTGCGCATTCTTCTCGAATACCTTTGCAAGAACCTCTTCAGAATATCCGCCTTCGTGCCAGTCTTGCATTAGTTGGTCCATATTGATCATCGGATACTCAGCGCCGAACATCACCCTATCCTGAAGACGGCGCGAAATTTCATATTTCAGTTCTTGCGGGAAGTGCTTGGGCCGCCAGCCGTGCACCTCGTACCAAACGTTCGGCTTGTGCAACATTACGGCGATAGCCTCGGCTTGCCAGGGCCATGCCGGCCGTGACATCACGATTTTAAGATCCGGCCAGCGCCTAGCTACGGTATCGATGTGGCGCGGATGAATATCGTCGAGTTCGAAGCCCAGTCCCCCAGGCACGCCCGCGCCAAGTGCGGTAATGCCGGTCGGCATCAGAACAGGAACATTTCGTTCAATACAAATGCGAAGAAATGGCTCCCACAAGCCGTCGGTCGATAGCGGCTTTCCCGTGCCATCTGGTTTGGGCATGCCCAACGAAAGTCCGACGAACTCGATTCTGTTGTCTATACAACGCTCGAACTCGGCGAGGCTTTCAGGCATTCGCGGATTGACCTGGAGCCAATGTCCTAGGATGACGTCGGGATGGGCGCGCTGCGTCGCGAATGCGTAGTCGTGTTGCGCTCGAGCCTCCTCGATGGGCAAGTTCCAGGTGAAGCCAAGATCCAGAATTGTACGCATATTGTAGCGCCGGAAGTGATCGGCCATGTTGGCCTCGCTCGCGGTTGCGCCCTCCTTCCAGCTCGTGAAGTAACGCCTCATGTCTGCAAACTGTCTTGCTGCATCGCCTCCCGGATAGCCGCGCCATCCCCGCTCGGTTCCCCAGTGCGAGTGCAAATCAATCAACGCCATAACCCATCCCCCACTGCTAAAGTTCTTCCTTCGCAGGATCCTTGTTGGCTTGGCCGCTAAACCTTTCGCTGACGATCAATCCAGAATTCGTCGCGGATCTGGCGTTTGAGGACCTTGCCCGCCGGATTCAATGGAAGTTCGTCTCGAAAAATAATTGATTTTGGCGCCTTAAGACTGCCGAGACTCTGCCGACAAATGGCGATGAGTTCGTCCTGCGTCGCAGTCATTCCAGGCTTCAACTCGACGACCGCGGTGACACGCTCGCCCCAATCATCATCCGGCACACCGATAACAGCGGAATTGTGTACCGCCGGATGCCCATTGATCAGATGCTCGATCTGAGCCGGATAAACATTGAACCCACCCGTGACGATCACGTCCTTCAAACGATCAACGATGTAGTAGAACCCATCGTCGTCGCGGTAGCCAACGTCGCCGGTATGATGCCAGCCATACTTCGAATATTCGGCGGTCAACTCCGGATCCTTGTAATAGCCCTTCATTACACCGTTGCCGCGCGCAACGATTTCGCCGGTTTGATTGGCAGGTAACAACTTTCCATTCGTATCCATGACCGCGATGAGTCCGAACGGCGTTTCCTTTCCACAGCTACTGAGACGCTTGTCGTCCGCAATCTCATCGCCAAAATAATGATCATCAGGCGACAGATAAGTCCCGCTTGGCAACAGCTCGGTCTGCCCGTAGCTTTGCGACATTACTCTCCCGAATAAGGTCACCGCTTCCCGAAGCTTCACCGGAGAAATCGGAGCGGTTCCATAATTTAGATGCCGCAATGAACTGTAGTCGTGAGCTCGGATCGATGGGTCCGATAACATTCGATAGAGGATGGTAACTGGAATCGCGACATCGGTGATCCGGTAGTGTTCGATCGCATCCATAATGATGTCGGGCTTTATTCGTGGCAGAATATGAATTGTTCCGGCCCGGCAGAGAACGGAAAATGTGCGAAATCCTCCGGCGTGAGTCATTTGCTGAGCCATCAGTTGCTTCACGACGCCTGTCGTTCGAGTTTTCCAGAGATCGGTCGCGACAAAAGTCTCTGCAGCACGATGTGTCTGCATGACGGCTTTCGGGCGACCGCTGGTGCCGCCTGTGGTCTGTATCCACGTTACGTCATCCGGACTGGCGGGGTCGATCTCGAATGTCTCGGGCGCATCCTTTAGCCACCGGTCGAGGCTGGGATGATCTGCATCGTCGGAATCGATGCAGATCAGCCGCAAGTTTGGTATACTGTCCGCAACGGCCGTCGCGACAGCAGCAAGTTCACTGTTGTAAAAAAGCAAATCGCAATCCAGGGCCACGAGAGTTTCAACGATATCGGACGCCGAGTGCCGCGGATTAATGGGAATCCAAACCATGTGAGCGCGCATGGTTCCCAGCGCACACATGTAGGCAAAAGGATCATTGAAACTTAGAACGGCAACATGGGCACCGATCCGGAATCCCCTGCGGGCGAACGCCGCCGCGATCCGTATCGTCATGCGCGTTACGTCACGGTAGGTCCACTCCTGTCCATTGAATTCGAGACAGGCACGATCCGGAGCGAGATAGGTGCCGTGGTCGAGGAAATTAATAACTTCCATTCATTGCCCCAAATCAATTGAACCGCGGGGCCGATTGGGCCGCTTTGCGACGCGGCCGCGTCCACACGTGGGATAGATCTTACTCATTAGTAAGCCATTGTTCCGATCAGTATGCAAGCGCCAAGCGAGACGATCCTACGGCATGAAACTGGGAATTCATGCCCGGGTGTCCTTCGTGCGCACGTACGCCGCCGGCAGCCCCCCGCCGGCAAACCGTAACACCACCAACACGATCGTTGAGGAGGTCAGGGTGATCAGCAACGCCAGCGCGGCAATCAGGGGATAGGAGCCGCTCTCGTACTGTTGAAGCAGCGTCGATCCGACGGTCGGTGTCGCGGTGTTTGCCAACAGCACGGATGTCGTTAAGTCGCCGGACATCATCGCGAACAGGAGCACCCATCCGCTTGCAATGCCGGGAAGCATCAGCGGCAGCCAAACGGAGAAAAACGTTCGCACCTCGCCGGCACCGCAGATTCGCGATGCCTCAACAAGTTCATTGCCAACTTGGCTAACGCTAGAAGCAGCGGCAAGCGAAGCTTGCGGTAAGTAGGCGGTCAGGTATCCGACGAGCAGCAGAAATAAAGTGCCGCTAAGGAAAAATGGTGATCCGCCGAATGCAACAAGAATTCCGATCGCAAGAACGATATGTGGAATGGCCGCGGGAATCTTGAAAATCGCATCGAAAATCCGCGATGGAACGTCCTGCCTACGACGTCGAATGACGATTGCTGAGATGACCGCAACGATCATTCCAAGTGTTGCGCCGACAATCCCTAGGATGGAGCTGTCGATTAGCGCCAAATGGGCCTGACCTTGTTCAAAGAATGCTTCGCGATACGCATCGAAACTCAAGCGCGCAAAATTGAATTTTGGCGTCCAAAATGGCTGAAGCGAGACGTACAGCAACGCCAGCACCGGGGCGATGACGGCTGCCGCCACGTAGCACAGTACCGTGATGCGCGCCGGCCACCGCCAAATACCCAATCGTACGGGCGTTGCTCGGGCACCTTTGCCGCCAAGAGTCGCAAACCGACCTTTTCGGGCTATCCTGTTTTGAAGGAGCCATGCACCACCAATAATGAGAAGAATGACAACACTCAAAACGAGTGCTTCAGCCGTCCGAGGTGGATAAACGCCGTTGACGAGGCGAACGATTCGAACAGAAAGCACGTCGACCCGCACGGTGCTCCCGACAATCGCTCCGACAGAAAACAATGCAAATCCCATCACGAGCATCAGCACAGCGGCTGACATCAGAACCGGGAGTATTGCTGGAAGGGTTATGTGTCGAAGCGTCGACAGTTGGCTCGCACCCGAAATCCGTGACGCCTCCTCCAGCGACGCGTCGAGATTGCGAAGACCGGCGGATATTACGAGAAAAGCGAATGGAAAGAGCTCAAGAGTATAGAGAAAGACCAGACCAGTCCAACTGTAGATATTTAACGGGCCTTCATTGGTTGAGATTCCGAAGATCGCGCGAAGCACGACATTGACGGTCCCCGCTGACGGGGCCAGCAACAAAGTCCAGCCGATCACCTGGGCAACGGGCGGAATGAGCACCGGGATAGCAGGCAGCGCATTTGACAGCCCTGGAATGCTGGCGTCGGTCCGCTCATTGAGCCAGGCCATTGCGGATGCGACAATCAACGCTGAACTCCCACTTACCACTACGAGGAAAATAGTGTTGAGGAACGTTTGGCCGATTCCGGGCATGCTGAACGCCGCAGAAATTGCAGACAAGTTCAAGCCACTGCCTAAAGCAAATAGACTGAAGAACGTTCGCGCTATCGGATAAAGAATAATGAGCGCAATGAATGCGCAGAATGCCAGCGGAACCAAACTCAGAAGTCGGGAAAGCCGGCGCCAGAGGGCGTCACTATCGGCTACTGCAGTTGTTGGCGACCGCCTCAGCTGGACTTCAAACATGCTGGTCCGCCGTCGAATCGGCTTTGGCTTCGACATTTGACTAATACGTCATTACATCTTCTGGCGGCACATGAATCCAAACCTGTTCGCCGACTTCAAACCGGTCGTCGCCTCGCGCCATTTGCCAGACGCGAATTGTGCTGTCCCCCAATGAGACGACATACTCCATGTGAGAGCCCAGATAGAGTGCACCGGTAACGGTGCCCTTCCCGCTGTTGTTTGCGATCTTCGGCTTCCGACTCATTTGTGCGACTTCTGGTCTGAATGCCGCTACTGAATCGCTTCGTAGTCCATCTATCGACGTCGTTGCGGACAGGTGCAGGCCTTCAACTGGTTTTCGGGCACGCGTTTGGCCCACCTTTCGCAGAAGCGGCACTTCATTGACGGATCCCATGAAGTTCGCGACGTAACGCGACACGGGGTTTCGATAGAGAGAGTCCGGCTTGCCTATTTGCGCGACTGCGCCATTTTCGAGCACAGCAACGCGATCTGCGAGAACCATGGCCTCGGCCTGATCGTGAGTCACATAGACAGCCGCGAAGCCGATCGTTCGTTGAAGATCGAGCAACTCGATCCGCAAGTGCTCGCGCACCCTCGCATCGACGTTGGAAAGCGGCTCATCAAATAAGATGATACTGTGGTTGGAGATCAGTGCGCGAGCCAAAGCCACGCGCTGCTGCTGTCCGCCACTTATCTCCGATGGATACTGATCGGCGAGATTACCGCACTTCACGCGTTCGAGCATTGCGATGACGCGGTCGTGCATCTCGCCTTTCGGCACCCGAAGCGAGCGCAATGGATAGGCGACGTTTTGCGCCACAGTCATGTGCGGCCACAGCGCATATGACTGAAAGACCATCGACAAACGTCTACGTTCAGGAGGCACAAGGATGTTTTGTTCGGACGAAAAGACGATTCGTCCGTCCATCGAAATTGTGCCTCGGTCGGGCTGCTCGAGGCCGCCGAGACACCGGAGCAATGTTGTCTTGCCGCAACCACTTGGGCCAAGCAGAACCAGGAATTCGCCAGATTTTACAGTTAATGAGACATCGGCGATTGCTTTGACACGCTCCCCTCCGGCTCGCACGAACTCCTTACCGACAGACGAAACTTCAATCGGATCGAAGTTTGGCTGGAGACCAGACCGATCGGAGTGCGGCTGCTTTTTAATGGCTGCGACAGATTGGCTCGTGACTTTTAACCTGGTCACGACAAACCTCCCCTAATAAGGGGCCACATTTTAGGCCTCAACGCTCAAGTTCGAGAAGTTTGAGGACTTCCGCGCGATGAAGAGCCGCTCCGGCCACGTCCGGCCTGATAAACTCTTTTGGAAGCAATTTCGTACTTTCGATATTACGCGGCGACACCTTGCTCTCATCCAGCGTCATCTTCTCGCCCTCCGCTGATAGCGCCCAGTTCACAAATAGTTTGGCTGCATTCGGATGGGCCGAGCCTTCTGATATCGCAAAATTGCTTGAGACCCCGGTTGTCGGACTTAAGATTTTGATCGCAATCGGCGCACCTTTAGCGATCAACGGGCTGGCGTGACTATGCACCGTAGGGAACAAGAACGCCTTCTCGCCAGCCGCCAGAGTTTGTCCCCCAGGTGTGGCACTTTGAACCAGCGCTGGTTTGGCGGCGGCCAGGCCTCTTAAAAAATCGTCGCCAATCTTGGTACGCCAAACATTGTACTCATCCAGATAAGAGGTGGACGCTCTCGGATCCAATGCCAGCAAGCGACCCTTGTTCTTGTCATTGAGAAGATCGGTCCATTTGTTTGGAACGTCTTCAGGCTTGACCAAGTCGGTGTTGTATTCGAGCACCAGCGGCTCGACATAGAAGGTGATGTACCCCTCCGTCTTGTACTCGACTGGCCAAGACGCAAGTTCAGGGAGCACCTTTGAGCTGAGCTTCATGAACCAGCCTTTGCCAAGACCGTCGTCCAAAAATGGGGTCGAAGCTATACTGATTACATCGGCAATGACTTGGCCTGACGCCCGTTCGGCCGAATAGCGTTGCTGAAGCTCCGAACCGGTTGCTCTAAATATATTGGTCTTGATGCCGAAGCGCTTTTCGAAAGCTTCAGTCGTTCGCTTAACATTGGCTGAGACCTCGGACGTATACCAAGTTAGCGTGCCCTCTTTCTTCGCCGCGGCCTCAAGCGCGGCCATATCGGCTGAGATGGCCGCTCTGGAGACGACAGTACTCACGGAGAATGACGCCACTATGAGAGCGAAAGCCGCCCCAAAAGTCGGCTTGGCGAATGGCATTTTCGTCTCCTCCTCTTATTGTAAAAACAACCACCCAGAGATGTAGCTTCAGCGGACATCCTACTGCCTAGTAAGACATCATTCCACTGAGTACGCAACACCTTGCGAAGGAATGGGATTACTTGTTCGCACTTGCGCGCTCGGTCAATCATGAAGTCTACGTTTCACGCGACCAATCTGGGCGACGCGATCAAGCGTCGGTCATTCGAATGAGTGATTACTAATCGACTGCAGACCGATACGCGGGACTATGAAGCCAAATGCGAATTCCGACCTATGCAGATGTCGCTAATCATAACGGCCCGATCGCAGCACACCGACTAGCGTCCCAGTCCCGCGCAAGACTCGGATAGAATGCATAGCTCCAGCCGGGATGAAGATTGTCGTCGGCGCCCGCGCGGTTACTTTTTGTTCTTCGATCGCTACCTCGACTTCCAAGCCATCGTCTCCCGAGCCAAATACCAAATACGTCTGGCTCACGGCATGCCGGTGGGGTTGCACGTTGGGCTCTGCGGGCCCGTCGAGAGAGGTTATTGTCCGAGACGTGATAAACATGTCGGCGCCGGGCACAAGCTCGTCCCCAAGATGAAAGACTCGCGGACCATAAGGGGGCGGCAGCACCTCATCCTTATGATTTTTAAGCTCTGGTAATTCCTTTGGTTTGACCACTAGGACGAGGGGGCTGATTTGCGAGCTCTTCATAGGCTTCCTCATAATTTATCGAGCGACGTAGCCTCGACCTTCCTACTTGGTCGCAAGCGATCTTCGAATTCCGCTACAAAGGATTGCACATCACCACAGTCTTGAAGCTTTCTCGGGTGTACGCCGCTTGGAAAGCCTGATCGGCCTGGCTCAGCGGGACCTTCAAATCGACCAGGCCGTCGATCCGCACCTTGCCCGACGCCACCAAAGCCAGGGAACGATCCCAGGATGTCCGCGGGTGTCCTGTCGAAGTGATCAAATTCACCTCCCGGTTCTTCAGCATCGCGTTCAGCCGGAAGCCAGCGGGCATGTCATCGAAACCGGATGCAAAAACCAAACTGCCGCCGCGCCGCACCAGCCGCGCACCTGCCAGCAGCGCCTCGGGCCGGCCGGCGACCTCGAACACGAACTCGAACCGTCCCTGATCGCGGTCGACGGTTGCGGCGTCGGCAAGGGCGACTTCGTCGGCGCCCAGCCTCTTTGCAATGTCGAGCCGTGGCCGAGATCGCTCAGTCCCGTAGACCGCCAGCGGCGATGCACCTGACGCGCGCAGCGCCTGAAGCAACATCAGCCCAAGCGGACCGGGCCCGATAATCGCGCACGGCTGTCCGGTCACTAAGCCCGCGCGCTCGATCGCGTGAACGGCGGTCGCCAGGATTTCAACTAGCGGGGCATCAACGTAGTGGATGGACGGCGGCAGCTTGATTAGGCTTACGGCGGGAAGCACCGCCAGTTCGGCCATTCCGCCATCCATTTCGTAGCCCAGCACCTTTCGCGACACGCAAATGTTGGTGCGGCCTTCCTCGCACAGGCGACAAACTCCACATCTCACAACCGGTTCGGTTAGAACACGATCGCCAGGCGCCAAATGCCGGATTTGGCTGCCAACCGCGAGCACCTCGCCCGCCACCTCGTGACCCATGATCACAGGCATGGACTTATTAAGGAATTCCCGCCGATAGGACTGCCATTCGTAGGTCTTGAGGTCCGACCCGCAGATTCCGCAGGCATAGGGCTTCACCAACACATCGAAATCACCAAGTTCGCGTAGCGGCACGCGACGCACCGTGATCCCTACCCCCGGCTTATCCTTAAGGACGGCAAGCACATCTTTCATCGCACGTCTCGCTTTCAATGCGGCTGGAAACGCCCGCCGATCATAGGGACCGCTTCCAACAATGACCGAGTGTAGGGATGGACAGGACGATCGAACAACTGCTCGGTCGGGCCGAGTTCCAGAATTTTTCCGGCTTTCATCACGGCGATGCGGTTTGCCATTCCGCGCGCAACGCCGAGGTCGTGCGTGATCAGGACCATGGAGAAACGATACTGATCTTTGAGATCAAGCAAGAGATTGAGGATCTGGTTGCGCACCGACACGTCAAGCGACGATACCGGCTCATCGGCAACCAGAAATTCCGGCCTGAGCGCTATTGCACGCGCAATCACTACACGCTGGCGCTGACCGCCACTCAATTGACGGGGATACCGGTCCAGAAACGACGCGCCGGGACGCAATTCGACAGTATCGAGAAGGTCACGCACTCGCTCGTCCCGTTCTTTGGCGCTGATGGCCGCTACCTTCAAAGGCGCCTCTATGGCGGAGCGAACGGTCTTTAGCGGGTTGAGCGCGTAGCTCGCTGACTGAAATACAAGCTGGACTTGCCGCGCAAATTGACGCCGCCATTTGAGCGAGCCGACATCGAGCCGTTGACCCTTGAACCTAATGTCACCGGCAGTCGGGCTCTGCAGGCCCGTCATCAGCCTCGCCAGCGTGCTCTTGCCGCTGCCACTTTCGCCGACGACGGCAAGAGTCTCGCCCGCCAAAACGTCCAGATCGACGCCATCGACGGCAATTACAGTCTGCCCGTCGGAACCAAATTGCTTCACGATCCCGCGCATCGAAAGCAACGGGACGTCTTGCCGGCTAACTATCGCAGCAGGGGCAATCGCCGACGTCATAAGATCGGATTCCAGCAGGCGAAGGCACCAGTATTGTCGTGATTGGGAATCAGAGGCGGCATTTCGCGGTGGCAGCGCGGCTGAACACGATCACAACGAGGCGCGAAAGGACATCCTGTAACACTTGTGCGCTGATCCGGCGGCGACCCCCGCAACGTCGCAAAACGCCGTCCCGCCGGCCGGGTCGCGGCAATCAGGCCTTGTGTATAAGGATGCCGCGCGGCGCGGAAGATGGTGTCAGTTCGCTGAATCTCGACAATCACGCCGCCGTACATCACCGCGACCCTATCTGAATTTTCCGATACCACGCCGAGATCGTGCGTGACCAGAAGGACGGCCATGCCGTTCTCGCGCTTTAGCCGGGCAAGAGTCAGCAGGACCTGACGCTGCACGAGCACATCGAGCGCGGTCGTCGGCTCGTCTGCGATCAGGAGCGCCGGGCCGCAACTGGTTGCCATAGCCATCAGCACGCGCTGCCGCATTCCGCCACTCAACTGGTGCGGATATGACTTCAGGACCAGCTCGGGGTTCCGAATATCGACTCGCGCGAGTTGCTCTTGCGCTAACCGCTCTGCCTTTGCCGCGTCTACGCGCTGGTGGAGTCTGATCACATCAGAAACCTGCCGCCCAATCGAAAAGACCGGGTCAAGATAAGCGTCCGGATCCTGGAAGACGAAGCCGACGCGCGAGCCACGGATCGATTCAAGCTCGCGCTCCGACATATTGGTAACGTCACGGCCCTCGAGCTCTACCGAACCGGTGGTGATCCGCCCGTTTCGCGGCAATAGCCTGACGATCGCCCGCGCCAATGTCGATTTTCCCGAGCCCGATTCACCGACCAAA
>Ga0265313_10000586_pt1 | contig 37862 bp, 38 predicted proteins | sample 4123metaG_FD_203122 | JGI IMG/M metagenome (GOLD analysis project Ga0265313, IMG submission 203122) | Rhizosphere microbial communities from Carex aquatilis grown in University of Washington, Seatle, WA, United States - 4-1-23 metaG | ecosystem: Host-associated > Plants > Roots > Rhizosphere >... | reverse complement strand
CCGGGTCCGGAGAGCTGGTAACGCGGAACATCCCCTGCGCCTCGGCATAGGCCTTGACCAGATCGACCCGCTTGGGGTCTCGGCCGGAGGTGCGCAAATAATTGAGGGTGTCGGAATCGATCGGGAAGAAGCCGCACGTCGCGCCGTATTCCGGCGCCATGTTGGCGATCGTCGCCTGGTCCTCGAGCGAGAGATGATCGAGGCCCGGCCCGTAGAATTCGACGAACTTGCCAACCACGCCCTTCTTGCGCAGCATCTCGGTGACCGTCAGCACGAGGTCGGTGGCGGTGATCCCCTCGTTGATCCGGCCGCTGAGCTTGAAGCCGATGACTTCGGGGATCAGCATGGTGATCGGCTGGCCGAGCATCGCCGCTTCCGCTTCGATGCCGCCGACGCCCCAGCCCAGAACCGAGAGGCCGTTGACCATGGTGGTGTGGCTGTCGGTGCCGACGAGTGTATCGGGATAGGCGACGGTCTCGCCGTCCTCGTCCTTGATCCACACGGTCTGCGCCAGATATTCGAGGTTGACCTGGTGGCAGATGCCGGTGCCGGGCGGCACGACGCGGAAGTTGTCGAACGCTTTCTGCCCCCAGCGCAGGAACTCGTAGCGCTCGCCATTGCGCTCGTATTCGAGCTCGACGTTCTGCGTGAACGCCATCGCGGTGCCAAAACTGTCGACCATCACCGAATGGTCGATGACCAGATCGACTGGCACCAGCGGATTGATCTTTTGCGGATCAGCGCCGAGCTTGGCGGTCGCATCGCGCATCGCCGCGAGATCGACCACCGCGGGCACGCCGGTAAAGTCCTGCATCAGCACGCGCGCCGGCCGGTAGGAAATCTCATGCTCGGAGGTCCGCGTGCCCAGCCATTGCGCGACCGCCATGATGTCGGCCTTGGTGACCGTCACACCGTCCTCGAAGCGCAGGAGGTTCTCGAGCACCACCTTCATCGAGTGGGGCAGTTTCGAGACGCCCGGAAGCCCGTTCTTCTCGGCGAGCGGGATCGAGAAATAGGTGTAGGTCTTGTCCCCGACCTTGAGATTGGTCTTGGACTTGAAGCTATCGAGAGACTGGGTCACGGGTCCGCCTATGGCACATGCGATGGCAGCGGGGCGGTCCTGACGCCGGCAGACCGCCGGTGGACCGGGCGCCAGCCTGGATGGGTTCCAGACTTTGGCCGCCTTATAGTCAAACAACGGGACGCTTGCCAGTGCGCCGGCAGGCAACATAGGCATGCGCACGATGAGCGCCGAAATGCCCGAACTGCCGCCGCTTTTGACCGCCTCCGGCCTGACGCTGAGCCGTGGGGGTCGCGAGCTTTTTACGGGGCTCGACCTCGACTTGCGTGCCGGCACCGCGCTGCTGGTGCGCGGACCGAACGGCGCCGGCAAATCGAGCCTGCTGCTGGCGCTGGCGGAGATTTTGCGGTTGGACGGCGGGCGGATCGGCTGGCGGGACGGCGATGAGACGCCGCCAAGTCATTTGCTGGCCCACGCCACCGGGCTCAAGGCGAGCCTGACGGTCGGCGAGAACCTGCACTTCTGGCGCACCCTGAACGGCCCCACCGGCCTGACGGTTATCGCCGCCCTCGATGCCGTGGGCCTCGGTGGCCTCGAAGCGGTTTCCGCCGGGCACCTGAGCGCCGGCCAGGGCAAGCGATTGGCGCTGGCGCGGCTGCTGGTGAGCCGACGGCTGGTCTGGCTGCTCGACGAGCCAACCGCGGCGCTCGACGCCTCCGGCCAGACGCTGCTCGGCCGGTTGATCGCCGATCATCTGCGCGGCGGCGGCGGCGCAATCATCGCAACCCATGACGAGATCGCGGGACTTGCGGATGCGCCCACCCTTACGCTGGAGGCGGCATGAGCGCGTTTCTCGCGATTATCGGCCGTGACCTGCGCCTCGCAGCACGCTCGGGCAGCGAGGCGCTGACGCTGGTGCTGTTTTTCGTGATGGTTGCGGCGGTGGTGCCCTTCGCGATCGGGCCCGATCCGGCGCTGCTGGCAAAGCTCGCGCCCGGCATCGTCTGGATCGCGGCCTTCCTCGCCATGCTGCTCGGGCTGGACCGGCTGTTCCGCGACGACGACGCCGACGGCTCGCTCCTGCTGTTCCGCCACGCCGCGATCCCGCTCGAAGCGATCGTTTGCGGCAAGATGGTCGCCCACTGGCTGCTGAGCGCGCTGCCGCTGCTGATCGCGAGCCCACTGCTGGCGATTCTTCTCGCGATGGACCCGGATGGTTGGGGCCGCGCCGCACTGGCGCTGCTGCTCGGCACCCCGGCGCTCACTGCCTTCGGGGTGATCGGCGCGGCGGTGACGGTATCGCTCAAACGAGGCGGCCTGCTGGCCCCGGTGCTGATCCTGCCGCTGACGCTCCCCGTGCTGATCTTCGGTGTGGCGATGGCGGGGACCGCCGAGGGCAGCGGCGCCGCGGCGCTGTTCCTTGCCGCCATCAGCCTCGTTTCCGTGGCGTTTTGCCCGTTTGCCGCGGCGCTGGCACTGCGGGTAAGTGGGGAGTGACGGATGAGATGCGCGCCGCGATTGTTGCTCTCCACAGCGTCATCCCCGCGAAAGCGGGGACCTCTGTTGACCGGGCCCACCTTCGCAAACGGAGGTTCCCGCTTTCGCGGGAATGACCCGGCGAGTGATATAAGACTGCAGCCATGACCCTCGACACCACAGCGAAACAGCCCAACTGGTTCTCGCGTCTCGCCCATCCGGGTGCGTTCATGGCGTGGAGCCGGCCGCTGCTCTGGCCGCTCGGCATCCTGACCGCGCTCTGCTTCGCGGCTGGCCTTTATTTCGCGCTGCTCGACTCGCCCCCCGACTACCAGATGGGAGAGACGGTGCGGATCATGTACATCCACGTGCCGAACGCCTGGCTCAGCCAGTTCGTCTATGGCGTGATGTTCGTCGCCGCGCTCGGCACCCTGGTCTGGCGGCATCCGCTCGCCGACGTCGCGCAGAAGGCGGCCGCCCCGCTTGGCGCGGCATTCACGGCGCTGGCGCTCTATTCGGGCTCGCTCTGGGGGCGGCCGACCTGGGGCACGTTCTGGGAATGGGACGGGCGGATGACCTCGACGCTCATCCTCCTCTTCATTTATCTCGGCATCATTGCCCTGTGGCGCGCCTTCGACGACCAGGGCCGCGCCGCGCGCATCGTCGCGGTGGTGACGCTCGTCGGCGCGCTCGACATTCCCGTGGTGAAGTTCTCCGTCGACTGGTGGAACACGCTGCACCAGCCCGCGAGCATTACGCTGGGCGGTTCGCACCTGCCCGGCTCGATGCTGTTGCCGCTGTTCGTCATGCTGTTCGCCTTTACCTTCCTGTTCCTGTTGCTGCACATCGTCTCGATCCGCACCGAGATCCTGAAGCGGCGCGCCGAGACGATGAGCCGGCAGGCCCTCGCGGGACGTGCCTGATGGAGACCCATGCGCAGGACGCGATATTCGTGGTTTGGGCCTATGCCGGCGTCGCGCTCGTCATCGCGCTGCTGATCGCCGCCGTCTGGATACAGGCGGCGCGAACCCGCGCCAGGCTTGCCACCCTCGAAGCGCAGGGCGTGCGCCGCCGTTCGGGCGGCCCCGCAGCGTGAAGACCCCCATCCGCATTGCGCTGGCGGTCATCCCGCTGGTCGCGCTCGTCGCGCTGGTGGTGCTGTTCGCACTCAACATCAACCGCGACCCCTCGCTCGTCGCTTCGGTGATGATCGACAAGCCGGCACCCAGCTTCAGCCTGCCCAAGGTTGCCGGGCTGCCTGTCCCGGGCTTCGATACCGCGCGGCTCAGCGGCCAGGTCAGCGTCGTCAACGTCTTTGCCAGCTGGTGCATCCCCTGCCGCGATGAGCATCCGGTGCTCGAGGCGCTGAAGCAGCAGACCGGCGTTCTATTGCTTGGCATCAACCAGAAGGATGCGCCCGAGAACGCCTCGGCGTTCCTCGCGCAGATGGGAAACCCGTACGATGCGGTGGGCGCCGACAGCGACGGTAGAACGTCGATCGACTGGGGTGTCTACGGAGTGCCCGAGACCTTCGTGGTCGATGCCAAGGGTGTCATCCGCTTCAAGCACACCGGTCCGATGACCATGGCCGACATCGCCCGCGAAATCGTCCCCGCCATCGCGCGGGCAAAGGCGGAGAGCTAGCGGGGAACGGGGCGCCGCCCCAAGCGTTTTGGGAGACCACCTCAACGGAGGATTTCCCATGCAAACCATGCCCCTGACGCTTCATGTCGGCATGAAAGTGTTCGACAGCGCCCATAAATCGCTCGGCAAGATCGACGATCTGCGCTTTCCCGAGAACGCCATCGACCCCGACGTCGAGCCGGCCGACATCGACGGCACCGACAAGGACCGCAAGCCCGACACCATCATCGGCTCGATCGCCGAGGCTTTCGGCAGGGAAGAACTGCCCGAGGCGCTGCGCGATCGGCTGCTCCGCGAGGGCTATATCCGGCTCGACGTGCCGCTCGGCAAGGACCGCTACATCCTGCCCGAGCAGATCGCCTCGACGAGCGCCGACGAGGTCGTGCTCAATGTCGACAAGGACGCGCTGATCAAGCGGCCCTGACACAGGGGTTTACGGCAGAGGATCCATCGGCGGTACGATTTCCGCCGCAACATGCGTGTCGGGGCTGGGCGCATAGCGCTGCAGCACCGGCAGCTGGAAGGCCGCGAAGATGATGGTGATCGGCATCGTCGCCCACACCTTGAACGCCACCCAGAAATCGGTGGACTGGGTGCGCCAGACAACCTCATTGAGCACCGCGAGGAAGAGGAAGAACAGCCCCCAGCGCAGCGTCAGGATGGTCCAGCCCTTGGGCTGGAGCTTGTAGACGTCTCCGAACACGTAGCGCAGCAGCGACTGGCCGAACAGCAGCCCACCCAGCAGCACGAGCCCGAACAGCGTGTTGACGATGGTAGGCTTCATTTTGATGAAGCTGTCGTCGTGGAGCAGCAGCGTGAGCGTGCCAAACACCAGCACCACGAGGGCCGTCACCAGCGGCATGACCGCGATTTTCCGCTGCAGCAGCCAGCTCAGCGCCAGTGCCAGCACCATGGCGCCCATGAACCAGGCGGTTGCGGCAAAGATGTCGGCGCGGGCGTTGGCGATGTAGAAGACGACGAGCGGGCCGAGCTCGAGCGCCATCTTGATCAGCTGCGGGCGGAGCTCGGCCCAATTGACCTCGGGCTCCTTGTCCTTGGCGGCGTCTGCCATCTAGACCTCACCCACGAGCGCACGGGCAAAATCGGTGGCCGCGAACGGCTCGAGATTGTCGATGCCCTCGCCGACCCCGATGAAGTGCACCGGCAGCGCATATTTCTTGGCGATCGCCACCAGAATGCCTCCCCTTGCGGTGCCGTCGAGCTTGGTCATCACGAGGCCCGTGACCCCGGCCCGCCGGCCGAAGATTTCGACCTGATTGAGCGCGTTCTGTCCAGTCGTGGCATCGAGCGTCAACAATGTGGCGTGCGGCGCCGTGGGATCGACCTTTTTGATCACCCGGATGATCTTTTCGAGCTCACCCATCAGCTCGTCACGGTTCTGCAGCCGCCCAGCGGTATCGATGATGAGGACGTCGCGGTTTTCCGCCCGCGCCTCGGTCAGCGCGTCGAAGGCGAGGCTGGCGGCATCGGAACCTGCGGCTCGGACAACGACCGGCGCCCCGGTGCGCTGCCCCCAGACCTGGAGCTGCTCGATCGCGGCGGCGCGGAACGTGTCGCCGGCGGCGAGCATCACCGACTTGCCCTGGGCGCTCAGCAGCGAGGCGAGCTTGCCGATGGTGGTGGTCTTGCCGGTGCCGTTCACCCCCACCATCAGGATCACAAACGGACGGTGCGCCGGATCGATCGTCAGCGGCTGCGCCACGGGGCCCAGCACTTTCTGGATTTCCCTTGCCAGCAGCGTGCGGACATCATCGCCTGTTATATCGCGGTCGAACCGGTCGCGGCGCAACGCCTCGGTGACCGTGTTGGCCATGTCGAGCCCGAAATCGGCCTGGATCAGCACGTCCTCGAGCTCGTCCAGCATGGCCTGGTCGAGCCGCTTCTTGGTGAACACCGAGGCGATGCCGTTGCCGAGCTGATCGGAAGAGCGCCGAAGGCCGGTCGCGAGGCGCTGCAGCCAGCTCGGCTTGGGCGGCGCCGCGGTCGGCGGTGACATTTCCGGCGGGCCGGGACTTTCGGCCGGGGGCGCGACCGCCCCGCCGAACAGGCGACCCAACAAACCCGGTTTCGGCTCAGCCATCAGGCCGCCGTCCGGATCGATTCGCCGACCAGGCCGTCGGCGCTGATGCCGGTGACGCGGACGGGCACGAGATCGCCGGGCCCGTGTCCAGGCACCGAGATCGGCACGAACTGCTGAGTTCGACCGAGGCCGTCGCGCTCGACAAGGACCGTCTCGATGGCTCCGACGCGCGTCTGGCAGAACCTGTTATATTTCTGTTCGCCGAGCGCGCGGAGCCTTGCGGCACGAGCCTTGCCGATGACCCGCGGCACTTGCGGCATGCGCGCCGCTGGCGTGCCCTCGCGCGGGCTGAACGGGAACACGTGGAGATGGGTGAGGTCCGCCTCCTCGACGATGCTCAGCGTATTCTCGAACATCGCCTCGGTCTCGGTCGGGAAACCCGCGATGAGGTCAGCGCCGAAGATCATATCCGGCCGCAAGGCGCGGGCTTTTTCCACGAACTCCAGTGTATCCGCCCGCAAATGCCGGCGCTTCATCCGCTTGAGGATCAGGTCGTCGCCCGATTGCAGGCTGAGATGCAAATGCGGCATCAGCCGCGCATCGCCCAGCGCCTCGAACAGCGCATCGTCCGCCTCGATCGAATCGATCGAGGACAGTCGGAGTCGGGACAAGTCAGGGACATGGCGCAGGATCGACTGGACCAATTTCCCGAGGCTCGGCAGACCGGGCAGATCGCCACCATAAGATGTTATATCGACGCCCGTCAGCACCAGCTCGCGATAGCCGTTTCCCACCAGCTGCTTCATCTGCTCGACCACCGCGCCCATCGGAACCGAGCGGGACGGCCCGCGGCCATAGGGGATGATGCAGAAGGTGCAGCGATGATCGCATCCGTTCTGGACCTGCACGAACGCCCGCGCGCGTCCGTCAAAACCCTCGATCAGATGCCCGGCCTGCTCGCGCACCGCCATTATGTCGTTGACCTGCACCTTGTCGTTCAGCGGGATGCCAAACGCCAGCGGCCCATAGGATTTGGCCGCCAGCTTGTCGGCATTGCCGAGCACGAGGTCGACCTCGGTCATGTCGGCAAAATCCCGCGGACTCGTCTGCGCGGCACAGCCGGTGACGATGATCGGCCGTTCGGGCTCCTCGCGCCTGGCCTTGCGGATCGCCTGCTTGGCCTGCCGGACCGCCTCGGCCGTCACGGCGCAGGTGTTGACGATCAACGCGCTCGACAGACCGGCCTTTTCGGCCTCCGCGCGGGCCACCTCGGACTCATAAGCGTTGAGCCGGCAGCCAAAGGTGAGCGTCTCGACCGGCATCAGGCGTCGGCCTTGTCGCGGACCCAGGAGCCGGTTTCGGGGTCGAACCCGCCGGAAAACTCGAACTCGGCCGGGCCGGTCAACATAACATGGTCATCGGCGCGCCACTCGATGCAGAGGTCGCCGCCGGGGACGGTCACGACCGCCTTGCGCTCCGGAATGCGCTTGGTGCGGACGGCATTGACCAGCGCCGCGCAGGCCGCAGTGCCGCAGGCCTTGGTCAATCCAGCGCCGCGCTCCCAGGTGCGCACGACAAGATGGCCGGGCGCGACAACCTGGCAGATCGAGATATTGCAGCGTTCCGGAAACAGCGGGTGGTTCTCGAGCATCGGCCCGAAGCGCTCGAGCGCGTAATTGTTGGGATCGTCGCTGACCCAGAACGTCACGTGCGGATTGCCCATCGAGACCGCCGAGGGCGTGTGCAGCACCGGCGCGTCGATCGGCCCGATCTGGAGCTCGATGCCGGTAGTATCGAAGAATTCCTCGGCCAGCGGGATTTCGTCCCAGCGCGTGCGCGGCTTGCCCATGTCGACGGTGATCGAGCCGTCGGCGTGCTCCTCACCGGTGAGGATGCCGGCGAGCGTTTCGAACACGAAATTCTTCTTGCCGGTTTCGGCGCTGAGCGCCTGCACCACGCAGCGCATGCCGTTGCCGCAGGCCTCGGCCAGCGAGCCGTCGGAATTGACGATTTCGATATAATTGGCGGTGCCCGGCGTGCGCGGATCGTGGATCGCCATGATCTGGTCGAAACGGGTCGCAGGATCGGCGTTGATCGCCACGGCCGCCCTGGGCGCCACGCGGCCTGCACGGCCGCGCATGTCGGCGACGATGATCTCGTTGCCGAGCCCGTTCATCTTGAGGAAGGGCGCGTTGGGCATGGCTCAGGCCTTGCGGGCGATTCGGCGCCGTATATGGCGGAAGCGGGCGTGAAATGCCAGTGCGCGTTGACTTCCCGGTCCATCACCCGTAAACCCCCGCCACTTCGCTCAGGCCAGCCCTGAACCGCCGCCCGGGACCCGCAAAGGTCTAAAGAGATCCCGGAGGCAAACATCCCGCAGCGCGATGCGCCCCGGGGTGGGTTTGGCGTTTGGTTTAAGCGACCCCATTTTCGGTGACGCCCTCCTTCGCGGAACCAAAGGACCAAAAGTGTTCGAAAGCCTTAGCGACCGGCTCGGGAAAATCTTCGATGGCCTCACGGGCCGCGGCGCGCTCAGCGAAGCCGACGTCGATGCCGCGTTGCGCGAGGTCCGCCGCGCGCTGCTCGAGGCCGACGTCTCGCTCGAGGTCGTGAAGGCCTTCATCGAGCAGGTGCGGGAAAAGGCCGTCGGCGACGCGGTGATCCGCTCGGTGCGGCCCGGCCAGCAGGTCATCAAGATCGTCCATGACGAGCTGGTGCGCGTGCTCGGCGAAACCCCGGTGCCGATCGATTTTTCGACCACCCCGCCGATGACGGTGCTGATGGTGGGCCTGCAGGGCGCGGGCAAGACGACGCTCAGCGCCAAGCTCGCCAAGCGCATGACCGAGCGGCAGGGCAAGAAGGTCCTGATGGCCTCGCTCGACGATCGCCGCCCGGCCGCCAAGGAGCAGCTGCGCGTACTCGGCGAGCAGATCGGTGTCGCGACGCTGCCGATCCAGCAGAACGAAAAGCCCGTCGATATTGCGCGCCGCGCCCAGCGCGAGGGCAAGCTCGGCGGCTATGACGTGCTCATCCTCGATACCGCCGGCCGCACCCACATCGACGACGAGCTGATGGCCGAGACCGCCGCGGTCAAGGCCGCGACCGACCCGCACGAAATCCTCCTCGTCGCCGATGCGCTGACCGGGCAGGACGCGGTGAACCTCGCGCGTTCGTTCGACCAGCGCGTCGACATCACCGGCATTGTGCTCACCCGCGTGGACGGCGATGGCCGCGGCGGCGCGGCGCTCTCGATGCGCGCCGCGACCGGCAAGCCGATCAAGCTGCTCGGCACCGGCGAGAAAATGGATGCGCTCGAGGAGTTCGCTCCCTCGCGCGTCGCCGACCGCATCCTCGGCATGGGCGACATTGTCGGCCTCGTCGAAAAGGCCGCCGAGACCATCAAGGCCGAAGACGCGGCCAAGATGGCCAGGAAGCTCAAGAAGGGCACCTTCGATCTCGACGATCTGCGCGGCCAGCTGCAGCAGATGAAGAAGATGGGCGGCATGGGCGCGCTTGTCGGAATGCTCCCCGGCATGGGCCAGGTCAAAAAGCAGCTGAGCGCCGCCAATCTCGACGACAAAATGTTCGACCGCCAGATCGCCATCATCAACTCGATGACCAGGGCCGAGCGCGCCGAGCCCGATTTGCTCAACGCCAAGCGCCGCATCCGCATCGCCAAGGGCTCGGGCACCAAGGTCGAAGACGTCAACAAGCTGATGAAGCAGCACCGCCAGATGGCCGACATGATGAAGAAGGTCGGCAAGGGTGGCATGGGCGCGCTCAACGGCATGTTCGGCGGCAAGGTCGGCCAGATGATGCCGGGCCTGGGCAGCATGGATCCCTCGAAGATGGACCCGGCGCAGCTCGAGGCGATGGCGCGGCAGATGGGGATCGATCCCGCCGCTATGCAGCAGGCGGCCGGCGCTGCGGCGCCGCAACCGAAGCAGCTTTCCGACAAGCTCCCTGCCGATGTGGGGCAGCTGTTGAAATCCGGGTCCGGCATGCCGGGCCTCGGCGGCAATGGCCGCTTCCCGTCCCTGCCCGGGCTGGGTGGCGGCTTCGTGCCGAAGAAGAAATAAACCCTACAACCGGAATATCGTTTTACAAGGAAGACAACCAATGGCTCTGAAACTTCGCCTTGCCCGCGCCGGCACCACCAAGCGCCCCTTCTACCACGTGGTGGTGGCCGATGCCCGCTCGCCCCGCGACGGCCGCTTCATCGAAAAGCTCGGCACCTATGACCCGAAGCTGAGCGATGATGCCAAGCGCGTGACGCTCGTCACCGACCGCATCCAGCATTGGCTGAGCGTCGGCGCGCAGCCGACCGATCGCGTGCTCCGTTTCCTCGACAAGGCCGGTCTGTTGAAGCGCGAGCCGCGCAACAACCCCAACCGCGCCAAGCCGGGCAAGAAGGCGACCGAGCGCGCCGAGGCCAAGGCCAAGGCCGCCGCGGCTCCGGCCGAAGCCGCTCCGGCGGCGGAGTAAGATGGCGGACGCCTCGCCGAAGCGATTGCTGATGGGCCGCATCGGCGCGGCCCACGGCATCAAGGGCGAGGTGCGCATCACGTCGTTTACCGAGGAGCCGCTGGCCCTCGCGTCCTACGGGCCGCTGAGCACCAACCGGTCCGGCCTCGTGATCGAGATCGAGCACGCCCGCGCGACCACCAATGTGCTTGTCGCGCGGCTCAAGGGGGTCACCGACCGCACCGCAGCCGAAAGGCTCAACGGCGTCGAACTCTATGTCGAGCGCGACAAGCTGCCTCCGCCCGGGGACGACGATGATTTCTACCACGCCGATTTGATCGGGCTCGAAGCCCGGCTCGGCGACGGCACGGTGCTGGGCGAGGTTATTGCCCTCCCCAATTACGGCGCCTCCGACCTCATCGAAGTGCGCGACGCGCGCTCGGGCGACACTTTCCTCTATCCGTTCACCCGCGCCGTGGTGCCCGAGGTGCATATCGCCGAGGGTTACCTCGTGATCGAGGTGCCGACCGAGGCCGAACCCGGCGAGGAGGAGCCCGATTGAGCTTTGCCGCCGATGTCATCACGCTCTTTCCGGAGTTGTTCCCCGGCCCGCTGGGCGCAAGCGTCCTCGGCCGCGGCGCCGCCGAAGGCCGCTGGTCCCTAGCCCTGACGCAGCTGCGCGATTTTGCCACCGACCGGCACCGCAGCGTCGATGACACCCCGGCCGGCGGCGGCGCCGGCATGGTGCTGAAGCCCGACGTTCTGGCCGCCGCGATCGATTCGGTCTCGCACCAGAACGACCCGCGGCCCCGCCTTCTCATGAGCCCGCGCGGCAAGCCGCTGACGCAGGCGCGGGCCCGCGCGCTCGCGGCAGGACCGGGCGTCGTCATCGTCTGCGGCCGCTTCGAGGGCGTCGACGAACGCGTCATCGAAGCGCGCAATCTCGAGGAGATCTCGATCGGCGACTACGTGCTGGCGGGCGGCGAGGTCGCGGCGATGGTGCTGCTCGAAGCAGTGGTGCGGCTGCTCCCCGGCGTGCTCGGCAAGGACGAGTCGAGCGCCGACGAAAGCTTTGAGAACGGCGTTCTGGAGTATCCCCACTATACGAGGCCGCAGGTCTTCGAGGGTCGCGACATTCCCGCGGTGCTGACCAGCGGCGATCACGCCAGGGTCGGCCAGTGGCGCGCCGAGCAAAGCCGCATCCTCACCCGCGCGCGGCGTCCGGACCTGCTCGGCTGATCACACCGGATCGAACGTGCCGAACGCGCTCACCAGCGCTATGACGACAGCGCCCAGCGCGATCTCGCAGACGGTGCCGATGACGAGCGCCCGCGTCGCGCTGCTCGTGTGCTCGATGAGCCCCGGCGTCACCCAATAGCGGTTGGCGAGCGCGATCCCGACCATCACCAGCACCAGCCCGATCTTGATCAGCAGCAGCAGCTGGTAGGGCGAACCGAAATCGTCGGGGAAATGATGGAGGATCAGCATCGCATTGACGATGCCGGTGAGCAGTACGACGGCCACCGCGACATGCCCGAGCCCGGAGAATTTCGACAGAGCCTGCCGCGCGGCCTCGGCACTGTCGGGCCGTCGCAGCAACGCCAGATCGTAGAGCAGTGGCGGAAGTGCGCCGACCCATAAGCCGGCGGCGAGCAGGTGCAACATGTCGTTACCACGATGCGCGAGCCCGATAATGCCCTCGTCAATCGCCGCGTGGCCGACCAGCGCGAGGCTCATCAACAGCAGCGCGACGAGCACAAGGCGTAGCGGAGCAGCAATCGGACCATCGGTGAGGCACGCGACCACCAGCAGCAGGGCGAGCCCGAGATGGACCAGCCACGCCCCGCCGAACGGCGTCGCCGTGAGCACCGAGCCCAGCAGGTCGAGATCGGTGGCGTCGGACCAGCCATTGCCGATATCGGCGGCTTCGCCCAGCAGCCAGAGCAGGGCCGTCAGGAGCAGGACAAGCGCCAGGGGCAAGGCCCACAGACGGGGCCGCGGCAGTGCTGGCGGGAGCGAAGGCGGCGCCAGCACCGTCTCGAAGGCGCTGGCGCCGAACAGCAGCATCGCCGCGGCGTAGTGAACAAAGCGAACGGCGACGATCGGGTCCACGGCGAGCTTACTTCACCGTGAAGCTGTAGGTGCCGTCGGTCTTGTGCCCATCGGTCGACAGGGCGTGCCAGGTCACCGTGTACTTGCCCGCCGCGAGCGGGGACGCGAGGGTGACGTCGAGCACCTTGTCGTCCTCGGGATCGAGCGCGGAGCTCGTAATCGCCACCGCACCATTCGGGCCGACGATCATGATGCCGGTGAACTTGAGGGTGACGCCTTCCGAGAAGGCAAGGACGAGGCTCGCCGGCCCGGCAACGGTCGCGTTTGCCGCTGGCGTCTCGCTCAGGAGGTGCGCATGGGCAAAGGCGGGTGAGGCGAGCAGCGCGAAGGCTGCGGCGAGAGCGATGGTCTTGTTCATGGGAGTTTCCTGTTGCGTAGCTCCGCCGGCATGGTCGTCATGCCGGTCGGGCGAGTAGGAAAACAGCGCCGACCCGACAGAGGCCGTGCCGGCGGCGGTGGTTCGGGTGTGAGAGCTACATCGCCATCGACGACATGCCGGACATATCCATCGCGCCAGACGGCATGACGGAAGCGTTCGAGCTCGCGGCGGGGGGTGAGCTTTGCCCGAACCCTCCGACGTTGAGCTCGACCGGCAGGTCGCCGGCCTTGGCGAAATGCAGCACGAGCTTGAGGCATTGGCCTGCGGCCAGCGCTGCACTCAGGCCGGTGAGCATCAGATGGTCGCTCATCGGATCGAGCGAGAGCGAGCCGCCGGCAGGGATGGTGAGTCCGCCCGGAAGGGCGTCCATCTCCATCACATTGCCGTTCATCTTCATCTCGTGGAGGGTGATCTCCGTCGCCGCGCCCGAGCTCGCCCCGAGCAAGGTTTCCGAGGCTGGCCCGGCATTGGCGACGGTCAGATAAGCTCCCGCCGACTGGGCGCCCTTGGGCATGGCGCGAGCATAGGCGCCGGTGACCGTGATCGGGCCAACGGCAAAGCTCTGGCCGGTCGGGCATCCGCCCTCGACCAGATCGGACTGAGCGAAAACGGGAGCCGTGGCGAGCAGGCAGGCGAATGCCGCAGCAGCAGCAGCGATGGAACGCATGATCTGACCTCGTGATGAAGGAACGACGGAGAGATCAGATGCTGGGCGGGCCTCGCGCGCTGGCGATGGAAAAGAACGGCGCGAGCCGCGATACGGGCGCCGCGTCGGCATAGGCGACGGCCTGCGCGCAGAAGCGGACGGGCTCGGCAGCGACGGGCGCCGGCGGAACGGCGGCGAGATCGGGTTTGCAGCCATGGCAGGCGAAATGGTCGCCGGCGCTCGGCAACGTCCCCGGATCGCCGCAGACCGAGTGCGCGGTGATGACGATCCGCCCATTGGCGGCGAGCACCGCGCTCTCATGGCCGAAATTGAGGAAGGCGAGCGCGAGGACGACGAGCGCCAGCAGCGCTTCGCGCAACATGCCCCGCTGGTTCGACGCCGGACCCATGGCGCAGAGGATTAGACCGGCGGCAGAACCGCGGCAATGCGTCATCGCTGCCGGCCGGGCGTGGAATGAACCCCGCTATCGGGTCGTCGGCAGCTCGTCATAGCGGTTGGCGCGATAGATCAGCGTCGAGACCAGCCAGCTGAGGAGGAATACCCCGACCACGGCGTAGCCGAAGCTCGTGAGGTTGCCGTTGAGCGCGCCGATCACGTCCCAGATGCCGCCGCTGAGCGACAGCTGATCCGAAAGAGTCCCCAGCGCCTCGACGCCGCCGATGAACACCGCGACGGCAACCGAGGCCGCGGTGATGGTGAGATTGTACCAGAGCTTGCGGATCGGGTTGACGAAGGCCCAGCCATAGGCGCCGACCATCGCGACGCTGTCGGTGGTGTCCATCAGCACCATGCCGGCGGTGAAAAGAGCGGGAAACACCATGATCGACCAGAAGCTCATGCCGGCCGCCGCCTGCGTCGCCGAAATGCCGAGGAGCCCGATTTCGGTCGCGGTATCGAAGCCGAGCCCGAACAGGAAGCCGACCGGATACATGTGCCAGGACCGGCTCACCACGCCGAAGACGCGGCGGAAGATGCGCGCGAGAAAGCCGCGGCTTTGGAGCATCGCATCGAGATCCTCGTCGAGGATCGGCTCACCCCGCTTGGCGCGCGCGAAGGCTCCCCAGATGGTGCGCAGGACCAAAAGATTGGCGCCGCCGATCGCCAGCAGGAACAGCGCCGAGACCAGCGTGCCGACGACGCCGCCGATTTCGTGGAAGTGCTCGAGCTGGCCCTGCAGCGCCGCGGCGCTCGCCGCGATGACCGCCGAGGCGATGACGACGATCGAGGAATGGCCGAGCGAGAAGTAGAAGCCGACGGCGAGCGGCTTTTCGCCCTGCTGCATGAGCTTGCGCACGACGTTGTCGATGGCGGCGATATGGTCGGCGTCGAACGCGTGCCTGAGCCCGAAGACGTAAGCGAGGAACGCCGTGCCGATCAGCACCGGCTGCTGCGAGAACGCCGCGAAGGCCCAGGCCCAGGCGATGATGTTGAACGCGACCAGACCGCCATAGAGCCCGCCGAGGCGGGCGCGCGTTTGCGAGTCGCCGAACAGCGTGCGAAGAAAACCAGTCGTCATCAGGCGATCCTGCAAGGCACCGGGCCGAAACGCTAATCGGGCGGCAAAGCCGAGTAAAGCGACACGGGCGGGAGCCGCCGCATGCCGCGTCCGCCCTAGACTCGCCGGCGGTTTTCCCCTATAGGCGCGCTCGCTTGTCCCCAAGGGACCGGCCAATAACGTCACACAACTCCGTGCAAACAAGACCGGGCGGTTGGGGCCAACACCTCCAGCGAAACGCCCCATTGAAAAGATCAGAACGGATTCTCCGATGCCCAATATCATTGCCGAGCTCGAAAAAGAGCAGCGCGACGCGCTCGCCAAGCGCGCCAACCACCCCGACTTCACCCATGGCGACACCGTAAAGGTCTGGGTGAAGGTCCGCGAAGGCGAAAAAGAGCGCCTGCAGGCCTATGAGGGCGTCGTCATCGCCCGCTCCGGCTCAGGCCTCAACGAGAACTTCACCGTCCGCAAGATTTCCTACGGCGAGGGCGTCGAGCGCGTCTTTCCGCTGCTGAGCCCCAATATCGACCGGGTCGAGGTGCTGAAGCGCGGCAAGGTCCGCCGCGCCAAGCTCTATTACCTGCGCGATCGGCGCGGTAAGTCGGCCCGCATTTTCGAATCGACCAACGCCCGCACCAAGAAGATCGAGGCCGGCGAGCGTGATGCCGCCACCGAAGCCAAGAACGCCCGCGAGGCCGAGAAGATCGCCGCGGCCGAGCAGCTGGCCAAGGAGCTGGCCGAAAAGGACGCAGCCGGCGCTGCCGAATAGGCCCTCTTCCATCGATATATCTTCGCGAACCCGGCCCCGTGCCGGGTTTTGCATTTTCCTGGCTCTGCGACGATCCTATGGCGCCATAGAACCACGGGCTGCCGGAATGATATTCGTAAGATATATCTTGACGGACGCTGGATGCGATCGTATCTGCGACCGATCGAAAGATATATCGGAGACTTCCCATGCACAATTTCGAAGATCGGATGGCGCATATGGAGCGCCACATGCAGCACACCTGGCGGCGTTTCGAGGCCGGCGGCCGCCGGGGTTGGGGCGGTTGGGGCGGCGGACCTGGCGGTCCCGGACGCGGCTGGGGCGGCGACTGGAGCGGGTTCGGCGACAATTTCCGCATCGGCCGGATGATGGCTTCCGGCGATGTGCGCCTCATCGCCCTCTATTTCATCGAACAGCAGCCGCGCCACGGCTATGACCTGATTAAGGCGATCGAGGAAAAGACCGGGGGCGCCTATGCCCCGAGCCCGGGCGTCGTCTATCCGGCGCTGACCTTCCTCGAGGAAGCCGGCTACGTGACCTCGACCGCCGAGGCCAACAAGCGGCTCTACGCCATCACCGACGAGGGCCGCGCGCACCTCAACGACAATCGCGCCGCGGTCGAATCGACGCTCGAGCATCTGGGCCGGATCAGCGAGCAGATCCAGAAACTGCGCGCCCGCTGGGACGAGATGCGCGGCCAGCACGACGACCACGGCCCCCGCCCCGATCGCGACATGGACGGCGTGACCCCCGAGGTGAACGAGGCGCGCCGCGAACTCAAGGCCGCGATCAAGCGCGCCGCCAAGGACAAGACGGCCGAGGCCCAGCGCCGGCTCGCCGACATCCTGCGCCGGGCCGCCGACGAGATCCGCCGCGGGCTCGGACCCGACAGCGCCGACATCGACCTCTGACGCATCGGCGCGCCACTCGCACGGGTGGCGCGCCGTGTTGCCCGACGCCAAGCACGCCGCGCGACTCCCGCTGACGGCCAAATCGGCCTAAGGTCGAGGCCGCAACGAGGAGCGGCGATTTTGAACGACATGGCGCCGGTGGCGGTGGACCGTAAGGCAGCGGCGGCAGGAGTGGCCGCGCGGCTCAGGCAGACGACCCGCATCGCCAAAAACCGGATCATGACCGATCCGCTGATGACCTACGCCTATGCGGGCGATGCCAGCCAGTATCGGCTGGTGCCGGCGATCGTGGTGATCGTCAATTCCGAGGCCGAAGTGCTGGCGGTGATCGAGGCGGCGCGCGCCGAGCGGCTACCGCTCACTTTCCGCGCCGCGGGCACCTCGCTTTCGGGTCAATCCAACAGCGACGGCGTGCTCTGCGTGCTGGGCGACGGCTTCAAGAAGATCCAAGTGCACGAAGGCGGCGAGCGCATCACGCTCGGCCCCGCGGTGATCGTCGCCCAGGCCAACCGCGCGCTCAAGCGCTTCAACCGCAAGCTCGGACCGGACCCCGCGAGCCAGGCGACCTGCAAGATCGGCGGCGTCGTCAACAACAACTCGTCCGGCATGTGCTGCGGCGTCGCCTACAACACCTATCACACGCTCCATCGCATGCGGCTGATGCTGGTCGATGGAACGGTGCTCGACTCGGGCGATCCGGCATCGGTCGCGGCATTCCGAAAGGCCAAGGCTGAGCTGCTCGAGGCGCTGCATGCGCTGCATCACGAAGTCGCGGCCAATCCCGAGCTGGTGGCGCTGATCGAGAAGAAATACCGGATCAAGAATACCGTCGGCTATTCGATCAACGCTCTGACCGACTTTCACGACCCGATCGACATCCTCGTCCACCTGATCATCGGCAGCGAGGGCACGCTAGGTTTCGTCTCCGAGGTCACCTATAACACCATTCCAGATCATCCCTACAAGGTGACGGGACTGATCCCCTTCCCCGATCCTTATTCCTGCGCCCGCGCCATCTCGAAACTCGCCAATGGCGGCGTACAGTCGACTACGGGCGTCACCGCCGCTGAGTATATCGAGCGGCGGGCGCTGAAGACCGTCGAATACCTGCCGGTGATGCACGAGTATGTGCGCTATCTGACAGATCATTCGCCAGCGGTGCTGATCGACGTCTCCGCGCCGACGCCCGAGCAGCTGCGGGTCGAGATCGACAAGGCAACGATGATCCTCATCAACGAGGGCGCGACGCACATCGATTTCGGCGATGGCGACGCTGAGCGCGCCCATGCGCTGTGGGACATGCGCAAGGGTTTCTTCGCCTCGGGCGGCGCGGCGCGGCCGAAGGGCACCGCCATGCTGACTGAGGACGTCGCGGCCCCGATCGATCGGCTTGCCGATTTTGTCATCGATATGCGCAAGCTCCTCGATGACTACGGCTATGAGGATGCGATCATCTTCGGGCACGCGCTCGCGGGAAATTTGCACTTCCAGATGAGCGACGATTTCGCGGCGCCTGGTGCGGCGGAGAAGTTCGATCGCTTCAGCAAGGAGCTCAGCGAGTTCGTCTCGATCCGCTACCAAGGCTCGCTCAAGGCCGAGCACGGCACCGGCCGGGCCATCGCCCCGTTCGTCGAACGCGAGTGGGGATCCGCCGCCTATCGCATCATGCAGCGGATCAAGCCGCTGTTCGACCCCGAGGGCCTGCTCAACCCCGGCGTGCTGATTACGTCGAACCCGACAGTACATATCGAGCACCTGAAGGCGATGCCGCTCAGCAATCCCATCATCGACCTCTGCATCGAATGCGGCTTCTGCGAGCCGGCCTGCCCGAGCGCGCAGCTGACGCTGTCGCCGCGCCAGCGCATTGTCGTGACGCGCGAGATGGCACGGCTCAGGACGACGCACGAAGACGATGCGCGCCTGAGCGCGATGGAGGCCGACTTCGCCTATGCCGGCCTCGAGACCTGCGCCGCCGGCAATGTCTGCGCCGGCCGCTGCCCGGTGGGCATCGAGACCGGCACGATGGTGCTCGGCGAGCGCGCGAGGCGGCGCACCGACAAGGACCGGGAGAGCGCACGCAACGTCGCCGCACATCTGGCTGCAACCGAACGGGCGCTGAAGTTCGGCATCGGCGCGCAGGCCACGAGCCGTCGCATCATCGGCGACGGCGCGACGGACGCAATCGCCAACGCCATCCGGCCGCTGCTGCGCACCCCGCGCGTCAACCGCGGCCTCAGTCCGGGACCCGGCGCGCCGACGGTGCCGCACGAGATGTCGTCTGTGCCATCGACCAAGCGCGTCGTCTATTTCCCTGCCTGTCCGACGCGGATGTTCGGCGCCGGCGAGACCCGCTACGATTTGAAGCCCGCCCCGGAAGCGATGGTGGCGCTGCTCGGCCGTGCCGGCTTCGAGGTGGTCGTGCCGGACGGGCTGACCGGCCAGTGCTGCGGCCAGCCCTTCCTGAGCAAGGGCTTTCCCGACGAGGCGCAGCGGGTCGGCGACCGACTGATGCAGAAGCTGACGCCCGCGAATGCGCGCGTGCTGACCGATGCCTCGACCTGCGCGAAGCATATCAAAGCCCATCACGCCGCGGAGGTGACCGTTGCCGACAGCGCCGAGTTCCTTCTCGCCGAGGTGCTGCCCTCGCTCACCATCAGGCGGAAGGTGCCCTCGGTTGCCGTGCACCAGAACTGCTCGGCGCAGCGCATGAGCGAGCAGGCGGCGATCCTGACGCTCGCCGCCGCCTGCGCCGAAATCGTCGCGCCGCTCGAAACGGTGAGCTGCTGCGGCTTTGCCGGCGACAAGGGCCTGTTCACCCCCGAGCTCAACGCCTGGGCGACGCGCTTCGTCAAGAACGACATTCCAGCCGGGTGCGATATCGGCGTCTCGACGGTCGCGACCTGCGCGGCGGGACTGAGCGAGCGCGCCGGCATCCCCTTCGTGTCGCTCGCGAGCCTCCTCGAATACGCGTCGCGGCCGGATGCCGGCTGAACCCGAGGATCGGGCGGAGCCATTCTGCCCCTATTTCGGCACCTGCGGCGGGTGCACGCTGCAGGACTACGCGCCGGCATCGTATCTCGCCCTGAAGCAGGAGCTGGTCGAAAGCGCGCTCCGCAACGCCCATGTCGCGGCGAGCGTCGACGCCCCGATCGAGGCGCACGGCGACGGCCGGCGGCGCGCGACGCTGCACGCGCGCGGACCAGCCGTCGGTTATATGCGGGCGCGTAGCCATGAGCTGCTCGATATCGCCACCTGCCCGATCCTCGTGCCGACGCTGCAGCAGCGCGCCGTGCCGCTGACCCGCGCCATCGCCGCGACCATCGGCGATTGCGACGTGGCCATCACCGCGACCGCGACCGGCCTCGACGTCGCGGTCAAGACCGAGCGCAAAATGAAGCCCGAGAAGCTGACGCTCTTGGCGCAGCGCTCCGACCTCGCGCGGCTGTCGCTCAATGGCGAAATGGTGATCGAGGCGCGTCCCGCGGCCCTCCCGATGGGCAAGACGATGGTGGAATTGCCGATCGCGAGTTTCCTCCAGGCGACAGCGATGGCGGAAGGGGAGCTTGCGAGGCTCGTTCTTGAGGGCGTCGGCAGCGCCAAGGCGGTCGCCGACCTGTTCTGCGGGCTCGGGCCCTTCACCCTGCGGCTGGCGGAGCGCGCCAAGGTCTCGGCGTTCGACGCCGACAAGGCCGCGATCGCGGCGCTGACCAGGGCGGTCCACCATACGAAGGGACTGAAGCCGGTGGCTGCCGCGGTCCGCGACCTCTTTCGCGAGCCGCTGGTGCCAGTCGAGCTCAAGGGCTTCGACGCGGTGGTGCTCGATCCGCCCCGCGCCGGCGCCGAGGCGCAAGCGCGCGAGCTGGCGAGATCGAAGATCGGCACGGTGGTGTCGGTGTCGTGCGAACCGAGGACCTTTGCCCGCGACGCGGCGATCCTGATCGCCGGCGGCTATCGGCTGGAGCGGGTGACGCCGGTCGACCAGTTCGCGTGGTCGATGCATGTGGAGGTCGTCGGGGTGTTCCGGCGGTGAGCACGCCAAAGCCCTCCACATCGCATCTCACCCTCGGTCCCGACTTCTACGATCCGGTGGCGCCCGCGAGCTTCCCGAGCCTCACGCCGCGCTACCGCAACCAGCGGGCGGCGGCCTCGGTGGGACTCGACACGCTCACCGATGCCGAGTGGGTCGACCATTTCGGCCGCTTCACGCCGATCCCCGATAGCTTCGAGACGCCGCTGGCGCTGCGCTATCACGGCCACCAGTTCCAGACCTACAATCCGGACCTTGGCGACGGCCGCGGCTTCCTCTTCGCCCAGCTTCACGACGATCGCGGGCGCCTGCTCGACCTCGGCACCAAAGGCTCGGGCCGCACGCCCTGGTCGCGTGGCGGCGACGGCCGGCTGACCCTCAAGGGCGGCGTGCGCGAAGTGCTGGCGACCTCGATGCTCGAAGCGCTCGGCGTCGACACCAGCAAGAGTCTCAGCCTCATCGAGACTGGCGAGGAGCTCGAGCGGCACGACGAGCCGTCGCCGACGCGAGCGAGCGTGCTGGTGCGGCTGAGCCACAGCCACATCCGCATCGGCAGCTTCCAGCGCCTCAGCTATCTGCGCGAGACGGACAATCTCTCGCGGCTGCTCGACTACAGCCTCGCGACCTACATGCCCGAGGTGGCGCCACCGGGCGACAATGCGCGCGCGGCAAAGTTCATGGCCGAAGTCGCACGTCGCGTCGCGGTGACCGGCGCCGGCTGGATCGCCGCGGGGTTCGTCCATGGCGTGCTCAACTCCGACAACATCAACGTCACCGGCGAGAGTTTCGACTACGGCCCGTGGCGGTTCCTGCCGAGCTACGATCCAAACTTCACTGCCGCCTATTTCGACCACACCGGGCTCTACGCCTTCGGCCGCCAGCCCGAGGCGCTGGTGTGGAACCTTCATCGGCTCGCCGAATGCCTGCTGCCGCTCGGCGACCATGCGAGCATCGAGGCGGCGCTCAACAGCTTCTGGCCAGCCTTCCGGCAGGCGATGTGGGCGGCGGTGCTACGGCGCCTCGCACTTGTTTCGCACGGCGAGGAGATCGATGCCGAGCTGGTGGTCGCGATCTTCGCTTTCCTTCATGAAGCGCAGATTCCCTATGAGCGCTTCTGGTTCGACTGGCGCGGCGGCCGGCTAAGCGAGGGACGCGCCGGCGACAGTCCCTTCGCCGATGCGTACCGCAGCGAAGCCTTCGCGCCGATCCGCCACGCCTTTGCTGACTATCAGCCGGCCCCGACGGTCAACCTCGAGCACCCCTATTTCGCCCGATCGGAACCGCGCACCATGCTGATCGAGGAGATGGAGGCGTTTTGGGCGCCCATCGCCGACCACGACGACTGGAGTGCGTTCGACCAGGCGCTCGCCGAGATTGAGGAAATGCGCGACGCCTATCAGTGGGACGCGAAGTCCTTGGCCCGGCCGGGGATCAACTCGTAGAAATGCGCGAGGCGCGGCGAGACCTGCGCGGCAAGGGCGGTGCAATGCGCCAGCTCGTCTGTTCCCGAATGATGCCGCAGCGCTTCGAGCAAGACCTTGTGCGCCGCCGCCAGCTCAACGAAGCCGAGCGACTTCGCGAGCTCATCGCCGCCAACGAGGATATAGACCTTGAGCCGGTGCTCCTTGCCCTTGAGGTGCACCGAGCCCGCCTCGAGCCAGGCGAGTTCGGGCGTCACCAGCGCCGTCGGCTCGGCGGCGACGATATCGAACCCGACGGCCTTCGATTCGCTCTCGACCCGTGACGCGACGTTCACCGGATCGCCGATGATTGAATAGTCGAAGCGTGTCTCGAGACCCATATTGCCCACCAGCGCGACGCCGGTCGCAAGGCCGACGCCGATGGCCAATGTGTAATCGCCGAAGGCGCGGTCGGCATTGAGCTGTTCGAGAGTTTCGCGCATGGCGATCGCCGACAGCGCCGCCTTGCGGGCGTGGGCCGGCACGTCGACCGGCGCGTTCCAGAACGCCATGATCGCATCGCCGATGAATTTGTCGATGGTGCCGAAGCGATCCATGATCTGCTTGCCGAGCGCGCCGAACAGCGTGTTGAGCGTCGCCACAGTTTCGTGCGGCGTGTGCTTTTCGGTGAAGGTCGTAAAGCCCCGCATGTCGGAAAACATGACGGTGAGCTCCTTGAGCTCGCCGCCAAGCTCCATCTTGCCGGAGTTCTTCTCGATCTCGGCCAGAAGCTCGGGCGCGACGTAATAGCCGAAGGCGCGGCGCACCTCGCGGCGGCCCCGATCCGAGATCGAGAACTGGAAGTAGACCATCGCTCCATAAACCAGCGTCGCGCCGGCGACCGGAAAACTTGGATCGACCAGGATGCCGTAGCTCGAAAACAGCATCCATGCGCCCCCGGCGATGGCGGCGACGAGGCCGCCGCCAACGAACAGCCCGGCGATCGGCCCGAGCCGCAGGACGACAAGGACGAGGATGACCCCCGCGACCAGGAAGGCGAAGAGCTCGAGCCCCTGCACCCAGTCTGCGCGGCTGAGGAACTGCCCCGGCACGCCGTTATTGCCGAGGAAAATCTGGTCGAGCGCCTGCGCGTGGATGGAGACGCCCGGTACGATGTCGCCCAGCGCCGTCTGGTGCAGGTCGAGCAGGCCGCTGGCCGACGTGCCGATGAGGACGATCTCGCCCTGGATCCTCGGCGCGAGCGACTGCCAGTCGTCGCCCAGCACGTCCCCCGCCGAGACGTAGAGCTTTGGGCTGGGCGTGCGATAGTAGATCCACAGATCCCCCTGCGCCGTGGTGGGCACGGTGTAGGGACCGATGCGGATCGACTCCATCGTGTGGGCGCCGCTGGTGTCGCCGAAAACGACGATCGTATCCTGCCCCATGGCGAGACGGAGCGATTCGACCGAGAGGGTCGGATAGAGCTGCTTGCCCGCGGCCCACAGCAGCGGCAGCCGCCGCACCGCGGTGCCCGACTCGACCGATTCGAGGCTGAGGCTGCCGAGGCCGGCCGCCGCATCGCGGAGGATCGGCAGCGGCGCTGCGGCGCCCGTCAGCGCCGGCAATGACGGCGTCGGGTCGCTCCCCGACACCGCAAAACCGGATTTGGCGACCCCGCTCATCGGCGCCGCTTGCACCGATTGCGAGAACCCGAGCACGACGTGCGATTTGGCCAGTGAGGCCGCAAAGGTCGCGTCGTTGTCGGGGAGTTTCGACGCATCGACGCCCGGCACCAGTACTGCGATCTTGGCCGGCGACATCCGGTCGGGCTCGGGAAAGAGCACGTCGAAGCCGATGGCAGCGGCGCCGAGCGCCGTCAGCCGATCGGTGAGCAGCGCGATGCGGTCGCGTGGCCACGGCCATTGGCCGAACTTACTGAGCGAGGCTTCGTCGATATCAACGACGCGTACCGGACCTTCGGGGCCGGTGCGCGGCTTGATGCGCTGGAACGTGTCGAACGCCGTGTCGCGTGCGACCTGGAGCGGATAGGGGTCCGCGATCCTCAGCCCGATCAGCGCGAGGACGAGAAGCAGGCCGAGGAGCGTCGGCAACAGCCGCCGATTGAACATGCCCCCCGATCAGCCCCCTCAGAACCCGGCCGCGCGCGTCAATCGGTTATCCCTTCAGAGGCGCTCCCCCCGCTGGTAGGCGGAGACACCGGTGCGGGCTTGTGCGTGCACTCGAAAGCGCCATCGAGGTGGAAATTGCCGTCGAGCGGCGACTGGTTCATCGAGTATTTGAACAGCAGCTTCAGCGCGCCGCGCTCCGCGCCGGTGATGTTGTTGAGGTTGCCGACGTCGCTCACCCCGCTCGAATCCATCTGCCCCACTTGGCAGAGATTGGTCAGCAGCTTGCAGGCCTTGGTGTGCTTGTCGCACAGCTGCGTCTCGCCATCGTACATCATGATGTGCGTGACACCCTTGTCATCGACGTAAACGTCGAACCCCGTTCCACGCACGCCGATGGTGCCGCTCGGCGTGTTGATCAGATAGTCCGACTTGGGCGACGTGCCGGTCACGAAGCGAAAGCTACCTGCCAGCATGTCGACGGCGACCTTGCCGGCCGAGCCGTTGTTGCGGAGCAGGTAATCCTGGATCTCGAGGTTGGAGTTGGGACCGACCACCAGCTTGGTGTTGTCGGCGAACAGGATTTCGACCTGACCATTGGGGCCGGTCTTGATGACGTCGCCGATATTGACGTCGTCGCCGACCGTCAGCGTGCGCATCTTGGCGCCGTTCACGGCATCAGCCGAGGGATCGACCCCCTGCGCCGTGCCGGCCGACGCCATGGCAAGACCAGGCAACACAACAACCATCAGCGCGGCGAGCGCGCTCAACATCCATTTCCGCATCTCTTACCCCTGGAAACCGGGCGGCAACCACCCGAGAAAGTGCACCGCATTGATGGGATACAGACGTGACACTAGCGTCAAACCCCCACGCTGACAAATCATGCGCTTGCGTGTGACTCACCGTTCCGGCAAGACTTGGCCATTGAGGTAGCGACCCGCGGCGCCGCCATCGCGTCGCGGCTTCGGCTGGGGGGCCGGAGGACGAGTATGACAGCGGTATTCTTTGGCCTTCTGCTCGGACTCGAGGTCAAGCATTTCATCGCCGACTATCTGTTGCAGCCCGGCTGGCTGCTCGACGGCAAGGGCGATCTGCGCAAGCCCGGCGGCTATGCGCACGCGGGCGTCCACGCCGTGTTCTCGGCGATCGTGCTGCTGGTGTTTGCGACCCCGCTCTGGCTCGTGGCCGCGCTGTGCGTCGCCGAGTTCGTCATCCATTACGGGCTCGACTACGCCAAGATTCATTACTCGCGCGGTGTCGAGATCACCAGGGACGCGGCGCGCTACTGGGCACTGCACGGCGTCGATCAGCTGCTGCACCAGCTGACCTATGCGGCAATGATCTATGCGGTGGTGCGGATCGACGGGCTCGGCTGAGCGGCGCTAGGCGCGGGCCTTGCCGTCGTCCTGATTGTGCGTCAGCTGCGCGAGAATCTTGTCGACCAGATCGAGGTCCTCGCGCCGTCCGGCGGCCTGCTGCTGCAAATCGACGAGATAGGTCGTGGTGTAATAGAGCCGCCGTGCCAAGAGCGATGCCACTTCAAGCGCGATCTCGGGCTTGCTCGAGAGGAACGCGATCGGATCGTCGATCACATAGGCCTGTACGTCGCTCAGGGCCTTGACCGTCGCGGTATGCGCCATGTCGAGCAGGCAGCTCATCTCGCCGAACAGCGAGCCGGGCTCCTCGACATAGCTCACCTGCATATCCTTGCGCAGGATCTCGACCTGCCCCTCGATCAGCACGAAGAGCTTGCGGTCGTCGCCGCCCTCGCGCACCAGCACGGCGCCCGAGGGGAAGGTCTCGGCCTTGCGTCCTTTGCAGTAGACGAGGATGTCCGGCATCGCTGCTCGCGTCAGTGGTTGTCCCGGGGCACACCGGCGGTCTGCGCCAGCTTCTGGTATTTGACCGCGGGCTTCAGCACCGCCCCGTCGCCAAGCTGGTTAACGAGGTCGCGCTGAATCTCCTGCCACGGGGTCTGGCTCTTGGGATAGTGGTAGCCGCCATCCTTGACCAGCGCCTCGCGCCGCTTGGCGATCTCCTCGTCGGAGATGAGGATGTCGGCATGGCCCGTGTTGAGGTCGATGCGCACGCGGTCGCCTGTCTTGAGGATCGCGAGATTGCCGCCGGCGGCGGCCTCCGGCGAGGCATTGAGGATCGAGGGCGAACCAGAAGTGCCCGACTGGCGTCCATCGCCAATGCAGGGCAGCGCCGTGATCCCCTTCTTGATGAGATAGGCCGGTGGCCGCATGTTGACCACTTCCGCCGCGCCCGGATAGCCGATCGGGCCGGCGCCGCGCATGAACAGCATGGTGTACTCGTCGATCGCGAGCGCCGGATCGTCGATCCGGTGGTGGTAGTCTTCGGGGCCATCGAACACCACCGCCTTGCCCTCGAACATGTTGGGGTGCTTGGCGTCGTTCAGATAGCGGTTGCGGAACTCCTCGCTGATCACGCTGGTCTTCATGATCGCGTTGTCGAAGAGATTGCCGCGCAGCACGAGGAAACCGGCTTCGGTCTTCAGCGGGTTGGCGAACTTCCGGATGACCTTGTCGTCCTGGATCGGCGTGTTGCGGCAGTTCTCGCCGATGGTCTTGCCGTTGACCGTCAGGGCATTTTCGCGGATCAGGCCCTGACCCATCAACTCGTTGACCACCGCCGGCACGCCGCCCGCGTGGTAATAATCCTCGCCCAGATATTCGCCCGCCGGCTGCATGTTGACCAGCAGCGGCACCTTGTGGCCGTAGCTCTGCCAGTCGTCGATGTTGAGCTCGACGCCGATATGCTTGGCGATGGCGTTGATGTGGATCGGCGCGTTGGTCGATCCACCGATCGCCGAATTGACGACGATGGCGTTGATCAGATTGTCCTTGGTCAAGATGTCGGAGGGTTTGAGATCCTCCTTGACCATGTCGACGATCCTGAGACCGGTGCGATAGGCCATTTCCTGGCGATCGCGATAGGGCGCCGGAATCGCCGCCCCGCCCGGCAGCTCCATGCCCAGCGCTTCGGCCAGCGAATTCATCGTCGAGGCCGTGCCCATGGTGTTGCAATAGCCGGTCGAGGGCGCCGACGAGGCGACGAGGTCGACGAAGCCTTTGTAATCGATCTCCCCGGCCGCCATCATCTGGCGGGCCTTCCAAACGATCGTGCCCGAGCCCGTGCGCTCGCCGCGGAAATAGCCGTTGAGCATCGGGCCGACGCTGAGCGCGATCGCCGGGATATTGACGGTCGCCGCGCCCATCAGCATGGCCGGCGTGGTCTTGTCGCAGCCGATGGTCAGCACCACGCCGTCGAGCGGGTAGCCGTAGAGCACTTCGACGAGGCTCAGATAGGCGAGGTTCCGGTCGAGCCCGGCGGTCGGGCGCTTGCCCGTCTCCTGGATCGGATGCACCGGAAATTCGATGGCGATGCCGCCCGCCTCGCGAATGCCTTCGCGCACGCGCTGCGCCAGGACGATGTGGTGGCGATTGCACGGCGAGAGGTCCGACCCGGTCTGCGCGATGCCGATGATCGGCTTGCCCGATTGCAGCTCTTCGCGGCTGAGACCGAAATTGAGGTAGCGCTCGAGATAGAGCGCCGTCATGTCCGGATTGTCGGGATTGTCGAACCAGGCGCGAGACCGCAGCCTCTTTTCGGGCGCGTTGCCATTGCCGTGCGAAGTCATGTTTGCCTCAAATCGATGTGCGCGAAACCAATAGCGCATCGGCAGGTGAATTGAGAACGGAAATCGCGTTCACCCGGGCGCTTCCAGTCGCATCGTGCTGGCCCGCACGATCAGCTCGAGCGGCATGTGGACGCTGCGGGTTTCGACCGTTTTGCCCTCGATCCGCGCCCGTAGCATTTCCCCGGCGCGGCGGCCGATTTCGTAGTCCCCGACGTGGATGGTGGTGAGCGCCGGCAGGATTTGGGCGGAAAAGTCGAGGTCGCCATAGCCGGCGACCGCCGTCTGGTCGGGTACCTGCACCCCGATCCGACGGGCGGCGACCACCGCGCCCGCCGCCAAGAGGTCCGATCCCATGAAGGCGGCATCGCATTCGGGCAGCCGCGTCATGATTTCCTCGAACGCCGCGACGCCGCCGGAAAACGTCGCCGTTCCCTCGCACGCAGCAACCAGCTCAACCTCGCGTCCGACCGACCGCAAGCCGTCGCGAAACCCCTCGAGCCGGGCATTTCCACGCTCGCCGACATAGCCGGCAAAGGCAATTCGCCGAAACCCCTGCTCGCCGAAATGAACGCCCATCAGCCGGCCGCCGGCGTAGCCGGATTCCCCGACCAGCATGTCGATGGGCTCATGATCGTCGCCCCACATCTCGACCACCGGCACGCCGAGCCGTCGCAGCGCCTCCCGCGTGTCTTCCCGCCGGATGACACCCGTGAACATCACCGCCGCCGGCCGGAACGGCAACAGGGTCTCGACGACGTCGGGGCTGAGCTGCTCGGAATAGCCGGTCTGGGCGAACATCAGATGGAACCGGCTGCCGTCGAAGGCGTCGAGGGCGCCCTGCATGGCCGCCGCGAAATGCGGGTTTTCGAGGCTGGCGACGAACACCGTCACCACCATCGAGCGTCCCGAGCGCAGGCTCGAAGCGATCGAATCGACGACATAACCAGTGCTTGCGACCGCCGCGAGCACGCGCTCGCGGGTGTCGGGTTTGACTTTTTCGGGAGTTCTGAGCGCGCGCGAAACGGTGATGGGCGAGACCTGCGCAACGCGCGCAACGTCATCCACCCGAACCGCCCGGCCTCCCTGCCGCGGACGAGAATGGGCCAAAAATATCTCCAAATATGCGCGGGACATTATCAAGAAAGAGCCGCCACCGAAACGGCATGACAGCGCTTTCCTGGTTTTGCCCGAGGAGGCATGGCGCTGCCGCGGCGCAGGCCTCGCCCGCGCCTTGAATTCAGCGCGTAGCCGTGGCTGATATCCTCGTGCGAGGAGCACGAGCATGCGCCCCAGACATTTGATCTTTGCCGCAATCGCCCTGGCGGGCGTGGCGCTGCCAGCCCAGGCCTATGCGCTCTGCAGCGTTTGCACCGCCGTCGTACGGCTCGATGCCGGGCTCGCCGAATGCTTCGCCCACCGGGCGGCCGACGAGATCAAGAAATTGCAGGGCGGCGCCGCCTTCGTCGTCGTCGATCTTGCCGATTGCCCCAGCCGCGGCGGATTGCCGACCGGCGACACGACTGGCACCCCCCCGGCGCTCGACAGCCGCTTCATCGCCGATGCCGCGGCGATCCAGTGCCTCGAGTCCCAGATCGCCCAGATGGACGATTCGAGCCTGACGCCCAGCCACGTCTTCGAGCTGAACAAGGACTGCCCGGCGCAATAGAGCCGGGCCCCGGTCAGCCTTTGACCGCGCCTTGCAGCAGCGCCGCGACGAACTGCTTCTGGAAGATCACGAACAGGATCACCGTCGGCGCGAGGATGATCAGCGAGCCGGCGCAGAGCAGCGGGATGTTGGTCCCCCACTGGCCCTGGAAGGCGCCGAGCGCGCCCGCCATCGTGCGCTCGAGCGGGGTTTCGACCAAGACGATGGGCAAGAGGAACTGGTTCCAGGTCCACAGGAACTGCAGGATCGCCAGCGACAGGATCGCCGGCCGCGCAATCGGCACCTGGACGAGCCAGAATTGCTGCCAGGCGCTGGCGCCGTCGATCTCGGCTGCTTCGCTCATCTCGGCCGGCACGTTCACGAAATGCGCCCGCATCCAATACACCGAGAACGGCATGTAGAGCCCGATGAGCGGCAGGATGATCGCGAGCTTGGTGTTGAGGATGCCCATCGCCCGCACCTCGTAGTAGAGCGGCGTTATGATGCCCTCGAACGGCAGGGTGAGACCGAGGACGAAGAGCAGATAGACGATCTTGCTCCCGCGCGGCGCGAGCCTCGCGATCCCGAAGCCGGCCATGGTGCCGATCAGCACCGCCACCGGCACGACGCCGATGGCAATCAGCGTACTCGAGACCAGCAACTGGTCCATATGCGCCGCATTGAACGCATCGACGAAATTCTGCCATTGCGGATTTGCCGGCCATTGCAGGCCCGACGGATAGGTGCCGGACGGCGCGAGGGCAGCCGAGAACATGGTGACGAATGGCATCAGCGTCACGACCATCAGCCCGATGAGGATGGTCCGGGCGGTGATCGTGCCGATCGAGGGACCGGGCGCCGGCGACACCTTCTCGGCCGGAGGGGCGGCGGCGAGCGACAGATTCGTCATTTCCGCGCCCGGGTCAGCCACTGGATCGGCAGGATGCAGACGATCACCAGCAGCATGAGGACGACGGCGAGCGCCGAGGCCAGCCCCACCTGCCGATGTGCGAAGGCCAACCGATAGATGTCGAGGCCCGGAACGGTCGTCTGCACGCCCGGCCCGCCGCCGGTCGCGATATAGACGATATCGAAGCTGGCGAGCGCCGCGATGACGGTTACCGTCACGCAGACACCGATTTCCTGCCTGAGACCCGGCAACGTGATCCAGCGGAATTCGTCCCAGGCCGAAGCGCCGTCGATCTTGGCCGCTTCGTAGAGGCTCGGCTCAATGCGGGCGATGCCGGTGACGAGCAGCATCGTGCAGAGCCCGAGCAGAACCCACGCGCCGATGATGCCGACGGCCGGCAGGGCGAAATCGAAGTCGCCGAGCCAGCCGCGTGTGACCCCACCGAGCCCGATCAGGGAGAGAGCCTGGTTGACGACGCCATTGCTCGCCAGCATCCAGCTCCAGGCGATGCCCGCCGCCACCAGCGGAATCACTTGCGGGATGAACAGCACGGTGCGCGCCGTCGCGCCGAACTTGCCGCCAAGATGATTGCGGATCGCCGACGCCACCCCGAGCCCGATGAGCACCGGAATGATGGTGAAATAGGCAACGAGCTGGAAGGCGTTGCCGAGCACCTGCAGGAACTCGGAATCGGTGACGACGACGAGATAGTTGCTGAGGCCACGGAACTGCGACTTGCCGATCCCGTCCCAGCGCAGCAACGAGTAGTAGAGCGATATTACAATCGGGACCAGCACGAAGACCGCGTAAAAGGCCAGTGCCGGGGCGATGAAGGCCCAGCCCACAAGGGCGCTGCGGCCCCCGGCGTTAGCCGGAGACCGCGAAGCTTGCGGGCCTGTCCTGATGTCCATTGCCATCAGGCGAGACTGTCAGAAACCGCCGCTCAGCGCGACAGCTCCTTGACGTATTCGGCCTGCACGTCCTTGAGAGTCGTCGCCGCATCCTCGCGGCCACCGACCATCTTCTGCAGCGCCGGCGTCCAGCCATCGGCATAGATGGCGCCGGTCGCATTGGCGATAAAGTCCATCGCGCCATTGTCCTTGGCGACGACGCTGCCGGCGGCGAGCGTCTGCTCGGTGACGCTGCCCGGTGCAACGGCGGGCATCGGCAGGTCAACCGGGCCACCCGGATTCGAGCCGCCCACGGCGACATCGATCTTGCGCGCTTCCGGATTGGTCGCCACCCAGTTGAGGAAGAACGCAGCGCAGTCGGCGTTCTTGGCATTGGCGCCGATGCCGTAGGTGAGCGGTGCCGACATCGCGGCATGCTTGCCGCCAGCCACCGCGGGCGGCATCAGGAAGAAGCCGACATTGCCGGCCATCGCCTTGTCGAAATTGCCCGACTCCCAGTCGCCGTCGAACAGGAACAGGCCCTGCCCGCCGATGAACCGGCTCATCGCGGTGGAATAGTCCACCGCATTGATATCGTCCTGGAAGTAGCCGGACTTGACCCAGGTCTCGAGGTGCTGCGTCGCGGTCAGATTGGTCGGCGTGTCGATGGTCGCGTCCTTGTGCTGGAAGATCCAGTCATTGACCGCGCCCGGATCGCCATAGGCGCCCATCAGGTTCTGCAGCGGGAAGGTGAGCCCGACCGAGGGCTTGTTCCACATGATGTTGGGCATGATGCCGGCGGCCTTGGCCTTGGCCATCAAATCCTCGAGCTCGGCGACGGTCTCGGGCGGCTTGGTCATGCCGATCTTGGCCGCCAGCGCCTTGTTGTAGAAGATGCCGGTCATCGAATAGTTGAGGCCCATGGCGTAGAGCGAGCCCTCGCCGCGCGGGCTGCCGCCATCGGCCACGCGGTTCTGGGCGAGCTGGGCCGGGGGATATTTGTCCCAGCCGAACGCCGTCGCGTAGCCGTCGAGGTTCTTGAGCAGATTGTCCTTCACCAGGTCGCTGATCGAGGGCAACCGAATGAGATCGGGCGGATTGTCGCCGGCGAGCACGCGCGGGCTGTTCTCCATCAGCGTCGCGAACAGATCTTCCTTGATGTTGAAGGTGACGTTCGGGAACTGCTTGGTGAACTCCTTGGAGAGCTCGGTCGGCAGCGGGAAGCCCGTCTCGAAATAGACGTTCATCGCCACCGGGGCCGTGCCGCAGTCGGGCGCCGCGATCGCAGCGCCGGCGCTGGTCGCGAGCAGCAGGGCCGCAAGGCTCAGCTGGATTGGGGTGTGCATGGTCATAGTCCTCCTCCTGATTTGTATTCTGCTTTTGCTAAATGCATTTAGCATCCGCGTCGTGTCATGGTCAATCGCAACGCATGGTTGCCCTCATGTAGAACGGCGCTCCGGTCAGCGCATGGCGTTCACCAGCGCGAGTTGGTCCTTCCGCCAGGCGACGGGCATCGGATCGGTGACGCCGCCCGGGGTGCCGCCGGCATCGGCGCCCATCACGAACGCCATGAGGTTCCACGCGCCGGCGCGGTCCTGGACGAGGCGCCCGGCATAGACGCGCTCATCGGCGAGCAGACTTGCCCGCTCGATAGCGAAGGGACCAGTCGCGCTGTCCACTGGGGCCGTCCAGATGCCGCCGACCTGCCCGGCGAGGCCGTTGGCGAGCCGCGGCGCATTGCAGCAGAAGACCAGAACGTGCCGGCCCTCGATCTCGACGATCTGCGGTACCTCGAGGTGGCCGAAACCGGCCTGCGGCAGGCTCAAGGGCGGCCGCGCCTGCCAGCGGAGAAGATCGGAGGAGACGGCGTGCCCGATCACGCCGCGGCCGGCGTCGGCGCCGGAATTGATGCGGGCCGTGACGAGCATGTGCCAGCCATTGCCGTTCGGATCGGCGAAGACCCACGGGTCGCGCCAGGCTTCTTCGGTCCAGCTCGAGGTGCCGAGCGACTCATACCAGCGCGGATCGGCGCGCAGGACCGGTCCCGGCAGCTTCGTCCAAATGTCGAGATCGGAGGAGGTCGCAACCCCGATGGTTTCGATATTGGCGTTCGAGTCCGCCGACAGGAACGACGAGCCGGTATAGAACATCCACCACAGCCCGTCCGGCGCCTTGACCACCGAGCCGGTCCACGTCGCCGTCTGATCGAAGCTGCCGGCAGGACCGGGGCCGATTGCGTCCGGACGAGGGGTCCAGCTTCGGAGGTCGGTCGAAACGGCATGCCCGATACGGGCATTGCGGTGCCGGAGATTGGCGTCGCCGAGCGACCGCGGCGCGTGAAGGTAGAACATATGGAAGCGCGCGCCGTCATCGGCCAGCCAGAAATCCCAGACCCAGTCGTCCGGCAGCGAAAAGGCCATCAGAACGCCGCTCCCCTCGCATCCTCTTGCGGGACGTCAAGTCTCAGGTCGGATCGCGCGATCTGCCTGCTAAATCCATTTAGCGAACAACTCCTCGCTCTTGTCAATTGCCCGCAGCGCGTTATGGAGAAAGGCGGCGCCGCCGGTCGCGGGCGGCAGGATCGGACGGGACGTGGCGAGCAAGCGCGCGACTGACAACAGTACGGGACGGCGGGTGACGCTGGCGGATGTCGCGCGTCTCGCCGGGCTGTCGCCGACCGCCGCCTCGATGATCCTGACCGGCCGGCCCGACACGCGCCTGTCCGCCGAAGCGCACTCCAAGGTCATGGCCGCCGCCGAGCAGCTCGGCTATCGGCCGAACGTCGCCGCGCGCGGGCTGCGGACCGACCGCACGCAATCGGTCGCCTTCATTTCCGACGTCGTCGCGACCACGCGCTTTGCCACCGGGCTCATCCGCGGCGCCCTGCAGGGCGCCGAAGACGCCAACCACGTCATGCTCGTGCTCGAGACCGGGGGCGAGCCGGCACGCGAAGCCGAGGCGATCCGCGCCGCGCTCGACCGGCAGGTCGACGGCATCATCTTCGCCGCGATGCGGGCACGGGAAATCTTCGTGCCCGACATGCATTTGGGCGTCCCCGTCGTGATGCTCAATGCGACGAGCCCCCGCTTTCCCGCCTCGGTCCTGCCCGACGAGGAGCGCGGCGGTCGCGAGGCGGTACGCCTGCTGGTTAGCGCGGGTATCCGCTCGGGCATCGGCCTGCTCGGGCAGAGCGACGCCGTCGAAGTCGGCTTGTTCCGGTCGGAGACGGTCTCGCGGCGCGTTCACGGCGTCCGCGCCGAGATGAAGCGGCGACACGTGAGCTTTGTCAGCGAAGAATCGTGCTGGAACTGGGAGCCCGACGAAGGCTACCGGCTGACGCGCAAGATGTTGAAGCACGCGCCCGACATGCGGGCGATTCTATGCATGAACGACCGGCTGGCCTTCGGCGCCTACCAGGCGATCGCGGAAGCCGGCCTTCGCGTGCCCGCCGACATTTCGCTGGTCTCGTTCGATGACGACGAGATCGCCGCCTACCTCCGGCCGGGCCTGACGACGATCGGCCTGCCGCACGAGCAGATGGGGCGTCTGGCGGTCGACCTGCTGCTCAAAGGCGGTGGCGGCCGCGAGCACCTTGTTCCGATGCCGGTCGTGCTCCGACAGTCGCTGCGCCAGGCCCGGAACGTGGGTTCGACAAGGCGCGGCCTGGGTCAGTAGAGCCCGAGATTCCTTTGCAGCGCCGCGGCGAAGTGCGCCTGGATCGCCGCCACAGCCGCGGGCGCGTTATGGGCGCGGCAGGCTTCCAGCACCGCGATGTGCTCGCGTACGGAGCGAAGCGCCAGAGGCGCGGACATCTTCCGGTCGAGCCGGAGCAGCCGCAGATAGTTTCGGATACGCCGGTAGCTGGTGTCGATCAGCGGGTTGTTGAAGCTTGCAACGATCGTGCCGTGGAGCGACTCTTCGAGCGCTTCGAGGTCGCTCGCGTTCTTTTCCGTGAGACCGTCGCGCTCGAGCGACCGCGCAACGTCCTGATGGCGCTGCAGCAGCGCTGCGATCTCGGCGTCGGAGGCCGTCTCGGCATAGACCGCCACGGCCGCCGCCTCGATGACGCCGCGGAACTGGTAGGTCGAGCGCGTCAGCTCCATGCCCGGCCTGATGAACTGGATGCCGGTATGCGGGTGGATGACGAGCACGCCTTCGGCTTCGAGGGTGCGCAAGGCGTCGCGCAGCGGTGCGACCGGCACACCGGTCAGCTCGACGAGTTGTGACTGGGAGACCATCGCGCCGGTCGGCAGCCGGCGTTCGTACATGAGCTCGAAGATCCGGGCATAGGCCAGATCGCGCAGGCGCGTGCCTTCGCCAAGCGCCGCGACGGCCTTGCGCGGATTCTTCCCGCTCACCTCTTCCGCTCCCCCCGGCAATCGTCTAAACAGCCACAGTAATATATGGCTGTGACGGACTCGTCGATCATCGTGCGCATTTCAAGCTACCATCTCACGCGTTTCCAGTTTGCACGGGACAGGGTGATTGGCGACAGCCAGGTCCGTGCCGACCAGGCCAACATCGTCGCCCTCGAGCTGCTCGACGAGAGCGGCAGGAGCGGGCTGGGCTTCGTCCAGGTGCTCTTTAACGTGCTGCCGGCGCTCGACGAAATCGTTCGGGTGTTCGAGGCCGAAGTCTGGCCGGGCCTGAGGGATCAGCCTCCGGCGGCGATCGCCCATCGCGTCAGCCGGCCGCGCGGCGGCAACCAGCGCGCCTATACCCTGCCGTTCCATGAGGCCGTGCAGGTCGCCGTCTGGGATCTGGCCGCCAAGCAGCAGGGACTGCCGCTCTACCAACTGCTCGGGGCGCGCCGCGACAAGGTTCGCGTCTACGCCTCGGGCCTCGACTTCCACCTCGGCGACAAGGATTTCGTCGACCTGTTCACGCGCGCCGACGGGCTCGGCTATCGCGCCTTCAAGATCAAGGTCGGCCATCCGGACTTCGAGCGCGATCTCCACCGGCTCGACCTCGTCAGCAAGGCGGTGCGGCCCGGCGCACAGTTCATGATCGATGCCAACGAGGCCTGGGGCGCCAAGGAGGCCATCGTCAAGCTCGAGGCCATCCGGCGCGCCGGCTACGAGCTGCTGTGGGTCGAGGACCCCATCCTGCGCAACGATTTCGAGGGCCTCCGGCTGCTGCGCGAAAGCGTGCCTTGGACGCTCATCAACTCCGGCGAGTATCTCGACGCCGCCGGAAAGCGCCAGCTTATGCAGGCCGGGGGCACAGATATCTTGAACGTCCACGGCCAAGTGACCGATGTGATGCGCATCGGCTGGCTCGCGGCCGAGCTCGGCGTCCCGGTGTCGCTGGGCAACACCTTCCTCGAGGTCGGCGTGCACATGGCGTGCGCCCTGCCCGAGGTCGAGTGGCTGGAATACTCGTTCCAGAATTTCGAGCACCTCGTCGACGAGCCGATGGAGATCCGCGACGGCTGGATCTATGCGCCCAACCGGCCGGGCCACGGGTTGACGCTCTCGGACGCGGCGCGGCGCGAGTGGTCGCGCCCCAGCATCCTTTCCGCCGACCAGCTCGGCGAACCCCCCTTCAATCCGCGTAACGCAGAGCCGGCCAGGCTCGCGGTCGGCCGCGGATGAAGTCGTCATTCATCATCGGGAGGAAACACTGAAATGATGAGACCTATCCTGACCACCATGGTTGCCGCAGCCACGGTCGCCATCGCAGCGCTGAGTGCTGCGCCCGCCTTCGCCCAGGCCAAAGTGACGCTGACCTATCTGACCAGCCAGGGCTGGGTCCGGGACGGCGAAACCGCCCTGGCCAAGAAGTTCGAGGATCAGACCGGCATCCACATCGACTTCCAGGTCATCCCAAGCGACCAATACTTCAACGTTCTCAGCACCAAGCTGAACTCGGGTCAGGGTCCGGACCTGTTCGGCGGCCAGAGCGGCGTCACTGATCTGAAGCTGCAGTACAACGTCGCAAAGAACGCCGTCGACCTTTCGGGCGAGCCCTGGGCCAAGACGGAAGACCCGCTGGTGGCGGCGCAGTCGACGGTGGACGGCAAGCTCTACGGCCTGACGCTGTTCGACATCTACGGCAACACCTGGGTGGTGAACTACAGCAAGCCGCTGTTCCAGAAGTACGGGCTGACTCCGCCCAAGACCTATGCCGACTTCAAGGCGCTGTCGCAGAAGCTGCTCGACAACGGCATCCAGCCGGTCTTCGAGCCGGTTTCGGACGGCTGGCACCACGTGCTG
>Ga0265313_10000585_pt1 | contig 37954 bp, 32 predicted proteins | sample 4123metaG_FD_203122 | JGI IMG/M metagenome (GOLD analysis project Ga0265313, IMG submission 203122) | Rhizosphere microbial communities from Carex aquatilis grown in University of Washington, Seatle, WA, United States - 4-1-23 metaG | ecosystem: Host-associated > Plants > Roots > Rhizosphere >... | reverse complement strand
AAGGGCGAGACCGGGCTCGCCTGGGGGGAGATCGACATCACCGCCAAGGGCCGCCATTGGGCTCATCCGCCCGCCGAATTGGACCGCTTGAACGCCAAGGGGAAAATTCATTGGCCGCGAAAGTCCGGCGGCATGCCCATGCTCAAGCGCTATCTCGACGAGCAGCCCGGCCTGCCGCTGCAAGACATCTGGACCGATATCAAGCCCATGCACAATCTGTCGGCCGAGCGACTGGGCTATGCTACCCAGAAGCCGCTGCCCCTGATGGAACGGATCATCGCCGCGTCGTCCAATCCCGGCGATCTGGTGCTCGATCCGTTTTGCGGCTGCGGCACCACCGTCCATGCCGCCGAGCGACTGGGACGGCGCTGGGCCGGGATGGATGTCACCCACCTGGCCATTCAAGTGGTGGAGAACCGCCTGCACCACCACTGCCCCACGCTGCGCCTTCCGGTGGTCGGCCGCCCCACCACTCCTGATGGCGCCAGAGACCTGGCTGCGCGGAGCAAGCATCAGTTCGAGTTGTGGGCGGTGTGGCTGGCCCGCGGCTTTCCCCGCTGTGGCGGCAGGAAAGGCCGGGATCGCGGTGTCGATGGCGACCTTTATTTCCGTACCGGCGACTGCGACGCCCATGCCGTGATCTCGGTCAAGGGCGGTGCTCACCTCAATCCCGGCATGATCCGCGACCTCAAGGGCGCCCGCGAGCGGGAACGGGCAGAGATCGGTATCTTCGTCTGCCTTGAGGAGCCCAGCGCCGAAATGCGCCGGGAAGCCGCCAGCTCCGGCCTGTTCGAGACCGATTACTTCAGCATCCCGCGCATCCAGATCTTCACCGTAGCCGACCTGCTGGCCGGGATGCGCCCGGTAGCGGCACCGGTCTATGACTTTCCCGGCGCAACCCGACAGGCTCGGCGCGAAGGCCAAAGGCCACCTCCGCTGCCCGACCCCGCCCAGCGCGAGATGCTGTTCACCTTTGCCGACCACCTCGGCACTCAGACCGACAATCCGGCCCTGCGTCTGGTCATGGCCCTGATGCCGCCCTATCTTCGGTTTCGCCCGCGCTGGGCGGCCTGAGCCCCTGTCACCTCCGCTTTGGTTGCGCTATAATCGCGCCGCGAGAGCAAATCCGGGGGATGGGAAAGATGAAGCGCCGCAACCTGCTGCTGGGCCTGACCGGGGCCGGCCTTGCCACCGCCCTGCCGGCCCGGGCCCAGTTCAATACCCGTGATCGGATATGGGACGGCGGCGGCTCTTCAGACCCGGCGGATGACGAAGAGGAAATCCAGGCCGGGCAGGTCCTGCTCCAGATGTGGGTCAGGAGGGATGGCGGCCCCTATCCCGACAACCGCATCCAGGATGCCTTACAACGCTTTGTCCGGCCTTTAACCCTCGTCTCGGAACGCCCCCACCTGCCTTGGAGTGCCGTTTTGGTCAACAACCGAGAGTTCAACGCCTGTGCCTGGCCGGGTGGCGCGATCGAGGTCAATATCGGACTGATCGAGGCCTGCGAGACCCAAGGAGAATTTGCCTCGGTTCTTGCCCACGAAATCGGTCACGTTGATCGCGCCCACTGGCGCAAGGATTATGACATGGGGCGGCTGTTGGGTGCCGCGGGATTTGGCGCTGGCGGCTTCATTCCCGATTCCAGGGGCGTCATGTCGGCAGCGCAACGCGCCTCCCTCGAAAGGACACTCCTGCCCATGATGCAGCTATCCTACGGCAGACAGGATGAATCCGAGGCCGACGACCACATCCAGATCATTTTCGACCGCCTGGGCCTCGACATTCGGGAAGCCGCCAGCATGTTCGTCAAGATGGCCAAAGATCAGAACTATTTCAGCTTCGAGCCGATCAAGGGCGATGTCCACCTCGCCTCGATGGAGCGCGCCCGCCGGGCGCAGGAACTGGTCGCATTCTCCGAACCGCGCCGACAACAGCCCAAACTGCCGGGCTGGGACGAGTTGCACGCCCGCTTCCCGACCTTGCCCAAATTCGTGACGAGCGGACCGACCTGATCTACCCCGCGAACAGCACCGGCAGCCCGGCATGCAGCAGGATATGGCGGGTGCCGGCACCGGCCTTGCCGCTGAAGGACAGCGCCCTTCCGGCATGGCCGCCCATGACCAGCAGGTCGCAGTCCAGGTCATAGGCCCGCGATAGCAGGGCATCCATGACCCCCAGGTCCTCGATATGGATACGTTCGCCCGCCACCGGCAGGCCGTGCGCCCGCAGATGGTCGATGATGTCCACCTTGGGGGTTCCGGACTGGATGCCGCCCATGGGCCCGCCCACCGAGGCCACCACCACGTGTTCAGCGTCGGTCAGGAAAGGCAGCGAGGACTGCACCGCGCGAGCCGCCTCCTTGCCCGAGCGCCAGCCGATCAGGGTCCGGTTGCCGATAGTGACCACCCTGCCGGCCGCAGGGACCACCAGAACCGGACGGCCGCCACTGAGGATCAGCTTGTCCACCAGATTGGGGGGCAGACGGCGATTGCCGGCCACCGGCTGGGTCACGACCACCAGATCGACGTAATGGGCGCAGAACACCGCCTCGGCTACCAGCTGGTCGGCGGCGCCATGCTCGATCTGCCACCAGCGGGTTTCCAGGCCAGTGGCGGCGGCGTCGAACACCGCCTTGGCCCGCGCGGCGGCGGCGAGCAGGGTCTCGCTGGCCAGACCGGCGGTCACGGCGGCCGGCAGAATCTCCTTGCGGGCGAACAGACCGGTCAGCCGGGCTCCGAAGCGCCGCGCCTGATCCACCGCCACCTGCAACGCCGCCCCGGCGCCATCGCCGCCGTCATCGCCCACGTCCACATGGACGAGAATGTCCTTGATGCTCATGATCCACCCTGTCCCGTCTGGTCTGGTCGCCTTTTCCGGTCAGGGTAGTTCACCGTTTGGGGAGGGCCGCGTCAAGCTTTATTGCGTATTTCGGTATTGGAATGCCTCTTTTAGGATTCCTCGAAACCACACCCGGCAAGCGCCGCCCGCATGTGCTCAGGCACCGGCGCCACCGCCTGAATCGGTGGCTTGGCGGAATGGTAAGGCAGCGCGATGGCGCGGGAATGCAGCAATAGCCGGTCGCCGGCCAGGGTCCCGGTCCCCCGGCCATAAATGGAATCGCCCACCAGGGGATGGCCGATGGCGGCACAGTGGACGCGAATTTGGTGGGTACGGCCGGTGAGCGGCCTGCATTCCAGCCAGGACAACCGCCCATCGCTGCCCAGCAGCCGCCACCGGGTGGCAGAGGGCTGGCCCTTGCGGTCAGTCTCCATCTTCCAACCGAACTTGGATTCCCGCTTTTTCAGGGGAAAGTCGATCAGGCCGCCCTCATCCTTGGGCCGCCCCACCACCACCGCCCAATACGTCTTATCGGCCAGCCCCTGGGCGAACAGCTCGCCCAGCCGGGCCAGGGCGTTCTTGTGCCGGCCCAGCACCAGACAGCCCGATGTTTCACGGTCGAGCCGGTGCGCCAATTCCGGCGGCCGCCTGGCCTCGAAGTTAAGGGCGCCGAGATAAAGGCCGAGATGTTCGCCGCCCTTGGGACCGGCATGCACCGCCAGACCCGCCGGCTTGTCGATAATCAGGACCGCCGGGTCCCGGTGAAGCACCCGGGCCCGAAGCTCCTCGGGCGACAGGCTCATTCCGCCGCTACCTCCACCGGGCCAGCCACCTTCGCCCCGCGATCGGCGGCGATGAAGGTATAGATCACCGGCAGCACGAACAGCGTGAACAGGGTGCCGATGCTCATGCCCGACACGATGACCACCGCGATGGAAAAGCGCGACGCCGCACCGGCACCGCTGGCGAAGATCAACGGGATCAGGCCGGCAACCATGGCCGCCGTGGTCATCAGAATCGGGCGCAACCGCAGACCGGCGGCGACCTTGACCGCTTCCACCCGGCTTAAGCCCTCCTGCTCCTGGCGTTCCCGCGCCACCTCGCAGATCAGGATGCCGTGCTTGGTGATCAGACCGATCAGGGTGACCAGCCCCACCTGGGTATAGATGTTCATGCTGGCGGCGCCCAGCGCCAGCGGGATCAGGGCGCCACACATGGACAGCGGCACCGAGACCAGGATCACCAGCGGATCCCGGAAGCTTTCGAACTGGGCGGCCAACACCAGGAAGATGACGATCAGAGCGAAGACGAAGGTCACCGCCAGGGCATTGCCCTCCTGCTTGTACTGCCGCGACTGGCCGGCGTAGTCGATGGCGGTGCCTTGGGCCAATACCTCGCCCGACAGCCGCTCCAGCAGGTCCAGCGCCTGTCCCAAGGTGATACCGGGCATGGGGAAGGCGGTGATGGTGAAGGCGTTCAGCTGGTTGAACTGATTGAGCGACACCGGCTGCACCGCATGGCCGAGAGTGACCAGCGACGACAGCGGAATTGCGGTGCCGTCGGCGGCGCGGACGTGGAAACGCCCCAATTGCGCCGGATCGAGACGTGACTCACGCGGCACCTGCGGAATCACCTCATAGGAGCGGCCCTGGAGGTTGACCAGATTGACATAGTTGCCGCCGGTCATGGTGGCCAGCGCCTCGCCCACCTGCTGCATGGAAATACCGAAGGCGGCGGCTTTGTCGCGGTCGATATCCACCTTGGTCTGAGGGCTTTCGAACTTCAGATCACCGTCGATAAAGGCGAACATGCCCGAGGCTTGGGCGCGACGCAGGATTTCCGCCTGCATCTCCTGCAATTCACGGTAATCGCTGGTACCAGAGACCACGAACTGCACCGGCAGGCCATCGACGCCGGGCAGCGGCGGCGGCGGAAACACCGAGGCCTTGACCCCGGACACCTCGTTCAGGGCCATCTGGAAGGCGGCGGTCAGCGCCTTGGCCGCCCGCTTGCGACTCTCCCAGGCGGTGAGCACGGCGCCGCCGAAGCCGCTGTTGTTGGCTCCCAGACCATTGATCAGAAAGATATCTCGAACCTCGGGGAAGGCTTGCAGCTTCGCGTTGATCTGGCGCGAGAACGCCTCCATGAAGTCAAGATTGGCCGAAGCCGGCCCGGTATAGGCGGTGAACACCACCCCCTGGTCCTCTTCCGGGGCCAGTTCGGTGGGCACCGCCAGGAACAGGAAGGGCAGACTGCCCAGGACGATCATGGCGAAGATCAGGGTGGTCGGACGGTCGGCCAGCGACGCCGACAGCAGCCGCTCATAGACCGACCGCACCCTGTCGAAGGTCCGGTCGATCAGCGCGGGAAGACCGGTCTTGTCATCGTCATGCTTGAGAATGCGCGAGCACATCATGGGCGACAGGGTCAGGGCGACGATGCCCGACACCACCACCGCCCCGGCCAGGGTCAGGGCGAATTCCTTGAACAGCGAGCCGGTCAGCCCGCCCATGAAGGCGATGGGGGCATAGACCGCCGCCAGGGTGATGGTCATGGAGATCACCGGCCCGGAAATCTCGCGGGTACCGACCAGGGCGGCCTCGACGGGGGTGCGTCCTTCCTCGATATGACGATGAACGTTCTCCACCACCACGATGGCGTCATCCACCACCAAGCCGATGGCCAGCACCATGGCCAGCAGGGTCAGCAGATTGATGGAAAAACCCAGGGCCAGCAGCAACACCGCCACGCCCACCAGCGACAGCGGCACGGTGATCACCGGAATGGCGACCGAACGCAGCGACCCCATGAAGAAGAAAATGACGATCATGACGATCACCGCCGCCTCGACGATGGTGGTGGCCACTTCGTGAATGGCGGATTCGATGAACAGAGTGGAATCGTAGGCAACCTTGGCGGTCAGACCCGGCGGCAATTGCGCCTGGATCTGTGGCAAGGTCTCCTCGCGTATCTGGCGGATCACCGAAAGGGGATTGGCCTCGGGCGTGGTGTAGACGCCGACGAAGATGGCGCGGTCGCCGCCGGCGAACACGCTCATATCCTCGGTCTCGGGGCCAAGCTCGACCTTGGCGACATCGCCGAGACGGACCAGACGGGGACCATCATGCTTGACCACCAGCCGCTGGAATTCCTCAACGGTCTTCAGATCGGTGTCGGCCTGGGTGTTGACCACGTCGTAGGAGCCCTTGGTGGCGCCGGCGGCGGAAGTGAAGTTGTTGGTGGACAGCGCCGTGCTGAGATCGTCCGGCCCCATGCCGTACTGGGCCAGCTTGTCGGGATCGAGCCAGACCCGCATGGAGAATTTCTGGCCACCGAACACTTCCGGATTGGCGACGCCGGGCACCGAGGCCAGCTTGGGCTGAACCACCCGCATGACGTAATCCGTGATCTGCTGCTGGCTGAGGCGATCCGATGAGAATGCGAGATAGGCCGAGGCGAAGCTCTGTCCGGTCTCCTTCTTGATCACCGGGTCATTGATGCCCTTGGGCAGCAGGGTGCGGACCTCGTTCGACTTGCTCATGACCTCGGTCATCGCCGCTTCCGGGTCCTCGTTGAGGCGGATATAGGCCTTGATTTCCGACATGCCGGGCAGCGAGCGCGAGGTCAGGTAGTCGATGCCTTGGGCGGTGGCGACCGCCTTTTGCAACGGCTGGGTGACGAAACCCTGGATCAGGTCGGAATCAGCACCGGGAAAAGTGGTGGTGATAGTGATCACCGTATTTGTCATTTCGGGGTATTGCCGAACTGGCAGGCTGGTCAGCGCCCGCAGGCCCACGAACAGGATCAACAGGCTGACCACCGAGGCCAGAACCGGACGCTTGATGAAGATGTCGAACATGGTGGACCTCTCGTTAGCCTCAAGCGTCGGCGCTCGCTCCGTTCGCTTGGCTATCCTCGCCTTTGTCTACGCCGACGCCTCGACAACGCTGCGGCGCACTCAACGCGCATAATCGCTTCGCTCCGGGGACATCCCGGCAGCGCCTGAATCCGCGGTCTACTTTTGCGCCGTGGTGGCGGGGGCCTTGAGCGGGTCCTCGCCGGAGAGTTGCACCAGACTGCCGTTCTCCAGCTTGACCTGCCCCGAGGTCACCACAACGTCGCCCACATGAATGCCCTTCCTCACCACCACCATGCCGCCCTGGCGGTCGCCAAGCTCGACCACGGCGCGCTCGACCTTGAGCACGGCCTTGCCGTCGGCGCCGGCCTCTTCACGCACCACGAACACCGCGTCGCCATGCAGAGCGTAGGTAACGGCGGAGGATGGAACCGTGACCACCGGCTCGGTCTCCGGCCGGTTGATGTCGATCTTGGCGAACATGCCGGGCCGTAACCGGCGCTCGGCATTGGGGAAGCGGGCCTGGACCGCCAGCATGCCGGTCTTGGCTTCCACCTGCGGCTCCAGTGCCGCGATTTCGCCGATGAACACCTCGCCCGGCCAGGCATCGGTGGTCATGCGCACGCTCTGGCCGACCTTGATCACCCCAAGGTCCTTCTGCGACACCGAGAAGTCGCACAACATCTGCGACAGATCCTGGAGGTTGACGATGGTCTGGCCCGGCTGGATGTACTGGCCGAGATCGACCTTGCGCATGCCGAGCACACCGTCGAAGGGGGCAACCACCACCTTCTTGCCGATCTGAGCCTGGAGGCCGGCGGTCTTGGCCAGTTTCACCTTGAACTCGGCCAGGGCCTTGTCCAGCGCCGACTGACTGACCGTATCCGAGCGTAGCAGGGTCTTCTGGCGCTCAAGCGTTAATTTCGCCAGTTCCTGATCGGCCTGGGCGCTGCGCAGGTCGCTCAGTTCCACCTCGGAATCGAGGCGAACCACCAACTGGCCGCGCCTGATTTCCTGGCCGGACTGGAAGGCGATCTCCTTGACGAGGCCCGCCAGCGAACTGCTGACATCCACGCCGTTCAGCGCCTGCAGTGTTCCCACCGCCGCCACCACGCTCTGCCAGTTGACCGCCTCGGCCTTGGCGGTGGTCACCGCCACCACCGGCTTGGCCATGGTGGCGAAATACTGCTTGATCATGTGGTTCTTGAAGGCAACGAAGCCGAAGACGCCACCGAAAACGATGCCGCTGGCCACCAGCATGATAACGATCCGCTTAGCCCTCATGGCGCGGCTCCCGGATTGGAGTGGGAAAGAAGATCGAGGGCGAAATCCCTCAATCGCGTGGCTCCGTCCTGATCGGACATGCGGATACCCATCAGGCGTTGGAAATACAGGCCATCCATGGCGGAAGAGACCAGGGCTGCGCGAGCGATGTCGGGGCTATCGCTTTTCAGCCGCTCCTGCCACAGGGCATACATGGCGTGGATGGGGGCCATCAGCAGCGGATTCACCGTCACCGCCGCCAGCAGCGCTCCGCCCACCGGGTCATTAGCCGGACCATTTGGATCGAAGCAGGACTTGACCATGGTCCGGGTCCAGCGATAAGGCCCATCGGGCTCGACCTCGTAATAGGCCCGGGTGATCTGTTCGCACTGGTCGATCATCCGCTGGACCATGCCGCGGATAAGATCATCCTTGCCCTTGAAATGATAGAGCACGCCGCCCTTGCTCATCCCTGCCACCCTGGCCGCCTCGTCAAGCGTCAGCCTGCCTACCCCGGCATCGCGGACGATGGCCATGGCGGCATCGATGATGTTGTCCCTGGTGCTCATGATCAACTGTACCGTCCAGACGGTTCTGTACCGACCAGACGGTACAGAAGAACGCCCAGCCGAGTCCAGCCATACTGAAGCATGGCCGCCCGGCGCAATGCGCAAATCCGGAAGGAGTATGTGGGATCAGTCGGAACGAGCCCTCTCCCCCAAGGGGAGAGGGGGGAGAGAAAAACCTACGCCTTGGCCTGATAATACAGGTTCTGCACGTGCTGGCCGGCGGCGAAGAACACCCAGCGTTCGGCCAAAAAGCCCACATATTGGCAGAAAAAGGCCAGAACCGGCTGACCGGAGACCAGCAGCACCGTCGGCGCCACGAAGCCGGCCAGAAGGAAGAACAGGGTCAGTCCCCTCACCGTCTCGGCGCCGCCGGGAGCGAAGAATTCGACGGTGTTGAAGGACTGGCCCATGAAGCCCTGAGTGATCTGACGAACCTGGGGATGACGGGTGCCGATGGCGCTTTTCAGGCTCGACCGGTCGCGACCACGGCGGTTGAGGCCAAGCTGGTAAAGCCGCGCCACCAGGGCCAGCAGGGTAAAGATCAGCGCGCCGGTAGCGAAGGTCCCCGCCAAGGGATGGGCCATCACCGAGCCGTAGGCGCCGGCCAGGGTAAAGCCCGAGGCCAATCCCATCAGCAGGTAATTGATCACCGTCCAGGGCGAGGCCCACTGGCGGATGAAGCGGACACAGGCGTAGATCATGCCGGTACAGACGAACAGGCCGAGCGCCGCCACCACCACCAGCAAACCGAGCAACCCGGCGAGATCGAGGCTCCCGAACAGCAGCGGACTCCAGCCCAGCAGCATCACGCCGCCATACAGCACCACCAGCCCGCAGAGCAGCGGAATCATGATGACCTCGCGTGACAGCCATGACGTGCGCCAGCGGGTCGCCGCCCGCCAGCCGCGCTGAGGATTGGCGAGATGGAACACCGAGGCCACCAGCCCCAGGCACAGCAGCGCCAGGGCCAGGGCCGCACCGAGGGCGAAAAAGCCCCGCCCCTCGATGCCGATGAGGAATTGGGCACCGACCAGGGCAATGAGTAATCCCTGGGCGGCACCGATCAGGGTGGTGAGGAAGAGAACGGAAAAGGCAGGCTTCATGATCGGTCCTCTCCGCTTACCAACTCGACACGCCGTCGATGGTGGGGGTGCCGAAGGGCGGACGCGGCTTCTCGCCTTCGGCCTTCAGCGGATTATCCACCCGGACCAGTTCGTCGGCATGGAGCGTCATGGTGGTCTTGTGCCGGGGCAGGTAGTGGTTGGCGGGGCTGCTGCCCCATTCCGGCATCAGCTGGAAACCACCATTGTCGCGGATAGCCTTGGCCGCCTCGGAGTCGGGGTCGTTGATGTCGCCGAAGATGCGGGCGCCCGGCGGACAGGCCAGGACGCAGGCCGGCTTTCGCCGGTCTTCTTCCAGGGTCTTGTCATAGATGCGGTCGACGCAGAGCGTGCACTTCTTCATGACGCCCTGGACCGGATCAAACTCGCGGGCGCCGTAGGGGCAGGACCACGAGCAGTACTTGCAGCCGATGCACTTGTCGTAATCCACCAGGACGATGCCGTCCTCCTCCCGCTTATAGCTGGCTCCGGTGGGGCAGACCGGCACGCAGGGCGGTTCCTCGCAATGGAGGCAGCTCTTGGGGAAGTGGATGGTTTCGGTCTCGGGATAGGTGCCGCATTCGAACGTCTGGACGCGGTTGAAGAACACACCGTTGGGATCGGCGCCATAGGGATTGCTGTCGGTCAGCGGTCCGGCCCAGCCCGAAGTGTTCCATTCCTTGCACGAGGTCACGCAGGCATGGCAGCCGACGCAGACATTGAGGTCGATGACCAGGGCGAGTTGTTTGTTGCTCATAGTGAATGCCCCTCAAGCGCCGGGTGCGTGCATCCGCCCGCCTGGCTCCTCCACTTCGTTTCTCGTCCGCGCCCACCCACGGCCGCGCTCATGGCTTCCTCCCCGCCAGATAGGCGAGGATCTTGGCTTTGAAGCCGATGGTCTGGCCAGGAAGCGGCTTCATGGGCTCGAATTGCGGCCAGCTCTCCTCGGCCTCGCCCGGCTTGCAGGCGGTGACCCGGAGCTTCAGGTCGTACCACGCCGCCTGCCCGGTGACCGGGTCGGAGTTGGAGACCGAATCGCCGCCCACCATCCGGGGCAGTTCCTCGGTGATCAGGTGATTGAGCAGGAAGCCTTTCCGCGACTCGTTGGCATCGGGGTCCAGCGCCCAGGCGCCGGAGGCCTTGCCGATGGCGTTCCAGGTCCAGACCGTGCCGGGCTCCACCGCCTCGGTGAACTTGGCCTGGCATTTGATCTTGCCCCAGGGGCTTTCCGCCCAGACCCAGGCGCCGTCGTCGAAATTGCCCAGCGCCCCCACCCGGGGATGCATGAACAGCACGTTGCTGGTGTGGATCTGCCGCAGCCACGCATTCTGGGAGTCCCAGGAATGGTACATGGCCATGGGTCGCTGGGTCAGCGCCGACAGCGGATAGGCGGCACTGTCGGAACAGCGCCATTCCAGCGGCGAATAATAGAATGGCAGCGGATCAAAGAAAGTCTTCACCCGGTCGCGCAGGCGGTCGGGTGGTTGCTTGCCCTTCCATTTGCCCTCGCCGGCAAGGCGGAACTTCTGCATCACCTCGGAATAGATGTGCGGCATGATCGGATCGGTGAACCGCACCAGCCGATGGCGATAGGCCCATTCCAGGTAGCCCTTGTTCCAGTTGCGCATGTACTGGAAGCTGAGCGGCAACTGGTGACGGAAATGGTTGTTGTTGCGGGCGTACATCTCCCACTGATTGGGATTGGGCTCGCCCACCAGGGACTTCTCACCGGCTTTGCCCCGCCAGCCGGCGAGGAAGCCGATCCCCGAGCCCGGCTCGGTCTCGAAATTGATGATGAAGTCGGGATAGTCACGGAACTTGCGGCTTCCGTCCTTGTTGGTGAAGGCCGGCAGCTTGAGCCGGGTGGCCAGCTCGATCACCACCTCCTGGAACGGCTTTGACTCGCCCATGGGCGGCAGGATCGGCACCCGGACAGAATCCACCGGCCCGTCGAATTCCGAGATGGGGCGGTCGAGCATGCTCATGACGTCGTGGCGTTCGAGATAGCTGGTATCGGGCAGGACCAGATCGGCGAAGGCCACGGTCTCGGACTGGAAGGCGTCGCAGACCACCAGGAAGGGGATCTTGTAGGCCCCCGACTCGTCCTTGTCGGTGAGCATCTTGCGCACGCCGGACGTGTTCATGGTGGAGTTCCAGGCCATGTTGGCCATGAACAGCAGCATGGTGTCGATGGGGTAGGGATCGCCTTTCCAGGCATTGGTGATGGCGTTGTGCATCATGCCGTGAACGGAGAGCGGGTATTCCCACGAGAAAGCCTTGTCCAGGCGGATGGGCTCGCCTTCGGCATCCACCGACAGATCGTCGGGATCGGCGGGCCAGCCCAGCGGCGTCCCGGTCAGGGCCTCGCCGGGCTTGATGGCCTGCGGCCCCTTGGGTGGCTTGGGACAGGGCGGAATCGGACGCGGAAACGGGGCGCGGTGGCGGAATCCGCCGGGCCGGTCGATGGTGCCCAGCAGGGTCATCAGGATGGCCAGCGAGCGGATGGTGTGAAAGCCGTTGGAATGGGCGGCGAGCCCGCGCATGGCGTGGAAAGCCACCGGGTTGCCGGTCACCTTGTCGTGCTCGCGGCCCCAGCAATCGGTCCAGGCGATGGGCAGCTCGATCTTCTGATCACGTGCCGTCACCCCCATTTCGTGGGCGAGACGGCGGATGGTGGCGGCGGGGATGCCGGTGATGCCCTCGGCCCATTCCGGAGTGTGGGCGGCCACCCGCTCCTTCAGCAACTGCAGGGACGGCTTGACCGGAGTGCCATCGGGCAGGGTGAAGCTGCCCATCAGCCGGCCCTCGGTACCGTCGGTGCGCGCGATCACCGGCTTTTCGGTGGCGCGGTCCCACCACATCTTGTCCGGGGTCTCGAAGGTGTCGGGCCGCACCGGGATGGACCCATCGCGCACGAACAGGCCGTGCTCGTCGCTGTCGGCGTTCTGGTTCACCAGTTCGGCGGCATTGGTGTACTGCACCAGGAATTCGCGGTCGAACAGGCCCAGTTCGATGATCTCGCGGATCAGGGCCAGCAGCAGGGCGCCATCGGTGCCGGGCCGGATGGGAATCCACTCGTCGGCGATGGCGGCATAGCCGGTGCGCACCGGATTGATGGCGATGAAACGGCCACCCGAGCGTTTGAAGTGGCTGAGCTCGCGCTTAAGCGGGTTGGAATGGTGATCCTCGGCTGTCCCGATCATGACGAACAGCTTGGCCCGCTCCAGGTCGGGGCCGCCGAACTCCCAGAAACTGCCGCCGAACGTGTAGATCATGCCGGCGGCCATGTTGACCGAGCAGAAGCCGCCATGGGCGGCGTAATTGGGGGTGCCGAATTTGGCGGCGAACAGCCCGGTCAGCGCCTGCATCTGGTCGCGGCCGGTGAACAGGGCGAAGCGCTTGGGGTCGGTGGCGCGCAGATGGGCCAGGCGCTCGGTCAGCGTCGAGAACGCCTCCTCCCAGGAAATGGGCTCGAACTGCGCCGTCCCGCGCTCGGCGCCCTCCTTGCGCTTCAAGGGCTGGGTGAGGCGCGCCGGCGAGTATTGCTTCATGATCCCGGAGGCGCCCTTGGCGCACATGATCCCCTGATTGAGGGGATGATCGGGATTACCTTCGATATAGCGGATTTCGCCGTCGCGCAGATGAACGCGAATGCCGCAGCGGCAGGCGCACATGTAACACGTGGTGGTCTTGACCTCGGACCGCCCGAGCTCGGAATCCGGGATGGATGCGGGATCCCTCATGCCGATGATACCCCCCTGGGTGATTGTCTTTATGCCCCCACTTGCTGCGGGGATTTAGGACACTCTACTTTAGTGGGGTCTAATACGGCAATCGGAAATCAGGACACGTCCCGCGTAGTTTCCGAGCCTGCCGGGCCGGGTTCTCCGTCGGCTATGGTCTAGGACCCGAACCCCGCGCCTCACCGAGGCGCCAGAGAGGATTGCCTGATGGACAGCCACGACACCGTACCCATGGAAGAGACGGATCGCCTCATCGCCTCCGACAAGGTCGAAGGCACCGCCGTCTATAATCGCCAAGACCAGCACCTCGGCACGGTGCACAATTTTATGGTCGACAAGTCCTCCGGCCGCGTCGCTTATGCCGTCATGTCCTTCGGCGGCTTCCTCGGCATGGGAGAAAGCTACCATCCGCTGCCCTGGCGGGCGTTGACCTATAATCCGCGCCAGAAAGGGTTCATCATCGATCTCGACCGCAGCAAGCTCGAAAAGGGGCCGAGCTATACTGCGGACACTTTGCCGAACTGGTCCGATCATGCCTATGGCAAGGAGGTCGATACCTTCTATGGCATGTCGTCCTATTGGGACATAACTTGACCGTCTAGCCGAAGCGGAGACCGCCGTCCATGAATACATCGCACCCCGGACAGGACTTTCCCGTGGTTTGCGTCGGCGGCTCCGCCGGTGGCCTCGACGCCTATATCCGGCTGCTGGATCATCTGCCGGCCGATATGGGCGTCGCCATCCTCATCGTCAATCACCAGCGAACCATCGCCACCATGCTTCAGGAGGTTCTGCCGCATCACACAAAAATGCCGGTGGAAGTGATCTCGGAAGGGCGGCTGATTGAACCCAACCACGTCTTCATCATCCCGGAGAAGCGGGACCTGCACGTGCTGGATGGCGAATTCCAGTTGAAGCCCATTTCGAAGCCGCGAGGATGGCCCGACGTCATCACGGTCTGCCTGAAATCCCTGACCGAACATTGGGACGGCCAACTCATCGCCGTCATCGTCTCCGGCTACGATGGCGACGGCGCGGAGGCGCTGTGCGGCATCAAGGAAACCGGCGGCATCACCATCGCGCAGAAGCTCGATACCGCCCAGCATCCCGACATGCCCGAGAGCGCCATCGCCAGCGGCTGCATCGACCTTGTGCTTGCCCCCGAAAATATCGCCCAGGAAATCATCCGCATCGCCAAGCTTCCCCGGAAGCCGCGAACCTGAGCCGCGCTCAGCAGCCCCGCCACACCGGCGGGCGCTTCTCCAGAAAGGCATCAATGCCCTCGGCCGCATCGGCGGCCAGCATGTTGGTGGTCATCACCTCGGCGGCATGGGCATAGGCGTCATCAAGATCCATCTCCAGCTGGCGGTAGAACGCCTCCTTGCCGACCTTGACGGTCAGCGACGATTTCGAGGCGATCAGCGCTGCCATGCCCGCCACCGCCGCGTCCAGTTCGGCCGCCGGCAGGGCGTGGTTGATCAGGCCCCAGCGCTCGGCGGTGGCAGCGTTGATGGGATGGCCTGACAGCAGCATCTCCATGGCCTGCTTGCGCCCCACCGCCCGCGACAGCGCCACCATGGGCGTCGAGCAGAATAGCCCGATATTGACCCCCGGCGTCGCGAAGCGGGCCTCATCGGAGGCATAGGCCAGGTCACAGCTGGCCACCAGCTGGCAGCCGGCAGCGGTGGCCATGGCATGCACCTTGGCGATCACCGGCTGAGGCAGGCGGACGATGGCCTTCATCACCCAGGAGCACAAGGCGAATACCCCAGCCACCGCGTCGCGTCCCTCCAGGCTCCGCATTTCCTTGAGATCATGGCCGGCGCAGAAGGCAGGGCCATTCGCCGCCAGCACCACAACCCTGACTGACCGGTCGGTCGATATTACCTTCAGCGCCCGATCCAGTTCGGCCATCAGCGCCATGGACAGGGCGTTGCGGGCCCCCGGCCGGTTGAGGGTCAGGGTGGCGATGCCGTCTTCGACACGGTGCAGGAGGATGGGACCGACTTCGGACATATCTAAAGCTCCCTTGAGTTTCGCCGTGCGAGCCGCGAGACTGGTCCGACCACTTTATACCCTGGAGCCGCCATGCCCGCCATAACACCCGAAGCCTTCAACGCCCTGCTGGTGGAAAAGCTGCCCATGGCACTCCACCTCGGCATTCGCGCCGAAGCTATCGGCAAGGGCACGGCGCGGCTGATCATGCCATTCGGGCCGCACCTGACCCGGCCGGTGGACGTGGTCTGCGGCCCGGCGCTGATGACCCTGGCCGACGTGGCGCTTTACGCCGCCGTGCTCTCGGCCATCGGGCTGCAGGAGATGGCGGTGACCAGCAATCTCAACGTCACCTTCCTGCGCAAGGCCGAGCGTACCGACATCATCGCCGAGGCCAGCCTGCTCAAGCAGGGGCGCCGCTTGGCCATGGGAGCGGTGGAGCTGATCGCGGCGACCACCGACGAGTTGGTTTCCCACGTCACCGCCACCTACGCCATTCCCTGAACTGATTTTCTTATTCCCTCGCCGGGGGCTCGCGGCCGCTAACTTGGCCGCCGCCGCAATGGCGGCTGCGCCTGATCCGATCTGTTCGGATCAGCCCGTAACCCCAGGCAAGACCACATGGAAGGTGGTTCCCCGCCCGGCTTCGGACTCCACCGTGATGGTGCCGTCGTGGCGTTCGACGATCTTCTTGCAGATGGCCAGACCGATGCCGGTGCCTTCGTACTTCTCGCGGGTATGCAGACGCTGGAAGATGCCGAATATCCGCTCGAAGTATTGCGCATCGATACCGATGCCGTTGTCGGCGACGCTGAACTCCCAGCCGGAGTCCACCGGCCGGGCGTCCACCCTTACCTCCGGCGGGCGGTCAGGGGCGCGGTACTTGATGGCGTTGCCGATCAGGTTCTGGAACAACCGCACGATCTGGCTGGCATCACCCATGATGGCGGTAGTCCCCACCGCCTCGGCGACGATCACGGTCGCGCCGCTCTCGCCAATCGCGGCCGACAGGTTGCGGACCGCCATCTCCACCGCCGGCCCCACCGCCATGGCCAGAATGGGCGAACCGCGCCGGTCAATGCGCGAGAAGTCGAGAAGATCCAGCACCAGACGGTCCATGCGCTGGGCGCCGTCGCGGGCGAATTCCAGGAATTCCAGGCCGTCCTGGTCGAGACGCTCGCCATAGCGGCGTTCCAGCAGCGACAGATAGCTCGACACCATACGCAGCGGCTCGCGCAGGTCGTGGCTGGCCACATAGGCGAATTGCTCCAGCTCTGCGTTGGAGCGCTCCAGCGCCGCCGCCTTATGGCTGAGATCGGCCTCCCACCGCCGCCGCTCGGCGATATCACGGGCAATGGCGAAATGGTACAGGGCGTCATCATGGGTGACGTCCTTGGTCACCACCTCCACCGGAATGGCCCTGCCATCCTTGGCGGTGAGCGATGTCTCGAAGCGGCAATGGCCGCCGCCCCCGCCATTGCAGGGGCCGGGACAGGCGGCGACGGCGGCGGCGATGTCATCCAACTCCTGTCCGATCATCTCATCCGGCTCGCGTCCGAGGGTCTGGTAGACGAAGGGATTGGCATAGATCAGCCGCCAGTCGCCATCGGCCAGAAACACCAGTTCCGCCGAGCTGTCGATCATGGAGTTGATCAGGAACAGGTCGCGCGCCGTCTGTCGCAACGCGCTGTTCTGATTGGTCAGATTCTGCTTGTAGCGTCCGATCAGCCGGCCGGTGAGCCGCGAAAACCACACCCCGAACCCCATCGCCACCGCGAGGCCGATGCCCAGGGCGGCCAGAGTCAGATTTCGCTTGGCCTCGATGGAGCGGGCCAAGGCCTCGCGCCGCTCGGCGGTGGCGGCAGCGATATCGTCGAGATAAAGCCCCGCAGCCAGGGTCCATCCCCATTCTGGCATGCGCGACACATAGGTCATCTTTGCCGATGGTGCCCCCTCGCCGCCGGCCCGCGCCCAGTCATAGCGGATAAAGCCGTCGCCAAGACGTCCCTGCTCCACGATAGGGCGGGCGGCGTTGCGGCGCTCGGGCGGCAGTTCCTCGACAACCTTGCCTTCGTTCCACGGCCGCGACGGCGAAACCAGGATGCGTTCGTTGTCGTCGATGACAACAATATAGCCCGAGCCATCCTTGCCGAAACGGAAGGTCCGGACGCGGTCCAACGCCTCCGCCTTCAGGACGGCTTCCACATCGACCACGTAATGGCCGGTGCCGATCAGCCAGTGAAAGGGCTCGAAGGCGCGAACATAGGCCACCTTCTCGGCCATCTCGTCGGGATTTCCCGGAGCATACCAGCGATAGCGGGAAAACCCCTCGCCCACCGGACGCATCGCCGCCTCGATCAGGCCGCGCATGATGTAATGGCCGGTGTCGTCGCGATTGTTCATCAGCGACGTGCCCTCCCGCCCCGGCGCGATGGGAAGCAGCACGCAGGCCCCATCCATGCCGTCGATGAAGAAGTAGCCCCTGCCACCGAAGAAGCGCAGAGGACGCAATGCCTCGACGATCAGCCGCTTGATCTCGCCCTCGGATCGCCGGCCCTTTTCCTGGTTGTAGATAGATTCGGCCAAGGCATAGGCCTCGTCCACATGCTCGCGGATATCGGCCTTCAGCAGCGTCTCGGTACGCGAGCGCATATTGGCGAGAAAGCCCTTGGCGGTCTCGACCTGACGGACCAGCAATTCCTGGTTCCGCTGTATCTGCTGCGCCTCCAGGGCGCTGATGCTGCTTTCATACTCGTCGGTGATCTGGCGGACGAAAAAGAAGCCAAGTCCCAGCACCAGGACACTGACCACCACAGCCGTACCCACCAGTTGCAACCGCGAAATCCGCCGCTCGTCGAGCGCAAGCTGCATATCCCCCCCTGGCGCAATACGTCCAGACATGGCCTTTCCTCATACTACGCCCGCCGGGCCATGGCCACCAACCCGCAATACGGCGTCCCTTGCCGGTACAAAGGAAAAGCCCGGCCGACGTGTTTGCGTCGGCCGGGCTTCCAAATGGTCGGAGTGAGAGGATTCGAACCTCCGGCCCCTGCCTCCCGAAGACAGTGCTCTACCAGGCTGAGCTACACTCCGGTCGCCTGCGAGGCGCCTCTTATAGCGTTATCATCGGTGGGGCGCAAAGGGATTTTGCGACCGCAAGCCTGCCTTGCGCGAGTGTTTCGCCGATGACATCCCCCCACCCTTATGGCATTCTTTAGACATAGGACGATGGAGGTGATCATGCAGATCTGCCGCGATTGCGAAAAAGCACCGGACTGTCGGGTTCCTCAAGATTTTGACCGCTTCAAGCGGGTCCACCACCACCTTGAGGAAATCGGAGCCGGCGAAGCCCTCAGGCAACGCCTGAATGCGTTCCTGCATATCAACCACTGCATCGCGGATGGCGGCGAGCTTGACCTGATCCACCATCTGATGGCCGATCACGCCCCCGACCACCTGTCCATGGAACATCCCGGTGCCAATGCCTGGGGCATTCCCGACGACATCCGGGAGCGGATGCTTGAAATGCGCCGTCATCCGGGCTGACCCTCAGCGGGGGGCGGTGGACCGCACAAGGTTGCGCACCGCCTCGACCTCGTCGGGAAAGGTCTTGGCATACCAGTCGTGGCCGGCGCGAATGGAGGCCAGTGCAGCCTCCACATTATCCGGCGAAAGTCGGACACCAAAATCCGCCGGCACCGCCCCCACCCGATCCTCGGCAGAGAAAAGCCGGGCCAGGACCAGATCGCCGGTATCCTTGGTATAGTGGGATGATTCCCAATACCAGCGCATGCGGGCATCGCTCTGCTCGGGAATGCGCTCGGCGGTGATGGAACTGTAGCCGGAGAAATCCCACACCTGCACCGGCGCGCCCTCTCCGTGATCCGCCTGCGCCGCCATGGCCACCAGATCGCGCTTCCACTGCTCGAAGGCGGGAAACAGCCCCAGATCCCACATGGCCTCCAACTGATGGGCATGGACCGGGGAAACGAAGAGCAGCACCCGTGTCCCCATGGCATGGTACCGGGCGACCACTTCGGCCAGTTGGGTCACGCGCTCGGGGCGATGGACATAACCGCGATAGCCGCTGCGGGGTTCGAGGAATTCCAGCAGCACCTGGGTGAAGGCCTTGCGGTGGTCGATCCCCGAGCGGACCGCCGTGCGGTCGTAATAGCCGAATTTGGTGAAGGGATCAGGCTTGTGCCGCACCGAATGGCCGATGACGGTGAAGCAGTCTACCAGCGCATGCCACGACAGCAGACGTTCCAGCAGGATGGGCGCCAGACTGCGCCCGGCGAAAGGCGAGTCAGGAAAATCCGCGGCAGCCGACAGATCATCGGTAAACGGCGGGGCGATGAAATCGAGGCCGATGACGATGGCGCGCGGCGTCTGATGCCGGGCGGCGAACAGGGCCTCGATGCGGATTTCCGTCATGTTGGTGCCGGCCTGGGAGGCATTGAACGCCGCCACCCCGCCCAACGCCGGAGAATTGGGGTCCAGTCCCAGCTCGGCCCGTGACGTCCCGAAGAACAGCAGGTCAAAGGGGTAGCGGCTGAGAATCACCGCCTTGTTGACGCGACCACCACCCCGCTTCAGGTGCTTCTGGTCATTGAAGCCCCGGATGTCGCGCCAGTGAAAACTGGCATAGGGATCGACCACCAGATTGATCAGGGCGACCGCGGCCAGCCCCGCCGCGAACAGTCCGAAAAAGGCCTTGAGATAGCGTCCGGCGGCCATGGCGTTCAAAACCGGTAATAGAGGAATTCGGTGGGCGACCATAGGCTGAAGGTCGAAGCCAGGGCAAGAACCGCCAGCGCCGCTGCCCAGCGCAGGGTCGGTTGCCAGACCAGACCACCGAACCGGTCCGGTGCCGCCACCGGCGCCAGCCCCGGATGGCAATGCCGCATGATCTGCTGCGAATTGGGCGCCACCAGACTGAGGCCCAACAGCGCCAGGGCCAGCCCCATGCCTTGCCACGATGCCGTGGCGGACTCCGCTCCGGTCGGCAGGCCGATGCCGTTGAGCCCGGCCATGCCGGCCAGCATCGCCAGGGCGCCGTCAAAGCTGGTGGCGCGGAAGAACACCCAGGCCACCACCACCGCCAGCAGGGTTGCCGCCACGCCCGCCGCCCGGCCCAGCGGTCCGGACGGGCCGGCGCCACGCCGCTGCCGCACTTCACGCCACAGATGGTTGGTGATCAGATAGAGCCCGTGCAGCCCGCCCCAGACCATGAAGGTCCAGGCGGCCCCGTGCCACAATCCGCCGATCAGCATGACGGCCATGAGATTAAGGTGGCGCCGCCAGGGGCCGTGACGATTCCCCCCGAGCGGGACATAGAGATAGTCCCGGAGAAAGCGCGACAACGTCATGTGCCAGCGCCGCCAGAACTCGATGATGCTGTCGGCCTGATAGGGCGAGTTGAAATTGACCGGAAGATCGATGCCGAACATCCGCGCCAGCCCCACCGCCATGTCGGAATAGGCGGAAAAGTCGAAATAGATCTGAACCGTGTAGGCCAACGCCCCTTGCCATGCGGCGAACATGCCCAGGGGATCGCCCTGAGCGGCGGCGACAAAGGCCCCGCTGGCGAATTGCGCCACCGGATCGGCGAACAGCAGTTTCTTGCTCAGCCCGATGATGAACAGCGCCGAACCGGCGGCGAAGTCATCGGCGAAGACATGGCGCCGCCGGCTCTCGAACTGCGGCATCATCTCCTTATGATGGATGATCGGCCCGGCGATGAGATGGGGGAAGAAGGTCACGAACAGGGAGTAGTTCATCAGCCCCGGCTCCGACGCCACCTTGCGGCGGACATCGACCAGATAGGCGATCTGGGTGAAGGTGAAGAACGAAATGCCCAACGGCAGCAGAATGGGGTCGAGCCCGACCCGAATCCCGGCGAGATGCTCCAGATTGGCGGCGATGAATCCGGCATACTTGAACCAGCCGAGCATGGCCAGATTGAGCCCGACGCCAAGCGCCAGCACCGGCGTTCCCCACCGCCCGCCCCGGACCCGCACCAGGACGAGGCCGCAGACGAAATTCCCCAGGATCGACACCGCCATGGGCCAGGAATGAACCGGGTCCCACCAGGCATAGAAGATGAACGAGGCCACGGTCAGCGACGCCAGCGCGGCGGTCCAGCTGACCCGCCCGAGCAGCCGGAACACCAGCAGGCAGATCGGCAGGAATCCAAGCAGAAAGAGGGGGGAATTGAACAGCATCGGCGGCCGGTTCCGGTGTGATTGGCGGCAATCTAACCCGATTGCCGACCGCTGTCACAATGGTTCTTGGCCACCCCGCGGGCGAAGGTGGTGGGACGTGAAAGCCTATGACCGGCAAACGGCCTTTAGCTGCAATAGACGATTAAGTTTCTTAGCATCTCTTCGTGCCCATGGTAAGGGGGCCATCCTTAAGGTTGTCGCCGAAGGGGGGAGCAAGCACGGAACACTCGTTCAACTTGACTATTTGTAATAAATGGGACGAGCCCGCCATTGCGCCTTTTACCTCGTTGCCGCAGGCGCTTCCTCCTCTTACCCTTTTCCTCCGCAATGTCTTGAATCTGCGAGATCGGGAGGGACCATGGATCAGTCAGATCGCCAGGGCCAGAGCGCCAGCCGATTGGAAGCCGGCAGACTGGAATACAAATTGGCGGCTGCCAAGCTGACCCGAACGGAGATGCGGGTCGGCCTTCTGATCCGACAGGGGCACCAGACCCGGCAGATCGCCAGCGTTCTCTCCGCCTCGCCCAAGACCATCCATGTCCACCGGCGCCATATCCGGCAGAAGCTGGGCTTGGCTGATCGGGGGGCAAGCCTTTTCTGCCATCTGGTGATGATGGACATCATGCCGGGAATGATCCCGGACCATCAGACCGGCCAGCCGACTACGCTCCGAGGCTAAGCTTTTCCCCTTTGCAGGATATCCAGGCTGGACGGGAAGCGACGATGTCCAACACAAAGCGCATTACCGTGATCGCCGGCGACCTCACATTTCGCCACCTGATCAGAGAGGGTTTGAATGCCCTTGGGGTCACCGCCATTACGTCCGCCGACAGCTTTGATGTCGCCCAGGAAATCATGTGGATCGCGACGCCCGATCTGTTGATTCTCGAGTATGAAGTCAGGGGAGCTTGCTGCCTTGACCTCGTCCACAAGATTCGCGACGGCGGGATCATCGGATGCCCCTCCGATGCCCCCATCATCGTCATCGCCGATTTTCCCCCGGGGGATGAGCGCGGAGCCGCAGTGGCCACGCAGGTCCTGGGGGCCGGGGTAACCGCATGCGTTTCAAACCAGTTTTCCCTCAGAACATTCATCCCGGTCGTTCAAAACGCACTGGATCACGAGTCTTTGCCGGCACGCGTCGAAGAGCACCTGCCGACGGCCCTCTCCCGGCTGGCGACCTCCATGCAGCGGGTACTCTTCCCATCAGGAGCGTGAAGAAGAACGCCCCCCGCCAATGGTCGAGGGGGCCTTCTTGACCGGCCGGACGGCAGGATTACGAGAATGTGCCGAAACGCAGAAAACACAGTTCCTCGATCTGCTTGAGATCGGCCGGCTTACCGGCGGTCGAAAGCGCCATTTCATGGGCGATGTCCCTGGCGCACTGCACGACTAATTTATCCAAGGGCGCCAGAATGGTATCGGAGAGCCGCATGACGTCCTCCTCTCTTCCAAATCTTCCCGCCCCGCCATTATAGCCCCCACCCCGCCCACCCGGCCTGTGATCTGGGCATTGGCCCATGAGGGGAGAGCATGCCACATGGCGGGAGGATCCCCCCGGGGCGAGGGATTTGCGGAAAGGAGACTGTCGGCTATATTGGTGCACGCCCTTAAGGAGAAACGGAGAATGGACACTGAACTCGCCAAAATGACGGCGATGGCCCACCTGTCTGAAGAGATAGATGCGCTGCTTGATATGCTTCCGCTTCGCCATCGGGAGCGAGACCGGCTGGTTCGCAGCGGGGCCATGGAAACAGACCTTCAGAAATTTGATCGGAGCACCGCCAAGTTCGCGGAACACGTCCGCAAACGCTCCGCCCAACTTCGCATCAAAATTCCAGTCTGACCGCACTATCCTTTGAAGACCGTCTCACGATGGAACTTCAGAAACTGCGGATGAGGGCGCAGGTCCAGACTTTCCGGCAGCCGCAATCGCTGATCTGGAACAATGAGCCTTTGGATGGTGTCCGGGACCCGATCCTTGGCCGTCAGGATTGCGTAATCGTCGTCGAGAGAAACCAGACCACGATCAAACATCCAGTGGACGGTTCCACACAGAGCCAAGCCGTTGCGCACCGAATCTGGACCCGACGCAGCCACAGGACGGATATGGGCAGCCTGCGCCTCTGACCGGCCACCGCCGTTGATGATTTTCAAACCCGTAAATGCACAAGTGCTGTCGTAAGCAGCCTTCACCGCAGAGGCAAAGGCGGCATCACGAAATGGCCTTGCCGTAAGACGTTCGACAATGGGCCGCTCAAACGTCGCGACCTCGTCCTCAAGAGCGGGAGAGCCTGAGGCCGGCTTGCCGATATCCTCGCCAATAATGTCGGAAAAACCCGCCCGCAAGATCAGGTCATACTCCCGGTCCGGAAGGGAACGCACCGACCGGCCAAACGCCCCTTTGCTGGTTTCGCCATCCTCGCGCATCAACGCTGATTCGTAAAAATGCGCCCCATCTCTAAAGGGAACGGGATGATCGAACTCCAGATAATCGGACACGAAAGCATAAAAATGGTCGGGCAAGACGGGATCAGGCTGGACCGAGTTTAGACGGGCTGTCGCAAAATACGCTTGGCGTCCACCCCGGCTGCTAAGGTCACCACTGATACGGCGGGGTTCGTAGTATACAATCCAGTCACCGACGGCCGCCTCGGCTTGCCGCAGATATGTTCGCGGAAAGTGATAACGGAACTCTGGCAGGTCGTCGTATGTGGGATCAACCTTGGTCGTGAAGACTGCCTTGGTCACGATAATGCTATCCTATGCGTCCGCCCACTGCCTGCAACTATTAGCCAAGGCTAAGGCATCTATCTTCTAATCCTACCCCTCTGATTGGGGCCGCGCAAGATCACGTCCGGCTGCGGGCCTCGGGCGTCAGGCGGTCTGTCATTCACCACTCCCTGCAAGGAAAAACCCCCGCCAGTTTCCTGACGGGGGCTTCCCTGACTGGTCCACCGAGCCGATCCACCATCCCTGTATCGGGGACGGCGGAGAGCGCGGAAACCCTTACTCGGATCAGACCGAGTAGTACATCTGGAACTCGACCGGATGCGGGGTATGCTCGAAGCGGTAGACTTCCTCGTACTTGAGCTCGATGTAGCTCTCGATGAAGTCCTTGGAGAACACATCGCCCTTGCACAGGAAGTCGCTGTTGGCCCGCAGGCTTTCCAGGGCTTCGCGCAAGCTGCCACACACGGTGGGGACCTGCGACAGCTCTTCCGGGGGAAGGTCGTACAGGTTCTTGTCCATGGGATCGCCGGGGTGGATCTTGTTGGCGATACCGTCGAGGCCGGCCATCAGCATGGCCGAGAAGGCCAGATAGGGGTTCGCGCCGGGGTCGGGGAAGCGAACTTCGACGCGCTTGCCCTTCGGCGAGGCCGAGTAGGGGATACGGCAGGAGGCCGAACGGTTGCGCGACGAGTAGGCGAGCAGAACCGGGGCTTCGAAGCCGGGGATCAGGCGCTTGTAGCTGTTGGTCAGCGGGTTGGTGAAGGCGTTGATCGCCTTGGCGTGCTTGATGATACCGCCGATGTAGTACAGGGCGGTCTCGCTCAGATCGGCATAGCCCGAACCGGCGAACAGGGGCTTGCCGGCCTTCCAGATGGACTGGTGGACGTGCATGCCCGAGCCGTTGTCGCCATAGATCGGCTTCGGCATGAAGGTCGCGGTCTTGCCGTAGGAGGCGGCGACGTTGTGGACCACATACTTGTAGATCTGGATCCAGTCGGCGGCCTGGACGAGGCTGCCGAACTTGATGCCCAGCTCATGCTGCGACGAAGCCACTTCGTGGTGATGCTTCTCGATGGGCAGGCCCATCTCGCCCATGACGGTCAGCATCTCGGCGCGCATGTCGACATGGCCGTCCACCGGCGGAACGGGGAAGTAGCCGCCCTTGACGCCCGGACGGTGGCCCAGGTTGCCCTCGGCGAAGTCCTTGCCCTGGGCTTCGACGCCGTCTTCCGACGACAGCTCGTAATAGCCCTTGTTCATGCCGACGCTGTACTTGACGTCGTCGAACACGAAGAACTCGGCCTCGGGGCCGAAATAGGTGGTGTCGCCCACGCCCGAGGACTTGACGTAAGCCTCGGCGCGCTTGGCGATGGAGCGCGGGTCGCGGTCATAGAGCTGGCCGGTGGCCGGCTCGACGATATCGCAGTTGATGATCAGCTGGGTCTGAGCAGCGAAGGGATCGAGGACCGCCGAGGCCGCATCGGGCTTCAGGATCATGTCCGACTCGTTGATGCTCTTCCAGCCGGCGATGGACGAACCGTCGAACATGATGCCTTCGTTCAGCATCTCGGCGTCAACGGTGGACACGTGCTGGGCGGTGTGCTGCCACTTGCCCCGGGGATCGGTGAAACGGAAATCGACATACTTGACGTCGTTTTCCTTGATCAGTTCCAGGACCTTCTTGACATCGTCGGACATGGCCACATTCCTGATAGTTGAGAGTGAAACAGACTGAAGTGTGCTCGCGCCCCGCCCTTGCACCGGGATGGGGCGAGTTTAAAGTCAGATCGCGTCGCTGCCGCGCTCGCCGGTGCGGATGCGGATGGCTTCCTCCACCGTCGAGATGAAAATCTTGCCGTCACCGATCCGGCCGGTATGGGCAGCCTGCTGGATGGCCTCGACGGCGCGCTCCACCAGATTATCCTCGATGACCAGTTCGATTTTGACCTTGGGCAGGAAATCCACCACGTATTCGGCACCGCGATACAGCTCGGTGTGCCCCTTTTGCCGGCCGAAGCCCTTGGCCTCGGTCACGGTAAGTCCCTGGAGACCGACTTCGTGAAGGGCTTCCTTCACCTCGTCGAGCTTGAAGGGTTTGATGATCGCTTCGATCTTCTTCATGAAACCGCCGTCGAATAGGATTGGCGTTGAACCCGCGTCGAACGCGCGACTCATTTAGCACGGGTCGTGCCAGTTCGGCCACCGGGAAAAGCAAGGAAACCCCCGGACGCCCGGCGACACCCCTGCCCCATTTTCGAGCATTGCCGCCCATTTCTTGAGCAAACACCACCACCAGCCCCGCCCGACCGGCAGCGCCGCCCCATGCCGCCATTTCCTGTTGCCAGCGGGGATTTGACCTGAAACCATAGTTTCCGCCCCGGGCCGAACGCGGTGGCCGGGCGCCAATTCATGAAGTCGGAGGGTCCATGACCGCCAAGTCCCCGTCCCTGCCCCGCGCCTGCGCCCTGGTCGGCCCGTTCGCCAGCGGCAAGACCAGTCTGCTCGAAGCCCTTCTCCTGGCCTGTGGCGCCCTTTCGCGCCAGGGCCGGATCAAGGACGGCTCCACCGTCGGCGACGCCAGCCCCGAGGCCCGCGCCCGGCTGATGAGCGTCGAATCCAACATCGCCTCCGCCGACTATCTCGGGGAGAGGTGGACCTTCATCGACTGCCCCGGCTCGGTGGAGTTCCAGCAGGATACCTTCAACGCCCTGATGGCGGTGGACGCCGCCATCGTGGTGTGCGAGCCCGACCCCGCCCGCGCGGTGATGGTGGCCCCGGCGCTGAAGTTCCTGGACGCCCACAAGATTCCTCACCTGCTGTTCGTCAACAAGATCGACACCGCCGGCACCCGCCTGAAGGAGACGCTGGACGCCCTGCAGACGGTCTCCGACCGCCCCCTGATCCTGCGCGAGATTCCCATCCGTGACGGCGAGGCCGTCACCGGCTATGTGGATCTGGTCAGCCAGCGGGCCTATGCCTACCGCCCCGGCCAGACTTCGCAGACAATCAAGATTCCCGAGACGCTGAAAAGCGAGGAAGCACTGGCCCGGCAGGCATTGCTGGAACATCTGGCCGACTTTGACGATCACCTGATGGAAGAACTGCTGGAAGACCTCCAGCCCCCCACCGAGGAGGTTTATGCCGATCTCGGCAAGGATCTGTCCGAGGACCTGATCGTGCCGGTGTTCTTCGGCTCGGCGGAGAATGACGGCGGCATCCATCGCCTGCTCAAGGCCCTGCGCCACGAATGTCCGCAGCCCACCGCCACCGCCGCCCGCCTCGGATTGGCGCCCGAGGGCGGGCCGCTGGCCCAGGTGTTCAGGACCCAGCACGCCGCCCATACCGGCAAGCTCAGCTTCGCCCGCATCTGGCGGGGTGAGTTCACCGACAACCAGAGCGTCGAGCAAGGTCGCATCAGCGGCCTCTACGCCATGACCGCCGGCACCGCCACCAAGACAGTGAAGGCCTCCCCGGGCGAGGTTGCGGCCTTCGGCCGGCTCGATGCCGTCGCGACCGGACAGGTTATCGGCGCCAATGATCCCGGTCTGGCGGCCTGGCCGGCACCGCTGCCGCCGCTGTTCGCCTTCGCGTTGACCGCGGAGAAGAAGGGTGACGACGTCAAGCTGACCGGCGCAGTGGCCAAGCTGTCGGAAGAGGACCCCTCGCTGACCCTTGAACACAGCGAGTTCGGGGAACTGGTGCTGCGGGGCCAGGGGGAAATCCACCTGCAGGTAGCCATCGACCGCCTCCGGAGCCGTTTCAACATGGCGGTGCTGACCAAAAAGCCGACGGTTCCCTATAAGGAGAGCATCCGCAAGGGGACCACCGTACACGGCCGCCACAAGAAGCAGTCGGGCGGCCATGGCCAGTTCGGCGACATTCACATCGACATCACGCCGCTGCCGCGCGGCAGCGGCTTCCACTTCATCGACAAGATCGTCGGCGGCGTGGTGCCGCGCCAATACATTCCGTCAGTGGAGGAGGGGGTGGCCGACTTCCTGCGCCAGGGGCCTTTCGGCTTCCCGGTGGTGGACTTGTCGGTGACTCTCACATCGGGCAGCTATCACGCCGTGGACAGCTCTGACATGGCGTTCAAGACCGCGGCGCGCATCGCCATGACCGAAGGCATGCCGCAATGCGATCCCGTCCTTCTGGAACCGGTGCTGGCGGTGGAAATTTCCGTCCCCAGCGATTGCACCGCCAAGGCCCAGCGCATCGTGTCCGGCCGGCGCGGCCAGATCCTGGGCTATGACGCCAAGGCAGGCTGGCCCGGCTGGGACACCGTCAACGCCTACCTCCCCCAGGCCGAGATGGACGACCTCATCATCGAGCTGCGCTCGCTGACCATGGGAGTCGGAACATTTTCCTGGACTTTCGACCACCTTCAAGAGCTCTCCGGTAGAACAGCGGAGAAGGTTGTAGAAATCAGAAAGGAAGCCCTGGACAACAACTAGATACAACCATCATTTTTAGTTGCTTAAGGGGCGCCGAAATTCGGCGCCTTTTTCCTTTTCCCAAAATCCACTCAGCCGCAACCATGGATATTCTTATTATTAGTGATTTTATATCAGTAATAGCCAGCGCGGCCATACAAAAGAATCTATGCTGATTACGCCTTTTGGTATAGGATATACCCTTCGGCTTTCTGACGAGACTCTCCCATGCCGTCAAGGCGGGGAGACCGAGGTGAAAAATGCTGGCCAATTTGCGTATATCCGCCCGCCTGACCATCCTGACCGCCATCACGTTCCTGCTGCTGGTCGCCGTAGCCACGCTGGGCTTCAACGGCATGGGCAGCATGGAAGCCCGGATGAAGTCCATGTACGAGGACCGGGTGGTCTGTCTCGGGCAGATTTCGGCCATGCTCAACGGCCTGCAACGCATCCGCACCCGGATGATGTGGGTCATCGAAGCGGAGGACGGAACAAAGCGCGACGCCCACCTTGCCGCCATCGCCGACTATGACGCCACCATCGACAAGCAACTCAAGGACTACATGGCCACCGTCCTGACGCCGGAAGAGACGGTGCTCGTCAACCGCTTCACCGCCGCACTGGCCACCAACCGGGCGGACAGGAGCACCATGCTGGCGATCCTCAAATCGGGCGACGCGGCAACTGCCAAGTCCATGCTCAGCCCGGAACACGACATGGCCAAGCGCTGGGTCGCCACCACCGACATTCTGACCGACCTGATCAAGTTGCAGATTCGGGTCTCCGCCGAGGAATTCGCCGCCGCCGAGGCCACCTATGACAGCACCCGCGCGGCGTCGCTGGCGGTGATCCTTCTGGGTCTGGTTGCCGCCGGCATCATCACCCTGGTGATCGTGCGCTCCATCACCGTTCCGGTGGCCGCCGCCATCGGGATCATGGACCGCCTGGCAAAGGACGACACCTCGGTCGAGGTGGCCGGCCTGGAGCGCAGGGACGAGGTAGGCGACATCGCGCGCTCGGTGCAGGTGTTCAAGCAGAACGCCATCGACAAGAAGCGCATGGAGACCGAGGCTGCCGGGATCACGAAGCGGGCGGAGGAGAGCCATCGCGCCGACATGAACCGGCTGGCCAGCGACTTCGAGGCCGATATCGGCAAGGTCGCCGATGGGGTCACCGCCGCCTCCACCGAAATGGAGCACACCGCCCAGACCATGTCGGCCCTGGCGGGTCAGGTGGCGGCCCAGGCCAGCGCCGTCGCCGCCGCCTCGGGACAGGCGGCCGCCAATGTGGAAACGGTTGCAGCCGCAACCGAAGAGCTGTCCAGTTCGGTTTCGGAGATCGGCCGGCAGGTGAGCGAATCCGCCCGGGTGGCCCGCGCCGCCGTGGAGGAGGCCACCGAAACCGACGCCATCGTGCGCGGTCTCGCCGCAGCCGCAGGCCGCATCGGCGAGGTGGTCAATCTGATCAACGACATCGCCGGCCAGACCAATCTTCTCGCGCTGAACGCCACCATCGAGGCCGCCCGCGCCGGGGAAGCCGGTAAGGGCTTTGCCGTGGTGGCGGGTGAGGTCAAGGGATTGGCCAATCAGACCGCCAAGGCCACCGGTGACATCGCCGGGCAGATCAATGCGGTGCAGGCCGAAACCAACCGGGCGGTGGCAGCCATCCGCCATGTGGGCGGCACTATCGGCCGCATCAATGAAATCTCGACGGCGATCGCCTCGGCGGTGGAGCAGCAATCGGCCGCCACCCAGGAAATCGCCCGCAACATCGAGCAGGCGTCCCGCGGCACCCAGGAGGTATCAAGCAATATCGCCGGGGTCACCCAGGCGGCGAGCGAAACCGGAGCCGCCTCGGCCTCGGTGCTGCAGGCGGCCCGCAAGCTGTCGGCCGAATCGGGAAGCCTCAACACTTCGGTTGGCGCCTTCGTGGCCAAGGTCCGCGCCGGCTGAGAGAGACTGACAAACCGGCGCGCACTGAAAGAGTGGGGCGTCACTGCTTTCCAGAGGTGATCTTCGGGTTGCTGAATACGCCCGCCCTGTGCTCAACTACGGCGCAATCCATGCTAGACGCTGAGTTCGGACGTCCGCTTCGCATCGGGCACCGCAATTCTCGGCGCCTCCGTTTTGGACGACAGAAGGGCCTGGTCGATGAAGATTCTGCTGCTCAACCCGCCCTTCCTGACCACATACCTGATTTCGCTGGGGTTCGGAGAGCCGCTGGGACTGGCTTATGTCGCCGCCTCGGTCGAACGCAGCGAGCGTCATCAGGTAGAAATTCTCGACTGCGTCGGTTCGGTCGCCGAAATCACCGAACGCAAGCTCGGCGACCTCAATTGGATCGGCATGAGCCATGCCGACGTCTTGAAGGAAATGTCCGCCCGGCAATTTGACGCCGTTGGAATCAGCATGTGCCGGACAAGCCATGTCGATCCCGGGACCATGGCCCTGATCCGGATGATCAAGGAGCAATACCCCGAACGCCCGATCATCCTGGGCGGCCCGGAGGCCTCCCACGGGTGGGAGACCTATGTCCGAAACAAGGACATCTCCTTTATCGTCATCGGCGAGGGGGAGCGCGCCCTCGTCCAACTGCTGGATGCCATTGAAACCGGCACGGATGCAAGGAATATCAACGGACTGGCCTTCCTTGACGCGGATGGTGCCGTCATCAAGACAAAAACCCCGGACATCGTTGATATCGATTCGATCCCATGGCCGGCGCGCCATTTGCTTCCCATGCAATCCTATATCCAGAACCGCCCCACGACCGAAAACCGCGCCGCGACCATCTTGACCAGCCGCGCCTGTCCATTTCGCTGCGCGTTCTGCTCCACGATTCATGTGTGGGGCAATAAGTGGCGCGGCCGGTCTGCACGCGATGTCGTCGATGAAATAGAGTTCTTGATCAAGGAATACCATGTCACCGAGGTCAGAATTCAAGATGACAATTTTTGCGTGAACCGGAAGCGGGTTCACGAAATATGCGACATCATAATAGATAGAAATATAAAGGTTGAAATCGTCATTGATCCGGGCGTCATGTCGTCTCTCGCGAATGAGGACTTGCTGATAAAGCTGAATAGGGCTGGTCTTAAGAATATCAACATGCAGCTAGAATCCGGTTCACCTAAAACACAGAGCTACGTTTGCAAGCCCATCGATTTGAATCATATGCGGAACATGGTGCGGGTCTGCCATGACCTTAACATGAAGGTAAGAACCAATGTGATCATTGGATTCCCATTTGAAACAAAAGAAGACATGATAGAATCCGTGAAAAATGCGGTTGACATCGGATTTGATGTTGTTGATTTTATTTATATAAATCCAATTGGGGATACTCGCGTCCGACGAGATTTCATTGAATCAGGAATCATTGGCGAAAACGAACGTGCAATACTTCCTGTCAGGACACTATTCTGCTCAGAAGAAGACGTCAGATCTGTTTTTAACTTTGCGCAGTCATATCTTGAAGACCGAAGGAGCCTGCCCGCGAAGGGTCTGAGCCTCCGCCTTGACCCTGCCGCGATTTCCCATGCCGAGGGATACTCCTATTCGGCTCCGGTCCCTGACGGCCACGATGTCGCCGATCACGAGAAGTCGCCATTCCAGTCCCCCGCCCGCCTTTATGAGGATGACCGGCACTTGGGGCCCGCCCATGCGATGCACCGGCAAATCGGCACGATCGGTGAGGGAATTTATTCCCACTGGGGATGGGCACTCTATTTTTCCGCCTCGGACAATAGCGACCCCCGCACCAACGGTCGGAGCTATCGCCTTGAGTATTAGCAGGCTGTTGAAGAAATGGCCGACCGGCAAGCGTCCAACACCTCGCTCCTTGTATTTTAGAGAGGCTTCGCCTCCAGCCCGAAGCGCTGACTCACCTCGGTTCGAATCCGTCCCCATTCGGCTCCCAGGCTCTCGATCCGCCGGGCAACCTCGTCGGATCGGCCGGCTTTGGCCGCCTCGACGATCTCGGAGGCCTTCGCCGCCAGCAGGTCAGTGCCGGAATAGGCGGCCAGCCCCCGGAATTCGTGGGTAACGCTGATGAGTGCGTCGAGATTTCCGGCGGCGGAGAGCAGCCGGCGGCACACGTCCTCGCCACTGTCGAGGAAGGTCCGGGCCAGATCTGTGGTGGCGGCCATGCCGAGCTGCCCCACCATGGCGTCGAGGGAATGCTCGTCCAGGGTCTCGGACCGCGATGGCTTGTCGGCGCGGGCTACCACCGCCGCCATGACCTGGAACAATTGGCGGGGATCGATGGGCTTGGCCACATGGGCGTTCATCCCCGCCTTGAGGCAGCGCTCCACATCCGCCTGCAAGGCGTTGGCGGTCAGGGCGATGATGGGAATGGCCGCCACCTCGCCGGGCAGCGCGCGAATCCGCCGCGCCGCTTCCGGACCATCGACCTCGGGCATCTGCATGTCCATCAGGACCACGTCGAAGCCGCCTCCCTGCGCCGCCGCCACCGCCTCGGCGCCGTTGACTGCCAGGGTAACCCGATGCCCACCCTTGCCCAGAATGCCGACCGCCACCTTCTGATTGAAGGGATTGTCCTCGGCCAGCAGCACCGAAAGCGGCTCCAGCGCCACCGGCCCGGGGGCAAGGACGGGCTCGACCACCGGCTCGGCCCTTTCCAGCGGCAGCCGGAACCAGAAACGGCTGCCCACCCCCTGGCGGCTTTCTACTCCGATCTGCCCCCCCTGGGCCTCGATCAGCCGCTTGCAGATGGCCAGCCCCAGCCCGGAGCCGCCGAAACGCCGGCTGATGGAGGCGTCGGCCTGGGTGAAGGGATTGAAGAGAGTTTGCATCTGGTCGGGGCCGAGCCCGATGCCGGTATCTGCGACGGAGAATTCGATGGCCTCGCCGCCATTCATTGGCGGCGAGGGCGAAGCCGCGACGTTGATGACGCCCTTCTCGGTGAACTTGACGGCGTTACTGACCAGATTGATCAGCACCTGACGCAGCCGCCCGCCGTCGCCCGTCACCCAGACCGGCAGCGTCTTGGCCAGATCGAGGCGAAGATCGAGTCCTTTTTCCTGGGCCCGGGCCGCCATCAGCGAGACCACGCCGCCGATATTGCGCCCCAGTTCGAACGGCCGGGATTCGAAGGTCACGCCGCCGGCTTCCAGCCGCGAGAAATCCAGGATGTCGTTGATGATCGACAGCAGAGAATCGCCCGAGTCGCGGATAACCTCCAGCTTCTCGTGATCCTCGGCCTCCAGCGGCCTGTCCATCAGCAGCCCGACCATACCGAGAATGGAGTTCATGGGGGTGCGTATCTCGTGACTCATCACTGCCAGGAATTCGGACTTGGCCCGCTCGGCCTCGCGGGCCTGGACCACGGCGCGGCTAAGGTCTCGGTTAGCCAGCGCCAGTTCGGCATGGGCTTCGGCCAGGGCGTTCTGCACCTCCTTGAGGGCGCCGATATCCACCGCGATGGAATACTTGGCCCGGCGGCCATCGAACCAAGTGACCATGGTTTCGCGCAGCTGGTACCAGCAATCGTCGGTGTCGTTGAAGTTCTCGAAGACGATGTAGTTCTCGGCACCGTCGGCCTTGGCCGACAGCTCCGACATCTTGCAGAACAGGCAGGGCCGCTCCCGCTGATAGATGGCCCGGTAGCAGATCTGGCCGGGACCCGCGCCCACCTTCTGGCGCATGGTGCGGTTGGCGCAGATGATCTCGTATGTCGCTGCGTCGGCCACATAGACCGGGAATGGGATGACATCGAAGATGACCTCCCAGTAGCCCGGATCGCCCGGATTGATGCCCGGAAACGGCGCAGCCATCTACCCTCTCCAAGCCGTCAGCGAGATCGTGCCATGACTTTGTCGATCATATCGATCAGTTTCTCCACCCGCACCGGCTTGAGCACATAGCCCCCGGCCCCGGCATCGAGCGCGTCGATCACCATGCGCTCCTGTCCATGGGAGGTCACCATGATCACGCGGGCTTGCGGGAATTCCTTGACGATACGCCGGGTCGCCTCGACACCATCCATATCGGGCATGGTGATGTCCATGGTAACCAGATCGGGCAGGAAGGCGCGATAGCCCTCCAAGGCTTTTTCGCCGGAGGCCGCGCTGGCCACCACCCGGTGTCCGAGGCCTTCCACCATCGCCGTCAACTTTTTCACGGTGATCAGCGAATCGTCGACGATGAGAACGCTCAACGAGGTCATGGTCTAGCTCTTCGCCTGGTAGTTGAGATACTCGTCAAACAGGTCTCGCGGCCCGACGAAGCTCATGGTCACGACGCCCCGCTCCGTCCTTACCCGCATACTGGCGAATACTGCGTTCTTCGGCCGGTGAATGCAACGGGCATCCTCAAGGATTACGGGAGGCGAGAGCGCAATAGTCTGGTCGAGGTTTTGAAAATCGGCCGTACACAACCCAAGGATTGTATTGACGATCTCGGCGGCAGTCTCGCGAATATAGAGGGCCTCCTCGCCCTCGGGAACCCCGATATCGGCGGTCACCCTTTGATAGATGGCCTCGATCAGCGAGCGCTCGAAACTGAAGGCGATCAGCAGGCCGATGGGCCCGCCCAATCCTGCAATGGCGGTAAGGTCGTGCAGTTGCAGCTTGGAGACATCGCAATCGAAGGTCTCCGCCCCTTGAACCTCAAGCACGGCCTCGCTGTGCAGCACCTGACGGGTGTGCGCCAGGATCGAAGCCATGGCCCTGGGGATGATGGTCTTGTTGAAACTCATGCCGCCTCCGCCGACGCAATGTCCGGTTTAGGTATGGTGGAAATGAAACAAGCAACCCAGTTCGGCCGGCAGCCAGCCGCCCCCGCAGCAGAATATCCCGGCCGTGGCAGTGATGCCGCCCAAGAAGACTAAATCGAGCAGCCCCTGGTCGTCCAGCGCCGCTGCGTCGGAGGCACAACATGCCCCGACCTGCCGGCGCAGGCCCCGGCGGTCGATGCCGGCACCGTCATTGGCGATTTCGATGCAACTGGTGTCTTCCCGCGAGACCTTGCGCAACGACAGGCCACGGGCGAATGCGATGATTATTGTGCCCCCCACGCCACCCATCAACCGATGAAGTATAGCACGACACCCGCAACCCTGGTTACGTGGTTTTTTCAACCTCAACCGGAAGGGAGATGGCGAAAACAGATCCACCATCCGGCCGGCTTGCAACCGATACCCGTCCTTGGTGCAGGTCGACGACCCGCTTGACGATGAACAGGCCCAGACCGGCGCCCCGAACGCCGTCGGCCCGGGTCGAGCGGAAGAATTTCTCGAAGATACGGTCCTGCTCGTCCTCGGCGATACCCGCTCCCCGGTCTGCCACCGTGATAGCCAGATCGCCGTCGAGCAGTTCCAGGGCGATCTCCACCGGCTCGGAAGTCGGCGAGTATTTGAGCGCGTTGTCGATCAGGTTGGACACCGCCACCCGCAGAAGCGACAGGTCCCCTCGGATGACCGGGCGCTCCGCCACGCGGAGGATCAGCCGGGCCGCACCGGCCAGCGGCAGCTTGTCCGCCACCACATCCTCCACCACCGCCGCCAGGTCAAGCCGGGTGGGCTGCAGAGCGGTCAGGGCAGTCTCCAACCGATCGTCGGCCATGCATATCTCGATCAGGTCGGTCATGCGCCGCGCCGCCCGCTGAATCTTGGCCACCTCCTCGCCGGCTTCCGGCCGGTCTACCACATAGTGGTCGATCACCTGGGCGGCTCCGTCGATGATGGCCAGCGGCATGCGGAATTCGTGGCTCACCATGGCCAGGAAGTTCCTCTGGCCGCGCATGACCTCCCGCTCCCGCTCCAGCAGAGCGTTAAGACCGCGATTCTTGATGGACAATTCGGCATGGGCCTCGGCCAGGGCGTTCTGCACTTCCTTGAGGGCGCTGATATCCACCGCGACCGAATACTTGGAGCGGCGGCCGTCGATCCAGGTCACCAGGGTCTCGCGCAGTTGAGCCCAGCTATCGTCCTGGTCGTTGAAATGCTCGAACACCAGACTGTTCTCACCTTGGACCGCCGCCTCTTCCAAGGCGGCGACCTTGCAGAACGAACAAGGCTGGTCCAGGCCATAGATGACCGCGTGGCAGATATCACCGGGCTGGGCCCCGCATTTCTGCCGCATGGCCCGGTTGGCGCAGATGATTCGCAGAGTTGCAATGTCGGCGACGTAGACGGGAAAGGGAATGACGTCGAACACCACTTCCCAATAACCGGTGTCGCCGGGATTGCTGCCGGGAAAGGATGCCGCCATGGTCGCTATTCCCCGGTAACCGCACGGACGGAGCCGACACTCGCCGACGCCGCGGCAACGCCAAGGCACCCCAAACTCTCGACCAGGGGATAGAGCCGTCGCGCACAAATAATTCTGCGGCTTCGCGATGTGACTTTTAGGTGCATTGCGCCCCGCCAACAAAGACTAGACGTCGATATGACCTACGTACTAGACCCGATGTATCTGACCATCTGAAACACTGCACGCGTTACCGGCCAAAGGCAACAAACAATCAGCCGCCATGCGGTAGGTATTAAACCGGACAATCACTTGCCGACACAGGCCTAACTGCGTGAATATTCGGTGACTTAGAGCGTCTCCATTCTCCGACTGGCGGAATTATCAGGCCCGTCACCTTGTAAAAATCCAGGGAGGCTGAACCATGGGCGCAACGCCAACCGAGGGGTGCCAAGGGGGGCATGCATATTCGCCCCACCATTTCCGCATATAAGATGTGGTTGAGAATCAGCATTAAGCTGCCTATCATCCCCGCCATGAACGAGATATCCCTACCGCCGGTCTGTCAGCAAAAATTCCAAGCAACCAGCAATTGCATTGAGTGCGGTGTTTGGGTTGATGCCCTGGTTATCCTGGGGGATATTGCTTTCTGTCCCTTGGACGAGTCCTGTTCGCACCACGATGCCTGCTCCCGCGAGGCGGCACGTTGCGCCAGCGACCTGCATCAGGGCTCGCCGCTCCGCTCCAAGCTGTTGGACCGGCTTCGGCATTTCCTGCCGAACGTACCGTCCGCCTAGACCCAGGCCCCATCGACCGTGAGGGAGACGAGCGTGGCCGTCTTGCAAGCCTCTGCCCCCGAGCCGTCCTGCTGCGACCTTCCCTGCGCCGGCTGCTGCGAAGCCGTCGAATCGCTGCGGGGCCATGCCGGCGACTACAATCTGCATCAGTCCGCGGAGGACGGCTGCTGGGTGGTACGCGTCGGTCAGGC
>Ga0265313_10000584_pt1 | contig 38009 bp, 34 predicted proteins | sample 4123metaG_FD_203122 | JGI IMG/M metagenome (GOLD analysis project Ga0265313, IMG submission 203122) | Rhizosphere microbial communities from Carex aquatilis grown in University of Washington, Seatle, WA, United States - 4-1-23 metaG | ecosystem: Host-associated > Plants > Roots > Rhizosphere >... | reverse complement strand
TTGACGCAGCTCGGGCGGCCACAGGAGGCGCTGCCCCACCTGACGGAGGCGGCCCGGCTCGATCCCGCACCAGCCGAGGCGTATTTCCGGCTTGGGGTCGCCCTGGCGGATCTCGGCCGCTGGCCCGAAGCCGCCGCGCATTATGCGCGGGCAATCCGGCTCAACCCCGCCCATGTCCAGGCCCACAGCAATGCGGGCGTCGCGCTTTTTAGGTTGCATGAGGTCCCGGCCGCCATTGAGCAATTCAACGCAGCGCTTCGGTTGCAGCCGGATCTGGCCGATGTGCATTTTAACCTTGGGGTGGCTCTGACTTCCGTCGGTCGCGCGACCGAGGCCTTTCCCCATTACGCCGAAGCCGTGCGGCTGGATCCGAAGCACGGCCTGGCCCAGCTCAATCTGGGCATCGTGCTGGCCCAGCAGGACAATCTGCCCGCCGCCATCGAACACTTGGAACAGGCCGCGCGTTTGCGACCGGATTTGCGGGAAACGCACACGAATCTCGGGCTGGCCTTGGTGCAGGCAGGCCGGCCGGAGGAAGCCGTGGCCGAATATAAAGCGGCGCTGCGCCTCCGGGCCGATGATGCCCGGGCGCATTACAATCTCGGCTATGCGCTGTTGTCCGCCCGGCGGTTGCCCGAGGCCCGCCAGGAGTTTGAGGCGGCACTCGGCCTTGATCCCGGGTTGACTGTAGCGCGTGATGCTTTGCGCCAGTTGTCCGGGTCGCCGTGATGATGCGTGGCGGCCGCGAGACTATTGGCGTTTGGCCGGGGGCAACAGGCTTTGCGCGAGCTTTTGCAATGCCGGATCAGGCAGGCCGACCCCGAGCACATCCTCCAACGACAGCAGGTCGGCGAGTGTTCCCTGGGTCAGGTGCCGCAGGCTGCGCTCGTCCGCCTTCAGCACTGCCGCGCGTAGTTGCGCTTGTGCGAGTTCGCTCTGCCGGCCCACCGCCAGCACCACCACGAGATGAATATGATCCTCCAACGACAGCGACTGGGCGTTCGGCAACAGCGTGGCGATGTTTGCCAGCGCGGTGGCAAAAGCGGACTGATCCCCTTGGCGCGAAGTGATGCCCGCCAGCATCACGGTCGCCGTCAGGTCGCCCGGAAATTGGGAGAGCAGGGGAACGAATCGTCCGGCGAGTTCGGGCAGACCTAGCTCAAGATAATAATTCGCAGCATGCGCCACGGCGGTGGCAGGCGGTTGGTCCGGCACCAACTCCCAAAGCCGGACCCGTTCCCCTTTCAACGCGGGATGATCCGGCAAAGGAAAGGGAATGGCTTGAAGCCAGGCTGGCGGGATGGGGGCGGTCAGCAGTTGTTGAACGAACAGATCAGGCGGCGGGGGATCTTCTTCCCGGATGCCACGAAAAAGTTTTGCCTGCGACAGCGCGAAATCATCCCAGGTAAAGAAGACAATGTGCGTGACTCCCAGCCGGCGGGCGAGTTGATGGGCCTCTTCCGGTGATGAGGCGGCGAACAAGGCTGCGGCATTTTTGAGACCGGCGGCGTTTTCCCAGTACAACGTGCCCAGGCCCGAAACACCGCCGAAGGCGATCGCGGTTGAGGTATTGGTCGGCGTGCCTGCGACCACGACCGGGTCGGCACCGCCGCGCAGGCGCAGCCAATGCGCCACATCCCGCTCCACGAGAAGATGAAATTCATCCGGCACGATTTCCCTGGAGTCCAACATGCGTTGCACGGCGCCCAACATGCCGGGAACGAAAAGGAGGGTGCATGCCGCCGCGCACGCGAGGACCGCGCGCCGGGATTTTTCGACCGTTTCCAGATAATGAAAAGAAACCGCCAACGCCGGCAATGAGACGGCATAGGCAAGACTCATCCAGCGGATTTGTTGCCAGCCCATGATCCAGGCGACCAGCGCCGGGCAGAGCGCAGCCGCGAGCACGGCTTTGGCCCCGGGTGGTGTCGCCGGCCGGAACAAGAGGATCAGGGGCAGGACAAGCAGTAGCATCGGCAGACAGAATCCGATCCATCCCCAGTGCAGCCCATTGCTGGAAAAATGCCCCGCCAGGCTTTGAAATTCCGAGATAAACAGCACATGCAGGCGCCACACGAATGGGTCGGATACGGTGAATGTCCGGGCCCCCGTGGCCCAGAGGATCGCTGGCAGTTGGACCATCGCCGCCACCGCGAGCACCCCGCAGACGCGATCGCGGGGGGAGCATGTCCGCGCGCCGTCGCGTATGAGGATAACCGCCACCCGGAGGGCTTCGCCGGCACCCAGCCACGCCAGGGCGTAGAGCGGATGATTGACCTCCAGCCGCCAGCCAAAATGCGCGGGAAAATATTCAATGAAATAGGCCACGATGCTGACGGTTGCACCCACCCGGCCCCACAGTCGGAAAAGCTCCGGGTGCTGCATCCATGCCACCGAGCCAGGCTCCCGGCGCGCCCAATAGCCCGCCGCCAGCACGCCCAACGCCACGCCGGCCAGAACGGGAATCTGGGTGGCCGAACTGACCCAGAGACCGACCCCGCCGGCGATGCCGGAAAGGACGAACCAGCGTCGCATCGACCTCTCAGGGGTGGTCATGGCGCCGGTTGGGCCGGGTCGGGAGCCTGTAATGATGAACAGGACCGTTAACATGCCGCAAATATTGGCCAAACCGTGGTGATCCGCGCGTCCCGGCAAAAAATCGATGTAGTACGGATAGTTGGCCACGGCACCCAACGCGAAGAGCCCCGCCGCCCACGCGGAAAATTTCCGGTTCAGAAAAGGTATCAGTCCGCCGAGCAGAAAATAAAACATCACCGGACCGGCCAGGAGCGCCGCCCGTTCGACGGAGATGCCAATCGGCCGGCCGGAGGCGAGATGGTCGGCCCAGGCCAGCCCGGCCATCCACCAGTGAAAAGGGGCCGCCCAATGCACGTCCCTGCCCCCGGGCACATTGTCGTAGTCGACGTGGCGAATGCGCCAATCGCCGGCCGCGATCATCGTTTGGGTTTGCATGATCCAATGGGCCGTGTCCGCCGACCCGCCCGGCAGCACCAGCGAACGCCGGCCCAGCGCGTAGCCGGAAGGTGAAGCCGCATCGGGCGGGGGAGCATCCACCGTCACTCCGTATTTGTCCGAAACCTCCAGCATGTGCCGGCTGCGCACGATGGCATCACAGGTTGCAAACACCAGCAACACCACGACCACGCCCGCCAGGCCAAGCGCACGCGATGATCTGGCAAAGAGGTGGGTTGTCATCCGCTTCATTTCCGGTTCACGCTCCATGCACGTCAATCAAACTTCGCGTCAGGACAGAACGCGCCTTTGCCTGAAAAAACGGCAAGATTACGGCCCATATTCTCGGGCATGCTATAGCGGAAATTTTTCGCTGGCCCACAAGCCATCATTCTCGCTCAATCCGATCTGGTCCGCCGGTCAGCGTTGGCCCGCCCGCCAGCGGTCGACGATTTCCCGCGCGAATTCGAAATCGGGCCTGATTCGCAGTGCGGCTTCAAACTGGACGACCGCTTCGGACAACTGCTCCGGTTCTTGCAGGAGAACCAGACCCAGGTTGTAATGCGCTTCCGCCAGACCGGGATTGAGCCGCACCGCCTCCCGGAAGTGGGCGATCGCATCCGACCGGTGGCCGGGGATTCTCGCGAGGAGATTGGCATAGTTGTAATGTACGGTCGCGTTATGGGGATCGATTCGCAAAGACGCCTCGAAATGATCGATCGCCTCCGGCAGGCGGTCCGGGTTTTTCGCCAGGATGGTCCCAAGATTGTAGTGCGCGTCGGGCAGTGCCGGATTGATCCGCAACGCCGCTTCGAATTCGGCGATCGCCTCGGATTCCCTTTCGGGGATTTTCAGCAGCATGCCCCCGAGGTTGAAATGCGCCATCCAGGCTTCGGGATTGCGGGCGAAGGTGGTGCGGTAAAGGGTTTCATTGTCGTGAAACATCGGGATGTGCCGCTGGCTGAGCACGCCCAGCGAGAGCACGAGCCCGCCGGCGCAGACGGGCCCGAGCGGCCGCCAGGCAGGGGCCACGCGATCCCACAGCCCGACCAGCCCCGCGGCGATAAGCGCAAGCGGCCCGAGGTCCGGCAGGTATTGCCAGTGATCCCAGACAAACGAGTAGAGCCCGCCGTAAAGATTGACGAAGCCGAGCACCGGGAAAAGCGAACCGATGAAAAGCAAAAACGCCGCCAGCGGCGCGCGGCTGCGGTCACGGTGGCGCCATAAGGCGCCGGCCAGCGCGATCACCCCGAGCGGGAAAAGCCATTGCCACCAGACCGCGGCGTCGGGCGTCCAGCGCGGATAGACAAAATTGAGGCCGAACGGCCAGATGACTTTTTGCAGGTAGAAAAAAACCGCCCGGCCCGCGACGAGCCCGCGCTCGAGCAGCGGCAGGTCGAAGTCCGCGCCCTTCGCCCCGAGGAAATGCTGCTCGACCCAACTGCTGAAAAGCCCGGCCCCGGCCCCCGCCACCAGCCAGGCCAATAGCGGTCGGATATCCCGGCGCCATTCCAGCCGGCCCCGTTGCCACCAGAAGACGACCAGCAAGGCTGCGGGCAGCGTGGCGGTGACGGTCTTGCATAACAGCGAACAAACGAACAAACCGAACGCGGCATAATAAACCCCGCGCCGGCGCGTCGCGTCATAATCCAGATACACCAAGGCCGCCGCGAGGTAGCAGACCAGCGAGAGGGTGTTCTTTTGCTCCGTGATCCACGCCACCGACTCGACGTGGACCGGATGCAGCGCGAAGAGCAAGGCTGCCAGCCAGGCCCCGGGCACCGCCAGCCGCCGCAGGATCAGCGCGAACAGAATCGCGGCGCCGCTGTGCAGCAGCAGGGTCACGATATGGTAACCGAGCGCTTGATCCCCGAAAACTTGGCATTGGAGCCAGAAAAAACTGTGCAGCAGCGGATAGTATTGCTCGGTCGCACCGGGCCGGAACCAAATGGCGCCGAGTCCGGCCAAGGACCGCAGAGCCGGTGCGGTCACATAATCGCTGTCGTTCCAGATAAACTCCCCGCCCAACGCGGGCAGGTAGGTGATGAACGTGGCGCCCAGCACCACCCCCATCAGGCCCAGGTCGCGGAAGGTGATGAAGCGGGAGAGGGGGGCTTTGCCGGAACGAGCTTTCATTGCCGGGAAAAGCATCCAAGACGGGTTTGCCCCGGCAATCATTTAACCCGGGTTTATCCCAAAAATATTCTTGGCGATTTCCCCTGGTCGGCGCTCCGCGCCACCCCGGTCTCTGCGCCTGCGGTTGGGCTCAGGCGCAGACGGCTTGCTGACGGGCTGACTGTCTTGCCGTATCGAACCACTCGTAGGGTGAGGCATCCGCATCGAACTCTGGATAAGTCTGGGCGAGAATCAGCCGGAGCGCCCGACGCGCCCGGCCCACCCGACTTTTTACCGTGCCAATCTTGATGCCTAGCTGACGACCGATCTTATCATAGGTGTGCTGCCGGACATTGCGGAGAATGAGGATTTCACGCTGTTGAATGTTCAGTTTGGCCATGCACGTCGAGACGATGGCGGAAAACTCCCGGTGGGTGACTTCGCTGACCGGCCCCGGAGCGTCACAGGCGACGAGATCCGCGAAGGTTGCATTGGTATCCGCATCAATGGTGCAGTCGAGCGACTGGGTGATGTGGCGGCGGCGGCGGTGAAAATACCAGTAGCGGTTGCGGGCGAGATTGAGCGTGATGCAATGCAGCCAGGCGGAGAGCGAGGATTCACCGCGGAAGAGCGCGAGGCTCCGGTGCGCCCGGATGAAAGTGTCCTGCGCGATCTCCTCCGCGTCGGCGTGGTTTCTCAGCATCGACTGGGCGATGGTCAGCATTGTTTCGCGATAGCGCATGACGATTTCAACGAAGGCCGACTGGTCGCCCGCGTTGAAGCGGCGCACCAGGGTGGAATCATACAGGGCCTCTTTGCGTGACAGCGCATTGCGGGCAACGCGCTCAGCGGAGAGCGGCGTTGATGCGGGGGAAACGGGAGAATCAATGATGGCGACCATGAGTGGATGCGTTGCCGTACATTACCGGAGAGAAGCGCACGGTAGTATGGGGTGTTGTGCTACGGGGTGGTCTAGAGCAGGGGCGACAGGGGCCGGAGGGCGGCTTCGCCAAATTTCTGCCAAAACGGGCGCCGCGAAAATACCGCGGGATCGATTTGCCGGCAGTGGGCGAAATCCTGTCCGAAGATGGCGGCCACCTCCCGGTTTCTTGCCGCCGAATGAAAGAGCAGGTTGAGCTCGAAGTTCAGCCGCATCGAACGGTAGTCGAGATTCGCGGAACCCACCATTGCCCAATGGTCGTCGGCGAGGGCGATCTTGGCGTGATGGATGCCGGCCGAATATTCATAGACGCGCACGCCGGTCGCCAGCAATTCACTGTAGTAAGAGCGGCCGATATTGAGGAGCCAGGGATGGTCGCTCTTGGCGGAGATCAGCAGACGCACGTCGACGCCCCGGCTGGCCGCGAGTTCCAGCGCCGTCAGCACCACATCGTCCGGCACAAAATATCCGCTGGCAATCCACACCCTTTCGCTCGCTTCATTAAGCAGACTGACAATCGATTTGCTGATGGGTTCATTCCGCCGGTCGGGCCCGCCCAACACGATGTGCACCGGATGCCGGGCGGAATCGGTCGCCACGGGATAATACACCGGGTCGGAAATTTTTTCATCGGTGGCAAAAAACCAGTCATCGGCGAATATCTCCTGGAGCTCGGCCGCGACGGACCCGGTGACTTCCGCCTGGACGTCGCGCCAGTGGCCGGCGGCGCTGTCGAGCCCCTCGTATTCTCCGCCAATGTTCATGCCACCCACAAACGCGATGTGGCCGTCGATGATCTGGAGCTTGCGGTGGTTTCGGAGATTCATGAAAAAGCGCAGACGCTTGGGGTCCAGGCTTTGGAACCAGGAAAATTGGCCGCCGGCCTGCCGATACTCCGTCAACAGATCCTCGGTAAAACCGTGCGAACCTACGCCGTCGAGGAGGAGGCGCACGATGACCCCGCGCCGGGCCGCTTCCGTCAGCAATTGGAGCATGCGCACGCCGGTCGGGTCGCCCTGCCAGATATAAAATACCAGATGGATATGGTGGCGCGCCTCCCGGATCCGCTCCCAGAGTGCCGGATAGAATTCTGCCGCGTTGCGGAGAATTCGAATGTTTCCGGCGGAACTGACGGGCAGTTGGTTGATCCGGGATAGAAGCTGCAGGAACTGGCGGTCCCGGCGCGCCAGCGTATGCAGAAGTGCGCCCGTGGCGTCATCGGTGGTGCTGGCGGGAACCGGCTGGCGGGACGTGCGGGCGGAAAAAAGATTCCGTCGTTTGAGTCTCCGCCTTTTCAGCCGGTCGGTGCCGAGGGCAAAATAGACCAAGGCGCCGAGCCAGGGTATAAAAAGGATGGCCCAAAGCCAGGCGAGCGTCGCGGCCGGCCGCTTTTTCAGCAGCAGAAGGTGGGGAATGAACGCCCAGGTGGCGAAATAACAGATCAGGAAAAACGCATGCATGCGCGGTGGTCAGTGGTCCGGCGGAGAGCAAGGTGATGCAACGGTCTCCGGTGCCATGATATTGCCGGCGGGAAGAGAGTCGGGGCCACGCAACCGGGCCGATTATTTGCCGCGGCGGCCAACCAGCACGCCGATGAGCAGACCGGCGCCGAGGGCTATCGCCAGTGACCGATAGGGATTGGCGCGGATGGCCGAATCGGTGTGTTTCGCACCGGCGATAATTTTAACTTTGGTGTCGTTGTAGAGTTCGCCGAGCCGCTTTTGCGCGGCGTCGAAACGCTCCTGCAAACGGGCGGGAGACCCGCGGCGGTTTTCATCCGGGGTGCGGTTCAGCATCAGCTCGGCATCGCTGACCAAGGTGCGGAGATCATTGAGCAGCTCCTCGGGTGTCTGGGCGGTGGTGGCGGTTCTGATTCTAATGTTCATAAAAGTCGGACGTTGAATGTTTGCGGACATGCGCGTCGTCCCCCGGGGCGGGACCGATCGCTCCTGAAAAATGATTGTCGCAGGAAAACCGGGCGCGGCCTATGGGGTGTTCAAGGCGGGTGCATTGCCCGCTCCTCGGACGGAGCGCGGAGCCGCAAGAGCAGTCGGGCAAATCATACCTTGAATACCCCATGGCGACCGGCCGCGGGAGAATGATATTCTTTGGACTTCCAATCCAAACATATGATTCTCCCGCCTCCATTTTATCCCGAGTTCGATGCCGGCCTCTACTCGCAGATTCTTTCTGAGACTGCGGCCGACATTGATCAGTCAGATCCGGGACACCTTGCCGCCAAACGGCGTTTGGCCATCAGGCGGATGGCGGCTCAGCGTCGTATGGCTGTCCAACGGATGGCGGGGATGTCGTTGTGCTATTCCCAACCGGAACCCGCTCTCCTCTGTCGCTCACGCAAAACATGAAAACCAGCGCCGAATTGAAGCACGAATCGCATGAAGCCGTGGGCCGGATGCTCAATCTGCTGCTTGCGGATGAGTACCTGCTCTACCAGATCACCCGGGACTACCACTGGAATGTCAGCGGGACGGACTTTTTCAGCCGCCGATTGCTGTTTCAACTGCAGCACGATGCGGCGACGAAATGGGTGGATGAGGTGACGGAGAGAATCCGGGAAATGCGGCTTGATGTGCGCATCAGTTGGGCCGATTTGAAGGAATCGGCCCGATGCTCGGCCGCTTCGGGGTTCGGCCTGGCGGCCGATTCCATGCTTGCCGAACTGCTGCGCGCCCATGAGGACATCATCGCGCACCTCCGCTCCGACACCGAGGTTTGCCGGCTAAGATTTGGCGATGCATCCACCGCCGGGTTTCTGGCCGGCATGATTGAACAGCATGAAAATGCGGCTTGGATGCTCCGGACTCAGCTCGATACTCCCGAGGTCAATCCGCTTCAGTTTAGCGCGAGTTTGAATTGAGGCAACCGGGCGAGGGCGGTGTCCGGCCCGGCGCACCTGCGGCCTGACGGAGCGGGTTGCAAACACACCGCTCCGAGGACTGATCGGTCGGTTGTTGGGCCAACAAATCCGAGCGATTCAGTTCGTCATGCTGGATTTGACCTTGGCGTACGCTTCTTGCGTTCTCACCCACGCTTGGCCCACCCGGTCTTTTTCCTGGTTCCAGGTTTCAGGCGGAGCTTTGCCCAATACTTCTCCGGTGGATTTCAGGTACGACCGCGCGTTGGCCAATTCCTTCATCGCGAAATCCCAGTCGGCGGTGTTCGCGGCGCTGGTCATGGCGGCGCGTTTGGCGGTCAACGCGTTGATCTGGCCGTCAACCACGGCTTCCATTCGTTTGAGACCGGCAAAAAAACGGGCACGCTGGTCGTAGGTGATATCTTTGAGGCTGAGCCATTGGGGAGGGGCAACTGAATCTGTATTATCGGCCGCGACCTTGTCGGTGGATGAGGTGCTTTCCGCGTTCATTATGGTCGCAAAAGCGGCGAACCCAAAGACGACGGTGAGTAAAAAGGTGAAGCGATTCGTTTTCATGTGATTCTTTTTTAAGGGTTGGGATCACACCTGTGACCTCGTTGATTTGCCAAAAGCGAACAGTCCCACCATTGCCGATGACAACAGGAGAAGGTGCTGGCAGGGTCTGGCACTGAATTTCCACTCCCACCGGTGTGGTTACCACCGCTGTCCGCAACCGTGCAGTCTGAAACGGTGATCGTGTTGTGATCCAAGGAGACCGCGGCAATTCTTGCCAGGGCGCTGCCGTCCAGCGTGGCGTAGGCTTGGAGCGCGATCGATTGATCAGCCATGATGTTTCCCACGAAGTCGGAGCACGTGCCGATGGTCGCGGAGCTGCCGAGCTGGTTGTCGACCACGCCAAAATCGACCGTCACCGGCCGGCTCGCGGCGTCGTTGTAGGCGTTGGTCAGGTCATTTTGGGCACCGTTGAGCAACGCACCGGAAGTTTCGGCGGAGTAGATCGTCCCTCCGACCACTTGTCCGGCGGTGAGTCCGATCGCCGCTCCGGTGGTCGGGTACAGCCCGACGTTTCCGGCAACCACCGTGGACAAACCACCGGCGTCGGTGATTTTGGAGCCTGCGAGAATCGAAAAACCGGAGGCCGTCCCGAGATTGACCATCGGTACGGCATGGGCTGAGGGACAGAGGAAGATCAGGACAAGTGCATTGGCGAGGCCGAAAGGAATTTGTTTGGAATGCAATTTCATGATGATTTTTCCCGATGGCTGATTTGGTTCTTAAACGTTTGCTGCATCACCAACAGTGCGCTTATCGGCGGGCCGTGCCTATGGGGCGTACACCTCCCATGTCAGGCAACTGCCGATCATCGGTCGGGATTGCAGTATCATCGAGGGGGCGGCTCCAGGACCCGAGGTCAGATGACGCAAGAAAGCCCCTTCGTGATCGAAGGGGCGGTGAAATTTCGAAGGAATTCAAATCAAGCCTGCATGGCTTCAGCTCCAATAGCCTTCGTAGAATCTATAGGCATTGCCGCGTTGTTCCCAGCGCGGAGCAACCCATACGGCCCCGGAACTCGGCGGGAGTTCCCAATGTCCGGCCATCCATTCATAGCGTTCGTTGCGCCAGGTCCAGTAACCGGGAAGCCATATATGTTGGGCCGATGGTTGGGCCAGCACGACTTCCTGTTGCAGCGCCGGCGGAGCCTGTGTCACAACAACGGTGTTCACGACGGGCATTGCGGTTGTGGTTGCATAGGCCGTGTTGCCCACGATCACGGGTACGGCAACAGGGGACGAGGTGGTCGTGGTGGTCACGACGCTTCTGGTTGGTTCGGGTGGTGGTGGGGCGGAAACCAAATGTGAGGCCGGCTCGGAGGCGCAACCCGCAAAGAGAGCGAGAGCGCCACAACCGGCGAGGAGTGCCGCGAAAGGCCGGGCCGGGTGAGCGGAGGCCGAAGCAGAATGAAGTCTGGGAATATTAAGTTTCATCTCCGGAGATTACAGCGAAGATGACTCCTGCACAATGGGGCGTTACCCGACCGGACAAAATCGGTGGAGGAGCGCGGACTTGAGGCCGGCCAACACCCCATGGTGATACCGCACTTTTAAAGGTAGGATCGGGCCGTTCAATCCAGATTTTCCCCTTCGGAAAGTCCTAACGTGTCCGGCGGCGGCCGATGCGTTCGTCCTTTTTCCTCCGCCGTCAAATTCCACGCCCATGACTGTTGGCACTCTCCTCTTCGTTATTCTTATTTTTCTTTTGCTTGGTGCCCTGCCTGCGTGGCCGCACAGCCGCAACTGGGGCTACTATCCCAGCGGCGGGTTCGGTCTGCTGCTCCTCATTCTGGTTGTGCTGGTGCTCACGAACCGGATCTGAACGAAGCTTTAACCAAACATCTTATGTCACGTCTCTTCCTCGCCCTCTTCCTCATTGTCTTCGGATTGAACCTTCTGTTCGGGCTGTCCATCCCGCTCTGGGTCACCGGCCTGCTGGCGCTGATTTCCGGGGTCATGCTGGGCATGGAGCATTTTCGCGTCCGACTGGAAAAAAAGCAACCGCATGAGCCACGCGAATAATCCCGTTAACTTTTTCCGTCTGATGGTGAAACTGGCCGCACTGCTTTTGCTCTGCGCCGGTTTGAAACTAAACGCGCAGGAGCTGGCCGTCCTTGGAGGCGTCCTGCCCAAAACGAACGCGGAGCGGTCAACCTACACCTGGCAGGTCGACTACCGTCAGGATTTCTACCGCAATCTTGCCGCATCGATCGCCTATATCAACGAAGGTCACCTGCGGGAACACCACCGTGACGGAACGGCGTGGGAAGTTTGGGGCCGGTTGCCCTTGGCTGAAAATCGTATTTCCCTTTCGGTCGGTCTCGGGGCCTACTACTATTTCGACACTCGGCCAATGCCCGGAGGCGACACGGCGAATGTCCACGGCACGGCACCCATCTTCAGTCTCGCCGCGACCGGCTATATTGCGGACCGCTGGTTCTATCGGTTCAATTACAACCGCATCGCGCCTTCCGGTCAGATCCAGGTGAATACGTTGAGCGCTGGTCTGGGCTTCTGGTTCGGACAGGATCGGAAGCCCACTCCCGGCAAGCTTGGCGACGAGCCCGGTGAAAAAGCTTATGTCAGTGAAAACGAGGTTACGTTCTACGGTGGCCAGAGTGTGGTGAACACCATCTTGAATCCCAAGTCGCTCGCCTGCGCCGCCGAGTATCGCCGGGGTGTCATGCCTCATCTCGATTGGACCGCCTCGGCGATTTATGAAGGCGATCCCAAGATCGTCCGGCGCAGTGGCGCCGCCACCCAGCTCTGGGCCGTCAATACCTTCTTCGACGACCGTATCACCGTGGGTGCCGGTGTGGGACCGTATTTTTATCTCGATAAAAGGCACCCGGCCGGGACCGGTAAGTTGAACCCGGCCGCAGTCGCCCCGCTGGCCTCGCTGACCTTTTCCGTCCGGCTTGCCGGAAACTGGATCATGCGCTGTGTCTTTGACCGTGTGATGAGCAACTACAACCGTGACTCGGATATTTTCCTCCTGGGGCTCGGCTACCGCTGGGGAGCGTGAGGATCGGAAAAGTATCCTGCGCGGTTCTTGCACTCAGGCACAAAACTCCCCGCCCAAACCGTTTCGCGCGCCGGTTCCTGTGGCGGGGGAAAATTTGGTGGGCAGGGTACTGGCACAGAAGGTGGCGGAAGCCGGCGGAGACGCGACGATGGCGAATTCACTTCCTGTCGGTTTTTAGCCGCATATCACGCACTCGACTTGCATCCGCAAAAGATAATCGGAGATGATCCGGAAGGTGAGGCGCAATTCATCCGGACTTCGCCGGTTTCCCCGGGGAAACCACGCGCGGCCGAGATGAAGGAAAGGAGTGCTGCCCGCCGGAGTTCCAAAAGTTACCTCTTTGGAACGGTGTTTTTCAACTGGGCAATCTCCGCGTCGGCTTTTTCCAGTTTGGCTTCCAAGACGGTGATATTGGTCCGGGCTTTGTCCAACTCGGCCTGAAGACGGGCGGTGTCGGTCTGCGCATCGGTCAATTGCGTCTGCATTACCGCCGTTTGGGCCTTGGCGATTTCCACTTCACCCTGATGGCGGATGGAAGTCACTTTGGCCTCCTCCTTTTCCGCCTGGAATCCGTCGGAAATCGCCCGGGCCTTGTCCAACAGGATTTGCAGATCGGCCGCGCCGGCTTTGGCCTCATCCAACTGCGTGCTGAGTCTGACCGCCGTCGCTTTGGCGTTCGCCGCTTCCTCTTTGAGTTTCGCCGCGTCGGTTTTGTCCGCATCAAGCTGGGCCTGCATCAGGATCTTGTCGGTCGCGTTCTGATCGGCCCGGTTCTTGTTTTGCACGATAGTGTGGTTTCGTTCGGCCACCATGAATCCGAGCACCAGGGTGCTGATCAGCAGCACGGCGGCAAACACGCCGAAAATGATGGCCAACGGGAAATCTTTCACCCCATGGATATCAGGGCTGTCCGATTCGTCGCCATCGGTTTCCTTGAAATCAGTTCCGTGGTCCTTGATTTTAACCATTTTCGCCACCGGGGCGGCGGGCTGGACGGGAGCCGCAGCCTCGCCGTTGGCCGCAACCGGTGAGGTTGCCGCAGGTTGAGCGGAAGCGACCGCCGCCGGCTCAGCGGTTTTCGTCGCACCGGTCGCGGGAGCATTCGTTTTGGTAAGGCTGGAATTGGGAGTGTCTGGCATAGTGATGCAAGAGTACTCCAAACGGCTTCCGGGGAATATAAGGTATAACCCGACCCGGGGCCGCCTGGAAAAATCAGCGGGCGGACGCAACGAACGTTCTTTTCGTTATGTCGGTGCGCGCCGGCATTGCCGGCCAATGCGGCCTGTGGGCGGGGCGATCCTCCCGGAATCGAAGAACTTCGTGCGCCTGATCGAGACCGGCTCAGACGGATTTTGATCCGCGTGCCAGTCCGCCCAAACCAAGCGCCGCGGCCACGACTCCGCCGATCAGAAACCAGATGGTCTTGTCGGTGGGATTGCCGGTAAAAAAACGGGAGACATCAGAACTGACGGAGTCGGAGGCATTGACGCCATAGACGATGAGCACGATGCCACCGACAAGCAGGGCGAGGGAGATGATTTTATTCATGGTGAAAGCGGGGTTTGATTGTTTTGGAAAGGTTTTGTTGCGGCGGCCCGGATGCCAAAAATGCCCGGAGCATTCCGTCGGTTTTCGCATATTGCGCCTGGAGTTGTTGGTGCAGGCGGCGGGATTCCTCTTCGGTGATATTCCAGTGGCGGTCCCGCGTGGTCGTATAGCTCACATAGTCGTCGGCGAGCAGGAGATTCTGTCTTTGCTCAATGTCGAGCAAAGGAGCGTCAATCGAGCGAGCGACGGAATTCATCGGGAGGAGCAGACAGTCGGTCACGGCACCGTCACGCGGATGGGCATGAGCGGTAGAGAGGACGCACTGACAGGTTTCAAGGGTGACGCGGATTTCCGGCTCAGGCGGGTGTCGTAGAACTGCACCCCCATGGCCCAGGGCGTGAGGGCGATGATCTTCAGGTTGAGCCAAAGCGAGGCCTGGCGCGAATAGGCGATGTCCAGCCGGATCATCTCATCAAAGGTCGTACGATTTTTTCCTGATACCTGCCAGAGACCGGTCAGGCCGGGCACGGCGTTGACGCGTTCGCGCTGCCAGGGAAGAAACTGGTCGAATTCGCTTTGGATGCACGGACGGGGGCCGACCAGGCTCATTTCGCCGCGGAGGACGTTGATGAGTTGGGGCAGCTCATCGAGACCGGAGGCTCGCAGGATCCAGCCGCCGGGAATCAGCCGGGTATCGTTGAGGGCATCCAGCTTCACCATGGGTGCGTTGGAGACCATCAGTTGCTGCATATGGTTTTTATGCACGGCCAGATCCGCCCCGGTTTTCATCGTGCGGAACTTAAAGATCTGGAATCGGCGGCCGCGGAGACCGACGCGTTCCTGGCGGAAGAAAACCGGCCCGGGAGAGACCAACCGGGTGAACACGGCCATCACCAAAACCAGAAGGCTCAGAAACGGCAGAGCCAGCAGGCAGCAAAAAATATCCAAGGCGCGATTCCAGTGTGGCATGGGCTTTGTTGAGGCAGCGGCGGTCGAGTTACTTGAAGGACTGTGGGTCGGGATTTTCATTGGGCTGAAAATGGGATGATGGGTCGGAAACATACAAAAAGGTGAGGGGGAGAATTATTGCGGTGGGTCCAGCGCCGGTTTCTGCCTTCGTGAAGGCCAGGACCCAAGAGACGCGGATGCGGGGCGGACCGTTGGAAAAACTCGATCGGGGGAGACTGCGCGCCATGGCATTTGCTCCGGTGATCGAGGGTTGAAGGGTTTCTCGTGTGGCCAGGATTTTATTCCGGTTTAAAAAATGCGGCCAACATGGGTTGGCCGCATGTAATGGGAATGATTCGGTACATGCCGGCCGCAGGCTGCGGCCGATTTCGCGGACTTAGCTCTTCACGATCATGTCGTTCGTCACCGACTTGGTGCCACGAACGTCCTGGGCCAGCTTGGTGACGAGGGATTTTTCCGCGTCAGAGGCGGCCGTGCCGGTGATGATGACCACACCATCATTGGTGACAACCTTGGTCTTCAGCGCGCTGGTGGATTTGTGGCTGAGCAGGGCATACTTGACCTGACTGGTGATGGAGGCGTCGTCGATAGTCTCGCCGATCGTCTCGCCCTGGGGCATGTCCTTCACGATGATTTCATTCTGCACCGACTTTACGCCGTCAATGTCCTTGGCGTAGCTCGCGGTCAGTTCTTTCTGGGCGGCGTTGTCGGCGGTGCCGGTCAAAATGACATTGCCGTCGTTGACGGTGACCTTGGTATTAGTGGCGCTGACGTTGCTCTTGACGAGCAGGCGGCTGCGAATCTTGAAGGCCATCCAGGCATCTGACTTCTCGGGATAGGACGACTTGACGACGATTTCGTTTTTTACGGCGGTGACGCCGGGAAGGTTTTCGACGGTGTCGGCGGCGAGGGCCTTGTCATCCTTATCCTGGACGGTGCCGGTCAGGGTGACGATGCCATCGTTGGCTTTTACCTTCACGTTGTCCTCAAGGACAGTGCGGTAATTGTAGGAAGACTTGGCGGCCTCTTCGATCTTGCGATCAGTGGAGGAGGACGCGAGCAGGGCGATTGGGCCGGCGAGGAGGAGGAACAGAGCAGATATGTTTTTCATAGATGAGATGAAGAGATTACTCTTCCGACGTTTTAGTCGCTATGGGGCGTTGTCCTACCTGCCGGAGAGCGCTGCGCCTCCGCCACTAAAGATCCCCCCTCTATGCATACAGATGAAGCATCCGATCCGCTGTTCCTGCCAAAGCACAAGGCAGGGTCATGACCCGGCCCGGCAAGCGGTGGATTTTAGAATGCCGTCCGCCTGACCGGTGCGCTAGCTGATCGTCATCTGCACACGGCTTTCGATGACGCCGGAGGAAATGGCGTAGCGGGTGAGCCCGGCGGTGTCATGGATGTTGAGTTTGTCCATGAGGTGCTGCCGGTGCTTCTCGACGGTCTTGATGCTGATGCCGAGTGTGTCCGCGACCTGTTTGTTGGCCGAGCCTTCGGCCACGAGCTGCAACACCTCGGTCTCGCGGGAGGTCAGGCGGTTGCCCTCGGCCCGGATCATCCCGTCCCGGTCGCGCGGTTTGTTCTGAATTTCCTGCACGCGTTTGGCGACGGTGGGGCTGAAAAAGGAATTTCCCTTCGCGACTTCCCGGATCGCCTTCGTCAGGATCTCGGCGGAAGTCTGTTTTTCCAGGAAACCGGCCACGCCGAGGGCGCACATGCGCTCAATGTATTCGTTATCACTGTGGGCAGAGAGCACGATCACTCTGGCGGCGGGATTGGCGGCGAGAATCTGCCGGGTCGCTTCCAGGCCGTTGAGCACGGGCATGGCGATATCCATCAAGATGACGTCTGGCTTCAGTTTTATTGCCAGCTCGACGGCTTCACGGCCGGTCTTGGCTTCGGCCACGATGGCGAAATAGCCGTCGGATTTCAGCAGGGAGATGAGGCCCTGCCGGACAATGGCGTGATCTTCGGCAAGCAGGACGGTGATTGGTCTGTTTGGTTTCATGGGTTGGATTTCTCCTGGGTAAAAGGCAGCTCTGCGCGGACGGTGGTGCCCCGGCCGGGAGCGGATTCGATGGTCAGGCTGCCGCCGACCATTTCGACCCGTTCCCTCATGCCCACCAGGCCGAGACGTTTGTTGGTTTTGGCCAGGAGGGTTTTCCCGACCTGAAAAGATTTTCCATTGTCGTTGATCTCCATCCGGACGGCGCCGGGGATTTTCGTGAGGCTCATCCTGACTTGGGAGGCGCGGGCATGGCGGATGACATTGGTCATGGCCTCCTGCGCGACCCGGAAGAGCACCGTGCGCTTGGAACTTTCCAGCGCCTCGACTCCGGCAAAGGCGGTGAGATGGATCTTGAGATTTTTCTGCTCGGCCAGGCTTTTGTTATAGGCGTGGAGGGCCGGGATCAGGCCGAGATCGTCCAGCACGGCCGGGCGCAGCTCGCGCGCGAAACGGTGCACGGCATTCACGGCAACTTCCACCAGTTGTTGGGTGCGGGTGATTTTACCCTTCAAACCCTTCAAACCCTTCAAACCCTTCAAACCCGTAAGGCCTTCTGACACTCCTGCTCCCAGCGCCGATAAATGGACACTGATGCCGACGAGGATTTGCACCACCTGGTCATGCAGTTCCCGGCTGATCTCCTTTCGCTCGTCTTCCTGCGCCGTGATGATCTGACGGGTCAGGTCGCGCAGCTTTACCTGCATGAGCTGGGACTCCAGAAAAAGCTGCATGTACTGCTGCTTGCTTTTATCGGCTTTAACCACCGCGCTTTTCAAGCGCACGTTCGTGGTCATCAGTTCCGCCGTGCGCTTGCCCACCAGGATCTCCAGCTGCCCGGCATAGTCGGCCAGGTTTTTCTGGGCTTCGTGCAAGGCCTGTTCCACCTGCTTCCGCACGGTGATGTTGTTGAAAAGCACGGCGACTTTCCGGCTGCCCTCTCCGCCGATACGCAAGGCATAGACATCGAACCACCGGTTCAATCCTTTCGCCTCGTTGCTGAAGCGCATCGGGTTTCCGGTCAGGGCAACCTTGCCATAGGCTTCAAACCAGTGCGCTTCCAGCTTGGGGTCGATTTCACTGATCAGTCTTCCCTGCCCATTGTGGATTCCGCTTTGCATTTCGAAGGACGGATTGACCTCCAGGAAGCGGTAGTCGACGGGCTTTCCCTTCTTATCAAAGATCATTTCGATGACGCAAAAGCCTTCGTCGATGGAATTGAACAGGCTGCGATAGCGTTCCTCGCTCTGGCGCAGCGCCGCTTCCCCCTTCTTGCGCTCGGTGATGTCGCGGATGTTGCACTGGATGACGGCCTGGCCGTTCTCCTCATAGAGGTTGGCCACCACCTCGACTTCCTGGTGCCGGCCATCCTGGCTTTCGAGCGGCAGGTCCTCATAACGGACTTCGTGCTTCCGTTTGAGTTTCCGAAACATTTCCTGGCTGGCGGTTTCATCCTTGAGCAGGCCGATCTCAAACAGTTCCTTTCCGACCAGCCGGTCATGCGGGTAGCCCAGCAGTTTCGTCATGAACGGATTGGCATCGGTGATTTTGCAGGTAGTCGGGTCGAGCAGGAGTACGCCGTCCTGCGCCGCTTCAAAGAGACGGCGGTAGCGGATTTCGGACACACGCACCTTTTCCTCGGCCTGTTTGTGCTGGGTGATGTCCGTCAGGGCCAACCGGCAGACCTCTCTTGACTCAGAAAGATTGGCTCTCATCCGCACATCTATGGTGGCTTTGTCTTTCCCGAAGAGCCGCAAATCACATTCCTTTCGGTCCCGGCTCTCAAACACCTGCCGGAGAAAAGCGTCGAAATTCTGGCGGTCAGCCGCCGTCACGAAATGTCCCAGACGTTGTTTCACCAACGGCGCCCGGGGAATCCCCAGCAGGCTGGCTGCGGTCAGGTTGGCCTCACGGATGACTCCTTCAGGGTCGAGGGTCAGGTAGCCCAGCGGGGCGAAATCGTAGAGCTCGCTGTATTTTTCCATTCCTGCCTCCATTTCGTCGCGGGCTTTCCGGAGTTCCTCATTCTGCATCTCGAGCTCGATTTGGTGTACCTGCAGTTCGTGGAGCAGCCGCTGGGTGTCGGCGAGTGATCGCGTCGCTCCATTCCCGGCATGATTTTTTCTCCCCTGTTGCAGCAGCCGGGTTTCCGCGCGGTCCCGCAGCGGGGCAGTCGTGATCGACGGAGTGGGTTCTTGTTTCATGCGGGGTGGACGGGTTCGGTCACGACTTCGCCTTTTTCTCGTGTTTCAATTGCGTGTCTTGTTGGGCGACGTGTTTTTCCAGCACGGCGTGCTTGTCCCGCAGCTTCGTCTCCAGCGTCTTGGACGCGGTGGTGTTGGTGAAGGTGATCACGACGCCATCAATCCGGTCGTCCAAGGTGCGGTAGGGCATTATGCGCACGGTGAACCAGCGGCCGTCCATCGCGCCGATCGATTTTTCGATCGCGGCCAGTTTCCGCAGCACTTCTTGCGCATCCGTGGTGAGTTCCGGGTAGCGGAGCTCGGTCGCCAGGTCGGTGATGGGCCGGCCCGCGTCGGTCGGGATGAGCTTGATGATTTTCGTGGCCTGCGGGGTGAAACGCCGCACTCGGAGATTTTTGTCCAGAAAGAGGGTCGCGATGTCCGTGCTGTCGAGCAGGTTTTTCATGTCGTTGCTCGCCTGCGACAGCTGGTCGACCTTGACCTGCAGCTCGGAGTTCACGGTCTGGAGTTCCTCGTTCATCGACTGCATCTCCTCCTTCGAAGTGGTGAGTTCCTCGTTGGTGGATTGGAGCTCCTCATTGGTGGACTGGAGTTCTTCGTTGGCGGACCGGAATTCCTCCTGGGAAGATTGCATCTCCTCATGGGTGGCCCGCGCCTCACCGCGGATCCGCTGGAGTTCGTGCTCCAGCTCCGCCTGCCGCGGGCTGCGGGCGTGTTCTTTCTGGGTTTTGCTCACCGCGGCGGCGGTCACGGGCGCGGGCACGTCGGTGAAAACGATCATCACCAGACCGTGCAACGGCCCGGCTTCTTCGATGCACCGGACGGTCACGTTAACGTGCTGCTTGCCGCCGTTGGTCCCGACCGTGAGCCCGTGCAGTGTTACAGTCTGTTTTTTTCGGAGCGCTTCCTTGAAGGCTCCCGCCAGCTCATAGCGCAGTCCCTCGCGGGCCATGGCGAAAAGATTCCAGTTGGCCTTGCCGGCGGCGGGTTCGAGGTACTTGCCCGTGCGGCCACTGACATAAAAAATATCGCCTTCCTCGTTGGTCAGCACCGCGGGCGGGGCGTAGCTGTGCAGGACGAGCTGATCCGCGAGGGTCTGGAGACTTTCCGGCGGTTTGGGCACCGCGGAATGCGACTCGGAGCTGATGGCCTGGCCGGCGTGGAAGGCGGTGGGAAAGGTGATCTGCGCCGGCTGGACAATGGTTTCGGTGCGCCGGTAAAGCCGCGATTTGCCGCTCAGCGGTGAAAACAAGGCGGTGCTGTCGCCGATCGTCTCCGCACTGCCCTGAAACAAAATGCCGCCGGGCGTAAGACTGTAATGGAAGAGTGGGATCAGTTTCTTCTGCACTTCCGGTGTCAGGTAAATCAGCAGATTGCGGCAGCTCAAAATGTCCAGCTTGGTGAAGGGCGGGTCCATGATGAGATTCTGCGGCGCCAGGACCACCATTTCACGAATCTCTTTGCAGAGCCGGTAGCCCGTGCCCTCCTTGGCGAAAAAGCGTTTCAACCGTGCGGCCGAAACGTCGGCGGCAATGTTCGCCGGAAAGACGGCCTGCCGGGCCATCTCGATGGCATCCTTGTCCAGGTCGGTGGCGAAGATTTGGAGGGTGATTTTTTCCTTGGACTTGAGCTTTTCTGTCGCCTCCTTGAGCACGATCGCGAGGGAATAAGCCTCTTCCCCGGTGGAGCAGCCGGGCACCCACGCCCGCAGGGTGTGGCTGGCCGGACGTCTCGCGAGCAACGCCGGAATGGCCTGGTCGCGCAACTGGTCCCAGGCGGCGGGATCGCGGAAAAAATTTGTCACACCGATCAGCAGCTCCTTGAAGAGCAGATCCAGCTCCTGCGAGTTCTCCTGCAGGTAGCGGACGTAGCCTGCCATCTTGGTGATCTGGTGGATGCCCATGCGGCGTTCGATCCGGCGGTAGAGCGTGTTTCGTTTGTAGAAGGAAAAATCGTTGCCTGTGTGGGCGCGCAGCAGAATGACCACCTTTTCCAGCGCGCTCTGGGATTTGTCCTCCTTCGCCGTTTCGGTGCGGGCGATGAGCGGCGTGCGTTGCAGGTAGCTCAGGATCTTGCCCGGCAGCTCATCCACGGGAGCCACGAAATCGGCCAGCCCGGAGTCGATCGCGCTTCGCGGCATGGAATCGTATTTGGCCGTGGTCGGTTCCTGAACCAGCACCACGCCGGCATTTTCCTTGATGGTCCGCAGACCAAGCGTGCCGTCGGATCCCATGCCGGAAAGGATCACGCCGACACTGTGCTCCTGCTGATCCTGCGCGAGCGAGCGGAAGAAAAAATCGATCGGCAGGCGCAGCCCGCGCGGCGCCGCCGGCGTGAGCAGATGCAGCACCCCGTGCAAAATGGACATGTCCTTGTTCGGCGGGATCACATAAACGCAGTCCGGTTTCACCGGGGTGCGATCCTTTACCTGGATGACTTTCATCGCGGTGCTGCGCTGGAGCAGCTCGGACATGATCCCCTTGTGCGTCGGATCCAGGTGCTGGACGATGACAAACGCCATGCCGCTTTGCTTCGGCACCTGCGCCAGAAACTGCTCCAAGGCCTCGAGCCCGCCGGCGGAGGCGCCGATGCCGACGATGGGAAAAGCTTCACTCGTTGGTGTGGCAGGCTTTTTCGCGCGGTCTGCTTTTGCGGCCTTTGGGAGCCGGCGGGTAGGGGTAGGTTTCTTTTTCATGCGCTTATTTCTTACGCCTGACCATGGCAGCTTTCGCTCCGGCTGCATAGGACGGTCTCAGACTATTTCCGCTGATGCGTGGTGGATTCCTTTTGCCAGTTATTCGGCCTTGCGATGGGACTTTGCGGCCGGCGACCAGCTCAATCAATTTCGCTGCAATTTTGTCCAAGGGCAAAATATAATCCACATCGCCGGTCTCGATCGAACTCTTGGGCATGCTGAAATCCCGCGAGGTAGGCCGGTCCTGGGCGATGACCTTGCCGCCCTTGTCCTTGATAATTTGCACCCCAAAAGAGCCGTCGCCGTCTCCGCCCGTGAGCACCACGGCGATGGCCGATCGCTGATAAACGGTCGCCACCGACACAAACAACGGCTCGGCAGAGGGCCGGGCATAATTGATTTTCTTCGCGGAGGAAGAGGAGAGCTTCAGGCGCCCGCTTGGGGCGACGGAAAGATGGTGGTTTGGTGGGGCGACGAAGACGCACGAACGGCATAGGACATCGCCTGTACAGGCCTGCTTGACCAGCAGATGAGTGCGTCGGCTCAAAATCTCGGGCAAGATGCTCTTATGATCGGGCGAGAGATGCATCACGATGGCAACAGCGGCCGGAAACCCCGCCGGTAATCCGCCCAGAATGACGGACAGAGCTTCCAAGCCGCCAACCGAAGCCGCCATGGCGATAACGGGGAAGGGGAACCGGTCTTTTGCGACCGCAGCGGAAGTCTTCAGGCGGACAACTTTCGCTGTTCGGCCCATGATTTTTTTCGTCACTTCGCTTTTGGCGATGGAATTCAGTTTTTTCATGGAACGTACGTTCGGCCGGCATCGCGGAGGTGAACGGCGGCGGGACGGATTCAAATCGGAATGCGCGGCAATGACCCGTCAATGGGACGGGCCGAAAACCGCTTGCTTTCATCTAATGCCAATTGCGGCCGAATGGCGATGGGGTGAAACCCTACCCAACTTTGCTGGCGGATCGGAAGTGATCGGCCGGCCGGAGTGCTGCCGCTACGACTTGGACGACGCTTCGGTGACAACTGCCCAACACGCGCGGGGCGGCCAATCAGGACGAATGCGGCTGGTTCCAGAGCGGTTTGCCCGACTCGGTGGGCGCTGGCTGGGGAGCGTTTTTGTGGGTAGGAAGAAGGGCTGCACGGGCGGATTTCTTGGCGAGTGCCGATTTTGCGACCATGACGTCGGGGTCCGGTACGGTGGTCGCGGGATAGTGGGCAGGGAAAAATCCGGCTTCGGCGGGCGCGTGTTCGGTTTTCGGCGAGGAAAGAACCCGGCCCATGGGACCGGGGGATGGGGTTGGTGCGATTGAACCGCTGCCTTGGGGCCCGGCCAGATCAATGCTCAACTGCCATTCGGCTTCGAGCCAGATCGCGGTGTCATGCCCCTGGGGTTGGCCATGCATGTTCCAGATGGATCGGGCGCGTTGGGCGATTTCTTCGTGGGTGGGAGGGTGGGAATGTTGCACGGGGAGAATTGGTTTTATGGAGTTGGGTTTCAGCCGGCAGCGATTCTGGACCGGATCAGCGTACAGGATCATTTTGCCTTGCGATCCGGGTGTCACGCCGTCCGGTTGAATGGCGCTCAGCACCGTCGCCGTTGCGGGCCGTTTAGTTTTTTGTGCGCAGTCCGCCCATCAGATACACGATGAGGCAGATCAAAAGGATCAGCCCGAGACCGCCGCCACCGATGGCCGGGCCGCCAAAATAAAAGCCGCCGCCACCGAACAGAAGAACAAGAAGGAGGATGAGAAGGATTGGATTCATGCGTCTAAGATATCCTCCCGCGGGGAATACGGCTATGGGGCCTTACCCCACCACACGGTGTGGGGGTGTGGGCATTGGTTTCACGCGGCCCGGACGGTGGGGACGTTTCGGGCCGTCGGACGGCTTGGTTTGTGCAACCGGCCGCGATAGTTGCCCGGCGCTTCGCCGGTGATCCGGCGAAATACGCGGTTGAACTGGGAGAGCGATTGAAAGCCTGCGGTGTAAGCCGCTTCGCTGATGCGGAGGTGGGAGTTGAGCAGCAGTTGCTTCACCGACTCAACCCGGGTGTGCGCGAGGTATTCGGTGAACGTGAGGCCGGTTGCGTTTTTGAAATATTTGCAGAAATAAAATGCGCTCAGATGCACCGCGCGCGCGACATCGCCCAGGCAGAGTTCCTGATTCTGGTGGGCGGCGATATAGTCGCGCGCTTTCGTGATCAGGGGCGATTCGCCCGTTGCCGCCGCGAGCAGGATCTGGTTGCTGACGCTCGCGAGGTGCTCGGCAAATATCACGAGGAGCCGGATCACCGACTCGTACTGTTTGCGGGTGATCACCCGGGTTTGGAAATACGCTGACCTTAATTCCGGAAGAGCGGAACCGGTTTTCTCCGGTTGGATCGCGCGCATGGCGGCCTTGAATTGGGATTCCCCCGGCGCCCTGATAAACACCTGCCCGGTCTGAAGGTAGCCGAGCACCCGGCTGCCCACCCGCACTGGTACGACGGTTTCGCTCAAGCCAGCATAACATTGCAGGGTTTTGGTTTCCTGCGTGGCCGCGTCCTCGATGCGTTGCTGCAGTTGCAGGCACGAAGCGCAGGTCTTGTTTGACCGAGTCATCAGGGCGCAAAAGGCATTTTCCTGCTTCGACCCTTGCAGCGGGGTCCGAAAAGATCCGGTTTCGCGCAGCACCAGGGGCAGACCGAGGCTGGCTTCAAACGCCTGTTGATATTCGCGGAACAGTTGTGATTGCTGCAAATGGGCGATCACATTGGTTTCAATGCCGCCTTCAATGCCGGCATGGCTGGCAATTGTGGCAATGGGCCGGGGTTGGGGTGAGACCATGGATTGAAGCGGAAGAAGTTCCAAAACCCGCTTTGCAGAAGTATGCAGGCCGGTCACTTGTCCGGGGTGAAACTAACGGATTACCCGGAGCCGGCGTATGGGGTGTTACCCGCCCGCCGCGATTTTGTTCAGAACCCGGAAAGTGAAATGTCAGTAGTGCAACACCCCAGTGCGGAAGGCGAAGAAACAGCTATAGTATGGCTTCAATAGAAGCCTCCGCCACGCCCATGATTGCACTCAATCCAATAATATTCCGCGAACTTCCGGTGATCCGGCAGATCATACTCGATGAGACTTGGCTCGAAGCCGAGCGACGGGGATGCTGCGTGAATGCGGACGACCGGGTGGTGCGGGAGAATGTTTGCCAGGTGGTGCTGCGGATCGGCGAGCAATTGCGCCGGACAACCGAAATGGAAGCGGACGAATCACTCGCGATATTGTCTTGGCCCAATTTTCCCGAAGCGGCGTGAGGTGTCGCGGAATGGTGAATTTGCATCGACCGCCAAATGCGGATTGGGCCTTGTTCCTATCGGATGCGCAGAAAAACGCCCGGGTTGTTTTCCCGGACGTGATCAAGCAGTCCGATCGCGCAACTAACCCCGTTCCGCCATCCTATTTCCGGTCGGCCCGGTCCTTGCCGTTTTCGTGATGCTCGTAGTCCCGGTCGCGATCATGCCGGTCTTCGTCCCGGATTCGCACTCTTGTCTCAAAGTAGTTTGCGGGATAACGGGTCACGATCTGTTGATGGAAAGTATAGGGCCGGTCGGTCGCCATCGTTAAGGAAACACTGCGGTTGAAATCCACCCTCACGAACTCGGGCAGGTTTCTGCCGGAGCGCCATTGGCCGCGTTCCTGATAAAACCACATCCGATCAGAGGGGCGGAAATAGACATCTCCGCCCGGATAATAGTAGTAGGCCTGACTGCGTTGATACCAGCGACTGCGTTCCCAAGGCGACGGTCCTGTGGGTCCGGTGTCACCGACGACGACAACCTCTGGCGGCGGCGGCGGGAGACGGCGGCCGAGACGGATTTCGCCGGCGATGTTGATATCGAGGCCGTCGGCGCGGGCGTTGGCTGCGCCGAAGGCGGCCAGCGCGAGAGTGAAGAGAATCAGTTGGGATTTCATGCTATTCACTTTGACCCAGGGCGGAGTGGTAGGTTGCGGAAGTTCGAGAAAACCCCGGTGGGGTGTACTACGTAGCCAGTTGCTTCCTGATCTTCTGCAGTTCGCGTTGCCGGGCCTTGGTCACCCTGGGATAGCTCATTTTTAGGTCTTTCAGCGCCTCGATGACGATTCGCGAAATGATGAGCCGGGCGTTATACTTGTCATCGGCCGGCACCACATGCCACGGGGCGGCTTTCGTGCTCGTGGCGCCCAGGCAGTCTTCATACGCCGCCATGTATTGGTCCCAAAATTTCCGTTCGGTGATGTCGGCTTCGCTGAATTTCCAGTTCTTGTCGGGCTGGTCGATGCGGTCCAGAAACCGTTTGCGCTGTTCCTCCTTCGAGAGGTGCAGAAAAAATTTAATGACCCGGGTCCCGTTGCGATGCAGGTGTTTTTCCAGATCCACGATGGAATGGTAGCGCTGCTTCCAGACTTTTTTTATTCCGGCCGGTGCATCCGGAATGTTTTCATTCAGCAGGATCTCGGGATGCACGCGGGCAATCAGCACCTCCTCGTAGTAAGAGCGGTTGAAGACCCCGATGCGGCCGCGGGACGGCAGGCATCGGGTGGTTCGCCAGAGAAAATCGTGGCTCAATTCCGCCGCGCTGGGATGTTTGAAACTGTAGACCTCGCAGCCCTGCGGGTTGATGCCGCTCAGGACGTGACTGATGGCGCCGTCCTTGCCCGCGGCATCCATGGCCTGAAAAATCAGGAGGATCGCATGACTGTTCGAGGCGTAGAGCAATTGCTGCAATCCGCTCAGTTCGCCGACGTCTTCGGCGAGCAGCGCCTTGGAATGTTTTTCCGATTTATAAAGCGGATGTACCCGGGTGGCCCATTTCTTCAGCCGGACTTTCCTGCCGGGTGGGACGCGAAATGCCTTGGTTTCGATTTTCATAGGGAATGGCTCATAAACTAACACCGCGGGAAAGCAATCCCGGCAGCCCGGTGGAAATTTGGGCCTGGTGTCTCTCACCCGGTCGAAGCGAGCGGCGCGAGTGCTTCAGGGTGAGTGCATAAACTCCGTGGGACGCACTCCCTCTCTCTGGCGAGCCGCTCGATACTGGGTTCGGATCATCTCCTTGAATTTTGTCGGGCTCGGGATGTCGGCCAGCTCCAGTCGCGGGGTGGTGTCATCATCGGCCAGCACCGTGATGGTGCCGAAACCCAATACGCGTTGCAGGATCCCTTGGTCGACCACCACGTCTTTCACCCGGTACAATTCCAATTCATCCACATGCTTGGCCAGCCACCCGCGGCGGATAAACAACCGTTGGGAGGTCAGGCGATAGTGGCAGGACTTCACCCTGATCCAGACCAGCAGGAACACGAGCATGCCGAGCGCCAGCGCCGCCAGAGCCACGGGCGGCGCCCACGGATAATCTTGAGCTTGGAGCTCGAGACCAATGCCCAGACCGATTAAAATTACGCCCAGCAGAATCTGGCCAAAAGCGGCGCGTGCGACCGGAGACAGATTGAAAATATCGGATTCCTCACCGGCGGCATTCGGAGTGGAAGGCGCCCGGCCGGCCTGGCCCGGAATCAATCGTGCGGTTTGTGGGGTTGCGCTGACAGGGGCCGGTGGCACGAGGATGATCGCCTGACATTTCCTGCACTGCACCGACTGGCCATATTGCGATTCGTCACCGATGGTGATTGCATGGCAGTGCGGACATTCAAATTGGATCGGATTCATAAAGTTTCCGCGTTCAAGCTCAGTCGGCGGGTTCGCTGAATTGTATCGAGCAGATCGATCTCGGACGCCTGCCTGGGCGATCATACCGGAGGCCGTTACTTCTTCAACGCTGTGATGTGCTCCAAATGTGCATTTACTATGGGAAGGGATTTATCCACGAATGCCTTGATGTCGGCGTCTTTCGTTTCGGCAGATTCAGCCTTGAATTCCTTGGCATCCATTTTGTGGTCCTTGATCATGCTGCTGATATACGCCTCGTCAAATTCTACACCCTTCAGGGCCGCCAATTTGTCCACCATCCCCTGATGTTTCGCGTCCAGGTTTTCGGGGAGTGTGACGCCCTTTTGTGCGGCCAATGTTTTCAAGTCAGAATTGATGGCCGTATGGTCCTTCACCATCATCTGCCCGAAGGCCTTGACCTCGTCGCTTACACCTTGCTGAGCGGCCAAGTCGCCCAGTTTTACCTCGGTCATGCCGCCCTGGGCTGCTGCAAGGATGAATTTGTTGTCCGCGCGGGAGAGACTCGTTTCTGCCTTGGCGCAGGGTGCTGCGAGAATCAATGCTGCTGTTATCAGGCCTAGGCCCAGTCTGGCCGCGGTTGGGCGGGCGATGAAAGTGGGAAAGCTCGTCTGGCCTTCTTTCCCCGCGTGATTCGATTTTGTCGTGGTATTCATATCTGTGGGTCTTGTTAATGTTGATTTATTTTTGGCTTGGAGTCGGCTTGGCTCGCGATGCAAAATGATGGCGAAGACTTCCTCGCATTCCCGGGCGAGGGAAAACTTTCCCGGTGATTCCTCCATGGTCATGGGCGGTGAGCTCCAAGGTTTCCGGGTCAAAACGGATGTCGATATCCGGATGATGATTGGCCCTTTTGGCTTTCCGGGCGTTGCGGTTGACGACATCACCTTGGGGCATGAGGAGCTGGTTCGTTTTGATGAAATGTCAGAGGCTCGGCCCGCCACGCTTCTTCGCATTTTTTCCCATAATCGCCGAAGGCTTTCACCAAGCCGGTGAGAACCTCGGCCGAGGTCTCAAACAGGGCCTGGGCCTTCGGGTCCGTTATTTTTCCAATATCCTCGCGGAGATGCGCGATGAGATGGTTCATCTCGGTTTTTATTTTCTGCGTGTGATGAACCGGCATGTTGTCCGAGAAAGCATTCATAGAATCCATAGGGGCGCACCTTCCGGGCGGCGTGGTTGTTTTGTTTCGGCCGGTTAGGCCGTCATCGAGGTTTTCTATTGGGTGCCGGCGGAAATGTTTTCGGCAGCCTCTTTCGGTCCGGGCACGTCTATGCCCAACGCGGCACACAAATCGATTTCGTGTTCCTGTTCCTGCAAGATGATGCCGCGCAAGGTTTCGCTCAGGGCGAATTCTCCCATCGCCTCGGCCTGGCGGATGCGCTCACGGTAACGGCCGATGGTTTCCCGTTCGTTTTCCAGGTCGGCGCGCAGCATCTCGACCGGGTCGGACGAGGTCTTGACGGGTTTGGGGGTCGTGCCGGGCATGCCGCCGAGATAATCGATCTGTTTGGCGATTTTAAGGGCGTGCGCCAGTTCCTCGCCTGCATGCGCGGCGAGTTCACGGGCAATGTCCGTGTATGCCGCGCCCTTCAGCACCTGGCTGTAGACGGTGTAGGCGATGATCGCCTGGTATTCACCCGCGAGATCCTCGTTCAGCAGTTGGATCATCTGTTCGCGGGTGATGTTCAGTTCAGGGGTCTTGATTACTTTTGCCATGATGCTTTTAAAAATTAGCAGCCCGGGTTTCGGCCCGGCCTGCATGTGGTGGATCGGCGGACTACGGTGTGGCCGACGGGTGTTTAGTCTTTCAGCGTGAACCCGACTTTGATGGTTACCTGCCAGTGCTGCACTTTGCCCTTGTCGATGCTCCCGCGGGTTTCGATCACGTTGAACCAGCAAAGATTCTTGAGGGTTGCGTGTGCGCGCCTGACGGCTTTCGCCACGGCATCCTCGATCGACGTGGTCGAGGTGCCGGTGAGTTCGATGATCTTATAGATGTGATCTTTCATTTTCGATGCCGCCGAAGCTCACGCCCCGGCGGTTTGCACGGGGAGACTCACTTGCAACCGCAGGTGTCGACATATTCCTTGATGGCCTTTTCGATCTCTTCGCGGGTCTCGCCGGTGCGCTTCTGAATGCGGCCCAACAGTTCCTCCTCCTGGCCCTGGACGAACTTAAGATCATTGTCGGTGAGCTTGGCCCACTTCTGTTTCAATTTCCCTTTGGTGATGTTCCAGTCGCCCTTGATTTCGAGAGTAGTCATGATATTTGTGTTTTTTATTGGCTGTTATTCGCCGTCAGGATGACGGCGAATGCATTCCCGCGATCGGGATACCGGCCTACGATACTCGATCAGCTTGCGCTTCGCTATGGGGCAAAACCCGACTCTTGCGTCAGGCAAGTCGCGACCGAAATGAATTCGGACTGCGGCGCGAGGCCGACGGGATCAGCACTACACCCCATTTCTTCTCCGGAACATTCCGTGTAATCTGGATCGATGGAATCATCCCGCATCTCTCGAATCCCTGCTCTTCCCGTGAGTGAGCGTCCCATGATGCTTCCTGTCCGGCGCATCTCTCTCGACGCGAGGGAAGTTTTCGCTCGGGGGACACGATGGCAGTCGGCTCCAATATTTAGCGCCGTGATTTCATTGAAACCGATCGGTCGCCAATGCTGACGACCAAGTCGGATCAAAGCGGAGGCGATTCACCACGGATAAGCACAGATCCAATGGTTGTGTGCGGATGGCGGTATCACCGGCGATGACGGCTGGTCTCGTCGCGGCGTGAACGGGATTGACCGCTTGGGTTGGAAGGGCCGCGCAAAAAATGCCCCGAGACAAGCCCGGGGCATAATGGCCGCAACCACACGATCGGAAGATTATTGAATCTGGAAGACGGAATTCCTTCTCCACACCACCAAGGCACCAAGTCCGGCACCGAGCAACAGGAGGGTGCTGGCGGTATCGGGCACCGTAACGGGTTGATCGACCGAGCTGCTGCTTAAGAAGCCGCTGGTTTCAGATGCAACAATCTTGGGATGATGATCACGATCATCGTGGTTCCTGCGATTATTGTTTGGGCTGGCCGATAACGCGACCGGTAAGATCGCGGCGAAGAGCAAGGCGAGACATGTTTTTGTATTCATGGTTTTGTTTTTTAGTTGGCGAAATATCCGTTGCAAAATCACCTGCTGGATGGCTGGGGATCCGGCTGAATTATTCCAACGGAGGATGCCGGATAATCCCCTGAGCAACTATGGGGTATTCAAGGCATGCCGAGATGCGTGGTCGGGTTTGCACAATCATGACGTTCTTTGCCAGACCTCAGCCGAAGACTGGTCGTGCTTCAGCTAATTCTCAATTCGACGGCATGCTCGCGCTGGTCGTCATGGAGAGGAATAGTCGTGCCAGCAATTTGCTGGCCATCGAGGAAGAGCCAACCTTCAGCATGCGGGTCGGCGGCAGACCTCGCGATGGTGATGTGATAAACGGTTTTCCGGTAGCGATAATGGATTTTGTAAGAAGGCCAGGTTTTCGGCAGGCGAGGCGTCAGTCGCAATTTTTCGCCCTCGAGATTTGCGCCCAGTAAAGTTTCGATCAGGAGCCGGTACATCCAGCCGGCCGAGCCGGTGTACCAGGTCCAGCCGCCGCGGCCCATATGGGGTGCGACGGCGTATACATCCGCCGCGACGACGTAGGGTTCGACTTTGTACGTGGCGATCTGCTCCGGGGTCGCGCCGTGATGCACGGGGTTCAGCAGGTTGAACAGTTCCCAGGCGCGCTCGCCGTCGCCCATAAGCGCGAAGGCCATGGCGGTCCAGATCGCCCCGTGGGTATACTGCCCGCCATTTTCGCGCACACCGGGAATGTAGCCCTTGATATAGCCGGGATTGAGCGAAGAATGATCGAAGGGCGGGTCAAACAGTTGGATCAATCCGGCGTCGCGACGGACCAGCCGCCGGTCCACGGATTGCATGGCCACGCGTGCACGGGACGCATCGCCTGCTCCGCTGATCACCGACCAGCTTTGCGGCAGGGAATCGATCTGGCATTCCTCGTTGGTGGCGGAGCCGAGCGGTTCGCCATTGTCGCAGTAAGCGCGGCGATACCACGCGCCGTCCCAGGCATGAAGTTCGATGTTTTCCTGCAGGTGCTGCCCCTGGATTTTGCAGCGCTCGGCAAAAGTGAAGTCGCCGCGGGCGTGGGCCACCACGGCAAACTGCGTGAGCACGTTGTAGAGAAAAAAAGCCAGCCACACGCTTTCCCCGCGGCCTTGGTTGCCCACCCGGTTCATGCCGTCGTTCCAATCACCGGTTCCGATCAGCGGCAGGCCGTGTTCACCGAATTTCATGCCGCGTTCGATCGCGCGCACGCAATGCTGATAAAGCGTGGCCGACTCTTCCGCGCGATTGGGCAGATCATAATAGGCTTCCTCCTCCGGCTTGACCGGCCGGGCTTCGAGAAAGGAAATCTTTTCATCCAGCACACCCGTGTCGGCGACGCACGAGACATAGCGGCAGGTCGCATAAGGCAGCCACAAAAAGTCATCGGAACAATGGGTTCGGACCCCGCGTCCGGCCGGCGGGTGCCACCAATGTTGCACGTCACCTTCGCGGAATTGGTGGGCGGCGGTGCGGAGAAGATGCTCGCGGGTGAGAACGGGTTCGGTGTGCACCAGGGCCATGACGTCCTGCAATTGGTCGCGGAAACCGTAGGCTCCGCCGGATTGATAAAACCCGGTGCGGCCCCACACGCGGCTGCTCAGGGTCTGGTAGAGCAGCCATCCGTTCGCCATCACGTTTACGGCGGGATCGGGCGTATCCACGTTCACCGCGCCGAGGACGCGGTTCCAATGTGTCCAGACGCCCTCGAGTGCGGTGCGGCAGGCATCCGCCCGGCGGTAACGCTGGATCAGGCCTTGGACTTCGCCCGCGTTGCGACCCACGCCAAGACGGAAATTCGTTTCCCGCTCCTGGCCATCGGTGAGGTCGACCGTGACCTGCACCGCGCCGCAGGGGTCCAGCCCGGCGCCGACGCGGCCGGAGAGACGGGTTCGCTTCAATGCCGCCGGCTGGGCCAGACTGCCGTTTCTCCCGATGAATTCTTTGCGATCCCCGGTGAGGGTGCGCGTGGCATCGTTCACGTCGAGAAACACGAGCCGGTCGGAAAATTCGGTGTTGTAGTGATTGTGCGCCAGAAGCGCGCCGGTTTTGAGATCAACCTCCGTCTGCACATGCAGCAGGCTTTTGTGCCGCAGGTCGCCCAACACCCATTCCCAGTAACCGGTGACTGACAGCCGGCGCGACCGGCCGGAGACGTTGCGCAGTTTCAAAACCGCGAACTTCACCGGCGCATCCATCGCCACATAGACCCACAGCTCCGAGGTGATGCTGTGCTCGGTGTGCTCGAATACCGTGTAACCAAAACCGTGGCGAATGACGTAAGGCGTCGCGCCGCGCGCCGGCAGGGGCGTCGGCGACCAGAATTGTCCGGTCTGTTCATCGCGAATGTAGAACGCTTCGCCGGTGGTGTCCTGCACGGGATCGTTGCTCCAAGGGGTGAGGCGGAACTCATGGGCGTTCTCCGCCCAGGTGTAGGCGCTGCCGCTCTCGGAGACGACGGTGCCAAAAGTGGGATTGGCGAGCACGTTGACCCACGGGGCCGGCGTCATCCGGCCGGGTTGGACCGTGATGACATACTCGTGTCCGTCGCGGGTGAAACCGCCGAGGCCGTTCGCAAAAATCAGTTCGCGATCCGGCATCGTCTGCGGCGAATCATAAACTGCAGAACGCGTCGGCACCAAGGGCGGAGTCACGGGTTCCAGCACGTTCCGCCGATCCATTTGTTGGGCCAGCGTTCCCTTTTCATCGTCGAGCACCACCCGCGCCACCGATTGGAGCAGCACGCGATCGTCGTTCGGGATCTGTTCGAGCCGGCGGACGAAGATGCCGCCCGGTTTGTCGAGCAAGGGTGCTTCGATGCCCGAGGCGATCAGGTTGGTGATCTCGTCGTGCAGCGACTGGCGGTAGACGGAAACATCCTCGTTCAGGATTACGAGTTCCACGGTCAGTCCCTTCATCCGCCAATAGGCGTGGGCTTTGATCAACTGACGGACAATTTCGATTTTCGCCGTGTCGCTGATGCGGAGCAGAACGAGCGGGGCGTCGCCGGAAATGCCGTAGCTCCAGAGACCATTTTGCCCGCGCCGGTTGTTGCGCAGCACGCTGGGCGTAGCCCGGCGGGCCGGGTCGGCGTAGATCAACGCACTGGCGAGCCGGCCGTAGAGCTGGGCCTCGCCTTCCGTGGCATTGAGCAGGCGCAAGGTCACCTGACTGTGGGTCCAGGCGAGGTCAAAGGCGCGGTCGGTCATGCGCGGACTTTGATATTTTTCAATCTGCGCGAGGGCGGCTTCCCGGCTGTCGGTCACGCCGAGCACGAACTCAACGATCGCGGTTTCATGGGGCGGGATCGTGACAGTGCGGCGCAGCGAAACAATCGGATCGAGCACGGAGCCGACGGTGTTGGCCAAGGGTGCGATAATCCGAAAGGCGGCCGGATTCGCGGGCGTGCCGCCGCGGCCGACAAATTTGCTCCGGTCGCTCTCGCAGGAAATTTCGCCCTGTTCTCCGCCCCGGCCGAGCATGAGATGCATCAGCCACGGCGGTTTTCCCTCGGGGGAACTGGCGCGACGGGTGCAGAGCAGGGCGGACGCCGGCTGGGTGAACTCCGTCTGGACAAAAAGATTGCTGAAGGCGGGATGGGCCGCATCCGCCTCGGGGCTGGCGAGGACCACCTCGGCGTAACTGGTCAGCTCGATCACGCGAGCCAGGGCCGTGCGGTTCACGATCGTGATCCGGCGCAACTCGGCGTCATCTTCCGGCGACACGCTGATTTCCGTGTGCAGATCGAGGCCGGCGTGCCGCTGGCGGAATTCCGCGCGAGCCTGCGTGAAGATGGCCTCGTAGCCCTCGGTGCGGGCCAGGGTGGGCTGATGCGCGGCGGACCAGAGTTCCCCGGTTTCGACGTCGCGCAAATAGACAAAGGTGCCCCAGCAGTCGCGCGTGGCGTCTTCGCGCCAGCGGGTGATGGCGAGATCGCGCCAGCGGCTGTAGCCGCCGCCCGCGCTGCTGATGGCCATGTGATAACGGCCGTTGGACAAGAGATGAACCTCCGGTGCCGACAGCGAGGGGTTTGTGAAGAGGCGCATGACACTGTCCGCTGCGCCCGGCAGCGCGTGGGATTCCTCAAGCTGCATGTCTTCCACCAGCACGCCGGCCGCAGCCTTGGGTACACGCTCATGCAACAGCAGGTCCGCCGCCCTGAGCATCGGACACGCGAGGAAGCGGCGGGGCATCGGCGCTTCCCGCAGGACGTTGACGAGGGCCAGCAGGCTCATTCCCTGGTGATGCACCATGAAGGAACGGATGAGGGCGCCCGATTCACCCGGTGGCAGGCGTGACGGCGTATGATCCACCGCCTCATAGAAACCATAGTTGCCGGTGTATTTCAGGGCCGCGAGCCGCTGCAGATTTTCGCAGGCCGCCACGGGTGCGACCATCAGCGCCAGGGCGCTCGCATAGGGCGCGATGACAAGATCATCGCCCAATCCGCGTTTCAAGCCCAGGCCGGGCACCCCGAAGGCCCGGTATTGGTAGTTGAAGCGTACGTCCGTCAGATTGTAGCCGGATTCGGAAATGCCCCAGGGCACTTTCCGCAGATTGCCGTAGCTGATTTGTTGTTCAACGGCCGCCTTGCTGGTGCGTTCCAAGAGAGTATTTTCATATTCCGGCATGACCAGCAGGGGCATCAGGTATTCGAACATCGAACCGCTCCAGGAGACCAAGATCGGCTGGCCTTGCGATTCGACGAGCATACGCCCCAGGGAGAACCAGTGGTCCTGCGGGATTTGTCCGAGGGCGATGGCGACATAACTGCCCAGCCGTGCCTCCGAAGCCAGCAGATCATAGAATCCGGTTTCACGCCGGCGCTCCGTCACATTGAACCCGGTGCAGAACAATTCCCTCGCCGGGTCGAACAGAAAAGCAAAGTCCATGCCCGCCAGCGCGTCACATTCCTTCGCCAGATTTTCCAAGGCGAGCAGGCGGCGTTGGGCGTGATGGCCGGCTTCGTCCAGACAACGGGCAAATTCGACGGCACCGGATTCATGGGCAGGCGGCGGGCTCTCCGATTTGGAAAGATTCGCCAGCTCGCGCAACGTGGGCGCCTGGTCAAGGGCGGCCAGTTGTTGCTCCAGTGCGCTGCTCCGGCCGAGCGCCGGCAAGGTAAGCCAGGGTGCCAGGCAGAGAAGGTCCGCCAGGTGATCGGCGCAATTCGCCTCCAGAATGCCGGCCCAGCCTTTAAGCGCCTCCGAGGCATTGGTCAGGGATTCCGCCAGAATGTGGACCTGGTCCTTCGTTCGCTCCAACAGGGCGAAGGCGGCGCGCAGACCAAAGGGTGTTTTCTCCAGTTCCAGGGCGAGCCGGGCAAGCAGGCTGTTGGCGCCGGCCATCTCCTGCAGGACGTTCACCGTGTCGCGCAGACCGGCAAAAATCTGTGCCGTATAGATTTTCTCGTTGGCCTGCTCCCGCAACCCGGCCCCGAGGGTCAGCAAATGGCCCGCGAGGTTGCCGCTGTCGACGCTGGAGACATAGAGCGGAAGGAGCGGCTGCAGCGTGCGGGTATCATACCAGTTGTAGAAATGCCCGCGGTGCCGCTCGAGCCGTTGCATGGTGGCGAGGGTGTCCTGGGTGCGCCGGATCAAACCTCCGACGGAAAGGTAGCCGAAATCCCTCGCGGCCAGATTGGCGAGCAGGGCCAGACCAAGGTTGGTGGGCGAGGTCCGTGTCGCAATCACCGGGACGGGCACCTCCTGAAAATTATCCGGCGGCAGCCAGTTTTCCTGCGCGATGACGAACGACTCGAAGAAATACCATGTCTGCCGGGCGGTGCGGCGCAGAAAAACTTTCTGTTCGCCGGACAACACCGGCGCCTTGGAGGCAATCGGCTGGCTGATTTTCCAGGCGATCAGCGGCGCGGCCAGCCAGAGACCAAGGATCGGCCAGATCCGCATCCATTGTTCCGGCTGCAACCAGACCAGCAGGGAACCACCCAGCAGGGCGAACGCCGGGGCGAACCACATGCTGGCGAAGAAACTGGTCAGATCGGAGCGCGTTTTCCGTTCGGCGTCACTCGATGTCTGCCATTCGAGCAGATGGCGGCGGGTGAAGAGCAGGCGCAGCAACGTTCGGCCAATGGCATCAAGGCTGATAAAAGCGTCGTAGGGCAGAAAAACCAGCGTGAGAAAAAATTGGGCCAGTTGCCGGCCCGCCGCTCGGGCCACGGCCCTGCGTTGCATGGCCCAAGGCAGATCGGCCGGCTTTTGCACGGCACCGACCAGTACGGCCAACAGTCCGGGCAGGGCGATGATGGTGAGGACCAGCAATGCCACCCGGCCGCCGAGGTCGGGCAGCAACAACCAGGCGCCGAGCAGCAAAAGGAGCTGGGCTATCGGGACGAGACTGCGCCGGAGGTTGTCGAAGATTTTCCACTGCGAGAGCATCGACAGCGGATTTTCCGTCCGGCTTTGGTCAGCGCCCGGCACGCGCGACAACAGCCATGGGACGATCTGCCAGTCGCCGCGGATCCAGCGGTGGCGGCGGTCGATATCCACGTTGTAACGGTGCGGATAGTCCTCGTAGAACGCCACGTCGCTGACGAGGCCTGAGCGGGCATGACAGGCCTCCAGCAAGTCGTGGCTCAGCACGGTGTTTTCCGGAAAACGGCCGGCCATCGCCCGCTCGAACGCGTCCACGTCGTAGATACCCTTGCCCGTGAACGAGCCTTCCTGAAAAACATCCTGATAAACATCCGACACGGCCCGGGTGTACGGATCGATGCCGGCGTCGCCGCCAAGCAGCCGGACGAACCAGGAGCGCCGCGCACTGGGCAGACTCACCCCGACCCGCGGTTGCAAAATGCCGTAGCCGGCGGTGACGATTCCGCCCGTGGTGTCGAATACCGGGTGGTTCAGCGGATGGGCCATCGTGCCCACCAGCAGGCGGGCGGCATCGCGGGGCAGTTTCGTGTCCGTGTCGAGCGTGATGACATATTTGATGGCGGGTAAAACTTCCGCATGGCCGACGATGGCGGAAAAACAATTGTGCGCCCCGGCGCGAAGGAGGGCGTTGAATTCCGTGAGCTTGCCCCGCTTGCGTTCATAGCCCATCCACACGCCCTCGCTTTCGTTCCAGCGGCGAGGGCGGTGAAACAGGAAAAAGCAGCCGGGGAAACCTGCGCCATATTTCTGGTTCAGCATTTCAATCCCGGCCCGCGTCTGCTGGAGAAGGGCCTGGTCTCCCGG